>Ga0187770_10001643_pt1 | contig 12018 bp, 11 predicted proteins | sample 0116_SJ02_MP02_2_FD_133154 | JGI IMG/M metagenome (GOLD analysis project Ga0187770, IMG submission 133154) | Tropical peat soil microbial communities from peatlands in Department of Meta, Colombia - 0116_SJ02_MP02_20_MG | ecosystem: Environmental > Terrestrial > Soil > Wetlands > Peat | place...
CACGGGCGACCCGATGATGGCAGCGATGCCTCCCCATTCTCCAATGTTGAGCTATTCGCTCCCCTCAAGCCGTTCGACCAATGGCCAAGGGGGATGACGAAGGAGAAACTGACCGACCAGCTTCAGACCGAATTCAACAACGAGCTGCCGGGCGTCACCTTCAACTTCTCGCAATATATCCAGGACAACATCGAAGAAGGCATCTCCGGCGTCAAGGGCGCTAATTCGGTGAAGATTGTCGGGCCCAACCTCGAAATCTTGACGCAACTGGCCGAGCGAGCCAGAGACCAGATGGCCGAAGTGCGCGGCGTTGCTGACCTGGGAATCTTTCCGGTGCTCGGACAGCCGAATTTGAATATCACGGTGGATCGTGCCAAGGCCGCGCGTTATGGCCTGAATTCCGGCGACATCAACTCCATCGTTCAAGCGGCAATGGGCGGAGCAGTGGCTACTTCGGTGTTGGAAGGCGACCGAAATTTCGACCTAGTCGTCCGTTACACGCCCGAATACCGCGACAGCATCGAAAGAATCCGCAATATCAAAGTTGGCTATACCACCAGCAGTGGCGCGAACGCCTACATACCCTTGAGCGAGCTGGCGACCATCACCTTGGATACAGGAGCCGCCTGGATCTATCACGAGAGCGTACAACGTTTCATCCCCGTCAAGTTCAGCGTCCGTGGTCGTGATCTTGGCAGCACGGTCGGCGAGGCGCAGGACCGCATTGAGAAAAATGTGAGGCTTCCGAGCGGTTACCGGCTGGTTTGGGCGGGTGAATTTGGCGACCTCCAGGAAGCCAGGAAACGCCTGGAGATAATCGTGCCGGTCAGCCTGATCCTCATCCTCGGGCTGCTCTACAGCATGTTCAATTCAATGCGTGACTGCCTTTTGGCGCTGGCCGGAATACCCTTCGCCGTGGCCGGCGGTCTGTTGGCGCTCTATGTGTCCGGGCTGAATTTCAGCGTGTCGGCCGCGATTGGGTTCGTCTCGCTGTTTGGCGTGTCGGTCATGGATGGCATCTTGATGATCACCTATTACAACCAAGAGCGCCAGCTTCGGGGTGGAGCCCCGAACGACGCCATGTTCCGTGCCGCATCCACCCGCATGCGACCGCTGCTGATGACAGCGCTATCAGCCTGCATTGGTCTGTTTCCAGCGGCGATTTCTACAGGCATCGGAAGCCAGGTGCAGCGTCCCCTCGCGACCGTGATTGTGGGCGGGATGCTGGTCGGCCCCTTTATGCTGCTTGTCGCCGTACCCGCGCTGAGGATGGTCTTTCTGGGCCGGGAGGAAGCACTGACGGTGGAGGCCGAGGAAAAATGAAAACCGGTCTGATTTTCGTCGTGATTAGCTGGGTCGTGCTGCTGCCCGGGATACGTTACGCGGCTTCCCAACAATGGTCTTCTCAAGGCCCCGCGAACGCCTCCAGTGACGATGTGCGCGAGGGCGAACACGCCGCTTCGACCGACGAAAGGAGTCCTCAGGATGGAAAGGCGTCGGATGGTACGCGCGATCACCGCTTCGGTTCTGATCGCAGGGGTGCCAGCATAATAACGCCAAATATGCCTAGGCAGCTTCCGAATCCTCCGTGGCGCTCCATGTCTAGAAACGCTCATGGTGGCCCGATCAGGGGAGGATCAGTCCAGAGCGAAACTGCCAATCCTGCTCCGCCGGTACGGCCACCAACTGTAGTCCGCCCCCTGTCGCCATCGCTAGAAAATGTCCGGCATCACAGTGCTAACCCGGCAGTCATTGGAGGTTCGGCAAACTCAGACGCCAGGAATACCGGCGCGCTCAACGGAACCCGTATGCCTCGCAAACCCTAAAGGCATTCAATTGGTATGACTCTCACTCGCAAATCGCGCCTTACCCGCTTCGTCGCGACCTCGGTATTGCTCATCACCGCAGGTTGCGCTGTGGGGCCTAATTTTAAGAGGCCCGCTCCTCCGACCGTCGGCGGTTACACGCCCGCACCCGCTTCGACCACCAGCAGCACGACCAACGTCGCCGGTGGAGAGGCGCAACACCTTATCGAAGGGCGCGACATCCCGGGGGAGTGGTGGATTTTGTTTCACTCCAAGCCGCTCAACGATCTGATTGAGCGGTCGCTCAAAGCCAATCCCGACCTCAAGGCCGCTCAAGCGGCATTAGTAGTCGCAAGAGAGAATGTTCTAGCTCAAAGAGGTGCCTACTATCCTAGTGCGGCGGGAAGTTTTTCGGCGAGCCGGGCGAAGACGTCGAATGTAGTTTCGCCCGCAACCGCCTCCGGCGCCTTGAACTACAGCCTTTATACACCGCAGGTCAGCGTCTCGTTCGTGCCAGATGTTTTCGGCCTGAACCGGCGAACCGTAGAGTCCCTGAGGGCCCAGGAACAAGGGACACGCTTTGCCCTGGCCGCGACGCATATCACGCTGAGCTCAAATGTGGTCGCGGCAGCCATTCAAGAGGCATCCCTGCGGGCGCAAATTGACGCAACTCACGAACTCATCACCATCAACACCGACATGCTGCAGATCTTGCGCAACCAGTATGCGAAGGGATATGTGAGCAGGCTGGACGTGGCAGCGCAGGAATCACAACTTGCGCAAGTCTTAGCCACGTTGCCGCCGCTGCTTAAGCAGTTGGCCCAGCAGCGCGATCTCTTGGCTAGGCTGTCGGGTGGATTCCCCAGCCAAGACTTGTTAGAAAAATTTGAGCTGTCGATCCTGCAGCTGCCGCAAGAACTGCCGCTGAGCCTTCCTTCGCAACTTGTTGAGCAACGCCCGGATGTGCGCCAAGCCGAGGAGAACATGCACTCGGCCAGCGCCCTGATTGGGGTTGCACGTGCGAATCGATTCCCGAGCTTTGCGCTCACGGGAGATGTCGGCAGCATGGCACTGGTTTTCAGCAAGATTTTCTCGTCAGGCACCGGATTTTGGGACACGGGCGCCGGCGTCACTCAGCCCCTCTTTCAAGGTGGCACTCTCCGGCACCGGGAGCGTGCTGCGAGAGCTGCTTATATCCAGGCCAGCGAACAATATCGCAGCACTGTCCTAACCGCTTTTCAGAACGTTGCTGACACGTTGAATGCACTCCAGCAGGACGCTGATGGCCTTAAGGCTGCGGCTGCTGCCAGAGATGCAACTATCGTGACCATGGACCTCGCCCGGAAGCAGTTTCAATCCGGTTACGTCAATTACTTATCGCTATTGAGTGCAGAACAAACCTATCAGCAGGCCGTGATTGCCCTTGCGCAGGCTCAAGCCAATCGCTATGCCGATACCGCGGCATTGTTTCAGGCTCTCGGTGGCGGATGGTGGAACCGGGCCGACATTCCTACGAACTGATCGGGGAGGTAGTACCGCCTGACCGAGCCGGGGGGGGGAGACCAAGAAGCTAGCCGCTTGGCTGGCTGGTGCAGATGTGGGCAAGAAGGCGCCGGTCAATATGGATCCCGAAGGCGGCCTGCACGGCAAAAGTGACGAATGAGCCGCGCCGGTTCCATGTATCTGGTATTCCGAAGGGACCTGCGTTGCCGATTTCGCGGTTGTCTCAGCCCGTTGTTGGTGAAAAGTCCCGAGCTGGCCCGCACCGCGTGGGCCGGTCGCCGAAGTCACCATCCTTTCCGGTGAATTACACTTTTTCTTCAAGCCGGGCTGGTACGAGGACGAGAGAAATGCGGAATGCGCCGCACTACACCATGTTTGGATAATTGAGTCTTTGACAAGTGAGTCTCTACCACATTCGTCGGGCTGCCTGCTGGCCGCCGCTCTGTGGTTAGTGCTGTCCCTCATAATTGACAAAAAGCTCAGGAAACTGCTGTTTCAACGATTCGATCTTTGGACGATCACAAACCTGAATATAGGGATTGTCGGGGTGGTGGAGAGCGTAATCCTGATGATAGTCCTCGGCGCGGTAGAAACCCTGCAACGGCGTCACCTGAGTGACGATCCGTCCGGAAAACACCTTCGCATCGTCGAGTTGCGCGATATAAGCAGTCGCAATTCGCCTCTGGTCATCACTGATATAGAAGATCGCGGAACGATAGGAGGTACCGACATCCGGTCCCTGCCGGTTGAACTGCGTCGGATCGTGGGCGACGGAGAAAAAGACGCGCAGCAATTGACCATAGGTGATTTGCGATGGATCATAGACTACTTGGACGGATTCGGCATGTCCCGTCGTTTCAGTCGTCACCTGATCGTAGGTTGCAGTTGAAGCGGAACCGCCGGCATATCCAGCAGTAGCGTTGATGACGCCCTTCACTCTTTCAAAAACAGCCTGGGTTCCCCAAAAGCAGCCACCGGCGAACACTGCCGTCCGTTTGCCCGGGGTCGAAGCCAGTGAAACGTCAACCTTCGGGGGCGGAATTGGTGTCTTAGGAGCGGCATTCGCACTACAACCGCCAAGAAAAATCGCGCACATCAGGATCACCGAACCGCCCAACAAACGCGTGAGCATAAAACAGCCACCGCACTGCGGCTTGTATATGAGACGCGCTTTTCGACGAATGGATGCATCATTGCGACATCGCATAGCAGAGTGGTTCTAAATGTGATCAGGGAGCGTGGGCCCGGGGCGTCGAATTGCAACGACTACTCGAAGATTCTGGGCTAGAAGTGACAGGAAGGGTTTGGAACTACAGCCCCTGCAGTGCCAATGAGTTAGAATCGCGAGACATACATGGTTCGGTTCGGCATTTTGGGATTCGGTCTGCATGCTGTCAAACGCCTGATGCCGGGGTTTCAGCAGGCCAAGAATTGTTGCGTAACCGCTCTTTCGCGCCGGAACTTGGGAAACGCGCAGGATTCGGCGCGGAAATACGGCATCCCTTTCGCGTTCGGCTCGCCCGCGGAACTCTGTAGTTGCCCTGAGGTGGAAGCCGTTCTTGTTGCCACCCCGAATGCCTGCCACTTCGAAGATGTTTTGCTTGCGCTGGAATGCGGCAAGCCCGTACTTTGCGAGAAGCCGATGGCTATAGACGCGCAGCAGTGCAAGCAGATGCTGGAAGCGGCAAGCAAAGCGGGCATCCTCTTGGGAGTGGCTCATGTATTCCGTTTCGCAGAGAGCGTCATCCGCATGCGGGAGCGCGTGCAATCTGGGCAGATCGGGAAACCTGTATTCGCGCGCTGCGAGTTTTCCTATGACGGCGTACAACATCCGCGCCGATGGATCAACGATCCATCGCTAGCAGGCGGCGGTCCTATTGCCGACGTGGGGGTGCATTGCATCGACGCTCTGCGGTTCGTGCTTGATGACGAGGTGCAATCCGTCCATGCCTGCGGACTGTCCGAACTTTCGGACCAGATGGAGAGCGCGGCGGCGTTGACCATGAAATTTCACCGAGGCACTCTGGCTGCTGTGCTGGTATCAAAACGGGTTGCTTATCGCACTCCGCTAGAAGTGGTCGGCGAGGCCGGGACGCTGAGGGCAGACGATGCTCTGAGCGTGGAGCGATCCGTTCGCCTGGAACTTCTGCGCAAAGGCGTAGTGGAATCCGAAGAAGTCACGAATGATCAGGCGTATGCCCGACAGGCCGATGCGTTCGCCACCGCGATGGAGGGCAAGGCCCACTTCGCCGTGCCAGCGGAAGAAGGCTGGAGAAATCAACTCGTGCTCGACGCCGCCTACCGCAGCCTGAAGACCGGAAGGAGCGAGCCGATCCCTGAGCCTTAACCCCTCTTGGTTGCTGCTGGGCGAGGACGTGATCCAGAATCAGAGCCCTCGCACACTCCCGGTCTCAGGGAGGTCGTAACTATGGCATCGGTAGGTTCAAAAAGAGTGCTGAATTCGACAGTCCACACAAGCCTCCAGCGAGCCCAGTCACCCAAACGCAGCCTGTCTGATGCTTTATCACCACTACGAGCGGAACCGTGCCGGGCGATTCGCCGAGCCGGAGCCGACAAACCTGCGTTCACGACACAACGGCACTTTTCGATGTCGCTGTTCTCGTCAACAGTCATGGAGCTCGGGTGTGATTGGGCGTAGAGTGCTGGGCGTGAAAGCCCAACGGAGGTGCCTATGCAGCCTCGCAACACCGCGTTTCTCGTCCTGGCCCTCATCCTCGGTTCTACTCTAGCAGCACAAGTTCCGTCCGCTCCGGCTGGGAGCGCGCCTGCATCGGAGCGTTTCGCCGCGGATACACCCAAGACAACCGCTCTCGGCAATGCCTTCGTCGCGCCGAAAGATTGGTCGATCCGCGTCAAAGGCCCGGCAACCGTCCTAGAGGCACCCGAAGGCGACTCCTGGATTGCACTTGTCGACGTTCAAGCCAAGGGACCTGAGGAAGCGTTGGCCGCCGCGTGGCGGGCCTACAAGCCCGACGCGAAGTGGCAGGTCAAGGTCACCAACGATCTGGCCGACAGAGATGGGTGGAGTCAGCGTCGCTTTTACGAATACCTAACGTCGCCCAACGAGAAGCGTGGGGTGGCCGCCCTCGTCTATTACTCCGGGTCGAATTGGACCGTCGTCCTTGAAGATATGGCAGATGCAGTTGCTGAGAAGCGCGGCGGTCAGGTTGCCCTGATTCTCGGACGCCTGCTGCCCAAGGGCTACACCCGCGAGTCGTTCGCCGGAAGGAAGGCGAACACACTTGACCAGGCACGCATAGCCGAACTGGCCCGCTTCATCGAGCAGGGACAGAAGGAGACGGGGGTCCCCGGAGTTGCTCTCGGCCTGGTGCAGAATGGCAAGGTGATCTTCGCCGATGGCTTCGGAGTGAAGGAACTCGGTGGCACCGAAAAACCGGACGGCGACACCTTGTTCATGGTGGCCTCGAACACCAAAGCCTTGACCACTCTCCTGCTCGCCAAACTTGTCGATGAACACCGCATGACGTGGACTACGCCGGTGACCACGTTGTTCCCGGAGTTTCGCCTTGGCGACGCCGAGACGACGCGCAGTGTCCAGGTCAAGCATTTGATCTGCGCCTGCACCGGAATGCCGCGCCAGGACATGGAATGGACCTTCGAATACGGCAAGATGACACCGGAAAGCTCGCTCGCTCTGCTCGGGACGATGCAGCCCACCTCGAAGTTCGGTGAACTTTTCCAGTATTCGAATCTCATGGCTGCCGCCGCCGGATACACCGCCGCCCATGTGCTCTATCCGCAAATGGAAGTCGGTGCAGGTTACGATCGCGCGATGCAATCGTACGTCTTCGATCCGCTTGGCATGAAGGCGACGACCTTCGACTACGCCCGCTCCCTCGCCGGCAACCATGCAACTCCGCACTCGCCGGACGTTGACGGAAAGCCCGCAAGGGCTTTGATGTCGGTCAACTACGCTGCCATACCGGTGCGTCCGGCTGGAGCCGCGTGGAGCAGCGTACGCGACATGTTGAAGTATGTGTCAATGGAACTGGCCGAAGGCCAGCTTCCCGACGGCAAGACCTATATCTCGAAGGAGCCGTTGCTCGAGCGGCGCACGCCGCAGGTTTCAATCGGCAAAGACGTGACCTACGGCATGGGGTTGATGGTCGATACGACATACGGAGTGCCCGTCGTTCATCATGGCGGCGACCTGATTGGATATCACAGCGACATGATGTGGTTGCCGCAGCAGAATGTGGGCGCCGTGATCCTGACGAACGGTGACCCGGGATGGCTCATCCGCACCCGCTTCAGCCGCAAGCTGCTCGAGGTCATGTTCGGCGGACGCCCCGAGGCTGAGGCCCTACTCAATGCGGACGCCAAGAGTTTCTATACGGCAATGGCCGCGGATCGCAAACTTCTCAACATCGCGGCTGACACGAACGAAAGTGCAAAGCTCGCCAAGCACTATGCCAATGCGTCACTCGGAGAAATTGAGGTGAGCACCTCGGGCGCTTCGACAATCTTCGATTTTGGCGAGTGGAAAAGTGAAGTAGCCAGCCGCAGGAACCCCGATGGCACGATTTCCTTCCTCACCATTGTGCCCGGCATGATCGGTTTTGAGTTCGTGGTCGGCTCCGCCCTCAAACAAACATTGATCTTACGAGACGCGCAGCACGAATACGTATTTGAGAAGCGCTGAAGAAACTGGGGATTATTTGCCTGTCTGCTACGCCGAGTGGGACAAAACTGGTGCATTTGCGCGATAAATGAATTGGCAACCGGTGCGGTGCAACGCTGGTGGGACGCGAGTCGTGCGCGGCTTGCCCGGTTCTTGCTGCGCGGAACCACAACAACTGGCAGTTGCCCACGAACCCCGCCATGGACACGACGTGTTCCTCAATAAATGTCGACAACTTCGGCGTGCTGTGCACCGGCAGCGCGCTGGGGAATCTCGACAACGTAGGGCTGGGGCGCACGTATCCATCCAGCAGATAGTCCGCTCCGACCGGAGGCGTCGGTTTGCGAGGTGCCGCCAGATTGCCTAAACCTGGCCGGAGCCTTCAGTGAAACGCGCGTGGTCTATATCCTCCGGTCAGGGCAACCAACCCTCCTTTCGCAACCCGTGCATGATAGACACTGCGCTCGCGTGACGGTGTTCACCAAGAAACCGCGGTGTTCCCTGCCGGCCACCAATTTTCCACAGGATATCAACGGATCTTTCCGCTCTTTGTGACCTACGTCACCGCCCTTTGAATCACTGTGCGCTTTCCTGACAGGATGTGATTTCGTCGTCGGGAGAGCGGCCAATTGGATGTGGGGAGAATGGCGGACAGCATGTCCGAAGCCACCCCTTTGTATGACGCTGGCCTCGTGCTTGCCATAGAGAGGCGCAAGACCGGCGCAGATGTTCACGAGATCAACAACCTGCTGGAAGAGTACAAGGTGCATGCTGGCGGCTTCCGAGGGTACTGTCCGGAGTGTCCGGAGAAGGCGTTGGAAATCGCCGATATCTTTCGCGTGTGGTTATCCGGTAGAGCAAAAACCATCAAGGCAGCCACACGTCTCGTCAGGAGCCGCAGAGTTAGGTACCAGCGTCGGGCGTAGGCAATCGCCCAGTGGGAGTGCCAGCGCCTCGAACTTCTCGCCGCCAACTGAGAGCTTGATCCGCGGATTCTTCTGTACGTTTTTGACCCACAGGTGCTCGACGTTCGCCCTCCCGATCAACACCTTGTCCGACGGACGGCCCGAGCCGTCATCAGTGTTAGATACAGGAGCCCTGCGGTTCTCCCGGGATTGTTGGTCCAGCTCATACACCCTCCCGCCCTCTGGGGATCTGGCCGCAGATAGGCCAAAGGCTGTCAGGAAGTTCCAACGGACGGGGAGGCCCATAATCGGGTCAAAAACTGCTATGGGGATTTATCAACCCCCCCCCGTCACTTTCGCCAGTGGACTCCCAGCTCCGGGACTTGATATACCAGTCATGCTCGGACTCCGTGCCCGACCGCCTATACTGTCCGGCGCTCGAAGTCGCTCATCGATGTCGGACCGCGTTTGTGGCAACGAGGAGAAGACACAAATGAGAGCACCTAATCATCTGTCGATCTGCGTAGCGTTCGCTGTTCTCATCACACCACTGCCGGTCCCAGCAGCGCGGCGGCGGCAGGTCCCAACGCAAATAAAGCTTTCTCAAGGGAGTTTTTGCGCGCGATGATCGAGGAGAGGGACGCGATTCGCGAGTGGCATAGCGCGCTGGCAAGTGCGATCGGGACTAAGTATGCGCTAACGCAAGAGGGGCTGGGGCCGTATCAGGCGCGGGCGAAGACGAATCTGCGGCTCGTGAGGGCAGCGGCAAAGACAGATGCGGATCAGAACGCGGCGCCGGTAATGATGAATGAGTATCAGAAGATGGAGGAGTTGAGCGAAAAGTACCTGGCGAAACGGGCCATTTTGAGTTACATCGAGCTCGATGCGTTGAAGAATGACGCATTAGATCAGAGCGTTATCGCTTGCGGGAAATCACTAGACGCGATGGCGGCGAGCGGTCGTTTTGTGGATGATGAGGCGGGTCATTAGCCAGATTCATCAGAGTTGTCGTAAACAGGGATTAGCACGTTTCATCCCCGGCGGGAGCCCCAAACCGGCTCAAAAAGTGATATGCCGATTAACAACAACTAGGCATACCAAAGTTCGGGCTGCGGAGTCAGAAAATCGGGCGACTGCGATGAAAGTGGAGACCGGCCGGTGCGAGGTCGAACTTGCAGGGCTTTAGGCGGTGGGCAGAAACTTGATGAAGAGAAGCACGGCAATGAGCTAGTGAACTGCTTCGTGAGGACAGTCGGGTTACAAACCGTCTTCACACAAGTTCGGAGACAACACGTTCATCTAGCTTTTCCAGATGGGAAATCAGACGTTGCAGCGCTCGCCGGTCCGCTTTGCTCATGAACGTAAACTCTATGCCCATCCCCAGCCCGGGGTAACGGAAGCGGACCACGCCGATTGTTTCGATTTCAGCTTGAGCGGTCTTCATTAGAAGTGATACTTTGCGCCCAATCTCAGGTGGCTCGCTAATCTGTAAGTAGCAGCCCGCCAAGCTGATGTCACGCAGGTCCGCCCGAACACCTACACCGCCGTTAATCCTCGATACCTGAACTCGGCCCGTCACCGGAAAGCGCATATGACGTCGGGTACTGATCGTACTCTCACGATCCCGGTATGAATCAGGTTGTTCTCCGGGTAGAGTGACGGGCCATAGGACCTTGTCCGGCTCAAGACATTCAACAGCGACATGTGGTCGCACAGTTGCACTGGTAGAAACTCGCACCACGCGAAACCGCGCTTGGTTGTTGCGGTATTGCAGCCCAATTGTGGCACCCACCCACAAGTGGGCGCACACGCCCACTAGACTTGCGCCCCTACCACTGATGTCGCTGGTACAGACGTATTCGATGAAGGATCTTCCCCGCCCATCGACTCCCCAAATGCGAACTGGCAGAATACCCTTAAGACGCGGTTGACCACGACGGCCCATCGGCAACATGTATCGCACTATCGCTTGTTTTTCCAACATTACATCAGTAACAAAGAGCGAGCCTGGAACCAGCAGCTCAATCCGCCTCATTGGGGAATCCTCTATGTTGTGTCTCGGAAAGCGACGCGCTTTCCTCGGGGCCTAACACCTCCGTAATCATGCGCATGCCGTCACGCTCAACGCCCGAAGGGCACTTGAATGGAGTAAACAGGCGTTAGCACGTTTTGACCCTGCGGAGGCGCCCCCCCGACCCGCTCAAAAAGTGCTATGCCGATTTATTTGAGTCGCGCTTCGACTGTCCAGGACTCGTCTTTCGAGGCTGCACGCAATGATGTGAGGCCTGTCACCGCACTTTGTCCGGTCACTGCACCCTGCCGGATTCCTTTCTATAATTCTTAGTGTGGGATGCCAACTTTTTGGGTGTGATCTGCCTGCCGCACTGGAGTGCTCGAATTGTCGGCGGAAGGTCTGTATCGGACATGCGATTGGGTCCGAGGATGCCGGGGATATACTGTGTTCCTACTGCGCGATACTGTCTAAGGGCCTGTGGCCGCGAGTCCGGCCAAGCCCAGTCAACGGGTCGGAACGTCCCGCAACGTGGGTGCCTGAGCGGCGCCGGTTCCGGAGATGCCCCATCGATCCACGTACATACAGATCACTGGCCTCGCCGGAAGCCTGGGGATTACCGATCACGGTCACTCTCCACGAGCGAGACCTCGAAGCATACTGCAACCAGATCGCCGAAGGCGGGCTCGGTGTCTCTCTTCCGGAAGAAGTGCCGGTCGGAAGCGTGGTCTCGCTGCAGTTCGTGGTCCCGCCCCAGGCGACCGAGCTGCGTGTCCAGGCTGTGGTGCGCTACCAGGTTGGCTTCCAGCATGGTCTAGAGTTTACATCCCTCAATGAGGGAGAGCGGCTGTCGATCCGCCAGTTCTGCACCGAGCTGCCGTCGGTTCAGCAGCGGTTAGGTTCCACGCCGCGAAGAGGAGCAAGGATTATGCCGATAGCGAAAGAACTTACGGTCCGGATAGAAAATAAGCCCGGCACACTGGCGCAGTGCTGCCGACCGCTTGCTGAGCGTGACGTGAACATCCTCGCCTTTCAGGCGTTCGAGCGGGAAGGACAGAGCCTGATTCGCATGGTCGTAGACGATCCCGCGACTGCCAAGAAGCTGCTGGATGCCGACCGTATTTACTACAC
>Ga0187770_10001644_pt1 | contig 12017 bp, 13 predicted proteins | sample 0116_SJ02_MP02_2_FD_133154 | JGI IMG/M metagenome (GOLD analysis project Ga0187770, IMG submission 133154) | Tropical peat soil microbial communities from peatlands in Department of Meta, Colombia - 0116_SJ02_MP02_20_MG | ecosystem: Environmental > Terrestrial > Soil > Wetlands > Peat | place...
TCTGCGGATCGCCCGGATATCCCTTCGACGCGATCACGACGCACACGCTTGCGCCTGCGCTCCAGTTCGCTTGAAATCCAGCTAACGTCCCGGTCGCGGCCTTCATGCACGCCTGCGCGAAATCGAAATCCGCGCGCGGCAACGTCGCCTCCGTTTCCGGATCGCCCAGCCGGCAATTGTATTCGAGCACCTTCGGCCCTTCGGCGGTCAGCATCAGTCCGAAATACAGAAAGCCTCTGTACGGTAGCCCCTCAGCCTTCAACCCCGCAAGCGTCGGCCGCACAACCATCTCGATGATTTTCTTCTCAAGCGATGCCGGCAAAATTTCGTCGGTCGAGTAGACTCCCATCCCGCCCGTGTTCGGCCCTTCATCATTGTCGAACGCACGCTTGTGATCGCGCGCCGGCGCCATTCGGATGAAATTCTCGCCATCAGTCAAAATGATGTAAGAAAGCTCCTCACCCGCCAGCCCTTCTTCGAACAGCACGCGCCGTCCCGCATCGCCGAACTCGCCCGTCACCATCACGCGCTCGATAAATTCCGCCGCCTCGTCTGCCGAAGACGTCACCAGCACGCCCTTGCCCGCGCACAATCCATCCGCCTTGATCACGAGCGGCCATTTCACAGTCTTCAGCGCCGTGCGTGCTTGGGCCGCATCGTCGAATATTCCGTACACGGCCGCCGTGGGGATTCGGTGCCGCTCTAAGAATTTCTTCGCGAAAATCTTGCTGCCTTCGAGCTGTGCCGCTTCCCGTCCTGGGCCGAGCAGCTTCAGACCACGCGCCGCAAACTCGTCCGCCACCCCGGCGACCAGCGGTACCTCCGGCCCGACAATCGTCAAATCGGCTCCCAGCCGCTCTGCCAAATCGCCCGCCGCCTTCACATTCGTCACGTCGAGCGGCAGGCACTCCACATCCTGCGCGATCCCGTCGTTTCCCGGCGCGCACCACACCTTCTCAACCGACGCGCTCCGCCCGAGCTTCCAAACAATCGCGTGCTCGCGGCCCCCGCCGCCAATAACGAGAATCTTCATAGTCTTCAGTCGGAAATTATCTCCGAAAACTTCCGTCGCGGAGAATCCAGAACGATACGGCTCGCCATCGAGGCATGTCAACCCCGGATGGCCTTTGTAGCTCCGGCTTCCAGCCGGCGACGTTTCCTCGAATGTCGGCTTTCGAGTTCTAGACGCTCAGGTGGGAAACTCCGGTTCTTCGTAGGTTCGTAACACTGCCATGCCCGGCAAGATTTTTGGCGGTATCAATCCATCAGGCACGCCCGAACCTGAGCTTCTGTCATCCCGAACACAGCCGCGGTTCTTGCGGATGGCGGTGAGGGATCTGCTTTTTCTTTTGGACCTTCCTGCCTTCTCTGTGGCTCCGTGCGTCTGTGGCAAACCGGCCTACGCCACGTTTCTCCCATTCCCACTCGCCTCATTCGCCGCAGCCGAACGCAGCAGCAACTCCAGGTCCGTTCTCTGCATCTCGCGCGGAATAGCAGCAAAGATCGCCTCGGTTCGCAGTTGCGACATCTCCGCTACCTGCTCATAGAGTTTCGACACAAATTCCTTTCTCGAATCCCCCTCCAAAATCCGCATCACCTTCTTCTGCAATTCGGCGAAAACTGTCTTCACATCTGAAGACGCATCAACCGTCTCGAAGTGGTATTCCACGCTCAGCTTGTCGAATTCCGCAAGCAGCGCCGACTGATAGCTCCGAAAACTCTCGTACATGTCCTGTCCGGGAAAAACATCCATCCCCGATTCCCAATAGTCAAACCCACGCGAGAAAATGACCCGTGGAATCAGCTCGTCGACGCCGATTCGCAAATAGATCACCGCGTCCGGCACCAGCGCCACGCTGTAAATGCTGCGAATCCACGCTGCGTCCATCCCGCGCACGATCGCCCGCGCCATCAACGAATAAATGTAGCGATCCGTCAGCACGACGAATCCCGCCCGCAGCGCCGGCACGATTTCGTTTTCGAGCCGGTCGACAAAATCGGTCGCATAAAACAGGCTCTGCGTCACGCGCCCTAGATTGTTCCCCTCCTTCGCGCGACGAATTCCTTCGCCCGCGAGCATCGACCGCGTCATGCCCGTATCGAGCACCGCGTGGCCCTGCTCTTCCAACCACGTCTTCAGGAGATTGATCTGCGTCGTGCGTCCCGCGCCGTCCGTCCCTTCGACGACGATCAACTTGCCTGAAAGATCGTTCAGCTTCATCCCCGGCAAGACTTTTCCGTACGTCTTTCTCATGGCCTCACCCTCAGTTCTCTCGCTCGATCGAGGTGTGTTTTTGCGATCTGCCTCACCTGCGCCTGCTGCACTTCCACCGGCAGCGTCGCGTCGATTACCGTCAACCCGAATTCCGGAATCATCTTTTCGTACTCCTGGATAATTCGCCCTTGAAACAGCCGGAAGCTCTCGGTTGGATCATCTGCGAGCCCTAAATCGAGCCCCGCCTCGTAGAATTTGAACCCGTCACGCGCCGTGACGAGCCTTCCGATCGCCGTTTCGAGCGGTACGCGAAAATAGAACGCTACGCTGGGCTTCATCGCGAAGCCGTACAGCTCGCGCACCCATTTGCTGTCCATCCCGCGCGCCACATCGCGCGCAAACGCCGTGTAGATGTAGCGGTCGCACAGCACGACGGCTCCTGCCTTTAGCAGCGGCAGGATGCTGCGCTCGATGCGGTCGGCAAAGTCGGTCGCGTGGATCAGCGAAAACGTCGCCGGCGTCAGCATCTTTTTCTTTTTTCCCAGTTTCGTCGTGTCTTTCACCAGCGGCGACGAGTTCCACGTGCTGAAGACGACGCCGTAGCCTTTCGACTCCAGCCACTTGTGCAGCAAGCTGAGTTGCGTGGACTTACCCGAGCCGTCGATTCCTTCGACGACGAACAGTTTCCCCGGAAACTGCTGTCCGCCGTTTTGCCGAGGTTTTTCCAACACCTGTGTAACTGGAAAGAAGATCTCAAACGGACCGATTCGCAGATTGTTCCCCGTGTTCATAGCCCTCTTTCATACGGCCGTCGCTCCGCGTTCAGCGGGCAGTTGCCACAGTTCTTCCGCGATGGAGGTTAAAACGTGCGGATAGCTTGTTGTTCTTCGGGGTTTCTGGCGTGGAACTTCAATCCCGGCGGACGCTCGATACTATGCACGAACTTCCAAAATTTTTCAGCAGAAATTCGAAGCTCACTTTCTCAAATTCCAGACTTCCCATCGGACAAGAAGATTTGACCCCCGCTTGTCCTCCCGGCCTAAAAGTGCTTTGATCGTCCCTCATGCGCTGGGACTTCGCGCTCATCCTGCTCTTCTTCGCCACGGCCGTGCCCATCCTTGGGCGGCGGCGAATTCGCCAGTTGATGCGCACGGAGAAAACGACCAAAGCCGATCGCCTTACGCTCTACGCCTCCACCGCTATTTTTCAGTGGATCTCCGCCGCGTTGATCCTCTGGCGTACGACGGCTCGCGGCATCGCCCCGCCAGCCCTAGCTATCGCCGTCCCAAAGCCTGGACTTACGCTGCTAGTCTCGGTTTTGCTGGCGGGGCTCATTTTAGCTAACCAACTGGTGAGCCTTCGACGGCTGGCTCAGGCCCCAACCAAGGTTCAGGGAATCTTGCCGCAGCTGGCCGCAAAGGTTTTTCCTCAGGATCGTGCCGAGCGATTGGCGTTCTTTGGTCTGGCCGTAACAGTCTCCTTCTGCGAGGAACTGATTTATCGCGGTTTCGCTCAACGCGTCTTCCAGGACTTCTCCGGCGGCATCGTCGCGGCTGGAATCATCGGCTCAGCTCTGCTTTTTGCGCTGGCCCATATTTACCAAGGCCGCCGCGGGTTCATTTCGACGTTGCTCGTCGGGGCCCTGTTTTCGTGGGTGCGCGCCTGGACCGGAAGCCTGATTCCGCCACTCATCGCGCACTTTACGGCCGATTTCACCGCCGGGCTTCTTGCACCGTCCAAGTTGCGGAGTGCCGAGACGCAACCGGCCGATGCATCGGCAAAGACTGAAGCGATCAGCAGAAGAATACTATAAATGTAGTATGACGCTCAGTATTTCAAATCTCGAAATCTCAAGCGCGCTGGTTCGATACGGAGTCTCCGCGGACGAACAGCTGTGCGATCGAATTCGTTCTTACATCGCTTTGCTCTTGCGCTGGAACGAAAGGATTTCTCTCACAACGGTCACCCATCCCGGCGAAATCCTGAAATTCCACTTCGGTGAGAGTTTTTTCGCCATCTCGGCAGTGCCGATCCAATTTGGTCGGCTCGCCGACGTTGGCTCGGGAGCTGGTTTCCCCGGGATTCCCCTAGCAATGCTCTCTCCGGAACTCCAAGTCATGCTCATAGAATCGAACTTGAAGAAATCGGCATTCCTGTCAGAGGTCGTTCGATCTTTAGAACTCCCCAGCGTAAACGTCATCCGATCTCGGATCGAAGATGTCCAGACCGGACCTGACAAATTCGACTTTGTGACTGCTCGAGCGGTCGGTTCATTCGAAGATCTCCTCACGTGGTCGGTTCGTTCGCTCGCGGAGTCTGGAAAGCTCGTGCTGTGGGTCGGTGGCGAAGACGGCGCTGGGATCTCCCGAATTTCGCAGTGGTCTTGGCGCAAGCCGATACAGATTCCGTCCTCGGAGAACCGATTCCTTCTCGTTGGTGTCCCAAAAGCGACAAAATAGCCTCACGCTGACAATTGTTCCACGTGGAACAAATGAGTTTCTGCCCTCATTCAAAGTGTTCCACGTGAAACATATTGCATTGACAAAAATTGTTCTGGTACATTCGCAAGTTAACCTGGGGGATTTCTTCTTGGCAAGAATCATCGCCATCGCCAACCAAAAGGGCGGCGTTGGTAAGACCACAACGGCAGTAAACTTGGGCGCCTCTCTCGCAGCTTCTGAAAAGCGGACGCTGATCATCGATTCTGACCCGCAGGCAAACGCCACGAGCGCTCTCGGATTCCCGAAGGATCCCGCCCGCCGCACTCTCTATCAGAACCTTATTCTCGGTGAATCAATCGAAAGAGTCGTCCTCGACGCGAAAATGGACCGCCTCGAGCTCGTCCCGTCCGATAAGAATCTCGTCGGCGCGGCTGTAGAGCTGGTTTCTATGGAGAATCGCGAATACCGGCTCAAGGAATCGGTCGCACGGCTCCGTGAGGAATACGAATATATCCTGATCGATTGCCCGCCTTCTCTCGACCTTTTGACCGTCAACGCGCTCGCCGCCAGCGACTCAGTCCTTGTACCCATTCAGTGTGAATACTTGGCTCTCGAGGGAGTTTCCGAGCTACTCGATACGCTAATGCGCCTCCGAAGGACGATCAATCCTGCACTGGCGATCGAAGGCATTCTTCTCACGATGTACGATGACCGGACGACCCTCTCGAAACAAGTCGCTGCCGATCTCCGCAGCTTCTTCGGTGCACAGGTCTTTGAGACTGTCATTCCGCGAAATGTCCGCTTGGCTGAAGCCCCAAGCCACGGAATGCCCGTGCTATTCTACGACATTCATAGTAAAGGCGCAGAGAGCTACATCCAACTCGCTAAGGAGGTTATCGCAAATGCCCAGAAACGCGTTGGGCAGGGGATTGAGCGCGCTGATCAGGGAGCCGGAACCTCAGCTCCCGCCGCCTCCGCCGCAGCCGCCGGCGCAGGCGCCGCCACTGGGACGGGCAGTGGGAGCGACAGTCGCGACAGCAGTGGCACCGGCCCTCAGCCCGACTGAAGCGCTGCTTCAGCTCGATATCGATCTGATCGACCCGAGCCCGTTTCAGCCGCGCACGAGATTTCGCGAAGAGGCGCTTGAGGAACTGGCTCGCTCGATTCGCGCCAGCGGCATCGTGCAGCCACTGGTCGTGCGTCGCGTTGGTCATCGCTATCAGTTGATCGCGGGCGAGCGACGCTGGCGCGCCGCGCAACGGGCGGCGATGAGCCGAGTGCCCGCGGTCGTGCGCGACGTGCGCGACGACGTGGCGCTCGAAATGACGCTGGTTGAAAACCTCCAGCGCGAAGATCTGAATCCGATTGAACAGGCGCGCGCTTTCCAGCGCCTTGTTGACGAGTTCCACCTCACGCAGGAAGAGGTCGCCGATCGCACCGGCAAAGACCGCGCGACGATCGCCAATTCCGTGCGGCTGTTGCGCCTAGAAGATCCGATTCAGGAGCTACTCGAAGAGGGCCGACTCACCGCGGGCCATGGCCGCGCCCTGCTTGCGGTCGATGATCCGAAGGAACGTCTCGAGCTCGCCCGCCGCATCGCGCGTGGCGGCATGACGGTGCGTCAACTCGAACGCCACGTAGCACGCGCCGGACGGGCGAAACCGAATCGCCAGCCCGCTGCTATCGATCCCAACACAAAATGGGCGATCGAGGAATTGCAGCGCAAATACGGCACGAAAATCACGATTCATCCGTTGCGTCCCGGCCACCCAGGGCATTTAGCTTTTGAATACTACGACGCAGCGGACCTCACGCGCCTCTACGACCAATTGATGAGAGAATAGAAAAAGACTCCGAGGCACCCCGTGGCATTTAACTGGTTCGACCGCAAGCGGCAGGAGCCGTCCGAATGGACCGGTTTCCTCGAGCGCGGCGTCAAAATCGACGGCAAGCTTGAGACCACCGGCACGTTCCGCATCGACTCGGTGATGAAGGGAACCCTCGTCTCCGAAGACACGTTAATTCTTGGCGAACACGCGATCATCGAAGGTGAAATCGTCGCCAACCGAATCGTCATTTCCGGCCGATTTGACGGGACGATTCGCGCGAAGGGCAAAGTGGAAATTCAGACGCGCGCCATCGTCACCGGTGAGATTCACAGCCCCTGCGTCGTCATAGAAGCAGGCGCAATTTTCGACGGCCACTGCCACATGCCCGCTCCCGCCGAACCCGCCAAGCCCGTCACAATCCCCATCCGCTCCGCGGCCGCACAAGCCGGACGATAGCGCCTCGCCAACCTCACGTATTATACTAGAAAGGATATAGTTACAGAGTTAATATGCCCCGTCAGAAATTGCGCGCTAGAGGGCCCTTAAGGGGCACAAAACGACACGCTTTTGCACTTATTCGATGATTAGACGGAGGAATTTCTTCTTACCCACCCGCAGCAGGTACTGGTACGGCCGGGAAAGATCAATCTCGCGTTTCACGTCGTCCACTCGCACGCCGTCGATCTCGACGCCCCCCTGTTTGATCAGCCGCTCGGCCTCGCTGCGCGACGGTGCCGCCTTTGCTTCCACGAGAATCGCGGAGAGTCGTTTCATGCCGTTGATCGGTAAGGCGAATCGAGGCGCATCTTCGGGAGCCTCTCGCTTGCTGTAGATTCGATCCCATTCCTCGCCGGCGCCTCTTGCGGCAGCTTCTCCGTGGAACCCGGTGACGATGTTGTGGGCCAGCTCCATCTTTGCTTTTTTCGGATGTAGAAGGCTGGTGCGAACCTCTTCACGCAGCCGCACGATCGTCGGCCAGGGAAAATCCGTCAGCAGCTCGTAGTAGGACCACATCAGCTCGTCGGAAATCGACATCAGTTTGCCAAACATTTCTCCGGGCGGCTCGGTGATGCCGACGTAGTTCCCCAGGCTCTTTGACATTTTGCGCTCGCCGTCGAGCCCGACCAGTATCGGCATCGTCAGAACGGCCTGCGGCGACGCGATCCCATATTCGCGCTGAATATCGCGATGCACCAGCATGTTGAATTTCTGTTCGGTGGCGCCCAGCTCGACATCGGTTTTGAGCATTACGGCGTCGAAGGCGGTGAGCAGCGGGTAGAGCAGCTCATGCACTGAAATCGGCTGGTTCTTGTCGAGGCGCGAGCGGAAATCCTCACGCTCGAGCATCCGCGCAAGCCGATAGTGACCGCACAGCCGCACCACGTCGTAGCTGGACATCTTGCCGAGCCATTCGCTGTTGTAGCGGACCTCGGTTTTTTCGCGATCGAGGATTTTGTAGACCTGCTCGAGATACGTCTGTGCGTTGGCGTCGACTTGCTCGCGCGTCAGAGGCGGACGCGTCTCGGATTGGCCGGTGGGATCGCCGATCATCGCCGAGAAATCGCCAATAAGGAAAATCGCCGTGTGGCCCATGTCCTGAAAATGTTTCAGCTTTCGCAAGACGACCGTGTGGCCCAGGTGAATATCGGGAGCCGTGGGATCGACGCCGAGATAAACGCGCAGCGGTTTGCCGGACTTGGCCGATTGCTCGAGGTTCGACTTCAGCTCGTCCTCGCGGATGATTTCCGCCGAGCCTTTTTTTAGGTACGAGAATTGTTCATCAACCGGCTTGAACGCTGCAGCAGCCACCTACGTTTTCTCCAGGAATATCGCGTCGGAAAAAGCGAGATGGGCCAGTCTAATTGCTGCGCTGTCTGTAGTCAAAGCGCACAGCAGGGAGTAGGTGCCTTGCATAACTTTAATCTAATCAAAGCGGTTTCTGTCGTTTCTAGTGACAAATCGTGTCGACTATTCATGCCAATCCCTTGTTCCTTTGCGGAACATTCTCGAACCTCTCCTGAAATTGTGCGTAAATTCCTGAGGATCCAACCTGATACGCTTTGTGCCTAATGTTTAACCCGCCAGAGCAACGCTGGCCACGAATCTGCTCCTAGCAGGGTACCTACCCGAAAGGGACACGGGTTTCAAATGCCCCGGCTACCGATTCTAAGGAGAGAGAAAACAATGCGTAGGAGAGAGAAAGGTTTTTCGCTTATCGAATTGCTGATCGTCGTGGCGATCATCTTGATCATCGCGGCCATCGCAATTCCCAACCTGATTCGTGCCCGTATCGCGGCGAACCAGTCTTCGGCTGCGGCGTCTCTGCGTACTCTGGCCAGCGCTTCGGCGATGTATCAGAGCACCTATCAGGACGGTTATGAGCCGACGATTGGCGTCCTCGGTCCCGCGAATCCGGCGACGTGCAATCTTGCTGGTCTGATCGACCAGACGCTATTGAATGCATTTACAGCGCCTGGCACGAAGTCAGGATATACGTTTGGGTTCACAGCAGGTACCCAGAAGGTGGGCACGGCTGCGAACGGCTGCGCCAATGCAGGCTTTTCGGATATGTTCTCGATGACCGCGGCCCCCGCAAGCGCGAGCACCGGAACGGAGTACTACTGTGTGGATGCGACAAACGTCATCTACCAGAGCAGCGCCGCGATTGCGCCGGTGGCTGCTACCGGATGCCCGGTTGGTGGAGCAGACACGCCGATCGGCAACTAACCATCACTCAACGCCTAGGGAGGAAGCGACGAGCTTCCTTCCTGGCGTTTCACCAAGTCCGCTCCCATCACACCGTCCTAATTTGAATTACGCGACCCGCAATCCCGTAAGAGCTTTGTCATAGAAGCACGCTGCGCGATAATCAGCTCAAAATATGGGCACAGTCGAAATTCCGCAGGCTCGAAAAAGTTCGTTCGCGCCGGACATGAGCTGGACGCAGCAAGTTCCGCAGAGCAAGCGACTCAACTGCATCGCAGCGGCCGAAGAAGTGTTTGTTCAAGCGGAACAGAAGCTGGCGCAGGTCGAGAAGACCGGCCTCGACCGCGGGGAGATCCGCGTCGCGGCATTTATGCCACGGCTGCCGGACGTGGAAGTCGACCGGGGCTCGCGGCGCTACGCCAGCTACATGAAGAAGAAGTTCCAGCAGCACGGGCTGGATTTCCGCGTCGAGGAAGCGTTCAGCGCCGACGCGCTCGAGCTGCTGTTGATGGGCGCGCAAGTCCACGACAAGATCTACGGGACATTTATTTTCTTCCCGGCGCCGTTCGGCAAGACCGAGGATTATTTTCTGCGGCGGGTGCGGCCGGAGAAGGACATCGAAGGGCTCACGGTCGAAAACACAGGCCGCATGGCGCTGAACATCAAGACCGTCGACGAAGAAGAGCGGTACGAGGGCGTGGCGCCGTGCACGGCAAAGGCGATCCTCACTCTGCTGCATCAGCACAGTGAGATCCGGAGGATGTTCCCGCGCGATGGCCAACAGAAAGGTCCGACGGTCGTGATCTGCAACAGCTCGCCGCGTATCGGCATTCCGCTGCAAAGTATGCTGATGCGCATCGGGGCCACCGCGCTGATGATCCATCCGCAGACCCGGCCGGAAGACCGGGAAGCGTATCTCAAGACCGCAGACATCGTCGTGACCGCATTCCCGGCACAGTCCGAGGCGGACCTGGTGCGCAACGTGAAAGAGGGCGCGGTGATCATCGACTGTTCCACCGAAGGAGACTTGCATCCGGACGTGCTGCGCAAAGCAGCGTACCTATCGACCCACGACAATCATCTGGGGCAGATTACGACCGCACTTGCGCTATACAACACTGCCTTGTGTGCGCTCTGGCAGCGCGGATTGATGCGTTAGCGCACGATACGCCGGTGGCGTAGGCCGTTTTGGCGCCAGGTTTGCTACGAGGAGAACAGACAAGATGAATCGAGCGATGGGCACCTTGCGGATGGCTGTGCTGGCAGCAGCTTTGTGCGCCGGCACGGCGTCTGGCCAACAGGCGAACTCCAATGCGAATAGTTCGCAACCGGACACTCCGCGTGTCGAGTTTGTTTTCGAAGAGTTCGTGACCCTGGGGGCTAGCATTCATCCCGGTGAAACTCCGCTGGGAGACAGAAATATCGTTCCCATCACCGGAGGAACATTCTCCGGCCCGAATATCCGAGGCAAAGTGATGTCCGGCGGCTGGGACTGGCAACTGGTAACGAAAACGGGATGCCATTCACTTCAAGCCGACTACATGATCCAGACCGACGACGGCGCAATTATCAACGTCGTCAACAAAGGGACATCGTGCGCCAGCCCCGGTTCGAACACCAGGCTCATCACTACGCCGACCTTCGAAGCACCGCTGGGTCCGCATGCTTGGCTGAATGGCGGCGCGTTCGTTGGAACGCTGGAACTTGCCACGCTGGACGGTAAACCGGCCGTGCACATTCGATTCTATCAAGTGAAGTAGGCCGGTCTGCTTCCTGTCGGGATTTGCTCGCCTTTGGGATGTATACTTCGGCCTGTGATCGGTCGCAAAACCGAGGAAAGGACGAGAATGAAGAAGCGAATCGCCTGCTTGTCTATAGCTGTATTTTTTGCCGCGATTTTCACTCTCCCCAGCGCTCAGGCTCAGCAACCGCAGCCGGAAATTGCTCACACGTTCTTGAAGGTCGGCGACATGGCACCTGACTTCACGTTGCGCAGCGATCAAGGAAACACAGTGAAGCTAAGCGACTACCGGGGCAAACAGAACGTCATCTTGGCATTCTACGTTCTTGCCTTCACCGGTGGTTGAACGAAGGAGCTTCAGGCATACCAGGCTGGTATCGACTCTGGCAAGATCGACCTGAAAGACACCGCAGTATTTGGCATCAGCATTGACGCTCCTCCCTCCAACCAAGCCTTCGCCGAAAAAATCGGAGTAAAGTTTCCGCTGCTGAGCGATATGACCCGGCAAGTCTCGAAGGAATACGGCATCCTGAACGATCAATTTCAGTTTGCGAACCGCACGACGTTTGTTGTGGATAAGCAGGGAAAGATCCAGCACATCCAGGAAGGAAACGGCGCGATCGATCCGACGAACGCAATCGACATCTGCACCAAGTTGCACTGAGCAGAATCGGGCGGATGGGAATAAGCGCCCTATCCAGATCAACGCACCGCCTTTTTCCTGACGTTCGATGACTCCGCAGTAGCGGACATGGGTCGAACGTGGTTGGAGATGGCTGACCCACGCGTGCTCATGCGGTGAGCTAAATTCGACTCGTGTCCATAATCGCCGACAACAAAAAGGGACCAGCTGGGTTGGGTGAGCCCAACTGGTCCCCGGGTGGGTACAGCTTCAACGCGCGGCCGAGACTCCGCGCCCCCGCGCCTTAGAACTGGAAATGCAAGCCGAATTGAATCAAGCGCGGCGCGACCGAGGTCGACTGAATCTGGCCGAAGGTCGAAAACGGCGACACAGCCGCAACCCCAGTTGAAGCCGGATTGCTAAACTGGGGGTGATTCCAGAGGTTGTAGAACTCCGTCCGGAA
>Ga0187770_10001645_pt1 | contig 12010 bp, 9 predicted proteins | sample 0116_SJ02_MP02_2_FD_133154 | JGI IMG/M metagenome (GOLD analysis project Ga0187770, IMG submission 133154) | Tropical peat soil microbial communities from peatlands in Department of Meta, Colombia - 0116_SJ02_MP02_20_MG | ecosystem: Environmental > Terrestrial > Soil > Wetlands > Peat | place...
ACATGAGAAAAATTGACCTCGTAGATGAAACGGCAGTACAATCACTAATGGCGGAGACAGAGCCGGACGCCGTAATCAACACGGCCTCACTCACCAACGTCGACCTCTGCGAGAGCGATTTCGAAAACGCGCTGACGATCAACGGCCGGATGCCAGGCATACTAGCGAGGAGATGCTCCCAGGCCGGAACCCTAATGGTACACGTGTCCACCGACTATGTCTTCGATGGAAGCCGCGGCGACTACAACGAAGACGACACACCCAACCCGATAAACCGTTACGGCAAATCAAAACTTGAAGGTGAACAGCAGGTGGCCGCAAACAGCCGAGACTACTGCATCGCCAGGACAAGCGCATTGTACGGGTGGGGAAGGCGCTACAGGCCTAACTTCGCCACATGGATGCTCGACAAGTGGACGAAATCTGAAGAGGTAAAGGCTGTGACGGATCAGTATGTTTCCCCCACCCTAAACACCAACCTAGCCCGCATGCTAATTGAAGTGGCCGAGCGAAGAACCACCCGCACAATACACCTAGCCGGCAGCTCCCGCCTCAGCAGACACGAATTCGCCCTCATCCTGGCCCGGAAATTCCACTTCGACGAACACCTAGTAGTGGCAGCGACATCCGAATCCTTAAACTGGGTCGCGCAACGCCCCCGAGACTCCTCCCTCAACGTTTCGAAGGCCCTCCAACAGCTAAACAACAAACCCCTCCCGGCCCAGGCTGCGCTTGAAGAATTTCAAGCGGAAGCAAACAACCCGTGAAAACCGTCCCTCCAAGCCCTTCTAAGAGATGCTTTCAGTAAACGTGTCAAGTATCAGGTCAGCGGCCCGCACATTAGTGTATTTATGTGGCACACTCGAACGGTAAGTATAAGTGCAGCTTACCCTGAGCCACCCCCCTATAAGGTGTAATTGAACGTTGGTCAATGTGAAGCCTCTAACCGGTTTCTCAGCGCTCCTGCTCCTCCTCGTATTAGCCGGCTACCCCTACGCCGCAGCCATGGCTGATTCGGGCACGGGTTCGTTTACTATCATCGTCAGCGGGTACGCGGTTAACGGTAACTTGCAGAACGTTCTGATGAAGCCGGACGGATCAGTCTCAATGAACATGGTCCTCGACGGAACCATCTCCACCTCCCTAGGCCCAATCCCAATCACCGCAAACGGCGTCTGGGTCGGAGTACGGAACGGAACGACCGTCTCCGGCACAATCCAAAACGTCGCCGGCTCAGCCAACCCCTGCTTCCTCTTCTGGTGCGGCACCGCCACCTTCCAAGGACAAGGCCAATGGAGCGGAAACCTAACCTCAAACTCGACGCTGGGTTCGGGCGGGTTTGAAGGAACAATCACTTTCACAAGCTCAGACTTCTCACAGATCCCCGTCGGACAACCAGAACCCATCTCCGGAACATGGAACGCAGACTTCACCTAAACTTGCGACCACGCGATGAAATAGCCGTTTATGTCCCGCTAGAACACACGACTTACCGAACTGTTCCACCCACGCCCAGAGGAATCGTTCGCCCGCATTTTGACGGAAACGCGACGCAGTGTTGAGGAGCAGTTGTGAAAGCTAGCGAGTGTAGACTACGCTTCTATGACCTACGGCTCGGAGCGTGACAGTGTTCATATCCTATTCAATGGCGGGGCCAGGAAAATTCTTGGAAAAATAGTCGGCCGGACAACGCTTACTGTTCGGTGACGACGAACTCTAATCCCGTCAGGCTTGCGTAACCCCCGGTGATCGCCATCAACGCTAGATCGAACCAATACGTCGTACCCACAGTCAAACCGGATATTACAGTGGTGATTCCGAACTGCCAACGCTTCGCGGAAGCCGGAAAGCTGTCGACGATGGCCGGCTTCCCCTTCTGCGTTCCAGTCAACGCGGCACCGTTGCTTGGCGCCGGCGCAGTTCCATAATACAGCGACGCTTGAGCACCATCATTAGCCGTGTCAGTCTGCATCTGCCCCTCAACCTGCACCATAACGATACCCGAACGAGTGGGAATGTACGTCACAGCTAAACCCATCATAACCCCGGTCGTGGAATTAGTGTGAGTAGGATTGCCGGGCGTCGCATCCGTATACCCGTTCACCGGCCCCGTGAGAATGCTCCCTGCAATCGAGTCCACCATGGCACCGTAGATTTTCCCTAAGCCACCCGGCGACTCCCAACCGTTCAACGCAAAATTCGGATAGCCAGTGTTCAGTAGGATCCTGGCCGTGTTAATCTGTGAGTTAGAGTCAGGGCCGCCGAGATAGGTTACTATGTTGTTGATGTCGGTCGACGTATACATTGGCGGGTAATCTCTGATTCCTCCTGTCAATGTTTCGATTCACCCCCTTACGACGTAGTGTTGAATGCTGTCGAGTTGAAGACAAGCGGGTCGAAAGTTACGTTAGCCGTTAACGCCGATGCTAGTATCGGGTTTTCGACTTGGTCGAATGTTAGCTCGTAGTCGATGTAATCCCACACGTTGGGGTCCAGGGTGTACAGCGGGTTCTGGAGGAGGCATTGGTAGCAAGGATTCAATGAAAGGCTGCTTAGCTTCGCCGTTGTCGTCACAGATAAGGCGCCCACGCGTAGCCAGAACATGTTCCCGTAACCGTTCACGGTCTCTATGGCCCAATCCGGCGGAGGCGTAAAGGTGAAGTTGCCGTTTTGTGTGAAGCCGTTGGTTCCATCCACGTAGCCTGTGAGAATGTTCCAGAAGCCGGCGCCCTGCGAATATTCCCAGTAGATTGTACCATAGCTACCGAGCGTGTTGAGAACGAGTTTCATTAGATTCCATCGTTGCGTTGAACCGAAATACATGAGATCCGTACTGGCGGCTAGGACGGTGAACGGTGAGGATGCGCCCGTATCATTCGTGAAAGTCGCCACATACGCTCCGCCGCTGGTTGTCTGTTGACAGTAGAGTACGCAGTCGAAGGCTTGACTGAAAGGCTCCTGCAAGTCAAGTATGCCCGTGGTCCCTGCTAACGCTGAAATCTGTGACCTATACACTGAATCCGCAGACTGAAGCCACCCGTCAACAGTGAACGCATCCCCAACCCCGCCGAGATCCGCCCGGTACCCAAAGGCCCGATTCGGAATCACCACATCATAGAGCGTACGCGTCTTCTGCTGCTGAATCTTCGTCACGTGCGGCAACGTTAACCTGTTGAAAACCACCAACTCAAAATCACCCTCATCCCCTATGGTTTGACGGCTACGGTGATGGATGCAGCGAAACCTCCGCCGCTCCAACTGTTATTGAACGTCAACCCGTTCCCGGTGTTGTCTAGGCAGAGGCCGACGGCCATTCCACTGTCACTCCAAGCCGCAGCTAACACGAGTTGACCGTCTAACGCAACCGCCGGACCGGTGGCGATCAATGTGGAACAGCCAACCGCGATCATCCGTCCCACCGTCCCGTTGCCAATCGTAACCGTGGATGGAGGGGTTGTGGTTGAGGCACCGGCCACAACACCGTTTGCATCAATCAGGTTTGTTGTGCTGTTCTTTATGCTGACTGCAACGAACCCAGCCTCATCCGAGGAGCCGCCGGTTAACGTCACTGTCACAGTTTCCGATCCGGCGGCAACTCGAGTGAGGTAGTACACGAAGAGGAAACCTTCGCCACCAGTGTTCTCAGTTAGGAGGGTAGCATTTGTGCTGCCCACCGTAACGCCGGTAACCCCGAATGTGCCGCTGTTCACGAAGATGAGGATGGTAACGTTCTGCGAGTGTGACAGGGTGGCGGAGAAAGTTTGGCTGCCGGTACCGCTGGCCTTAGCTGCGGCATCGAATGCTAGGGCCCGCGGAAATGTTGGCGTGCCACCCGCCGCGACCAGGACCCCGACCAGTTGGTTCGCCGCATTCTTGATCGGCTCATCTAGCTGCCATACTTCCTGGATGCGCGCTCCAAGTTGCAGTTCGGTGACGTAGGGGCTTGTGAGTGTGCTTCGGGTCAGCTGCTTAACCTGGTAGAGCCCTGAGAGGCCGAGGGTGGGTGAATTGACAGCGACAAAATCGTACAGGCCGTATGTGCCGGCCGGATATCCATCCACCACCATCAAGTCAACCATGAGGCCGGCGTTCGCGTCCTTCACCGCATCGAACTCAGCGATCATATCTAAAGTGGTTTGGTCAATCATAGCCGGCTGCTGATCCGTACTCTCAATCAGGCCGTACTCGAGGATGCTGGCCGGATTCTGGGCCACGGCGGTTATGCCATTGCCCTTCGCATGAACACTGTTCGCGATCAGGGAGATGTCTTCCGTTACATTGCTGCCTGAAACGAGTACGTAAGTGCCACTACTAACCGTCGCCTCAGCAAACACGGCTGAGGTAACCTTGCCCAACGATGCCGAAGCATCCAAGGTCAGGTTAGGGTTTACACGGTACTGGCCCTGGGTTAAAGCGACCGTTCCACCGAGGTATGCTTCACCGGTCACAGTCTTCATGAGAGAGTTGATGCCGGCGAGCAATTGGACGGAAATGAAGAACTCGTTAATCGTTGTGGATGGAAGCGAGATCTGGCCGGGGATGATACCACAGGGATAGTCGGCCAGAAGCGATTCTAGGATGGACCCAGCCGTGCCCGTGTAAGATTGAAGAGGGATGGTGCGGGTGTTCAGTAACCATGCGGCTTCGGAACCCTTCAACTTCACGGTTGGATTGTCGCTCAGCGTCCGTTCGATGCGGGTGAGTACGCCGGCGAACTCTTTCACTCCGAACCGGTAAATGCTAACCAGCCCTAGCGGAACGAGGGTTGAGAGGTAAGCAGGAATGTCAACCTCGAAGCTGCCGACGACACCATCCGCCGCGCGAGTGTAACTTCCATCCGTGAACGCATACTCGGCTCCCTCAATGAAAACCTGGAACGGCCGGGTTGAATCCGGCGTTTCCATGCCGGCGAACACGTGAATTGGAATGTAGGCTGTGGCCGCAGCCACACCTATGAAACCTTCAGTCGTCACAATTACAACGGCGAGTCCCGACTGAGACGACTCGAAGGATACGGCTGCGAAGCCTTGAGCATTGGTTTTGACCGACGTCGCGCTTAACGTGCCGACAGTAGTTGAGAATTGAAGAATCCCGCCAACAACCGGAGCTCCCGAAGGATATGATAAGGTTAGGCTGATGAGGGCTTCCTTCACTGGGCCCGGAGCATTCTTGGCGTAAATGATGAAGTCCGATGAGAACGCCGACAGGGACGGGCCCGCTACCGGCCCAAGTTCAGCCGAAGGCGACGTCCAAGCCCAAACGTCGCCGCCACACATCGTCTGAAGCGGCGTGGTTTCAACGATTGAGCTACCATCAGACGCAGTGATTACCAGATACAGGGACTGCGGGAGCTGCACAGTGCTGACGTCGACGCCAACCTGCGTTTGACCCGCCGTCACAGTCCCTGAGTTCACAAGTGTTGCGGAGGAATTGTAGACTGAAACCTTCTGGCCGACGGTGACGCCCGTAATAGTGAGATACTTATTCAAACAGACGGTTAGATTGTTCATCCAACATTGGCCGCCACCATTGTTAGAACCGTTAATCATCCCCAAATAGCAAGTCTGATTTCCGATTAATGCATCCGGTATCGTACCACCCATAAGTGTGAACGGTCCCTGCGGTCCGTAGGGGTCAGTTGGAGTTGTGAACGAAGGTATGATAGCCGAAGAGCCGACCTGAAACGGGACGCATGGTGCGCCAGGTTCAGGCGTCGGATAGTTCCCAGCTGATGTGACGAGTAGCTGCGCGTACCGTCCTGTTCCCGTTCCAAGGTTAAGGGTCTTGGAGAAGTAGCAAGAATCGAATGAGGCCTGATCGTAGAATGATGCGGCAAATCCAGTCGCGTGATTCGTTGTGTCGAGAGTCCGACCGCCGCCGTAGTAGTAATCACTGCAACTGAAAGACCACGTATTGTAATCGGCTGACGTGTCAAGTGTATCGTTGACTATCAGGCCGTTGACGGTCTGCGTGATAGGCATTAGCTCACGGCCAGATCATGCACGATGCGCCAATACTTCTGGTCGAGGAGGAGAAGTTCGCGGAGTAGCCCGTTCAGCTGCAGGTTGCAGTAGGCCGCCGGCTTACCCATATCCCGGGTGACCTGCGCAACCTGATAATTCCCAGACAAGCCAAGGGTGGGCGAGGTTACTGTTACGAGATCTTCAGGCAGGAAGGTGCCAGGTGCCGTGTCGTCTTTCCCTTCCAGGGTGATGGTGACGACAGCGGCGTTCTGAAGGTTATTCAAAGCCCCCTGCGCCGCCAAGTTCAACGTTGCCATATCCGTTATTGTCGGCTGCAGGTCCGTGCTCTCCATTAACCCGATCTCTTCAAGGCTTGTCCAGTCGCAGGCTACGGTCTGAATCTGTTGCCCCTGCACGTGGAGTACGTTCACCTCTGTTGAGTAGTCGGTGATGGTTTGACAGGAGATGAGGTTCGTCGTTCCCTCCGTGAACTGCACGTTCCGGCCGCCGCGTCCGAACGCTTCGGCGAAGTCTAAGGTTAGGTTCGTGTTGACCCGGTATACCCACCCGATGCTATTGCAGACGGTTTGGATCGCGGCCTGCAGGGTCTGCGAGGTGACGGTGCAATCAGTAAGGAAGAGAGGTGAAACTGTGACCGTAGTTCCCGGTTCAACTCCGGGTTCCACCAAGTAGCTGCTAGACGGAAAGCTACCGGGCGGAATATTCACCAAATCTACGCCGGTGAACGTGGCCAAGCTGCCGGCGGTTATGCCGCACCAATACTTCCTCAGGAGGTAAGCGATGGCAGCCTGAGGCGTCATACCCGTGAGCGATTCGAAATCAATAACGCGATTATTCAGGAGAATGCCGGCATCAACGCCGGTGAGGGTGACGGTCAGTTGGTCGCCTAGCTGCCGTTCAATCCTCTGCAGGACCCCAGTATACTCCTTAACGCCATTCCGCCAAATCCCAACGAGGCCGTTCGGCGTAATGTTTGGGTTCCAGACGGGGATCGTGATTTGAAACTGGCCGGGGAGCATGCGATAGTTGACTGTGTATGTTCCGCCTTGAATGGTGAGCGGGTAACCTTCCACATACGCCTGAAACGGAATGTTAGGGTTGCCGGTTTCGGCACCGTAGAACACGTGGATGGCCAGGTACTGGGTCGCTGCAGGAATGTTCAGGTCCCCATTCCAAGTGCAGGTCACAACCGCGATGCCTAACTGTGATGGGGCGGTTAAGGTGACCGTCGCCTGCCCCGCCTTATTCGTTATAGCGTAGGCTGCTGAGAGCGTTCCGAGGGTGGTCGAGAAGTATACCGGCTTGTCAGCGTAAGGCAAGCCGGTGCCCGGGTTCGTTAGGGTGGCGGTGATTAAGGATGTTTTCGGTGAACCAGTGCCCCCTTGCCGGTAAATGATGAATGGGTTAGGAGCTGCCGTGAGCCCTGTGGCTAGGGGCACCCAAGCCCACGTATCGCCGCCACACACCATAACTGAAGCCGTCTTCTCGACAAGCACGGCTCCGTCTAGGATTTGCAGGTATACGAGTTCCGGGAATGGTTCGTTGGTGAGGTCGACGGTAATTTGATTATTGGTGGCGGTCTGATTGCTGATGAGCCTATTCGTTCCATCCCCCGCATAAACGAGAACCGTCCAACCGGCCTGCAGCCCTGTAACCGTTAACGTGTTGCTGGTACAAAGCACAATAGCGGCGTAGATGGGGTCTGGTGGTGTTGAGTTGACTGTGCCAGATGGGAAGTAGTTGAGAAGTTGAACCGTCTGGTAACCGACCTGCGCCGGATCAATGGGGCTCATGTCCCACCAGTAGAAGTAGTCGGTTGGGTCCGAAGCTTTCGTTTTGGTCTGGTAGGTGGTAGAGTTGTTGTAGTTCGCGCTCCAACTCCCAACCATGAAGAGAGGACCGGATAAGCTGTTGTTGGCGTTTATGCTGGCGTTCGTGAAAACGCGAAGATGCCGCCCACTGCCGAAGCCGACCCACAACCATTTCGATATGCCGTATGTGGGGTTTTCGCCTGGTAACGCGTTGTTGAGTCCAGTTATGTTGTTCGCCGTGTAGAGTTGGATTCCGCAGTATGAAGGGTCGCCCTGCCAATTATCCACGTTCGTTAATGTTTCGGAGTAGATGCAGCCGTTCACCGTCTGCGTGAGAGGCAACCCGGGCCCTAACTCCACTTGTAGCCTGAAGAAGAGGTGCGTCTGAAGATCTGGTGCTTCTCACTGTTTCGAACAAGCGCCTGCCCATCCAGGCGCAGAGTGGTCTGGGTGTTGAGATTGATTGGTTGGTTTGATGGGAGCAGAGCTGTGGGTCCGGTCCTTCCCATTTTCGATTCAGGAATCACATACTCGTACGGGTGAAGGTACCACCAGCCGCCTTCACTTCCCGTGTAGCCTCCCCCCTGCATGCCCCGCTCGCTCGGAAGAGGACCACCGCCGCCACCACTAACAGCCGCCCCGACCTGCGCCACAACTTCTTCAATCGTCACAACGATCGTCTTCGGAATACTGGCCAGGGCAGCGATCACTCCGGAGACGTCCGGCGGAATGGTCTGTACAGCGACTGAGATTGTCTGAGAGACCTTACCGAGGTCGGCCGCGGCTGTTTGAACGAAGTTTGCGACGTCGCTAACGAATTGGTTACCCCAAGTTTGTGCGTCGGAAAGAATCGTGTTGAATGCGCCTGTGATGATCGCGACTGCGCTGCCTCCGAACGTCGTCACCGCGTTGGTAGCGGCGGTAAACGCGTTTGAGAGCGTAGATGTGATCGAGGTTCCGAAACTTGTGATGGGTGCGGTGATCTGTGTGAACGCAGATGTGATTGTGGCACTGATCTGGGCGAGTGAAGCCATCGCTTGCGAGGGGAACTGTTGGAAGCTGGTTAGAAGAGGCTGAAGTAAGCTGGTAGCGCCGCCCAGGCCGCCGGTTACTCCGCCGAACGCATTACTCAACCCCTCGCTAATCGTCTTCCCGAAATCACTTAAGACGGGAGATACTTTCTGGCTGAGCTGATTGAATAACGTGGGGAAGTTCGCGGCCATGCCGGCGGGTCCCAGGAACGCGTCGGTGACCATCTGCCCCATGTTAGCGTAACCAGACAACCCGGTGCCGGCGGGGCTCCACACGTTCTGCCATAACTGTTGCAGGTACCCGACGCCTTGCGTCAGGTAAGAGTACACTTGGCCGCCTTGACTGAACATTGAAACGAAACCCCGCCCAAGCGTTGACCCGAAGTTCTCAACAACCTTCCACGCCCCGCCAACCGTGCCGCCCAACCAAGCACCCGCACCCTCAACCGCCCCAGCCGCCCCACTCACCGCACCCGAGATCATGCCGCCAATCCCACCCATCCCCTGCTGCACCCAACCGACGGCGCCGCCGAGATCCTTCGAAATGCTCCCGGCGAAATTTTCAACAGCGGGTATCCCCTTCGTTTGCAGGTCCTGCCCCATCTGCAGCCAACCGGCCGAAACCAGGCCGGCCGCCGCAACAATATCCCCCGCAATCCCAGGCATGGTCTGGTGAATGTTCGCAGCCCAACGAGAATAGGTCTGAACGTACGACTCCCCAGACTGATGAGCCTGGTAGAGACTGATGCCGGTTGCAACGATGGCTCCGGCCGCGACAACGACCCCAGCCACGACCGCTCCGGCCGCTACGCCCGTGAGTGTGAGCCCTCCGGCGAACTCTGCGATAGAAGCCCCAGCACCTCCCAACGTCTCTCCGACACCGCCAAGTGAGTCGCCTAAACCCCCGAGAGCCTCCGCACTTCTACTGATTCCGCCGATGAACATCGGGACCTGCGTGGCCATCATCAGATAGTCCAGGTTGGTGCGTTCCTGGTAGTATTGCGCCCGCTCCTGAGCGACCTGTAACGCCTGCTGATCAACCGTGATCTGTTGCGTCGCTTGTTGGGCTTTCTGAACGGAGGTGTTGTATTCCTCGGTTGCTTTCGTTAATTCAGCCTGCGCCTGTTGAGCCTGCTTACTGTTCGCCCCATACTTGACGACGGCTTCGTTATAGTTAGTTTGAGCATTGAGCAGGTTATTCTTGGCGGTGGCCTCGTTCTGGTCGTCGGCCCGCGCGGTTTCCATCGCCTTATTCAAAGCGTCCTGAGCTTTCTGAACCGCCAGGGTCGCGGCTTGCCCGCGAATTTGCAGCATCTGGTACTGTTCCGTGTCCCCGATCATCATACGCAGGTTACCGGAGAGGCCTTGCATGCCCTGCATCGAATCCATCAAACTCATGTTCGTGTCTTCAAGCTCATCCCCAACGCCGCCAATGGCCCGGACGCCACTGCACCGGCTTCACCCATTCCACCCATAGCATCGCCCATGTCACCGGCCGAACCCTCCAGATCCTGCAAGCTACTCGAAACTTCACTTATGATCGACGAAGCATTGTCCACTGCGTTAACAGCGATCTGAACATCCAACGCACTCATTCACCCTTCACCTTCCGAACCCAACTAATCGAACTCGTCAAATGTTCCAGATGCAAATTTCGTGTTATGAGAAATAATCTGAGAGCGTTTCGGACATCAGGATGGGTTCCGGTCGTATCGTGGATCCCCATTCGACCGCCTAGTCGCAGTTTCCTTCAAGCGCCTATATGGAACAATGCATCTTCGTAGATGTGGCTGCCATCAATGAACACGAGATCCGGCCGCAAATCCCAGGTTGACGCGCCCGCGCTACTCATCACCAAGGCGTGCACGATGCCTTTCGTGAGGTAACGTCAAGATGACGGTTGACGGCCCGAAAAATTCTGGCTGTCAAAAGTCGGTCGCTGAGGCAATAAGACGTAAAAGAGCAAAATTAGGCCATGCTTACGACCGACTTTCTAGCACTCACACAGAATGTAGATCAAAGAAAGCCTTCTTTCTTCAGGAACCCTCCGAGGCAAATTGATCGTAGTGAGTTATCTCTCTTAGGCTCTTTCGCTCCTTCTGTAAATTGTGTGCAGGCACACCAATAGGCAGGAGTGAAATCACTCGATACTCTTTAGGAATATTCAGAGTCTTTTTGACATCTCTTTCGACGGGACCTTTCTCATCATGAAGACTGAATATGCCAACCCAGTAGGATGCCAAGCCTAAACTGTGTGCGGCCAGCGCCATATTCTGGGTAGCCACTGCGCCGTCCTCTACGAAGTGATAAGGATCTTTCCTTGGGTCGACGCAAGTGACAATGACCGTAGAAGCCCCTTGAATCTCGTCGTGAATTAGGGCTACATTTGAGAGGAGAATGCTAAGATTTCGTCTCCTAGCCAGATCTTTGACCACAATAAATTCCCATGGCTGGCTATTGCGGAAGGAAGGAGCCCAACGACCAGCCTCTAGGACCGCTTCGATTTTCTCATCTTCCACGGGCTCAGGTCTAAATATGAAGACGCTTCGCCGCTCCCTTATTGCTTTCAGGACTTCATTATCAATCGTCAATGTTCGCCAAGCCTCGGAGAACAAGCCCTGAAGAGAAGCATGTTTTTCCGAATAAAAAGCGTCCGCTTCCTCCTCCGACAACCAACCCTCAATCCGCTCCCACGCAGGACACTGGCTAGGCTTCAATCGGCTTCGCCTGTGGCTTTCTCCACGCGATGGTTCCACGCCAAACGTACTTCTTGAACTTCATCTATGTTTGACCAGCGCCCACAAGAAGGCTACGACTACGAACGCGATGCCAGCGTAAAGCAAGCTCCCGGTGAGGAAGTAGATGATTACCGCTGCGATGATGGCGGGAAGAAATCCAAGCAGGGTTGCAAGAAGAGAGATTACTAGAAAACCGACGCCGACCAGAACTATGGCGAGTATGATTTCAATTAGGGTAACCAATAGTTTTTCACCCCCCGCTTCACAAACGAAACTCCGTGCTACCATGCCGTTCCTCGGGGTTGCAGATAGACACCGTCATGCTGGGACCGGTGGGACCCAGGCCCGAATGGGTTCAAAGAACAGGGCAAAAGTAGACGTTTACGTCGAGTAACCGGCCTAGATAAACCCCTTTTTCCTAGGTAACGTCTCGTCTTCGTCTGCTG
>Ga0187770_10001646_pt1 | contig 12000 bp, 7 predicted proteins | sample 0116_SJ02_MP02_2_FD_133154 | JGI IMG/M metagenome (GOLD analysis project Ga0187770, IMG submission 133154) | Tropical peat soil microbial communities from peatlands in Department of Meta, Colombia - 0116_SJ02_MP02_20_MG | ecosystem: Environmental > Terrestrial > Soil > Wetlands > Peat | place...
AGCCAGGGCAGGCCAGACAAGCGTGCGGGTGCGGTCCGCCGGCCACACAAGTTCGCGGCTGGTCGCGCCTTCGACTGGGATGATCTCCGCCGGTTGCCGCGCGGAACATCGTCATCGACCGCGACAGGATCCCGGCGGACTGCGTGCGCAACCTCGAGCACGACTGGGTACGGTATTCCAGTCAACCGTTGTGCGTGCCCAATCACGACTGCAATGAACCCGATCGGTCCGGCGGGCGCCTCTGCCCCCAGGCGCGGCCGATCCCAACAATTTCGCCTGTTCCGCCGAGAGTGGGGCATCCCGCGAACCGACGAGCGTCCTGAGTGCCCGTTGCGGCGGGCTCGCGTCCCGCGCTTGCTGAAAGGGGCCGGAGGGTTAGTGACTTACGTCACATTGACATGTGCTGGCCGCCACATCTTGCCGCCTTGGCCCTGCATAGTCTAGCGCTGTCCCAAAAGGGGCTGTTCCGGCCAATCACTGGAAAGGGAATCACGGTGTTCTGTGAGCTAGGTCACGGCGAGGGTCAAGGGCTGGCACCGAAGTGTGTGATTTCACGGATTCCCATGGGCGAATTGTCCCAAACTGGAGCAGGGTTCATGACGGACGAAAACCGTCCGCCAGCAAGCCACTCGTTTTCAGCTACTTGGCGGGGTCCTTCTGGCGCCTCTGGCTGGGGGCGGCGGTTACCCTCGTGCTTAGACCAAGGGTTGGAGTTGGATGTGGAGACCTCAGCAACAAGACGCTTCGTAGGGTGGCTGGCTTACTGGCTGGTTCTGGTGGCCGCGCTGGCTGTCCCAGCGGTGGCGAAGCAGCATCCGGTGCCGCTCGATCCCAAGACCGACGCCGCCAAGTGCATCGAGTGCCATGCGGACAAGGCCAAAGGCAAAGCGGTCCACTCGGCGATCGCGACCGGGTGCGCGAGCTGCCACGAGATCCGCAGAAACAGGGACGTTACTCGGGTCAAGCTGACCACGACCACCTCGGTTAAGCTCTGCCTGCAGTGCCATAGTGACAAGGACGCCGCCCAGATCAAAGGTCACGTCCACAGCCCCGCAGTCCGGGATTGCGTCAAGTGCCACGATCCCCACGTTTCCGACAACAAGAACCAACTTCTGAAGGCGACGTCCGGGGCGACCGCGAAGGAGAATCTTTGTCTTGGCTGCCACAACATCGGCGTGAACACACCGGGCAAAAGCAGCCGGCATGCCGCCCTGGACATGGGCTGCGATACCTGTCACGTCACCCATAAGACGGGCGCGCGCGGCAAGCGCGAATTCGATTATCACCTGACCAAGGATGCGCCCGCGCTCTGCACCGACTGCCACGATGCCAAGGACGCCAATCTCGCCAAGGCGCACGCGAACCAGCCCTTCGAGAAGGCCGACTGCCTGAGTTGTCACGATCCGCACCAGTCCCGGTCGCCGAAGCTGATGCAGGCTTTCGTGCATGCGCCGCTCGAGGGCGGGAAGGCGTCCTGCGAGAGCTGCCATCAAGCGCCCAAGGACGGCAAGGTGGTTCTGACCACAGCGAGCTCGAAGGAACTGTGCCTCACTTGCCACTCCGACAAGGCCGAGCAGATCGCGAAGGCGATGGTCCAGCATCCAGGGGCAGCGGGCGACTGCACCGACTGCCACAGTCCGCACGCCGGCAGGAGCCCGGGGTTCCCGAAGCCCAACGCGGTTGCCGTCTGCCTAGGCTGCCACGCTGACCAGGCGGAGCAAGCCAAGAAGGTGCATGCGCATCAACCCGCGTTTGAACAGGGCTGCGCCGTCTGCCATGAGCCGCACGGTGGCAACAACGTTCATCTGCTGCGCGCCAAGACTCCGAACGCGCTGTGCCTGGAATGTCACAGCAAGAACTCTACGCCGGCCAAGCTTGAAAGCGAGCATCTGGTGACGATCTTCGACGGCAAGGTCAAGCTTCCGGAGGATTATTTCGCCCGTGTTCCCGTGCTGCCATTGAAGTATGGCGCCGGGCATCCGGTTACCAATCATCCGGTTTCGGATGTGGTTGATCCGATGGACCGCACCAAGGTGCTGAAGCCCATGTCGTGCCTGACCTGTCATCAACCGCACGCATCGGCCCAGCCCGGACTGTTGGTGAAAGACCAACTCGATGATCAGGAGTTTTGCAGGACGTGCCACAAAGGCGCAATCGAGAGGGGCGGCTAGATGGGAGGGTAGAGATGTTTGTGGATTGTAGAAATTCGATGCGAAGAACCAAGACACTGGCGCTGGTGCTGCTGCTCCTGGTTTGGGCGCCCACCAGCCTTTTCGCGGACAAGAAGAAGAAAGATGACACGCCCGCTCCTCCGCCACCGCCCAAGACGGTGATGGTGGACGTCTCCGGTGTTGTGTTTCCGCCCCCTCCGGCTATCCCGCGATTGAGATATTTGGATTTCTACTCCGCTCAGAAGCCGGAAGCACCCCAGGCGGCGCCAAAGGAGCAGCAGAAGAAATCCCGCTGGATGGACCGTTTGGCGGGGGTTACGCCAGCCAGCAGCAACAAGCCTAACGCTCCCAAGCCGCGCTGGCAGCTGCTGGCTCCCTACGGGCTGGCCGTGGATTCCCACGGGTTCCTGTATGTAGCCGATACCAAGGTGGGCGCGATCTTCATCTTCAACCCGGAAAACAATGATTTGCAGCTGATCAGGAACGGCGCCGATGCGCGCTTCCGGGCGATCTTCGGTTTGGCCATGGACGATAACGACACCTTGTTGGTTGTCGACGCCGCGCTGCATCACGTCCTGGTATTTGATTCCAAGCACAAGCTGAAGACCAGCTTTGGCGATGGCTTTTTGAAGGACCCCTGCGGCGTGGCCATCGACCTGGAAAATCGCCTCGTTTATGTGGCGGATACAGAGTTGGACCAGGTGCTGGTTTTTGATGCCGACACTTACAAACTGCTGCGCAAGATTGGAACCACCGGCAAGGAGCACACGCTGCGCGATCCCGGCAATTTCTCCAAGCCGACCAACGTCGCCGTCGATCAGGAGGGCAATCTCTACGTTACCGATACCCTGAACGATCGGGTCGAGGTCTTCGACGCGGATGGCAACTTCCTGCGTGCCTTTGGCAAGAACGGCGATGGCGCCGGCGAGTTTGCGCGGCCCAAAGGCATTGCCATCGATAACGATGGCCACGTCTGGGTCGCGGACGCCATGCTCAACCGCATCCAGGTATTTACCCCTGACGGGCAAATCCTGATGGGGTTCGGTGGCTTTGGCATCATGCCGGGACAATTTCAGGCGCTGACCGGCCTGACCTTTGACCAGAAGACGAATCGGCTGTTCAGCGCGGAGCAATTACTCGGGCGAGTGCAGTTGTTCCGCTATGTCACCAACGCCGAAGCCAAGACTGAGCTCGACAGACGGGAGGCGGAACTGAAGAAGGAGGCAGAGCAGCGGCCGGCGGGTAAGTTCTCAAAGGCTGCAATGACGACTCCGCCTGCGGGTGCCGCTCCCGCAACTGCTGTAGGCGCCGTCACTACCGCGCCGCCGGCGCAAGCGGGAGCGAAACAGGAAGCGACCGTCCCGCAACCCGCGGGAGTGCAGGCGCCGCCTCCGAAATAAAGTTCGACGGTGTTGTCAGCCGCCACAAGTTTGGACACCGAACAGGGGTCCAAAACGGAGTGACAAGTAGCTCCGTAAATCAATAAGCAGTGAAGAAAACCTGATCAGGAGGTCTTCTAGTATATGAAAAAACTCATTCTGGTAACGGTTTTACTGCTTCTGGCCAGCAGCTATTTGCTGGCCCAGGGTGGCACCGTTACTGGCAACACTAGCTACATTCCCACGGTTGACACCATGGGGGCGCACGAAAACGGCGGCCGCGGCTGCGCGGGCTGCCACGCTCCTCATAGCGGTGGTCGCGGCAGTGGCGGCAACATCATCAGCGGTACGGGTGCTGCCTATACTCCGTCCGGCACCGCCGAAGGTGACAACGGACTGTGGGGCACTGACACCAACCCGATCCAGACCGGAAACGGCGGCACCATCACGTTTGACGGCGCCTACCCGGTTAGCCTGGCTGGCTTGGTCTGGAACAGCGGCCCCTTGTACACGGGCGTCGCAACCTGCTTGAGCTGCCACGACGGCAACGTCTCCACCGGCGCCATGATGAGTGGCACCTCTTACGAACAGACGTTTGGATTGCTGAACTTCTCCAGCGTCTCTAACCTTTCCGCTCCTCTCGTCAACGCGACGCTCACCGGCATCTATGCCGGGAACGTAGTCAAGGTTCGCCAAACCGGCATTGCCGGACCGGCGCTCTACGGCAACCAGCCGATCCCGACGCTGCTCGGTAACGACTTCGGGGTCATCGGCGACTATACCAACGACCACCCGCTCGGCCCCGCGGCCAATATGGTGGCAGTGGGAGAGGGTACACCATGGTCGGCCTACGGTGTAACCTTCACCTCTACCGCCCCCACCAACAGTGTCAACTACAACGCTGCCAGCGGCTACCCTGCCTCGGTTACGGTTACCGTGGCCGCCGGCAGCCCGTACGCCAACATGGTTGCAACCTATGGCTATCCTGCCTTTGCCGGCCTGGCCACCTTCGGCGCCAGTACGGACGGCAGCACTGCCTTCCTGGTCTGCACCACCTGCCACGACCAGCACCGCATGAATGTCTACCAGTCCAACCCCACCAGTTGGAGCTCGGCACTCCAAATTGGCGGTAAGACATCTACCGGTCCGAACACCCCGGGCTCTTCATTCCAAACCATTTTCTTCGTGAACGGTCCTTACAACCCGGGTGCTCCCTATGACCCGACGCACCTGCCGTCCACGATGCGTTTCTGCCAGCAGTGCCACTTCTCGCTGGCGCCGGAAGCCTACGGCGCCACCAACATTGGCACCGCTTTCTAACTTTTGTAACTAGTGGGGAGAGAAAAAAGCTCTCCCCACTTTTTGGAAATTAACAGGATTGAGCGAGGAATCATGAAGTACTTCTCCTGCATTACCGCGATGCTGTGCGTAGCATTGGCCGCGGCCTCGGCCCAGGTCGCCTCGCACGCGCCAACCGCTATGAATGGCATCGTGAATACCACCGTCTCGACGCCACCACCAGCGCCCACCGGCTCAAGCATGCAAGTCACCGGCCGGCCCGTAGCGCGCGTCAACGGCGCGATTCTGACCGATCGCGATCTATTGCGCGAAATGCTCCAGTTGTTCCCTTACGCTCGCGTCCACAATGGCTTTCCCAAGGCGCAGGAGGCCCAGATTCGCCGCGGCGCCTTGTCCATGATTGAGTTTGAGGAGCTGGTCTATCAGGAAGCCGAGCGCAGGAAGATGACGGTTCCGGCGGCGCGGATTGACCGCGCGGTGGCGGAGTATCGCAGCAACCTCGGGGGCAATGAGGAATTCAAGCAGTACCTGAACACGGAAATGGGCGGATCCCTGCAGCAGTTCCGCAAGCAGATTCGCCGCTCCCTGTTGATTGAGGCGCTGTTGCACCTGGAAGTGGACCGCAAATCCGGCGTCTCCCTGGCGGAAGCGCGGGCATATTACGACAAAAATGCGCAGATGTTCAACCGGGATGAGGCCTTCGCCTTCCAGACGATCTCCATCATGCCGGCCCCAACCGCCAGCCCGGAGCTTAAACAGAAAGCCCGGAAAGACGCGGAAGAGATGCTGAAGAAGGCCAAGGCCACCGGGAGCTACGAGGAATTCGGGCTGCTGGCGGAAAAGATTTCGCAAGACGATTACCGCGTGAATATGGGCGACCACAAGCTGGTGCCCCGCGACAAATTGCCAAATGAGCTGGTGCAGCGCGCCCTGAAGATGCGGCCGGGAGAGGTGAGCGATCTGATTCAGGTCGAGAGCTTCTATTTCTGCTTCCGCCTGAATGCGCACGTGCCCGCCGGCAAAGTCAGGTTCGAAGAAGTGAAGGACCAATTGATGAAGGATCTGGCCAGGGCCAGGAAGGAAGACCTTCGCAAGAAGCTCGATGCCCGGCTGCGTGTGGACGCCAAAGTCGAGGAGCTTTAGGCGCGCAGAAGAGATGTGGGATGTGGGGGATGTAACGTGAAATGCCTAATCCGGCTCGCCGTGGTTGTGAGTATTTCGCTGCTGTTTTACGCGGTGCCCACGGTAGCACAGGTGGAAATCGATGGCGTGCACCTGAGTGCGGGCGGCGACCTGAGCGCTGGGTACAACGGCGATTTTGGCAGCACGGGGGGATCGGACCACGGATTGACCCTGGGCGGAAGCGGGAGCCTCGGCGGATACTACTACAATCCTAATTTCGCCTCTTTCTCCGTTTCGCCGTACTACGGGCGCTCGCAGGCCAACTCCGCGTCGACTTCGATTCAGGACAGCAGCGGCTACAACGGAGTGGTCAATTTATTCGCAGGCAGCTACTTTCCAACCGGCATCACCTTCAGCCAGATCTGGAACAGCACCGGAAATTTTGGAATTCCCGGGTCAACCGGCTTGGCAACAGATGCCAGCAGCCACAGCTTCGGGATAGGAACGAATCTGTTGTTTCCGGGCCTTCCTTCCGTGTTGATATCGTACACGCAATCTTCAGGAACCAGTTCGGTATACGGCAGCGAGGGAGAGAACGCGGGCTCAACGCGTAGCTTTACAGTCAGAAGCGGCTATAAACTCGGCGGTTTCACGCTCGGAGGCTCCTTCGCTCACCTCTCCAGCGAAGAGAGCTCCAATATACTGGTCGGCAGCGGTGGGGCGCCTGACGTAATAGATACGGATGTAAACACTTTTTCGGTCAGCGCCGCACACAGTCTTCCCCTGCATGGTGCGTTTGGAATAAACTTCGGCCGGTCGAATTACAGCTACAGCGGTTCCGAATTCGGCGACAGCGAGAACGGCGTAACCGACAACGCTGGGGTGAATGCCAGTATAAAACTGGGAATTTTTCCCATTAACTCCACGGTGACCTACACGGACAACTTGTTCGGCAGCGTATTGCAGCAGCAGCTTAGCAATGGCACCCCAGTGTACCAGACTACCCTCAGCCCGGAATCACGTTCACTGCTGATAACCGCGAATACCTCGTATGTGCTGGCGCGCAGGATCTTCATTACCGGGTACGTCTCCCATCAGGATCAATTTATTTTCGGACAAAGCTACGGAGTGACCCAGTTCGGGGCCAACGCTAATTACCACTTTGGCCGGCGCTTCAAAGGCTTGACCGTGACTCTTGGGGTCAACGATGCCGCGAACAAAGAGGGCAATCTCGGGGCCGGGCTGGTCGCCAATGTGAACTACAGCAACAAATTGGGCGGTTGGTATGTCTGGGGAAATTACAATTACGACCAGAACGTGCAAACGCTGCTGGTGATCTACACCATATCCAGCATGAATTATTCGGTGGGCGCTCGCCGCCGCCTCCCCAAGGGAATTAACTGGACGGTTGGCGCCGGGAGCGGCCACTCCGGCTTTGGGCAACAGAAGGGCAATAGCAGCCAGGCGGCGAGTTTCAGCAGTAGCCTGAATTGGCATGGATACTCGTTGGGCGGCAACTACTCGATGTCGAATGGAACCTCTGTGCTTACGCCGCAAGGGTTGGTAACGCTAACGGCACCCATCGTCTCCGCCAACGAATTGGTGGTTTATGACGCCCACAGCTATGGGTTAGGCGCTTCGGCAAATCCAGTCCGAAACCTGTTGATTTCCGCCAGCTACTCCGATGCAAGAAGCACGACGGTGGGCCAGAGCGTGCTTAATAATCGCAACATGCTGATCAATGGGTTGTGCACGTACCGCTTTAGAAAGCTGAGTTTCATTGCCGGCGCAACGCGCTTCCGGCAAAGCCTCGGGTTGCCAAGTTTATTGTCGGCTGTAGGTCCAGGGCCCGTTGCTCCTATAGCACTTAATTCGGGCATGGTAACCACGTACTATTTCGGGATTTCCAGATGGTTCAAGGCGTTCTAGCGAGGGGGTTCAAAGGGAGCGTGCGCAGTTTCGCGCAGGCTGTGTGTGTCCTGTTCGTGGTGATGACTCCTGTGTGGGCCGCAAAGAAAGAAGAGCCTGCCCAGCCCGTTCCCCCGGAACTCCTCCTGGAAGGCAATCGCAAGCTGACCTTTGAGCAGGCTTTCAGCTCCGAGAAGGAGGTGCGGGGAAAGCCCGGATTCTGGGGCAAGTTGTTGAACGTTGTGGCAGGTGAACCTGACTACCGGGAGATGGTCCGGCCCTATGGCATTGCGATTGATTCGCACGGGCGGGCCATCATCACCGATCCCGGCGCCAAAGGCGTCCACATCTTCGATTTTGGCCAGCACAAGTACAAGTTCATCCAGCGCGCGGACAAAGAAAAAGACCCGATGATTGCGCCGCAGTGTATCGCCGTCGATGCCCAGGACAACATCTACGTCGCGGATTCCGAGGCGGGAAAAGTCTTTGTCTTCGATGCCAACGGCAAATATAAGCATGCGCTGGGCAGCTTGAAAGGCGGCGAAGGCTTCTTCAAGCGTCCTACGGGGATCGCGGTGGATTCAGCAGCGCAACGAATTTATGTGACCGACACCTTGCGCGACAAGATCTTCGTGCTGGATATGCAGGGAGAGGTGATGCAGACCCTCGGGAAACACGGTACGGGCGACGGCGAGTTCTACTACCCGACAGAACTCCATCTTGACGATCACGACCTGCTCGTGGTCGATGCCATGAATTTTAGGGTGCAATTTTTTGGTCGCAGTGGCGAGTATGAGGGACAAATCGGCCAAGTCGGGGACTCCGTGGGCCAGATGTTCCGTCCCAAGGGGATCGGAAAGGATTCGGAAGGGCATTTCTACGTCGTTGACGGGCTGTGGGGCGCGGTGCAGGTTTTCGATCGCGAAGGGCAGCTTCTTTACTATTTTGGGCAGAGGGGCAACGGGCTGGGAGAATTTCAACTGCCTTCGGGGATTTCCATCGATCGCAACGACCACATCTATGTTGTGGATTCTTTTAATCGCCGAGTGCAGGTGTTTCGCTATTACGGAGCGCCCAAACAAGATGGGCGGGCGCAACGATGAATAAGCTTGTCCTTATCGTCACGTTGGTTCTGGGGTTTACGGCTGCGACTCAGGCGCAAACCACCAGCAACACTGACCCCACAAACTACGAGATTGGCCTTCATGACATGGGGCCAAACGGTCAATCGCCGATTCGCGGTAGTCTGACGACCTGCCAGTACTGTCATGCTCCTCACACTTCGATGCACGGGGTTGCTCCTCTGTGGAGCCAGAAGCTGTCGACGGTATCGAGTTATACCCTGTATTCCAGCACGACCATGGTAAACGTCCCGCAGGAACCCACGTTGGGCTCGTCGAGCAATCTCTGCCTTAGTTGCCACGACGGCACGGTTGCCCCGGGACAGAATACCCCCTATGGCTCCGTAAAGATGAGCGGTTCCATGAACAGCCAGGATGTATTTGGGACCGATCTGAGCAGCGTGCATCCGTTCAACTTCCAACTGCAAGGTGGACATCTGCAAAGCGCCAGCAATCTCCTCCCGAGTCTGTCTTCAGGAACGACAGGGAACCCGGCAGTGAAGCTGGTCAACGGAAACGTGCAATGTGTGAGCTGTCACAATCCGCACATCCAGGGTATTGATCCTGTCGCCGAGAATTTTCTCGTAATGAACAACGCGGACTCGGCGCTTTGCCTGGCTTGTCACGTCTCGGATCCGGGCACGCAGGTGTTCGCGGCCGCGAAGCCAAGCCTCAGGCCCAATCAAGGAAAGGGCGCGTCCGTAACATCCCCAGGCGCGCAAAGCTTCAAATCGCTCACTGCCTGGAGGAAGAGTATTCATGCGCAGGCGGTCTACAAGGTCGGTAAGGGAGTAAGCCAGATAGGGCCTTATCCGAACACCAAGCAGAATGGCTGCCTTTCCTGCCACGCGCCGCATGATGGCCGAGGTGGGGAGTCCCTCCTTACCGGACCGGCTCAGCCCGTGCCCAACATGGACGCGACTACACAAAATTGCATCACCTGCCACAATGGCGGTTCAACTATATCGCCGGCAATCCCTAATGTGTATGCCGAGTTCGCCAAGATTGGACATCCGTTTCCGGCCGGGAGCAACAAGCACACTGGGAACGAAGGTGTGGTGCTGAATAATAACCGGCACGCGACTTGCGTTGACTGCCATGACCCACATTCGTCACTGCAGACAACCACCTTCGTATCAACCTCGCTGCGGCCCTCTCAATACGGCGCAAATGGGATCAGCGCCAGCGATGGCACCACGGTCGTAAGTCCTGCCGTCAACCAATATGAAATTTGCCTGCGTTGTCACTCCACGAGTGCGGGCAAACGGGTCCTTGCTGTCTACGGGTATCTTCCTACGCGAGCTGCCACCTCAGGGGATCCCCTGAACGTAATTCCCCAGTTTGCCTTCACAGCGAAGTCTAGCCATCCGGTAACCCACGACAGGAACAGTATCTTGCCACAGCCCAGTCTGCTGAAGGTCATGTGGAATCTCGACGGCCATACGCAAGGACGCGCGATGGGCACGCGCATTCTATGTTCTGACTGTCACAACAGCGACGATAATCGTGAGTTTGGCGGCAGCGGACCTAATGGGCCGCATGGTTCGAAATATTCCCATATTCTTGAGCGGCGCTATGAATTCAGCCAGGTGACCCCAGGTGTTGGTCCCTCAGCCGGGCCTGGTACCACCATCCAAAACCTCTTGCCTCCTATTGTCGATCCGGCCGCCGGTGGACCTTATTCACTCTGTGCCAAGTGTCACGATCTTGCAAACATCCTCTCGAACGCCAGCTTTAACAAGCACGCGCTCCACATTAATGCAGGGTTTTCCTGTTCGGTCTGCCACACTGCGCATGGAATGGGCGGAGTATCGGCAAGTATTTCGGGAGAACGCCTGGTGAATTTCGACCTGGCGGTAGTGGCGCCGAACAGTCAGTCGGCTGTACCTGTTTCTTACAATCGCGCCACGAATACTTGCACCCTTAAGTGCCACAATTACAATCATAACGGCGACGGGACTGTGTCGAACGCAACCACAACTGTACAAAAGGTATTCGGGAGAAAGTAGTGCTTCTATTTGCGAATCATTCATATGCCTGAGGAAGTTGTTGTTGTGGATGAACTCGCCAGAGAATCGGAAGCGACTGCAATCGCCGGGTCCCCGTTGCGTATATTGGCATTAGTGTTGTTACTATCCATCGCCCCGCTCTATGAAGCTTACCGCATTGCGGCTTTTGCCAGTGCCGATATCTGGTTGCACCTGCGCTCTGGACTCTGGATCTTGAAGAATCACGCCATTCCCGTTCAGGGTTTGTTTTCACAGAATCTGAATAGCTGCTGGATTGACTCGAGCTGGGGATTTGACGTCTTGGTGGCGGGAGCCTACAAATTGGTCGGCTTGCGGTCGATATCTCTGCTGCTAATGCTCTTCAAGCTAGCGTTGGGCACGATGACATTTCTAATGGTTGGCGGCTGGCGCAGGAATTTCTGGAGCGCCATTTTTCTATCCGCGGCAGTCCAGTACATCCTTGTAGACCTGCCACTTCTTCCTGTTGCTTGCTCCATCCTGTGCTTCGGTATCGCATTAGCTTTGTTGCTCAAGAGCCGCCGGCAATCTGACGCGCGTTACCTTTACTGCCTTCCGCCATTGTTTTTCCTATGGGCCAACCTCCACGTTCAGTTTGTCAATGGTTTGCTGCTGCTCGGGTTGTTCCTGACGGCAGATATCACTGAACGTCTGTTGCGTATTGTGAGTTTCCGTTCCTTTGATGGTCCTGGATACTCAGTGGAAAAAACGGTGGCGCCTGTGTTGCTGTCGCTGCTTGCAACTCTGCTCACTCCTTATCATTACCATCTTCTTCCAGAGGCCCTGGGGAGCGCCTACGGCCGCACTCAGTTCAAGTTCTTCACCGAAATGGCTGCGTTGGGGTTTCGGCAGCGCCAGGATTTTGGACTCTTGTTCCTGGTGATGGCTGCTTTCTTTGCACTCGGCGTGCGGCACTCGCGCGACCTTTTCCAATGGGCTCTCATGGCGTTTTCTGCGATGCTTGCTTTTCGGG
>Ga0187770_10001647_pt1 | contig 11990 bp, 8 predicted proteins | sample 0116_SJ02_MP02_2_FD_133154 | JGI IMG/M metagenome (GOLD analysis project Ga0187770, IMG submission 133154) | Tropical peat soil microbial communities from peatlands in Department of Meta, Colombia - 0116_SJ02_MP02_20_MG | ecosystem: Environmental > Terrestrial > Soil > Wetlands > Peat | place...
CCATCACGGACCTGCTGGCGTACCGGGAGAAGCGCGCGGCGCTGGAGGCGGAACGCGAGCGGGTCCGGCGGGCCGGCCTGGGCGGGAAGCGGGGAGGGCGCAGCCGCGCTCGCGGTGGCGCCGCCATGGCGGGGTGGTCGGAGAGCCTGCATGAGGCGCGGCAGCGCCTGGAGGCCCTGGCACTGGAGCTTTCAGCGGTGCCGTGCCACCGCTGCCCGCACCGGGGGAATCAGGAGCGGCTGCTCAAGCGATCCGACCGGATCCGGCAGACGTTGGAGGGTCGCAGACGGAGCCTTCGGGACCTAGAGCAGTCGTACTGGGACCAGTTCCTGCGGGTGGTGGAGGTCCTGCAGCACTTCGAATATCTCCGCGACACGACCCTGTCCGCCGAGGGCCGTTTGATCGCATCGCTGCGGCATGACAACGAGCTGTTGGTGGCCCGGATGGCCTTCTCGGGCCTCCTGGAGGGCCTCCCGCCGGCCGAGGCGGCGGCGCTCTTGTCCTGCCTGGTGGAAGAGCCGCGGGAGATTGAAACCCAGTACGCCCGGGACCTTTTGAGGCGGGCGCCCCATCTGCGACGTCGCGTGCAGGCCCTGGAGGCGCTAGCCCAAGAGGTGGAGCGGGTGCAGCTGGGCCGGCGGGTCAGCCGGCCGGTCTCGATGCACCTGACCTATCTCACGGCGACCTACGAGTGGACGGCCGGTGAGGAGGACTGGCTCCGGCTCATCCGCAATTGCTTCGGCGGTCACGAGGGGGACCTCATCCGGGCGTTCCGTCGGCTGATCGACCTGGGCCGGCAGCTGATCGACAGCCCGGAGCTTCCGGACAGCCTCCACGCCTCGCTGGTCGAGGCGGTGCGGATGCTGGACCGGGGCATCGTCCTGGAATCCGCCCTCATCTAGCCGACTCGCTTTAGATAGGCGACGTCAGAAGTTTATTCCCTTATTTCAAACTCCGGGGACGGGATGGTCTGTCTTCGGCTGACCGCGCGGTAGGGATGCGGGACACCATTACCGCCATCGGCTGCGCACTCTCCGGGGCAGTTCCCGCCCGATGCAGCGGGCCAGTTCGCCCTTGCCTGGCGCTCCCGCCTCTGATATAAGGCGGTGTCGCAACTTCCCTCTCCCGGAGCCCGCATGCGATTACGCCTCGCCGCCGCGGCCGCCTTCCTCTATTGCCTTCTCCTGACACATTCCGGCCACGCTGCCGACGACCTCCGGACGGACCTGGGCCAGCTACAGCGCCTGCGGGAGGCGGTGGAGGTGGATGCGGACAGCCTGGAATACGACGAGGCCCAGCGAAACGTGGTGGCCAAGGGAAAGGTCCACATCGTCCTCGGGGAGCGTTCCCTGTTCGCCGACGAGGCCTCCATCGACCTGACTGACCAGGAGCTGGTCGCCACGGGCAACGTGATCCTCATGGAGGGACTGAATCGGCTGGAGGGGGACCGGCTCGAGTACAACTACCGCACTAACCTGGGAGTGGTCACCAACGGCCGGGCGCGGCTGGGCCCTGGGGTGAGCTTGAGCGGGGTGGAGATCCGGCGCGAGGGGGAACGGACGTACGGGGTCATGGACGGTCGCTTCACTCCGTGTCTCGCCTGCCAGCCCGAGCCCCAGACCCCCGACCTGGAATTGCGGGCCAAGGAGGCCACCGCCTACCTGGACGACATGGTCGTCGCCCGTAACGGGTCCCTCTGGGTCAAGGGGATCCCGGCACTGTTCTCCCCGATTATCGCCCTTCCCATCGGGCCACGCCGGACGGGCTTTCTCATCCCGAACTTCAGCTACGGCAACGCGGACGGGTTCGTGTACAGCCAGCCATTCTTCTGGGCCATCTCCCCCTCCCAAGACGCGACGCTGACCCCCATTATCCGTACCAGGCGCGGATTCGATCTTCCGGTGGACTACCGGTACCTCTTGTCGGAGAACTCCCGTGGAGAAATGACCGGCCGGTATCTCTACGACATTACGCCTTCGGCACCCCAAAGGGACCGGGAGCAGTTCACCTGGCAGCACGACCAGGAACTGGCTCCTACCTGGACCGGCAAGGCGGACGTCCGGTGGCAGAGCGACACGACCCTGAACCGGGATTTCGTGACAGGCACGGTGCTCGAGCGGACCCAGGCAACGCTGCCTTCCAACATCTTCGTGACCCAGACCACTCCGCAGTACATGCTCTTGGGCCTGCTGGATTACACCCGGGACCTTGAAAACACCACCACGACCTGGGCCGGGCGATTCCCGGAGGTTCGTTTCCAGTGGCTGCCCAGCCAACTGCCGGGGACGCCACTCGTCGCGGAAGGAGACACGTCGGCGGTATACCTCGTGAGGAATCAGGGCAAGAGTGCGGGACGCTTCGATTTGCATCCCAGCATAGAGCTTCCCCTGTCCTTGAGCCCCTGGCTGACCGCAACCAACCTGGCGGCGGTGCGCGAAACGGCCTATACGGAAAGCGAGAATTCGGGGGGAGAGAGCAACCGGACTCTGGTGGAACTGGGGGAGCGACTGGCCTCGCAGTTCGGTCGGGATTTCGATGAGCCGGGCCTGGGTCTCCTGCGGCTGACCCACATCGTGGAGCCGACCCTGGCCTATCAGTACGTCCCCTGGACGGACCAGCAATCGCTCCCGCAGTTTGATCCGACGGACTTCATCAGTCCCCAGAACCGGGTGACCTACCAGCTCACGAACCGGCTGATCGCGCGCTGGCGCGAGGCAAGCGGGGAGATTCGGAGCCACGAAGTGGCGACGCTGGACATTCTCCAGAGCTGGAACATGCAGCCGCGGACGCGGCAGTTCTCGAATGTCTATCTCGCCGGGCTCACGCCGGAACGGGTGGATCAAGCGGTGAACGTCCTTCAAGACCTGGGCAACGGCTTCTCCCAGGTGCAAGAGCGGGTGTGGTCCGATCTCGTCTTCAACACCACCCTGAGCCCGATTCCTGGTGCGGCCTTTCGCGGGACGCTGGCCCTCAATCCCAAGAATTGGACGCCCGACGCCGTCAACACCGGGATCGAGCTGCGACGGTCGGACCTTTTGACGCTGGAACTCGGGTCCACCTATGCTGCTTACCAGGAAGCCAACGGGGTGGTGGGCCGGATCGAGTTGCACCCGACCAAGACGATCCTGCTGGATTTCCTGACCAGATATAACGTGAACTCTTCAAACTTCCTGGAGAACAGCGTGCTCCTGCGCTACAGCAGCTGCTGCTGGGAGGTTAGCATCAAGTACACCCACCGGGAACGCGGACCGAACCAGAGACCGGAAGACAATGTGCACGTGACATTCGACCTGAAGAATGTCATGCAGCCGTCGAGAGGTTGGGAGGGGTTTAAGACCAGAGAAACGGGGATTCTAGGAGAACGGTAAAAAAATCAGAGCTCTTCCTGATCCATCGGCGTCAGGACATCCCGCAGGATGAATGGCGATCGCGGGTGGTGAGGCCCATCGCAAATCTTCAGCCCCCCTGGGTAAATCCGGTTCTACGAGGCCGGACAAATCACAGATAAGAGTTGACCGACCGATCCAACCCTGTTAAGAATTGCGCGTTTTCCTGATGTGAGAGGAATCGGTTCATGCGATACGACCCGGCTCAAGCGCCGCGCCTGGTCGCCTGGGAGACCACCCGAGCCTGCGATCTCGCCTGTGTCCACTGCCGCGCCGTGGCTCAGCCACGCCCCGACCCCCGGCAGCTGTCCACCGAAGAGGCGTTTCGCTTGGTGGATGACATCGCCGCCTTCCAGGAGCCGGTGATTCTGATCCTCACGGGTGGAGACCCGTTGAAGCGGGAAGACATCTTCGATGTGGCGGTCCGAGCGTCGCGGGCAGGCCTTCGTGTGGTGATGTCGCCCAGCGGGACGCAGGTCACCCCGGGCACCGTCCGACGGTTGAAAGAGGTGGGGATCCAGCGCATCTCGGTGAGCCTCGACGGGAGCACCGCAGCGCTCCACGACTCATTCCGGCAGGTGCCGGGGGCCTTCGCCGAAGCAACGCAGTCCCTGGCCTACGCCCGGGAAGGCGGACTGCCGTTCCAGATCAACACCACCGTGACCCGGCACAACCGCCACGACCTGGCCAACATGCTGCAGCTGGCGGTGGATCTCCGCGCGGTGACCTGGGACGTCTTCATGCTGGTGCCCACCGGCCGGGGCAAAGTCCAGATGGAGATCACGCCAGAAGAGTACGAGGAGACCCTCCACTTCGTGTATGCGGTCTCCCAGATGGCTCCCATTCAGGTGAAGATGACCTGCGCCCCGCACTACAAGCGCGTCCAGATCCAGGAGCGAAGGCGGCAGGCGCCCCAGGCAGGGACCGGGGCCGGGCCCGGCACCGGATCTGGCGCGGCGCCGCGGACCCATCCGGCCCACGGGTTCAGCCGGGGGTGCATGGCAGGGTTCGGTTTCTGCTTCGTCTCTCACATTGGGGAGGTCGGCGGCTGCGGTTACCTCCCCTTGTTGGCCGGGAGCGTCCGGCAGGCTTCCCTGGTGGAGGTGTACCGCGAGTCGCCCCTGTTCAAGAGTATCCGGGACGTGAATCTGCTCCAGGGGCGGTGCGGGACCTGCGAATACCGCGCCCTCTGCGGGGGCTGCCGGGCTCGGGCACTGGGCGCCACGGGCAACTACCTGGAGGAGGAACCCTTCTGCACATACCAGCCCAATCCCCGGATGGCGCGGGAACTGGCGAACGTGGAAGAGCTGCTCGCCCAGGTGGTACCCCACGAGAGCCGGGAGGACGCAGTCCCCCGTCCCGGCCTGATTCCGCCCACTTTCTGAAGAACATTGGGCGGTTCGACTGGTCCGGGCACCCCCGAACAGCCGAGCGATTTTCCGTTCGTCCGTGGCGCACACTTGGAGGATGCCCAGATGTATTATCCGATCTTTCGACCGCGGCGACTGCGGGAGACGGAGACGCTTCGCCGGATGGTGCGCGAGACGCGTCTCGCGGTGGACGACTTGATCATGCCCTTCTTCGCGACTCACGGGCGGGGGGTTCGCCGCGAGATCAGCTCCATGCCAGGTAATTTCCAGTTCTCGGTGGACGAGCTGGCCAAAGAGGTCAAGGAGACGGCGGCGCTGGGCATCCCCGGGATCATCCTGTTCGGGCTGCCTGCCAGCAAGGACGCCGTGGGCTCCGAGGCCTACGCCAGAGACGGCATCGTCCAGCAGGCCACCCGCGCCATTAAGGATTCGGTGTCCGACCTGGCGGTCATCACCGATGTGTGCCTGTGCGAGTACACGAGCCACGGCCATTGCGGCGTGGTGGAGCGGGGGCGCGTCAAGAATGATCCGACGCTGGAGCTTTTGGCCAAGACCGCCCTCTCGCACGCCGAGGCGGGCGCCGACATGGTCGCGCCCTCCGACATGATGGACGGGCGGGTGGGGGCCATCCGTGAGGCGCTGGACGACGCCGGCTACGAGGAGACGCCGATCCTGGCCTACTCTGCCAAGTACGCCAGCAGCTTTTACGGCCCCTTCCGCGAGGCGGCGGAGTCGGCGCCCCAGTTCGGCGACCGCCGCGCCTACCAGATGGACCCGGCGAACGCCGACGAGGCCCTGCGCGAGGTCGGCCTGGACCTGGAGGAGGGGGCGGACATGATCATGGTCAAGCCAGCCCTTCCCTACCTGGACGTCCTCTGGCGCGTGAAGGCGGAGTTCGGCGTGCCCGTGGCCGCCTACAACGTGAGCGGCGAGTTCGCCATGGTGAAGGCGGCGGCGCGCCTCGGTTGGCTGGACGAAGAGCGCGTCATGCTGGAGATGCTGACGGCCATCAAGCGGGCCGGCGCGGACCTGATCCTCACGTACTTCGCACGCGATGCAGCCCGGCTCCTCCGGCAGGAGGAACGGTGATGCCGGAACCCTCGCCGTCCTGGTCCGGTTCCGCCGCGTGCAAGCCTCATCCCTAGCCGTCTCCGTTGCCGGTGCCTTGATGGGCCGGGCGCGGGAGGCGTCTTCCGTTTTGTTCGGTCTCTGAAACATTGTGTCCTCGATCTTGACAGGCGGGTGGCTCTTGCGTTAAATAGCCGCGCTTACCCGACTCGCCTGAGTCTCCGGGAGGGGAGACCTCCATGGGCGACATCTCCATGCAATTGTTCCAGGAGGCCTGCCGCTATTTCCCCGGCGGAGTGAACAGCCCGGTGCGCGCCTTCCGCGCCGTGGGAGGCGACCCCCTCTTCGTGTCCCATGCCAGCGGCAGCCGGATCACCGACGTGGACGGGCGGAGCTACATCGATTATCTCGGCTCCTGGGGGTCCATGATCCTGGGCCACGCGCACCCGCGGGTGGTGGCCGCCATCCAGAAGGCGGCCGAGGCCGGCACCAGCTACGGCGCGCCCACGGAAGCGGAGACGCGCCTGGCCCGGCTCGTCCAGGCGGCCTTCCCCAGCCTCGAGCGGATGCGCTTTGTGAGCTCGGGGACCGAGGCGTGCATGAGCGCCCTGCGGGTGGCCCGGGGATTCACGCGGCGCGACGGCCTCGTGAAGTTCGAAGGGTGCTACCACGGCCACGCCGACAGCCTCTTGGTGAAGGCCGGGTCGGGAGCCCTGACCTTGGGCGTTCCCGACAGTCTGGGGGTCCCTGCGGACCTAGCCCGCCACACCCTGACCCTTCCCTACAACGATCTGGAGGCCGTCCGATCGATCTTCGCAGGCCGCGGGAGGGAGATTGCGGCCGTGATCGTGGAGCCGGTGGCGGGCAACATGGGGGTCATCGCACCGCGGCCCGGATTCCTCGAGGGATTGCAAGCGATCATCCGGCAATATGGCGCGCTCCTGATCTTCGACGAGGTGATAACTGGGTTTCGGATCGCCTGGGGCGGCGCGCAGGAACGCTATGGCATTCGCCCGGATCTCACGTGTCTGGGAAAGATCGTGGGGGGAGGGCTGCCGGTGGGGGTGTACGGCGGGCGCGCCGACATCCTGGAGCAGGTGGCGCCCCTGGGCGGGGTCTACCAGGCGGGGACCCTGTCGGGGAACCCGTTGGCCATGGCGGCCGGCATCGAGACCCTGGCGCTGCTTCAGGCGCCGGGATTCTACGCGGACCTCGAGGCCAAGGGGCGGCGGCTGGCCGACGGATTGGTGGAGGCCGCGGCGGCGGCCCGGATCCTTACGCAGACGAATCGCGTGGGCTCCATGCTGACCAGCTTCTTCACGGGCGTGCCCGCGACCGATTATGCCGCCGCCAAGACGTCCGACACGGCGCGCTACGCTCTCTTTTTTCGGGCGATGCTTGAACGCGGGATCAGCCTGGCGCCATCCCAATTCGAGGCCACGTTCATCTCCGCGGCACACTCCAGCGGGGACCTGGACGCCACGGTGGCGGCGGCGCGGGAGGCGCTGGTCGCCGTCGCGGGGGCCTGAGGCGCAGGAGCACGCGCCGGGGAGGGAGGGGGCATGGAGACGCTGGCGAGTTCGCGACGGGGATTCGTCAACTGGCTGCTGGGGAGCGGGTTCGGGGCCATGGCGGTCTGGATGCTCTACCCGGTCCTCCGGTACCTGATCCCGCCCAAGAGTGGCGAGCCGTCCGTTGCCAACGTCACGGTCCCGTGGAAGCCCGCCGAGGTCAAGGCGAACTCAGGCAGAATCTTCAGGTTCGGAAGCCAGCCCGGCATCCTGATCAAGACCCCGGCCGGAGAGTTGCGCGCCTTCACCGCGGTCTGCACGCACCTGAACTGCACCGTGCAATACCGGGAAGAGAAGCAGGATATCTGGTGCGCCTGCCACAACGGCGTCTACGACCTGAACGGCAAGAACGTGAGCGGGCCGCCCCCCCGCCCGCTCGAGCCGTACAAGGTCTACGTGAAGGGGGACGAGATCGTGGTGAGCAAGGGGGCCTGAGCATGGAACAGGCGCCGACTTTCCTGGGCAGGATGTTCGCGCAGGCGACCGCCTGGGTGGACGAACGCATTGACCTGTCCGGGCTACGGGAGTTGATCCGGCACAAGGTGGTGCCGGTCCACCGGCATTCCATCTGGTATTACTTCGGCGGCATGACGTTGTTCCTGTTCATCATCCAGGTCTGCACCGGAATCCTGCTGCTTCTGTACTACCGGCCGAGCGCGGAACAGGCCTTCGAGAGCGTCCAGTTCATCATGACGGAGGTGCAGTTCGGCTGGCTGATCCGCTCGATTCATAGCTGGTCGGCCAACCTGATGATCGCCACGATGATGATCCACCTGTTCAGCGTGTACTTCACGCGGGCCTACCGGAAGCCGCGGGAGCTGACCTGGATCAGCGGGATGTTCCTCTTCGGGATCGCGCTGGCCTTCGGCTTCAGCGGGTACCTGCTCCCGTGGAACACCCTGGCCTACTTCGCCACCAAGGTGGGGACCGACGTGGCCGGCCAAGTCCCGGTGGTGGGGCGATTGATGACGCGCATCCTACGGGGAGGCGAGGACGTCACCGGGGCCACTCTCTCCCGATTCTACGGGATCCACGTGGCGGTCCTGCCGCTGCTCACGACCGGGATCCTCGGCCTCCATCTTTTCCTGGTGCAGAAGCAGGGGATGAGTGTCCCGCCCGAGATCGAGCGGAGCGGGCGCCCCATCCCCACCATGCCCTTCGTGCCCAACTTTCTCCTTCGGGACCTGGTGGGGTGGCTCTCGGCCCTGGCGGTTCTGGGGGCGCTGGCGGCCTACTTCCCGTGGGAGCTGGGGGTCAAGGCGGACCCCTTTGCTCCTGCGCCGGCCGGCATTCGACCCGAGTGGTACTTCATGTACATGTTCCAGACCCTGAAGTACCTGCCGGCCAAGATCGGCCCCCTGGACGGCGAGGTGGTGGGCGTCCTGGGATTCGGCCTGGGAGGCCTGTTCCTGTTCCTGGTGCCCTTCCTGGATCGGAAGACGGCGCAGGGTGAGAAGAGCTCGTTGTTCTTCTGGATCGGGGTGGGCATCGTGACCTACGTCGTAGTGTTGAGCACGTTGGGATACATGGCGCCAGGGGGAAAGTAAGATGCGAACGGCGTGGCTCCTGCCCGCGACGTTCGTTGTTCTGACCGTCCTCGTCCTGGCAAGGCGTGCGGACGCACAGAAGCTCCCAGAGGGGAACTCCTGCATCGACTGCCACCGGGCGCTGGCTGATGCCCGACTGACACCGCCGGCGGAGGATTTTGCCCAGGACATCCACCTGGAAAAGGGAATCCTCTGCCAGGACTGCCACGGAGGCGACCCCACGAAATTCGATGCGGGGGCAGCCATGAGCCGGGCGAAGGGGTTCATCGGCAAGCCGAAGGACCAGGCGATCCCGGCGCTGTGTGGGAGGTGCCACAGCAACGCCGCGTACATGAAGAGGTTCAACCCCACCATCCGGGTGGACCAGGTGCAGGAGTATTACACCAGCGTCCACGGGAAGCTGCTCGGCCAGGGCGACCAGAAGGTGGCCACGTGCATCAGTTGCCACAGCGTCCACAACATCCGGGCGATCAAGAACCAACAGGCCTGGACGTATCCGATACGAGTTGTGGACACCTGCGGCCGGTGCCATGGCGATCCCGCCTACATGAAGGGATACAAGGTCGCCACCGACGTGGTGGAGGACTACAAGAAGAGCGTCCACTACGAGGCCCTGACGAAGAAGGGGGATCTGTCGGCGCCCACCTGCAATATCTGCCACGGCAATCACGGGGCCTCGCCGCCCGGGGTGAATTCCGTGGCCAACGTGTGCGGGACATGCCACAGCCTGACGGAGGACCTGTTCAACAGGAGTCCCCATCAGAAGGCGTTCGTCAGCATGGGCCTGGCCGGCTGCGTGACCTGCCACAGCAACCATGACGTGGAGCGGCCGAGCGACAGCATGGTTGGCACCGGGGACAAGGCGGTGTGCGTGAACTGCCATGACCCCAAATCCGCCGGCTACCAGAAGGCCGCGGAGATTCGGGCATCCCTGGACGACTTGCGGGAGGCGGTGCAGCGGGCCACGGCCATCTTGGACCGGGCCGAGCACGCCGGAATGGAGGTCAGCCAGGCCAAGTTCGAGTTGCACGGCGCCAGTGACGATTTGCTCAAGGCGCGGGCGACGATCCATCTGGCCGATCCTGCGTCGGTCAAGAAGCTGACGAGTGAGGGAGACCAGATCGCCAACGGTACGTACACCAAGGGTGCAAAGGCGCTGGAAGAGCTGGCATTTCGGCATCGGGGCCTTTGGATCTCTGTCGGCATCATCCTGGTGACAATCGTAGGCCTGGCGTTGAAGATCAAAGAGATCGACCGGCGACGAGGGAAGGGGTAGGCGGGCGGAGCTGGACTTGACGGGAGCGGCCCGGATTTTTGCCGTCGCCGTGAATACGCGGATCTGGCCGGCCGTCGAAGGGTCAAGGCAAAGATCGGCCGGTGGGTGAATATGTCGAAGGACGAAGGGAGGTGAGTTACGTGAGACTGACGTGGAGGTCAACCCTGACTCTTGCGATCGTGGCCGGGCTGATCGCCTTTTTCGGAGCGATCGTGGTCCAGAAGGCCTGGGCTCAGGTCAAGGGCCCTGCGGACTTCGAGTTCGCGGGAGGCACCCAGGGCAAGGTTGTCTTCAGCCACGAGAAGCACATTGGCCAGAACTTGAAGTGCACCGACTGCCACACGAAGATCTTCAAGATGGTCAAGGGGCAGCGGTCTGCCCTCAAGATGGCGGACATGAATAATGGCCAGGCTTGTGGGGTGTGCCACAACGGCAGCAAGGCATTCAGCGTGAAGGACGCGGCCAACTGCAGCAAGTGCCATCAGAAGAGCTGATCTCTGTCTCTATCTCAAACCGTCTAACTCTCGGAGCCCACCCCGCCATCAGCGGGGTGGGCTTTGGCTTTTGCTAAGGGCCCTCATCCCCTCGGTTGCCTCGGGGATTCTTGGACAGCCGATCTCTCTGTGTCATTCGACTGGGCTGACTTGGGAAGTAGGAAAAGGCACAGCCCTGCAACGGGATGACACATTTCTGCAGGACCCTCTTGAAGGTCAGAGGAACTCCACACCGAATGATCTCAACGGTGGAGCGGTAAGCGTTGTGATATTCATCACTAGTAGAACTATCCTATTCAGAGGGAATCAGTCTCGCTTTTTAACTCATGGCGGCACATAAGTTGCTGAACTTTCAACGGGTTTTTGTTTTCTTGATAAAATCGGTGTCATTATGATCCGAAAACCGACAGTCCTCATCCTGCTTGGATTGGTGCTCATCCTTTCCGTATCCTCACTAGTCGTGGCCGCGCCGGCTTCTTCTGCAGCTATGACAGCACTGGCAGGGCAGACGAAGGGGCCCAGCAGTGAGGATTGTCTCGGCTGCCATGCTGACAAGGACCTCAAGAAAGAGGCGGGAGGCAAGTCGGTTTCGCTCCTTGCAGACGACGCCGTTCTCAAGATGTCCGTCCACGGGAAACTACAGTGTACGGCATGCCACACCGGCATCGCCGAGATTCCCCATGCCGAGCAGCTCGCCCCGGTCCAATGCCAGAAGTGCCATGTCAAAGAGGCAGGCGTCGTGGCCGAGAGTATCCACGGGGCATCGGGGATCGGCTGCCAGAACTGTCACGGGACGCACGAGGTTGCACCCGCCGGGACCCTGGGGACAGCGCCATGTCAAGCCTGCCATGACGAAACCGTCAAGCTCTATCTGGGAAGCGTCCACGGCCGTGCCCTCGCCAGCGGTGTCAAAGAGGCGGCCCTATGCTTCGACTGCCACGGCGGGGCTCATCAGGTGCGGGCACAGGCGGACCCGGATTCCCCCACCAACCGGAACCGCATGGCGGAGACCTGCAGTCGCTGCCATGCCGACCGCGCCCTGGTCGAGCGTTGGCAGATTCCGATCCCCCAAGCATACCAACTCTATCAAAGGAGCGTGCACGGCCGGGCGGTAGCGGCGGGGAAGCGAGCAGCTACCTGCAACGACTGCCACTCAAACCATGACCTCCGCCGGGCCAACGATCCCAGGTCATCCGTCTACAGGGACAACGTCCCGCAGACGTGCGGAAAATGCCATGCCCAGGAGAGCAAGGAGTACCTGGGCAGTATCCACGGCAC
>Ga0187770_10001649_pt1 | contig 11986 bp, 15 predicted proteins | sample 0116_SJ02_MP02_2_FD_133154 | JGI IMG/M metagenome (GOLD analysis project Ga0187770, IMG submission 133154) | Tropical peat soil microbial communities from peatlands in Department of Meta, Colombia - 0116_SJ02_MP02_20_MG | ecosystem: Environmental > Terrestrial > Soil > Wetlands > Peat | place...
CCCAGGCTGGAAGTCGGCCAGGCGCTCGAGGGCACCAAGGGTTTTTAGTGGAGAAGGAACGGAGGAACCCCGATGTGCATCACGAAGGTCGGCAAGGTACTCTCGGCAGGCAAGGGCAGAGCCCAGGTCGAATTCTTCGGTGCCGGTGACTTGGGGGACGTCGACGTCTCGGTGGTCGGCGGGGTCACCGAAGGGGCCTTCGTCGAGGTGTTCGGAGATCTCGCGCTTTCCGTCCTCAGCCCTGCGGAAGCGAGGAGGAGGAAGGCGGTCTGGGATGAAGTGAGGAAGGCGGCGATGATGCCATCCCCGAGGAGGAGGGCACGGCCCTGACCGAAGGCGGCATCCTGCTCCACGCGAAGCACGCATACATGCCAAACAGCCTAGGCTATTGCGGCCCCGACGACAGGGGGCTCATCCTACGGCACATAGAAGAGTCCAAGGGGGGAGATAACCTCGCCTCGATTCTGAAGGAGTTTGAAGCGGCCTACCCTTTCCTGCGCCTCATTGCCAGGTCCACGGGAATGGACGCCTTCGACTACGCGGTGCCTGAAGCCTATTGGATCGGGAACTCGCTGCTCGACAGGGTGGAGACCCCCGAGTTCTACAGGTTCTCCCACCAAGAGCTGGTGGGCAAGGACCCGAAGGAGGTCAGGAGGTTGTTCAGGTCGGCGGGGGGGAGGGCAAGGCCTCACCACACGTTCTATGTGATGAGCACCTACGCGACCTCAAGCGTCGCAGACGGCCCAAGCCTTTCCCAAGACGGGCGCCAGAAGGTCCAGGGGCTGATCAACAATTGCAGAATCTCCTGGGGAGAGGTGAAAGAGGTAGGTAAGAAGCGGCTGGCCGTCAAGTACGAGCCCGTGTTGCTGGACGACGGAAGGCTGTCCCTCGCCGCCCCTGCGGTCAGGAAGGTGAGCTACAACCCCGAAGTCGGGTCTTTCTCGAAGGTGAAGCCCGGTGACTGGGTGACCATGCACTGGGACTATGCCTGCGAAGTGATTTCTCCGGCGCAACTCCGGAACATCGCCAAGTACACGGCGCTGGACATAGACGCGACCAACAGAATACTGAAGGCCTCTCCGCGAAAGCGTTGAGCCGGCTCGTCCCGCCTATTTCATCTTGGAGAGCTGTTCTATGCGGGAGATTCGAGCCTTGTCGAGCATCTCGAATGACTTCTTGAGGTCCGTGAGGGTTTCCACGTTCTCGCCTGACTCCTTGGCGAGCTGTTGGAAGACGTCCTTGGCCTGGGTATTCGTCTGCCTCGAGGCGAAGCGTTCATAGCTGCTGACAAGGTCCTCTTCGACGCCGATCCAGTTGACCAGAGTCTCGATAAGAGCTTCGACGTAGCCCGTCTTCACGGTCTCTTCCACCTTCCTCGCGTCGGAAACGGTCTCGACTTCGGCGATTATTCTCTCTCTCTTCATGAGACGACAGCACCTGCCGATTTTCGGGCAGTTTTAAACGAGTCGTGGTCAGACAAGTTGGTTCAGCAGGAGGAACGGCAGAAGGCCGGTGGCGAGACTCAGCAGGAGCATTAGGGCGGGGGGCGCCAGGTCAGCGGGCTTCCTCGCCTGCACGGACCCATCCCCCTTTCCGAAGACGACGGTGTTGATTATCTTGTAGTAGTAACCGATGGAGAGCAGAATGTTGCCGACGACAATGACTGCCAGAAAGAAGAAGGGTCCAGTCTGAGCTGAGAGCAGGGCCCACACCACGAGGATTTCGCTCCAGAACATCCCGAACGGGGGAGCACCCATCATCGCGAGCGAGTTTGAGGCGTAGAGGAAGCCCAGCGGCCTGTCCTGCCTCCCCGAACCCTTGAGTTTCTCGAGTTCCGCGTTCTCGTATGCGGAGTTCTCCTTCCCGAGCAGCATAAAGAAGTTGGACTTCAGGAGGCTGTGATTCCAGATGGTGAAGACTACGGCGACCAGCCCGGGGAAGCTCAGAGTCGACAAGGCTGCTAGCATGTAGCCCGTCTGGGCCACCGAGCTGAAGGAGAGGATCCGTCTGAGGTTGGTCTGCGCCAGACCGCTGAGGTTGCCCACCAGCATCGTCACCACGGCCAAGGCAGCAAGGAGGATCTGAATGTCCAGGATGCTAGAGGGAGGGGAGACGGCCCCGACCAGGGGCTGTAGAATCTTCAGGATTGCGAAGACGCCGACTCCGGTCACTGCCCCCGAAATCAGGGATGCAGACGGGAGGGGAGCCGCGGCGTACACGTCCGGGAGCCACGTGTGCAGCGGGACAATCGCAGCCTCGACCCCCAATCCCATGATAAGGACAGCAAGGCCGAAGGCTCCCGCCGATGACCCGAGCGCCTTTAAGCCGGCTCCCAGCGCTATGGAGCCCGTGGCGGCGTTGATGACGGAGATGCCGTAGAGCGCGAGGAGGCTCCCTATTCCCGCCATGAAGAAATACTTCATCGTTGCCTCGAGCGAGAGCTGCCCCCTGCCGAAGCTGACCAGACCGTACGCCGCGACGCTCATCCCCTCCCAGAAGAGGAAGAGGGTCAGGTAGTCCCCGGCGGAGATGACCCCGACCAGCGAGCCCATAAGAAGCAGGACGAGGGCGTAGAACGGGCCGATGTTGTCGGAAGGGCCGAGGTGCCTCAATGAGTACAGCGTCACGACGAAACCCACGACCAGGACCGTGAACGCGACGAAGATGCTGAACCTGTCCGCCAAGTAGACCGTCGCCAGCGCGGACGCGGTGGGCTGGGTTACGATGAAACCTTGGTCAGGGACCCATTCAGAGATCAGAAGGGCAAGGGAGACCAGAATTGCCCCGCCGCAGACAGCTCCGACTGCGTACCCCCTGCGGCTCCCCTTGCGTCCAGCGGCGAAGTCCGCCAGCAGGGAAAGGACCGCCGCCGCGAAGAGGACTTCCATCACCGAAGTTATCCACATGTCTACAGAACCCCCACCGCGAACAGGACGAACAACGTCATGACCGCAAGAAGAATCAGGGCGGCGTTAGCCTCGAGCAGCCCCGTCTGGATGGACGAAACGGCCTTTGCCAGAGGCCCGGCGACCCCCCTGTAGATTCCCGAGTACAGCCGGTCGAAGCCGAGGCCCTCCAGCAGCGCCCCCTTCAAGGACTTCATGGTCGGGGAGGTCGCCGCGAGCTGCTTCGTCTTCTGGGCATACAGCGAGAAGGCCAGGTAGACGACGAGGAGACTCGCTGCGAGGACGGAGAGGGAGGTGGCGAGCGTAGCCGTGTCCGGGAGCCCGAGCGAGGCTATCGGGTAGATTGTCTGAGGATACAGGACGCCCCAGGCAAGTATTACCGAAATCGAGAGCACGATGATGGGGACGAGCATCACGGCAGGAGACTCCGAGGCGGTTCCCTTCCCTCTGGGCTGCCCGAAGAAGACCTTGGCGAGGGCCCTGAAGCTGTACAGGCCGGTGGCCGCGAACGCTAGTATGAGGGCCGCGACCTGCAGTGGTCCAGCCGCGAAGGCCAGCGAGAGGACTGCGTCCTTGCTCCAGAAGCCAATCAGCGGCGGCAGGCCGCTCATGGCAAGCATTGCTAGCGTGAATCCCACGAAAGTGTACTTCATCTGCTTCCTGAGGCCTCCCATCTCCTCCATGTCTCTGGTCTCCACCGCAGTGATCACCGAGCCGGCGGCAAGGAAGGCGAGCGCCTTGAAGAGCCCCTGGCTCACCATGTGATAGGTGGCCGCGACCCCGTTCCCCATCCCCACAGCCGCGAACATGATTCCAAGCTGGCTTATGGTGGAGTAGGCCAGCACGCGCTTCAGGTCCTGTGCACCGAAGGCGCAGACGCCTCCCACGAGGGCGCTCAAGAGACCCACGAAGGTGACGATGTAGAGAAGCTCCTGCTGCAGCAGGAACAGAGGGAGCATCCTGACCATGAGGAACACTCCGGCGTTCACCATCGTAGCAGCGTGGATTAGCGCCGACACGGTGCTAGGACCTTCCATGGCGTCGGGGAGCCAGCCGTGCAGCGGGACCTGGGCTGACTTGCCCATGGCCCCCACAAGTATCAGCACGCCCAGAAGGAATACAGTCCCTCCGCCGAGGGTGGAAACCCCCTGGGGCCCGAGGACCGTCGTGAAGCTCGTGGTGCCGAATATCCACCAGACGAGGATGACCGCCAGCAGAAGGGCTGCGTCCCCGAACCTGGTCACGACGAATGCCTTCACTCCCGCCTTCCGGGCGGACTCCCGGTCCGTGAAGAATGCGATCAGGAGAGCGGAGCAGACGCCGACGATTTCCCAGAAGAAGTAGAATTGGATGAGGTTGCCGGCCATCACCAGCCCGAGCATTGCCCCGATGAAGAGGAGTATCAGGGAGTAGTATCTCGTGAGCCCCTCCCCTCCCTCTTTCTGCATGTAGCCAATGGAGTAGACCACAACCAGAAACGAGACAAACGCGACGAAGGCCGAGACAAGGACCGAAAGGCTGTCCACCTGAACCTCGATGGACACGCTGAGCGGAGGCAGCCAGAGATGGAGGCTCTCGGTTGCGGGCCCGGCGAAGTCCAGCGCCCCCAGAGTGGCCAGGACGAGCGACGCGCCGCTCACGACCACCGCGAACCAGCCCCGAAGCCTCTTGTCGACCATTCCCAGGAGGGTCACGAACGGGACTGAGAGCAGCGGGATGAGCCAGGTGAGCCAGGCGGTGTAGATCATGCCCGCATCCTCCTTATCTCTGCGGGGTTGAGCGTCCGATACTTCCTGAAGACGGTCACTATGACCGCCAGTCCGGCGGCTTCCACCGCGGCCCCGACCAGGATGGACAGGATGACGAACACGTGGATCTGGAGGTCGGGAGGCGCCAGGAGCCCCGACGTGTACAGCGCGAGGTTCGCCCCGAACACCGCAACCTGGAACGCCATCATGCTCTTGATTAGGTTCTTGGAGAACGCAATGGACGCGATTCCCAAGAGGAGCAGAGCGGTCCCAGTCGCCATCAGAATGGCCTCGTCTGGCTGCATCTACCCGTTCCTCGCTAGAAGGTTGGCCACGGCCAGCATCGACGAAGCGAAAACCGTCACGAGAATCAGCAAGTCCCAAGGCCTGAACTGCCAGGCGAAGCCCATAACGGTAGCCGAGACGTCAGACAGGAGGGTGGTGGGAGCCCCGGCCAGACCGGACGTGAGAACGTAGACGCAGGTGACCGCCACCGCGAGTGTAAGGGCAGTCAGGCCCACCGAGACCTTCCCTGCGCCTATGTCGAGCTTAGACTCCCCCGTAATCAGTATGACAGAGAGCAGGAGGACGGAGACCGCCCCCGCGAACGTCACCATGGTGAGAAGACCCACAAGGACGTCGCCGTATAGGGTGAAGACGACCCCCAGCATGATCGAGGCGTAGAATAGCGCAATCAGGGAGATGGAGACCTTTCTGGAGAAGAGGGCCACGAGGACTGTCGCCAGGAGGACCCCCGCGACAGCCAGCGCTATGTACTCACTTACCAACCACTAGCGCCTTCTTCATGAGGGTCGATTCCTTCTTGAACACTGCGAGCTCGAAGTCCCTCGTGAGGGTCAGAGCCCCGAACTTGCAGTCATCAACGCACTGCCCGCAGGAGATGCAGGCGAAGAGCTCGAAGCTCGGCCGCTTGATGTCAACCTCCCTGTCCCCGACCTTCTTCTTGCCTACGGGGACCATGGTGATGACCTGTGCCGGACAGACGATCTCGCAGATGCTGCACCCGGTGCACTTGACGGGGTCTATGTCGAGCTTCCCCCTGAACCTCTCTGTGACTACCTTCTTGCCGAACGGGTACTCCACGGTGACGGGGCGTTCCAGGCCGGTCCTGAACATCTCTCCGACTGCCCCGCCGACTTTTCTTCCTGGCAAGTCTATTACCTCAACACCACCAGAATGGCGACGGCGAGTTGTGCAAGGCTGAGGGGCGTCAGGATCGTCCAGAAGAGCCGCGTCGCCTGGTCGATTCTCACCCTGGCCAGGGCGGTCCTTATGACGAAGATAACGAAGCCGACGGCGAAGAGCTTAACGAGGAAGTAGGCCGTGTAGAGGATTGCCTGTACGGTCGGGTCCGCGCTGAGCACCGGCCCACCAGCTCCGCCAAGAAAGAGGCTCACCGCCAGGGCGGAGAGGAAGGCGTAACTCAGGTTCTTCGTGAGCTTGACGTAGGCGAGGGTGTTCCCTGAGAATTCTGTCATCCACCCGCCCACGATTTCGGTCTTGGCGCTGGGGATGTCGAAGGGGGGTTTTTCCAGCTCGGCGAGCGCCGCGATGATGAAGACCGCGAAGGCAACGGGAGCCAGGAAGATGAACCAGAGGTTGGCCTGGGCGCCTGCGATTCCGGCTATGGACAGGTTGCGGGCGAGCACGGCCGGGGTCACCATGGCAATGATCATCGGGATCTCGTAACTCGTGTACTGGACGACGAGGCGACCGATCGCTATCGTCGAATAGCGGCCTGCAGAAGCATAACCGAGCATCAACGCCATGAGCGTGGAGAATGCGAGTATGAAGAGCATGAAGAGCAGGTCCAGGGGGTCGTATAGTATGGACTGGGCGCCCACCACGGGGATGAAGGCCACTCCGATTGCCGGGGCAGCGAAGTACAGCGCCGGCCCCCATCTGAGGACGAAGCTGTCGCTCTCCGCCGGGACGATCTCTTCCTTGGCCGCGAGCTTGAAGAAGTCGGCCACCGGCTGGAGAATCCCGTAGGGACCGGTTACGACCGGGCCGCGACGTCCCTGCATGCGCGCGGCAGTCTTCCTCTCAAGCCATTCGAAGAGGAAGGCCAGCCAGACGAAGAAGGTGAGGCCAGGAAAGAGGAGCAGTTGAAGGATCTCCAGCGGGGTCACTTGTTGCCACCCCTCTTGCTGTAGTAGTCAATCCCGTACCTCCTGAGCGCCTCTCCTCCGATTGACCATTCCTTTCCCTTGCTGACGTCAAGCACCGCGATTCGGTCCATGCATCCGAAGCACGGGTCCATGCCGGTCAGCACGACGGGGACGTCCGCCAGGGTGTGCCCTTTCAGCATCTCCACGCCGGTAAGTATGTTCGCCATGGTCGAAGTCCTGATCTTTACCCTCTCTGGAGTGCTACCTCCCGCGGACTTCACGTAGTAGAAGAGCTCACCTCGCGGGGCTTCGACGTGGAACATCGACTCGCCGGCCGGGATGGCCCTTGGGATATTGACCTTGAAGTCCCCCGAAGGCATCTTGTCGACGGCCTCCTTGATCATCCTGCAAGAGTCGCGCGCCTCATTGAGCCTGATCGAGACGAGGGAGGCAATGTCCCCATCATTGCTCGTCATGACCTCGGGGACGACTTCGTCGTACGCTGCGTAGGGGTCCTCGACCCTGATGTCTCGTGGGATGCCCGTGCATCTGAGGAGAGGGCCGACGGTCGACAGGCGCCGGGTCACCTCCTGGTTGATCCGCCCCATCCCCTTCGTTCTGATGGCGAACGTCTCTTCGCTCTTCATGAGGCCGTCGTAGTAGTTGAGCCTCTTCTCGATGAACCCGGCCTCTGTCTTGAGTTTCTCGGCCATGCCGTCGGGCAGGTCCTTCCTGACCCCGCCAATGGTCGAGTAGGACTTGTTGACTCTGTTCCCTGTTATCGCCTCGAGCAGGTCGAGGGAGTGTTCCCTGTCCTTCCAGATCCACATGAAGAGGGTGTCGAAGCCGGCCCAGTGGCCGATCAGCCCCAACCAGAGGAGATGAGAGTGTATCCTCTCCAGCTCGTGGACCACGGTGCGCAGGTACCTTGCCCGCTTTGGGATTTCAAACTGGGTCAGGTTCTCCACCCCCTGGGTGTATCCAAGGCTGTGGGAGAAGCTGCAGATGCCGCAAATCCTCTCTACAAGATAGACGTTCTTGACCCATGTCCGGTCCTGGGCGGCCCTCTCAATCCCCCTGTGGACGTACCCGATCCTGGGCATCACCTGGACTATCTTCTCCCCCTCGAGAATGAGCTTGAAGTATTCCGGCTCCTTTAGCGAAGGATGAACGGGCCCGAAGGGCATGGCGCTCTCCGCAGAGTACTCCATGAGCCCGGCGCTCGATTCGGTGTAGTGGGCTCCTTCCGCGTTGTCACTCAAGCTTCAGCATCTTCCTGATCTTGGCGGGGTCGGCCTCCCTCCTCAGGGGGGCCGGCGCGTCCGTCGGATACTCGTCTGGCAGGACGAACCTCCCCTTCATGTAGGGGTTTCCGTCGAAGAATATGCCCATGAGATCCTTGACTTCGGCTTCGTAAAACACCGCCGCCGGTACGGCGGGGGTGATCGAGGGGATTCTCGCATCGGTCTTGGGGACCAGCGTCTTTACCACGGCGAAGGTCTTCCCTTTCCAGAAATGGTACAGCACCGCGATCTGGTCGCCAAGGTCCAAGGCGGTGATGGTGCTGAGGTGATAGTAGCCAGGCATGGCGGCGACCTTGGCGCAGGCCTCGGGGACCTTCTCGCGGCTGACGTTGAGGAAGACCGCCTTCTTGCTCGTGGTTACGGTGCCTCCGGTCTCGGCGGCTATCGCCTGCATGGACTCAACTGACAACCTGTCGCGCCTCCTCCGGCTTGTCGGGGATTCCCGTCACCAGCTTCAGTATCCCGTAGATTATTCCCTCAGGATTCGGTGGGCAGCCGGGAATGTACAGGTCCACTGGAATCACTGTGTCAATTCCGTGACCGGCGTTGTAGCAGTCTCTCATGACCCCTCCCCCGAGAGCGCACGCGCCGATGGCAACCACGAGTCTGGGCTCAGGCATCTGGTCGTACACTGTCTTGAGGCGGTCTTTCATCAGGGGGTTCATCGTTCCCGTCACCAGCAGGACATCGGCGTGCCGCGGGCTGGGCACCAGCTCCACACCCAGGCGCTCGGCATCGTACTTGGGGGTCAGAGCCGCGAGGATCTCTATGTCGCAGCCGTTGCAGGAGGCAGCGTTGACGTGGAAGACCCAGATGGACCGCTTTCTCGCCCAGGCCGTCAGACCGGACTTAAAACTCGCCACCCCCAACCAACAGGTACCACCACACGACTACTGTGACCACCCCTCCGCCGCCGACAAGGAACAGAAGAGGGTAGAAAGCGGACGTGGCGCTGAAGGACCAGGCGAGGAGCAGGGCAAAGGCCTCCACCACGAGAAAGAGGGCTGCGAATACGAACAGGTCAGACTGGTAGAGCCCACGCGTCGGGATGGAGCTCTCCCCACCCGCAAACGGCTCGAACTTTGTCCCCTTCCCCGTGGTCCTCCTGCCGAGCCGCCCGACGAGCGAGAAGACGATGAGGTCGGCCACGACAATTATGATCGGCCCCAGTATGATGTCAAGGGGGTCCGTCGCGCAAACCTCCTATGATCGCACCCATTGCCGCAACGACCCTCCCCTTGGCTTCGGTCACGGTGGCCGAGAGCCCTTCTCCTACGTCCAGCGACTCAGGCTGTATCCCGATGACGAGGCTTCCTTCGAGGCTGCCCGCGACTCCAGGGATGAGCCTGAGTGGCACGTTGTGCGTGGCGAAGAACCCGAATTTTGTATCCGCGAGGTTCGCGCAGACGATCGACCCCGGCCGCCTGTTCGCCTCAACGGCGTCGAAGACCATCAGTCTGCCGCCCTGCGCCGCCACCCGGGAAAGTATGCGCTCGGGCATGAGGCTGGGCGGGTGAATGACCACTTTCGGAGTGGGTCTTGGGCCTAGCCTTCTGCGCAGTGAGGCGACGATCTCCAGCCCGACGGCGTCATCCTGCCTTATCGGGTTTCCCACCCCCACGACGTGAACAGTGTCCTCCAGGTTGCCTCTGAGCCAGGACCGCGCGCCGACTTCCCAGCCTGACGGCCCCACTAGAGAGTCACCCGAGGGTGGGACGCGGATGGCCTCAGCCGGGATGGGACCCATGCTCGGTCGAGCGAGGGCCGACTTCACACTCGATATAAGGAAAGAATGCGTTTCTTAGATTTGAGAATTGCCTCGAGGCAGGCGGGTCACGAGCCGGCCTCTATCAGGAACTTCCTGTTGGATTCCACGGCTTGCTTGATGGCCCCTTCCCAGGACTTCCGTTCAGGGGAGACTTTCGTGGCGAGCCGCTTGATCACCTCGTACAGGTCGTCCAAGTCCGCGGCTGCCATCCCTGCTCGGTCCACGACAGATACGAGGTCCGGGTGTGAAATCTCGATGCCGTATCCGTTCTTGCGGAGAAAGACTAGCCCGGCGACCAGGGCCGTTCGCTTGTTTCCGCTGCGGAAGTGCTGGCCGCTGGCGAGTTTGAAGATCAGGAAAGCTGCCTTGTCGGCTACCGCTTCCTCGGGCCTTTCGTTGTCTGCCCTCTCCTCGGCACCCGCCAGGAGCTCCTTCAACTTCTCGCCGTCCGCCGGGGTGAATTCGTGGGGCTCTCTGGTCAGGAGGACGACTTCCCGGTTCACAGCGAGCAACGAATCGAAGTCCATGTGGTGGACTGTCTTCTTCGCCACGCCCGAGGAGCAACCAGCCCCCGATTTAACCGATTGAGCCTGCCGTGGGCCGCTTGGCTGCCAAGGGCGGGGGTGACCTGGGCACTGCGACTGGGCGATTGGTCCGGTCACGTGGCCAGAAGGGGGGTCGGGGCAACCTGGTGGTCTAAACCGTGGCGGGCCGCCTTCTCAAGGTCGAGACCGCCTTTCCTGCACTCCATTGAGACTATCTGCAGCGTCGCCCACGCCCCCAGGGCGAGCAGGGCGCCAGTCCCGATTCCGGCGGCTGAGGACGTCCCGTTGCTCCTGGGGCTCATTGCCTTGCGCGAAGCGACCTTGTAGAGGTGCCTGTAGCAAGCGTAGTAGACCGCGAGCTGAGAAGCGTCGAGCGCGAACGACCCGAAACTCCTGCTCTTGAGCTTCCCGAGGGAGACGTTCTGCATCGGGGTCGCGGTGAACTCGAACGGCCGCCCCTCCACCTCCGAGTTGCTCATTCTGTTCACGAGGGCCACGGTTTCCCAGTTGTCTTCCGGCGTCTCGGCCGCCTGGCCCACCTGAACCGTGAAAGCGGGCCTCCAGTAGTACTTGTTCATGATGTACGTTCCCCGCCACACTATGTCCGCCCAGGAGCCGTCGGGGCCCACCTTGAGTGGGAGGGTCTTGTTGGGCATGTGGATGGCCGCGAGCCTGTCGCTCCCGGTCTCTATTCCAACCTGGACCCCGATCCAGTTGTTGGGGCCAGCATTGAGGACGGAGGACAACCGCTTGATGAGCTCCGGATACGCCGCGGGGATGGATATCCTACCGTGCGTCGGGTTCGTGTAGGCCATGCCCTTGACCCCCATCACCGTCGAGAAGAGTTCCTGGAGCGACTCCCCGTTCGGCTCGAAGTGCGGGCCGTGCTCGTAGGCGAAAATCTCGTCGCTGTGGAGCCAGGCGTGAGTCTGCCCGGACCTGACGTTCAGCTCGACCTCTCTCTTGACTCTCTCCGGAGGGTAGTATCTCAGCGGCCTAAGGGTGACCTCGCAGAAGTCGCATGCCACCCCGCATCCCCTCATGACCTCCACCATCCCCTTCACCGACGGATTGACGATGTCTGGAATCTCCTCAAGCCTCGGATACTGCTTCGAGAACTGGTACCGCGAGAGGAACCGGTCGTCGTGAACGTAGTGTCTCCGGAAGTGCTCGTCGAAGGTCTGGAACCCGCCCTGGAACAGGCTGCTGCTGGCTCCGCCCGAGACGTGCCTGAAGATGTCAACGATGATGTCGTCGGCCTCCCCCTGGAAAGCCAGGTCTATGCCGAGTCGCTCCATCTCCTCGGGCATCACGGTGAATTCCCAGACCCCAGGACCGCCGAGGAGCAACTTGGCCTTCTTTCCCTTCCTCAGGCGGTTGATCTTACGCATCAGAGCCTCGAACTCCTTGCGGACATATGCGTACCCATTGGTCCTGAAGAAGAGCGCGAACGACATCGTCAGGGGGGCGAGGCCGAGGGGGTCCATGGTCGTGACGCCTATTACCTCCGTGTCTTCGTCGATGAAGTCCTGGACGTAGTTCTCGTGGGCGACGACCACTTCTGACTCTGGGTACTCTCTGAG
>Ga0187770_10001650_pt1 | contig 11980 bp, 10 predicted proteins | sample 0116_SJ02_MP02_2_FD_133154 | JGI IMG/M metagenome (GOLD analysis project Ga0187770, IMG submission 133154) | Tropical peat soil microbial communities from peatlands in Department of Meta, Colombia - 0116_SJ02_MP02_20_MG | ecosystem: Environmental > Terrestrial > Soil > Wetlands > Peat | place...
CACTCGGATCCACAATTCCAGCTTCGACCGCGGCATATACGCAGGCATTCAGATAGAAGGAGTGCTCCTCGAGGAACCGCGTGCCATGAGGCTTCGCGTGCCGGGTGCTGCGCGGAGGCGAGGGGTGCAGAGGGACTGCTACGCCAGGGTGAGCTAGCTGTAGATCTCATCCACGTTCGTCAGCTCGGGCTCCTTGAGGATTGGGGGTGCGGTCCACCCTCACCAAAAGGAGCCCGATGCAACTGCACGGTAATTCCCGACTCACTCCTCGCGGCCGCTTGCTCGTATGCGAGCGGATCCGACTCCACGGTTGGACGGTCGGACGAGCCGCCGATGCGGCAGGTTGTTCGGAACGGACCTGCTATCGCTGGCTCTCGCGTTTCGATGCCGGTGAGCAGCTCACCGACCGTTCATCGGCGCCTCATCACGTCCCCAGACGCACACCGGCGTCGATCGAGGCAGAGATTGAAAGACTCCGAAGGCTGCGCTTCACCTCGACGCGTATCGCCGCCGAGCTCGGCCTCGCGACCTCGACCGTCTGTGCGGTGCTCGTCCGCATCGGGCTGAACCATCTCTCGCGTCTCGAGCCGCCAGAACCTCCGAACCGCTCCTGCCGTCGGCACTCAGGCGAGCTCATCCACATCGACGTAAAGAAGCTCGCCAGGTTCGGACATCCTGGCCACCGCTTCACCGGGCGGGGTCCGGGACGGAACCTGAAGGTCGGCTGGGAGTTCTGTCACGTGGCGATCGACGACACGACGCGGCTCGCCTACGTCGAGGTCTTGGAGGTCGAGAAGGCCACCACCCGCATCGGCTTTCTCTGCCGGGCGATCGCCTTCTTCGCCTCCCACGGCGTCAACGTCGAGCGGGTCATGACGGACAACGGCAACGGATACCGCTCACACGCCCACGCGCAAGCGATCACCGCACTCGGCATCCGTCACGTGCGGACTCGCCCCTACCGCCCGCGGACGAATGGCAAGGCGGAACGATTCATCCAGACGATGCTGCGCGAGTGGGCCTACGCCGCGAGCTACCGCGACTCACTCCACCGTCGTCGAGTGCTCGCGACCTGGCTCGAGTACTACAACTGTCGGAGACCACATCGCGCTCTCGGCCACAAGCCGCCCATCAGCTTGCTGACTGACGAACCTTCCCAGGACCTACAGCTAGGACGGTGGGGTCTCTCTCAAACGATCGACGAGATCGAGGAGCTCGTGCTTGTCACTTGAGAATTTTCTCGCGAACGCGTAACGCCCGAGGGAGAATTCGCGGATCAGGTCGTCAGACGCAAGCGGGGCCGGGTGTGCTGCTCCGTCCCATTTCGTGTACGTGGGCGGGTAAGCGAGATTTGTGAAGTCGAGCTGGTTCGCGACAGCAGTCTGCCAGAAAGCTTCGTCGGGACTGAAAACGTGCGAGAAATACGCTGTCAGTACCTTGTCATGGTGAGCAACATCCAGCGCGTACTCGGCGGTCGAACGTTTGAACGACCACCAGGTCGACCCCGCGTAGAGGCTCCTTCCTCCGAGTGCCCTTACCGGATCACGGCGTTGCCCAAGCTGGCGGGTCAGCGCTCCGGCAGTTCTCGCAACGAGTGAGTGCGGATTGCGGAATCCGCGCGAACTCCAGCGACGCTCGAAACGCCACACCGGCTTACCCCACTCTGCACTGGGAGCCGACACGATCTCGATGTGGTCCACTGCTTCGTCTTGCCAGGCACGGAGCGCGCTCGGGGCGAGAATCGGGTAGCACTGGCCGCTGATCAGCGTGCACTTTGTCACACTTGCGTCGGCAAGCGCGACTTCCAGCAGACGCACGGCGACCTTGACAAGACCCCATGAACCCCAGTTCGGAGACAGGCGATGGTGAAGAAATGTTACGGAGTCACAACCTGTTCTGAATGGTTCCGCGTCGACCCTCGCGTCGATGTGAGCAATCAGGGAAGCATCCGACGGCAGCGCGATGACGAGCCGGCGAAACATAGCTGGGTCACGGTGCGCCATGATGAGATAGGCAGCGGTCAACGGACCTCCGCTCGGCGAGGGGGCTCGTAGCTAAGTCAGCAGGTGCTGCTGGGCAGCCGTGATTTAACTCGCAAACGAAGCTTTAATGCTACGCGCCCGCCACGGCGAAGTCCCGCCTGTCACAGCAGTCGTGATGATCGCGAACCCCGCGGTCAACCTGCGGAGGAGGGAACTTTCTAATGGCCTGACTAGTCAAACCGTGCGTGTCTTGACGATTTACGAGCACTGAGTCAAGACAATCCTTGCCACAGCGGTCGAATCCTAAGTGGGCGGTCAGACTATTCCCGCTCGGTAGGATATGACAATCCCACAGGAATCTGAGAAATCTGGGAAAGATGTTGTCAATGGGTGCTGGCTCCATCGAGCAAGGGAGCACCGAATGTCGTTCCATCTGAGGCGCCGCACCACACCGCTGCTTGTCATGCTCTCGACTACCTTCGCCGCTGTCGCGTTGGGTGGGTCATTTCCCGGGCCGGAGCCATTGCGGCATGCCACATCGAATCAGCTCGGCATGAACACCTTCGTTCCCTACAACTGCGAGTCGATCCCGTCGTGGTCCAGCACGGCAACGACACAGATTCAAGCATTCAAGAGCCTCGGCGCGAACGCGGTCGCTCTTGCCTTCCCGCTCTACACCGACTCGCTTAACTCGAATTCTTTCTACGCGAAAGACGTGTGCAACACCCAGTACCAAACGCCGACTCCAGAGGAACTGGCCACGATTGTTGACATCGCGCATGCCCAGGGGCTCCAGGTCTTCCTTCGGCCGCTTCTCTACGAAGCAAACCTGCAAGCAGAGAAGCCTGGCGCCTGGCGCGGGATTATTGACCCGACGAACACAAGCCTTTGGTTCAAGAATTACTGGGCCACGATGTTGCCGTATCTGCAAATGGCCCAATCCAACCGCGTCGAGCATTTCGCGATCTCTACCGAACTCCAGAGCATGGCGTCCAAACCAAACTGGGCGACGTTAATCGCGAAGGCGCGTCGTGTCTACACGGGGGATCTCGTATTCACAACTAACTGGGCACCCAGGGAGAATGACGGTGTTTACTGGGCCGGGACTAGTGTCGGCCTTGACTTGTACTCGGGAGTGACCGGGCTTAGCGATAACGCCACGCCAACTCAGATCGTTGCTGGCTGGAACGACGAACTCGCGACCACAAATAGATTCCCTCTCATTTCCACTGCGACAATTTCGGAGACGGGCATCCTGCCTCAGGATGGCGCTTACGCCCGTCCCTACTCGTGGACGCTGCCGCTCACGACGGATCCCTTCAATCAGGAGATCCAAGCGAACTGGTTCACTGCGGCATGCTTATTCTTCAAGTCCCATGACATGGGCGGTATCTACTTCTGGGGCTCGGCAATTTACGAGCAGGGAGGTGCTCTCTTAACTGGGCCGAGTACCAATGTCGAGACCTATTCTGAGATTCAGCCATTGTCACAGCGGGCCATCAGAGCGTGCTTTACCGGCAGATAAGGTCCTGTCGCTGCGAAGGAACCGCGTGAAAGCTATGACGATTCGCGAAACTGGATCCGAGAGGCGCGACAGTGAAGGTTTTTCTGACCGAGTTCGGTGAGGCTTAGGTGCAGGCCGATCGATTGCTTTCTGCGATGAAGTCGAATGAACTGAGAATTCCGGGAGCCATTCTTCTTATCGTTGCAGTGGTTTTCCTGATTAGCGGACCGGTTGTGCGCTGGGTCGGAACGACAGCAGGTATCGATCGACTGCCGAATCGTGAAACGGCGGCGTTCGTGAATCCGACAGCAGCAAGCGCGGGTTTCAGCGGGGGATCGCAGGTCCGTATTGCAATTACATCAAGCCGCCAGGGGGTGATCCGCTGGTCCGAGGCCGTGAACGGGACCTTCGTTTCAAGAGGGACGGTCACCATCCGCCCCGGGGCTCCTTCAGACATACAGGTGCTGCTGCCGAAGGTCAATAAGGCCTCCTGGGCCACCATCTCGATCGATCGACTTGCCACCCCGCTGCGGGTGGAGGTCCGACCAGAATGACGGACGCTGCCGTCGAAACCGTGAGTACTCGACAGCGCTGGAACACCGCAACCACGTGGGCGTTTGTCGTCGTTGCGATATCGATCTTGGTACCGGCGCAGCCAGGAGCGCAGCTCATCTCTGTCGTGGGGTTGGTTCTCCTGCCTGGAATGGTGGTCACCTCACTCGTCATCGGCGTAGGACTGACGGGGATCAGGAAATTGCTGGTCTCCGCCGGCGTCGGGATCACGGTGTTCTGCCTCGTCGGCGCGGTTGCAGGTGGTCTAGGTCCGTTGATCGGCGTCGAAAGACCACTCAGCCGCGTGCCACTCTTGCTGCTGTGGCTCGTGATTCTGGGATCGTTTTGTGTCGTGGCGATCAATCGCCGACTGGATCCTGTTCGCGAGATCCTTTCGGCAGTTCCTCGCCGCGCGTATTACTGGGCGTTTGCCGTTGCTCTTGCACCGTGTGTCGCGCTCATTGGTGCTACGTCACTAAATGCCACTGGTGCAAACAGCGTTGCAATTCTCGCGACCGTGCTCGGCCTTGGCCTCATCTTCTCGAGTGTCACGCTGAGCAGCCGTGTGGGCGAATCTATTCAAACGGCCCTCCTGGCAAGTGGTGTGGTCACCCTGGTATGGCAACTCCCAACGCGGGGCGGGTGGCTGTGGGGCTGGGATATCCAACAGGAATTCTCGGTGGCATCGGCGACCGTTACGTCCGGGAGATTCCCGATCCCGCACAATCACGACCCTTATGCGGGAATGCTCTCGCTAACCGTTCTCCCTGCACAGCTCCACTTCCTCAACGGGATGCAGCTGCGTACGATCTTTGTGCTGCTTCCGGGTGTCTTACTTGCAGGGTGCGCCGCGACGACGCTTGTGACTGTGCGCAGGATCGCCGGTCCGGCATGGTCGTCTTTTCTTGTTGCGCTCTTGATCGTTGGCACAGCTTCGTTCCTCAGCGAACTCCCGGCTCTCATGCGCCAGTGCGTCGCCTTGTTCTTGTTCACTCTCGTGATCCAGTTGGTCGCCCATCCTCCGAATCCGGTGCGTCGGACTCGCCTGCTCGTCGTCATCATCGGGATTGGGTTGGCGGTGTCGCACTATTCGACTGCGTATCTTGCGGCTGGTGCCGCGCTGACCGGATGGCTACTCGGACTAGCGCTGAGAAGCGACCGGTCACGGCGGGTCCTTACTGCGTGGGTCGCATGGGGCATTGCGGCTGCTGCGGCGATCTGGGGGCTGGTCATTGCTGACACAGGCTCGTACTTACGACAGGTCGCCGACGCGATTCGACGATCCGGTCTCGACCTGCTCCCCGGCTCTGGCAACGTCCTCACGCGCTGGATTGAGGGTACAGCTGCGGGGAAAACTGGTTCCGCGACCGCGATACGCGCGGCCGATATGGCGGCGCGGTTGACCCGTTACGACTGGATGCAGGTAGATCCACGGGCGAATGCTGTGCGGCTTGAGAGCGTTGCCAGCCACGGATCCAAGGGGGTTCCCATCCTCGGAACGATTGTCCAGAACGGGGCAACAGCAGCTCGAGAGGTGATCCTCCTCTTCATTGTTGTGGCGGTCTTGTGGGCGGTCTGGCGCATGTTCAAGAGACGAGAACACATCGAGATCGTCGGGCTTGCGGTGTTTGGCGGTATCGCCTCAGCGGTGTCGCGCACGTCGGGGACGTTGTCTCTCCAGTTCAACACGGATCGCGTCGAAGCCCAGATGTACCTGATATTCGTCGTGCTCGGTGCGTATCTTGTGCACGAATGGAGGGTGCGAATCCCGCGAGTGGCACCTTGGATCCTCGGGGCTCTCGGAACTGCTCAAGTTGCTCTCGCGTTCGGCGTCGGGGGATACGCCGTGCCCAACTCGAGCCTTCCGGTCGCTCTCGACGCGAACGGATACGAATTGCAACAACTCGCAGTGACACCGGCAGATAGGGATGCTGCGCATTGGCTGATCGCGACTTCCGGCGCGCGGACAATTCAGGCTGATCCGTACAGTTCCCTAGCCCTCGACGATTTCGGTGGCGCGTACCGCAAGAACTTCGTCGAGACGGTTGACCCGGTCATCGTCGACAACAGCGCCTGGGTCCTGGCGACGACCACGAACGTTACGGATCATACGGCGCGGGCGACAATCGGCGACCTTTCGGGATCCTTCGTCTTCCCCAGCCGTTACTTCGGACGTACCCGTTCCGTTCTCTATGCCTCGAGGAGTGACGTCGTCTATGGCTCGGATCCGTCGTGAAGCGCAGAGTTTCTACTGCGTGGCCGCGATCATCCCGAGGTGCCGCGGAGAAGGGGTGACGCCGTGATCGAATCGATCGATCAACGAGAGGGCGGTGGGACACCTGACGAGGTTCCCGCCGCTCCGGTGATCACTGTCGCGGTCTGCTCGTTCAACGGAGCGGAGAGGATCGGAGCAGCGCTCAAAGCACTGAATCAACAGGTTCACTCGACGCCTTTTGAAGTCATCGTCGTCGACGATGGTTCCAGTGACGATACGGCTGCCATCGCGGCGCAAGCGGGGGCGACCGTGATTCGGCTCGACGAGAACCTCGGGCGCGGCTCCGCTCTCCAACAGGCCACGAAGAGGGCTCGGGGTGTGATCCTCGCGATGGTGGACGACGACTGCGTTCCTTCACCGGATTGGGTCCAACGGCTTGCCGACGAATGGCGGCAGGCGCCTCGCGAAGTGACCGTCATTGGAGGGAGCGTGCGGCCTCTTGCCGTCGACTCCTTCAATCGACGTTACGTCGAATTCCGGGAACCGCTTCGGGCGCTGGAACTTGAGGGCGATCGGAACCCCGGGTTCGCCTCACGGCTTCGTCGGGCCCTACTCCCGTGCCCGCACGGAACTGGTCGACGCGCCGTTCGCAGCACGGCGGGTGCCAACATGTCGGTCCGGTTGTCTGCCTTGCGGGAAGTCGGGGGGTTCGATCCGAAGATTCACTTCGGCGGCGAGGAAGAGGAGGTCTGCAGGCGTCTCCAGGACGCACACGGGCCCGAGACGGTGCAATTCGTGCCGGATATGGAAATGCCTCATGATTTTCGTCCGAATCTAGGGGATTCCCTGCGACGTGCTCGAGCCTACGGGCGGTCCCATGGGGAGAGGTACGCGCGAGAAGGAGGTATTCCGACCGTCCAACCGATCCCGCTTCTCATTGCGGGGCTGCTGGCCCCTTTGTTTGCGTGGCGGTTCAAACTTGGCACCTTCGCCCTCGCGTTGTTGCCGCTCCTTTTGTATCGAGGGTGGTTTCGTCGGTGTCAGGAAACATCGACCGCGGAACCGATGCTGTATCCCTACGTGCGCTTGATCGAGGACCTTGCCGGAGAACTCGGATTCGTCGAGGGTTTGCTCGCGAAAATCAGGAGCGGTTAACGAAAAGACCAGGCGCGTCAAGTTCTGGTCGCACTCGCATCGGAGTCAGCCGGGACCTTGTTCGCGGCGCAATCCCCTAGCGCTCGTGGCCCAACACAACGTTGATCGCTCGTCGACTGGCCACACGCAGATCTGGGGGAAGGCCTCGCAAGAGTCCCAATACCGCGAGGAAAAGCCCCGTGACGCCGGCGCCCAACACGATGGTCAGCAGCGCGTCCGCGTGGGGTGACCAGAGCCAGAAGCGAAACACGGCGACGGCCGTCCCGGCAGCGGCCAGCGGACGAAGGAGCGGTCGCGCGAGTGCCGCCCGCACGCCAACGGCGTAGCGGAATAGGAGGTACGTGCCAACGAGCGCGAATGCTTCCGAGATCACGGTGCTGCATGCAACGCCGGTGACCTTCCAACGAGGGATGGTAAGGACGTTGAGAACGACGTTGAGGACGAGGGTACCAAGATTGATGTACACCAACTTGTGATGACGGTCGCGGGCGAAGCTCGCGAATCCAAAGATGTTGTTGAATGCGGTAAAGATGATCGAGAACGCGAGAATGGACAGCGGAACTGCGGAGCCCGCGAATTTGCTCCCCGCGAGAAGTCGAATGACCTGAGTGCCAATGCAGATGGTGCCCGCCACGATAAGGCAGCTGACCGCAGCCATATAGGACACTGCCCAGTCGATGAGGTGTTTCAAGTCCTCTGTCCGGCTCCGGGTCATGAGGGGCAGGAGGCTTGTCATAAAGGCTGCCGGAATGAGGACAAAGAACCCGACGATGGAGTAGGCGACTCCGTATATGGCCACTTGGTAGACGGAAGTCATCAGGCTGAGCATGACAACGCCCGCCCTGAGGTACACAACGCTGACGATCTGGATCACACCGATACTGATGGACTGACGGATGATCTTGGCCCAGTCTCCGAAGCCGAACCGCGGACGAAAAGGAACCTGTTGCCTGACGACTAGGTATGCGACGGTGGCAAGGACAACCATCGATCCGAGATAGGCGCAGAAGCATCCCCTGACGCCGGCGCCCAAGGCGAGAGCCGTTGCCAACGCAGTTACCCACAGAACCTGTTGAAGCAGATTGATCGCTGCTACCCAGTGATTCGCGATGCTGGCCACGTAGTAGCCGAGCGATACAGCCCGGATAGCGTCAAAGGGAACTGTGATGGCGACGATCACAACGCCAAAACGGACGTTTCCGGGCGAACTCCGATACACGAGATCTCCGACCACCCAGACGACCGGGATCAGCAAGGCGCTCAGGGAAAGCCGGAGACCGAGGTTGAAGCTGAGAATCTGCCCCGCATCCTTCGGGCTGCGCGCGATCTCACGTCCCGTGAGGGCATTCACACCTAGGTCGGTCAGAAGCTCCCACGCAGAGACGAATGTTCCGGCTGCAACAAAGATTCCGTAACTATCGGGACCTAGCCGATGGGTCATCAGCCTGAGCGCCACGGCACCGAGAGCCGCGATGAGCACATTCGACGCGAAGAGTGAGGACGTGCTGATGAAGATGCGGCGTCGCGGCCTGACGAAGTCTCGAAAATCAGGAAGGTCGGCCGAGTGCCCGGCTGGAGTCGTCACAGAGTCCGGCATCGCGGACAAGATCATCGCTCGTTTGCGTCACGCTTGGAAGTTGCATCGTCGGAGGACGAGGGCAGATTGAGGAGCGTTGATCCGAGGTCGGGTGCGTGGCGTCGGAGGCACCGCAAGGCTGCACGACGTGCTGGATCGCCAACGGTCTCGGATTTGTCTATCCGCCAGGAGATGCACGCTCACCAGGAAGGGCAGAGCTGCTCCGATTCGTGATAGGGCAAACCGCGGCCGAGGCACTTTCGCGGGCTCACGATTCCCCAGTGCCATGACGACGGAGGCCCCCGAGTTCCCCCGATAGAGGCTGCTAACCTCAGGTATAGATGCTGATACTGGTGCTGGAGACGGTCACATCATGGTCGTAGTGCCCCGATGGCTATTGCGGCATATTTCAGCGAGGTATATCACCTGAATTGAGAGGTACTGCCGTGCACGTCAGCGTCGTCCGACCGGACCAGCTTGGGCCCGCCGAGGGCGCACTGTGGGCCAACTTCCAAGAACTGTCACCTATCACGCTCAACCCGTTCTTCTCCTTCACCTTCACACAAATCGTCGGGCGAGCTCGGCCAAATGCCCGCGTTGCCGTGGTCGAGGAGGACGGCCAGATCGCGGCGTTCCTTCCCTACGAGATTCACTCGAACAACATCGGCATGCCAATCGGCTGGCCCATGAACAATCTCCACGGGTTCATCGGCTCCGGGACAGCGTTCGATCCGCGCTCGGTCGTGAGGGCCGCGGGCCTGAGAGGATGGCGCTTCCAGGCGGCCCCTCAACAGCAAGGCGTTCTTGTCCCATACCATTATCCTGAGACGACGGTGCAATGCCAAGTGATCAGCCTCGCCGACGGATATAAATCATACGTTGAGAGTTTAAGCCGATCCCTCGTCACGAAGACCACCCGTAAACGTCGGAATCTCGAGCGGGTGGCCGGCCCATTGTCGTATAAATGGTGCTCCCCAGGATTGAAATATCTCCCGCAGCTCATCGACTGGGAGTCATCCAGGCATTACGGGGTGCAGAGATTGTTGTCAGATTCAAGCGCCTTGCGGATTGTGGAAGACGTCACGATGTCGGAGAACAGGGATTGTGCAGGTCGACTAAGCGGCGTCTTCGCGGATGAACTCCCGATCGCGCTATTGCTCGGGATAATGGGACCACAGGCGCTCTGCGGGTGGTTCTGTGCCTTCGATGCGAGTCTCAGTCGGTTCTCACCCGGGACGATAATGTGGCTAAGCCTTGCTGAGCACGCCGGGAATCAAGGGGTAACTCGAATCGACCTCGGTGCAGGGCAAGACCCGTATAAATTCAAACTTGCAAACGCTTCCTACGGGGTAGGGGGCGGTGCGGTGTGGGCGAGCCGTGCCGAGACGCTGATCCGCGCCGCATATCGGCGAATTATCCAGAGGTCCAAGCGACGCGCTCAAATGCGAATCCGAGCGGGATCATGAACCCAAATGCGTTCGCATCATTGACGGCGAATATGGTTCCCTCAGTCCGACGGGGACCCTGGTGAGACTCTCTTCTGAGACGAGCGCCGGTAACGATGCGCGCCGAGGCCGAGTGCCATCAAGTCGCGTGCGAGCGCGCGTACACCGAAGCGACCGCGCGACTTACGACCGAAATCGCCTTGTGCAAGCGCAACCAGAAGATTGCACGCCCCGCTCAGACGGCCTGGGGACTGTTGGATCTTGGCCCGCCGCAGGGAACGCGCCTGAAGAACGGAGAAGTAGTCGATCGCCTCCGTATTGAGGGGGTCGCACATGGCAATGAACTCCGCATAGACACTGGCGATTTCGGCTCGATCGGAATGAGCGGTTGACGGGAGAGCAAGCGCAAACCGGGATTTCTCAAGGACGCCGATCTTCTTGGGAGCTCCGGCCTTATTCGACTCGTGCTGTCGGTAGTTCGCCATTACATCGCTTATTTCCAGGCGTGGACCTGTCGCGAACGCGAGTAACGCGATGACATTATCGTGACCCAAGCGCGAGCCCATCTGTAAGACGGGCCGATCATCCCACCGTGCGAGTTGCAGGAGCTCCGCGCGAAAGAGCGTCGTAAACCCAGGCGCGCACCACCACGGATCTCCTGCAAGCGCCTGGACTACGCGAGTTTTCCGGTAACGAGGAAACAGCTGGTCCCGCGGTACGAGAGCGGCATCAGTGACGAGAGCGGAATGGGTTACGTAGGGTACGTTGTTCGTCTCCATCAGACTTTCGCATAGCTCTAACTTCTGCGGGAACCAGACATCGTCCTGGTCACACCAAGCGATGACTGAGGTGTGGGCATGTCGCGCCGCGTACCAGAAGTTCTCCGCGATGCCGGCGTGTGGGCCTTCAAGCAAGACGACCTCGAAGGGCGCGCCCCGTGCGAAGTCTTTGGCGAGTTCGACCGTATTGTCGGTGGATCCATCGTCGGAGATGACCAGCCGATCGGGAAGCCGAGTTTGTTGAGCAATGCTCGCTAACTGATCGTTAAGCCAAGCCTCACCGTTGAAGGTTGCCATTACGACGGCGATAGTCGGCATAATTCATCCGTCTCCGCATGAAGGGCCGCAACTTTCTTGAATCTTAGAAGCAATGGGGCGACGTCAAAGCAATGCGATGAAGTATGGACAGCCGCCTACGCCGACCCTCCTTTAAGAACCACCTTTGCCACGCATCGTCAGCTCATCCGAACAGGATGAGTTTCCCAACGCTGACGATCGGCAACGATTGCACACCGGACCGCGGGTGAAGATGAACATCCCGTAGGCTCGCGGCCTGGCCGAGCATCGCTGCCGCAACAGCCGTCGGCGGGGCCCTTTTTCGCGTGGCGTTTCGTACCGTGGTCTCGTCACGAGGAGATGTCATGTACCCGACGATGTTCCCATTCGAACCAGAGCTTTGGCACTCGTCGACAACACACTCGCCCCCTCGGATGTGCTGTGACCCTAGATTCGCCAACGCCCGTTGAACATACGTGCCGATTCGAAACGTTGA
>Ga0187770_10001651_pt1 | contig 11978 bp, 13 predicted proteins | sample 0116_SJ02_MP02_2_FD_133154 | JGI IMG/M metagenome (GOLD analysis project Ga0187770, IMG submission 133154) | Tropical peat soil microbial communities from peatlands in Department of Meta, Colombia - 0116_SJ02_MP02_20_MG | ecosystem: Environmental > Terrestrial > Soil > Wetlands > Peat | place...
CCAGATGCGTCCCTGGCTCGCGAGCGTCGCCTCGAGCCGGTCCCGGAGGTCGCCGGTCTGTTCGAGGAGCTCCCCCTCGAGCCGGCGCAGTTCGCGGGCCATCTCCCGGCGCAGCTCCTTGATGCGCGCCTCGGTCTCGGTCGCGCCGGGTCCCTCCTTCTCGAGCTCGGAGACGCGGAGCCACGTGCGCCGGATGAGCGGGAGGGCCCGGTCCGCGACGACCTGGATGCGCCGGTCGAGGTCGTCAACCTCGTGCCGGAGCGTCTGCTCGAGGCGGAGGAGGTCGGTCTCCCGCGTCTGGATCTTCGCCTCGAGGCGCTCGAGCCGGACGACCCCTTCTTCCTGCTGCGAGCTCAGGCGGACCTCGGCCTCGCCGACCGCCTGGCGGATCGCCTTCTCCTGCTCTTCGTGGCCGGCCTCGAGCCCGCGGGCGACCCGGTCGCGGATCACGGCATCGAACTTGCTCGAGTCGATCGTCTTCGCGAGCGACTGGTCGACGTCGGATTTGAGGCGGGCGAGGAGCTCGACGTACTTCTCCCGCTCGCGCTCCTGGTTCTCGCGCAGCTTCTGCTCGAAGTACGATTGCAACCGGACCTGGAGGCCGGCGAGCGCTTGGGTCTGGGCCTCGGTCGTCTCGGCGATCCGGGCCTCCCCGCTCACCGACCAGCGCTTCTCGGCCTGGCTCATCCGCTCGTCCTGAGCGGCCCCGAGCCGCTCCTTGAGCTCGTTGTTCGCCGCGGCGAGCCGGGTCTCGACGTCCTTGGTCCGGCCGTCGACGAGGAGCCCGAGCCGCTGCTCCAAGTCCCGGACCTCCTTCGCGCAGCGTTGGTCGAGCTCGGTGGAGCGTTCTTTGAGGAGGTCGCGCACCCGTCCCTCGATCTCCTCGCGGAGGGTCGTTCCCTGGTCCTGCGCCTCCCGGAGCTCGAGGTCGATCTGGGCGACCAGCGCGGCGCGCATCTCCTCCTCGTCGTGGGTCGCTTGCGCGCGGAGCTGGTCGACGGACTGCTTCAGCTCCTCGCGGAGCCGGGTCGCCCACATCTCGCCCGAGGATTGGACCTCCTGCTGCACCCGGTCGGAGATCAGCTGGAGCTTCGAGTCGTTCGCCGCGAGGACCTTCTGCTCGGCCTCGGCGGCGACGTCGGAAGGGCTCACGACCGGCCGAGCCTCGATCGCGTGGAGACGGGAGGTGAGGTCGGCCTGCAGGGCGACCAGGGCGCGGGCGGAGGCGTCCGCGACCTCCTTCATGCGGGCGTCGAGCTGGGTCGCCCACTTCGCCTCGAGCTCACGGGTCGCGCTCGCGAGGCGGGAAGCGAACTCCGCCGGGTCGACCCCCGGGGCCGGGCCTTTCGCGAGGTCGGCGAACCGTCGGTCGATCTCGGACTTGAGGAGCGTTTCGAGTTCCTCGCTCGCGCTCGCCGCGCTCGGGGGAGCTGCGGTCGGCGAGGGAGCGGGAGGGGCGACGGTCGCGCCGGAGGGTAGGGTCGACGGATCGTCGCTCGTCGAGACCGGTACCGCGACCGGGCCCGCCGGCGGGAGCTGGACCTCGGGCGGCTTGTGGAGCCACGGCGGATGCTGGCCCATGAGGGGGGATTCCACCGACGGCGCCGGCGGGGGCGTGAGGCTCGGGGTCGGCTCGGGGGGAAGGAGGACCGTATCGGCCGGGCGAGCCTGGAGGTACTCGTTCGCCCGCTTCGCCGCTTCGGTCGTCATCGGGACGGAGCGACCCTTCGGGCGGGTCAGAAGGAGCGCGGCGGTCTCCATCGCGGTCCCGATCCGCCACATCTCCTTGCGGCGGTCCCGGCCCCCCTGACGGTCGGTGTCGTGGAGGTGGGCCTCGAGGCGGGGCGCCTCGACCGTGTCGACACGACGGGAGACCTCGAGGATCTTCGTCTCCTGGTGTTCGCGGACGTACTGGAGGACGAGCGGCAGCGCTTCCCGGCCGCGGCTCGGTCGGGTGAGGTCCCGGAGGGTCACGGGGGCCGACTCCCAGCTCGCGAGGCGTTTCGCGTGCCGGTCGCCCTGCGCCTCGCCACGCGGGACGCGCATCACCGCGAGCGAGAGCGGGAACTGCTCGGTGAACTCGTGGAGGTTCACCTTCGCCTCCGGGAGGAAGTAGGGGAAGACGAGGAACGCGCCGAGCGCGACGAGCGCCGTCGGCATCGCACGGACGAGCTCGAGGACCGCTTGGCACGCCGATTCCCACGCCTCGGCCGCGACGACGACCACGGGCTCGGTCGTGCCCCGGTGGAAGAGGAACCCTTCCCCGACCGTCTGGTAGACCTGCGGGTCGGGCTCGACCGCGGGCTTCTTCGCCTCCGACCGCCCGCTCATGGTCGCGTAGGCGCGGAGGATGTCCGCTCCGAACTCTCCGCCCGAGATCAGCGGCGCCGTCTCGAGGACGAGCGTCTTCATCCCGAGCCGGGGACGGTCCTCGGTCGAGAGGAACATCCGACCGACGCAGGTGTACCGGCCGTTCGCCGCGGGGTAGAGGAAGAGGTTCGGGTAGAACGAGAGCGGCTGGGACGGGTCCGGGTCCCAGTAGTCGTGGGTGTCGGCGATGTTGATCGTGAGGTTGCCGACGATCCGGATCGCCTCGAGGGTCTCGCGGCGGCCCGGGAACTCCTCGGGGATGGTCGTGTAGCCGGGGCTCTCCGCCTCGTTGTCGACCTGGCGGCACCAGACGACCGCGACCGGGGTGAGGGGAGCGCTGGTGGCGGCCGCCTCCGCCGATGCCATCAGGCCTCCTTCGTCGCCCGGCGTTCGAGGACCCGCTCGCACGCCCGCGCGAGCGGGAGCGTGGTGTTCACCATCACCGGAACGCCCATCGTCACGGTCCCGGCGCTGGGAGCCTCTTCGCCCGTCTCGCCGATGAACAGCGGGTGACCCTCGCCGGTCGACACCGCGCTCGAGATGAGGAAGACGTCCTCCTTCGTGGAGATCCCGCGGCCCTCCTGAGCGACGAGGATCGTCCCCATGCCGGCGCCGTCCCTGCGGAGCAGGAAGTCCGTGGTGTCGAACGTGCTGCGGTACGTCCGTTCTCGGACGGACTGCTCGACCTCGCCGTAGAACTCCTTGAGCTTGTCCGCCTTCGATACCGCGATGACGAGCGGAAGGTTCCGCGTGCGGGTGTAGCGGAACACCCCCCGCGCGAGGTTCACCTGTTGTGCCTGGTCGCGGAGGGAAGGGAGGCCGGGCGACAGGAGGAGGATGATCGCGTCCGCGCCGCAGACGAACCGTCCGAGCAGCGTCAGGCCGCGCTTCCAGAGGTCCCGGCGGTCGGGACGCCACGAGTCGAAGTGCGGGATCACCCGGCAGGTCTTCTCGGTCACCTCGCCGTCGGGAGTGTCGAGCCAGATCCGGTCGTAGGTGAAGTAGTCGGCGATGATCCCGCCCGCTTCATCGACCGTCTGCAGCTCCATCGGGCGCGAGCCGGCCTCGCCCTCGGGAGCCGCGTAGCGGAATCGCATCTTCATCTCGACGAACTGGTTGAACTTGGTGGGTAGCGGATACTTCGTGAGGATTCCCTGCTCGTCGCGGCCGGCGCTCAGCTCGACCCAGAGCTTGCGACGGTCCTCCATCGGGCGGTTCACGTAGTACCGGGTGGTCGTCTCGAGGCTCCCCTCGGGGTCGGTGGGGTCGGTGGTCTCGTAGGTGGTCTCCTCGAGCGCCACGTCGTTCTCGAGGTCCCCGTAGAGCGGCAGGCTCCCGTTCTCCGCGCGGGAGGGGATGTAAAGGATCGGCAGGTTGAGGCCGAAGTGGCCGGACAGGAATCGGAAGTAGGTGGTCTTCCCGGACGCGGGAATTCCGACCACGGCGATGCGGGTGGTGTCGGCCGAGGGCTTGGATTCGCGTTTGCCGGTCGTCCGACGGCGAGTGGTGACCTTGACCTCCGGCATTCAGCGCCTCCTTACCTCATCTCCGCTAGGCATATTTCAATGAAGTCCAACGCGCCTTCCACGGTCGGGCCCTCGGAAGAGAGGTCCAGGCGGGCGTCCTGCAGGAGGGAGAACACCTCTTCCACCGCCGCCTCGTGCTTGATCGCGGCGTCCTGGAGGTCGCCCTCCCCCGCGAGCCGGGTCAGCTGGTAGGTGCCCCGGAGTTCCATCAGCCTCGCGAACAGGTCCATCAGGCGCTCCCGGACCTTGGGGTCACTGTTCCCGAGGTGGTGTTCGGTCTCGTCGATGAACCGGACGAGCGTCTCGGTCTCCTTGTCGTTCTGCATCCGCGCCTGGAGCACCGCGAGCCGGCGGAGGATCGGGGCCTGGGTGGCGGCAGGGAGCTTCTCCGCCTCCGTCCAGGCCTGGAGGAGCGCGCGGGCCGCCTCGACGACCGCGCGGCGCGCGTACTGAATCCGGGCCTCCCAGTAGAGCTGCGTGACCGGGGGGAGGAACCCCTGCGTCCGTTGGATGAGCTCGAGCGCACGGTCGAGCTGGCCGGCGAGGTAGGCCGCCACGACCTCACCGAGGGGACCGTAACGCTCCTTGAGGTAGGCGGGCGGGCCGCCCGGCCCGGTCGCGAGGAAATCGACCTCGATCTCCGGGGACTCCGAGTACGTCGGGGAGTCGACGCCCTTCGCGAGCGACTGGGCGTTCTTGATCCGTGCCACCGTGGCGTGCTGCTGGGGCTCCTTCAGCGCCCGGGCGGCGTTCGCCGCATGGCGGGCGAGCTCCTCGGGATGGAGCTCTTCGATCGGTCGGTCGTCCTCGTACCCGACGTCGACGAAGGCGTTCACCATCTGGGTGAACAGTTGCGAACCTGTGGTGACGAGCTGGAAGCTGAACGCGGGCGGGAGGCCGAGCTCCTGCGCGCGAGACGTCATCTGGCCCACGAGCTGGTTCATCCGGCCCGAGTCGACCCCCTTGTCGCGCTCGTCGCCGCTTCCGATGCCGATGATGCGAAGCGTGAGCCGGGAGTGCGCGGGCAGCACGTACGGGACAAGGTCGACCCTCCCGTTGGGCACCTTCCCCGCCGGGTCGGCCCGGACGTCAAAGCGCGCCGACGCGTTGTCCCAACCGTCCGTCACGAGGACGAGGTTTCCCTGGACACCACTCGTGCCCATGCGCAGAAGGTCCGCCCCGACGCCGATGGCGTCCCAGATCGCGGACCGTCCGCTGGGGGTGAGGAGGGAGATCAGGTTCTCGATGTACGGGAGGTTCTCCCGGTGGATCTCCCCGAGCGGAACCGGCACCCGGACCGTCTCCGTGAACGTCACGAGGCCGAACAGGTTGCCGCTCTTGGCGGCGTCCTGAAGGATCCGGAACACCGCGGTGCGGGCGACCTCGATCTTCTGGCGCTCGGTCCCGTTCCCTTGCGGGTCGGGCAGCGGAGCGAACATGCTCTTCGAGAGGTCGAGAAGGAGGACGTTGCGCTCCCGGGAGGCCGCAGTAGGGAGTTCCTGTCCGTCGTTCTCCATAGGGTCCGGTGCCTGTTCCAAATGCGAGGGGAGTCCCTAGATCCCGTGCGGGAAGCCCCCCCGGGCGGCCTCGCAATCCGGCACGCATGAAATTACCTCGGCTAGGGTATTTGTGCGTATCGCCGGTGTGACCACGCGTACACCGGCGGCCGGAGCCGACCGGACGGTCGGCGGTTAGGGTTATAAACGCGACCCGAGTCGGCCCCGCCCGCATGGGCAGTATCCGCCAGACGTACATCAAGCGGGTCGCGATCGAGCTGATCCGCCATTATCCGGACGATTTCACCGGCGATTTCAACCGCAACAAGCAGAAGGTCCTCGAGCTCACCGACCTCGGAGTGACCGTCGAGGGGCACCTGCAAGCGAGCCACAAGAAGCTCGCGAATCGAATCGCCGGGTACGCGACGCGGTACGTGAAGCGAAAGCGCGGGACCTAACGCCCCGCCGACGCGGGTGGGGCCGAACGGCCCTGCCATCTTTCAGGACTCTTGGTAGGCTGAGGCACGCTGCTCTTCGCAGATGGGCCGAGGGGTTCGGGTCGCGTGGTAGCGGGGCAGTAGTGTTTAGAGCAGCGAGCCGATGCTCCGGTCGGCGGAGGCGGGTGGATGTACTACTCGACCTATCGTTGGACCCTGATCGGTGTCTATGTCCTGATCGGCGGAGTCATCAGCATTGCCGTCTCGTTCAGCGATATCGGGGTCGGGATCCTCGTCGCGGTGACGTACGGCTTCGTCGGGCTGGTCTTCTTCCCAATCCATTTCGCTGTCATGGGGGATCGGCTCCGGCAGTTCGACGGGGTTTTCCCCCACCCCAGCTGGGTTTGGCCGCGGTTTCAGTGGCCCAGGATCATTGATGATCGCCCGCCGGCGGCCGTCGGCAAGGCTACCGACGAGGGCGGGAGCCCGCGCCCAATCTGCTCCACCTGCCGTACGACCGCAGCAAAACCCACTGCCAAGTACTGTCACGAGTGCGGGACCCCGTTCCCGCTGACCTCCAGCACCGCCCCGAGCGGGTAACCCCGCCGCCCAGCCCTCGTGCTTATGGGGCCAAGAGGGCCGCTCCCGACCGTCCCCAGTCTGAGGGACAGCGTTTAGATTGGCGACCGATTGAGGAGTCGACGGGGCCGGTACGATGCTCTACTCGACCTATCGGATCGCCGTGATCGCGGCTTGGGTCGTCATATTAGGGCTGACGGGCGTGGTCAGTCTGCTCATCAACGTCGGGTTCGGCCTCGCCGTCCTCATCCTTGGCGTCCTCGTCGGACTCATGGTCCTGCCGCTTCACTTCGAACTCCTCGGCCACCGGCTTCGGGAGCACAACGGGGTGTTTCCCAACCCAAGCTTCGGCCTCGGCGTGTGGGGATTCGATATCCACGACGACCGCCCGCCGCTCCCCGAGGTGAACGAGGCCGCCGAGCGCCAGGGCCCTCGCCCGATCTGCCCGACCTGCCGGACCGTCGCGGTGACCGCGTCGGCCAAGTACTGTCACGAGTGCGGGACGCCGTTCTCGCGAACCCCCGTCGCTTCCCCAAGCTGGTAGTTCGTCCACCGCGTCGCTGGGTTTCCGGAGCGCCGGTGGGTCAATCGAAGATCTGCAGTCCTTCCTGAAGATGGACGACCTCGACGGGAGTCGTCGGCCGGCCGACCAGCAGGCCGCGCGAGTTCGCCACCACGCAGGCCCCGACGATCGGGACGCCGAAGTTCGCCGTGGAACGATGCACGGGGACCCGGAGGAGTGCGCTCAGGTGGGCCGCTTCCTTCTCGGTCGCGCGCGGGTGCACGATGACGCCACGGTTTGTCGCGACCCCGGCCATGCCGACCGTGCCGAGCCCGGCGATCGTCCCACGCTCGATGGGGACACCGAGCGCCCGGTGGAGTTCCGCGACCGCATCGTCCGAGAACTCGGGATGCACGAGGGCCCCCGAATCGTTGACGAGGACGTTGTTGCCCATCGCGTTCTGCCGGTGTGCGACGACCGCGAGCGGCGCCACCGCCTCGAGCGTGCGCCGCTCCTCCGGGTCGACCTCTCCTCCCACGACGAGGCCGTTCGAGTTGCCCGCGAGCAACGCGCCGACAACCTCCGAGTCGAGGATCGTCGTGCGCACGATTCGTACGTCGAGGAGACGGGCGAGGTCGCGCTCGACGGACCGGGGCGTGTTCTCCGGAACGATCGCGAACCCGTCGCCGACCCGGAGGTAGACCCCGAGATAGGGGCTGCCCCCGACTAGCGTCCGACCGACCGGCACGCGGGGGGCCTCCCTCGACCGAACTTACTCGGTCTCGAGCAGGTCGACCTCGATCAGGCCGTCCTCGAAACGGATCGCCTTCACCCGGACGCGGCTCGGAATGTGCTGGATCCCGCGCTCCCAGATGTGCTCGTTGAGCCGGGGGTCGATCCAAACGTCCTCCGGCTTGCCCTTCATGTGGCGGACGACGAACCGCCGGACGGTCTCGAGTGCGTGGCCGGCCCGCCGCCGGCGCGACGGCTGATGCTGGCTCGGTCGCAGGGGGATCACGTACTCGCGCTCCAGCTCTTCCGTGTGACGGGAGGATGGTTTTGCGGGCATCGGAACGTACCTCGGTTATCTCCTCAGGGGTTCACTTGTGGAGGTGGCCCCGCTTCCAGACGTGACGCTTCGGGTGGCGGGTGAACCGGCGGTTCGTTCGCTGCATCACCCATGCGGGGACGCGTCGGTTTCCCTTCACGACCCGGAACAGTCGGGTCTTTCGCGCGAGGCTCTTTCTCCGGTTTGCCATCGAACTCTCCCTTCACCGCCGCGTGATGCGGATCTCCCGCTTCTCCGGAGCGATCCGCTCGAGCAACGCCCGCAGCGTGACGTCGTCGATCGCGCGCTGGATTCGCCCGCTCGCCGCGAGGGCGATCAGCTGCTGCTCGACGGCCGCGGCGACCTCCGGCTTCGCGAGCCGGATCCGCGCGAGGCGCTCCCGGGCTTCGGTCGTCAGGATGCGACGGAGAATCTCGGTCCGTTCTTGGTCGCGGCGGGTCAGCTCGGCTTCCTGGGCCGCGTAGGCCTGGGCGTTCGCCGCCTCGGAGCTCTGCATCTCCTGGAGCTGCTGGAGGCGTCGCCGTCGCAGCTCCGCGAGCTCGGCATCGTCCCCGTACGCCATCGGACCGCCCGCTCCTTCGACTCGGAAAACACACTAGAGGTACTTGGCGAGTTCGGGTCGCTCGGAAGCCATCGCTTTCAGGATGTCCCGGGAGAGCGAGTCGAGAAGCTTTTGCCCCTCCGGGCTCACTCGACGGCCCTTCGTCTTGTACGGCTGGACGAGACCGGCTTTCTCGAGCTGATGGACGATCTCGCGCAGGATCGACCGCGACCCCGTGCGCGCGTGATACGGGGCGCTCCCGCGGTCGCGCTTGCCCCCGTACTCGGCGCTCAGCCGCTCGATGCCGACGTACCCCTGGAGGTAGATCTTCCGCAGCACCGAGGCACTCCGAAGGTACCACCAGTCGGTCTGGGTCGGCGCCCGCTGCTTGTGCACCCCGGTCTTCGCGAACGTCGCCCACGGAGGCGGGCTCACTGCCTTGCGGGCCCGCAGCTCCGTCGCGAGCTTCGGCAGCAACGCGGACGGCGGAACGTCGTTGGGATGGGTCATGAGGCGGCGCGGCCACCGTGCCCGCGTATTTAAAGTCGCAGTGGAGAAATCGCTTCGCCGGTCGGGGACGGACGCGCGCCGAGGGTGGTCTTAACTATCCCGGCCGACGTGGGTTCGCTCGAGGAGGACCCTCGTCGAGCCGATGGCGACTGCCGCCCTTCTGCTGAGTGGAGGAGAGTCGAGCCGGTTCGGGGGAATCCCGAAGGCGCTGATGCCGGTCGGGGGCACTCCGGCGGTCCGACGGATCGCGGAAGTCTGCCGTTCGCGCGACCTCGACCCGGTCGTGGTCGTGGTCGGTCCGCACCGGGGGCCGGTCGCGCACGAGCTCCGGGAGACGCGGGTCGAGCTGGTGGATTCCGAACAATGGTACGAGGGGCGGACCGCGTCGATCCACGCGGGGCTCGAGGCGATCCCGACGGACCGGGATGTGCTGTTCTGGCCGGTCGACCATCCGTTCGTGCTCGAATCGACCGCCGACACCCTGCTCGCGGCTCCCGCGACCGATGCGCTCGCGGTCTGGTTCATCCCCACGTTCGAGGGCCACGGGGGCCACCCGGTCCTTTGGCGCTCGAACGTTCGCGCCGATATCCTCGACCTGCGGAGCGACGCCCCGCTCCGCTCGCTGCTACCGGAGTTCGGAGTGCAGGTCCGTCGGATCCCCGTGAACGACCCGGGCGTGGTCACGAACGTCGACACGCCGGAGGAGTACCGGGCCGCGCACGAGGAGTGGGAAGCCCGCACCCGGGGGCTCTGATGGACCGCCGGCTCACGCGCGAGGCGCTCCGTCTCCTCGAGGCGCACGAGCCGTTCGTCCGTGCGACGGTTGTACGGGCCGTCGGCTCCGTACCCGGGAAGACCGGCTCGTCGATGATCATCCGCACCGACGGGTCCACCGTCGGCACGGTCGGAGGAGCGCAACTCGAGGAGGAAGTGAAGACGCTCGCGAGGACCGCGTTCGTCCGGAAGGAGGGGGACCTCCACCACTTCGACCTGCAGGCCTGGAAACCCGGGGGCCTCCCGAGTCTCTGCGGGGGGTCCGTGGACATCGCCCTCGAGTACGTCGCAGCGCGCCCGAACCTCCTCCTGTGGGGCGGAGGACACGTCGCGCAGGCCCTCGCCCAGATCTTGCCGACGCTCGAAATCGACTACAGCGTCGCGGACGACCGGCCCGAGTGGGTCGGGGTCGAACGGTTCCCGTCGGCGGAGCGCCGCGAGGTCGTCGAACCGAGTCGCTTGTTCGAGGTGTTCGACCCCGGGTCGTTCACCCACCTCTATCTGCTCGGCTACGACGCGATGAAGGACCTCGAGGTCCTCGCCCTCGCGGTCGAACGCTTCCCGAACACGATCGGGCTCATCGCGAGCGCCTCGAAGCGCGAACACATGTTTTCGAAGTTGCGCGAGCGAGGCGTATCGCGCGAGGCGCTCGCCCGCGTTCGCTCCCCCGTGGGGCTCCCGATCGGCGCCCAGTCTCCCGCGGAGATCGCGGTCAGTATCATCGCGGAGATCGTCCGAGAACTGCACCCATCGTCCTTAGGTAGCTCCGCGCGTGAGGTCTCCGAGGTGTCCTCGGACCGCGATGCCGTCCTCCGACCTCCTTAGGTTCCGCCTGAACGGCCACCCCGTCGAGGTGGCCTGCGAAGCCCCGCGGGTCCTTCTGGACCTGCTGCGGGAGGACCTCAACCTCACGGGTACGAAACGGGGCTGCGACCTCGGGACCTGCGGCTGTTGCGCGGTGTTGCTCGACGGTCGGCCGACCCTGAGCTGCCTCACGCTCTCCCGGCTCGTCGAGGGCCGGGAAGTGACCACGATCGAGGGAATCACGCCGGCGAATGGGCTCTCCCCCGTGCAACGAGAGTTCGTCGAGCGGGGCGCGACCCAGTGCGGGTTCTGCACCCCGGGATTCGTCGTGACGGCGACCGCGCTGCTGCGCGACCATCCCCATCCGCGTCGAAACGAGATCGAACGGGCGATCTCGGGCAACCTGTGCCGCTGCACGGGGTACCGGAAGATCGTGGAAGCGATCGAAGCCGCCGCTCGGGAACGGCCCTCATGACGACCGCTCCCCCGTCCCCGTACCGTCTGCTCGGGGGGCGGATCCCGTACGTCGAAGGTCCTCTCAAGGTGACCGGCCGAGCCGAGTACACCGACGACATCCAGCGACCCGGCATGCTGGTGGGTCGTCTCCTCCGGAGCCCGTGGCCCCATGCGCGCCTCCGATCGATCGACACCCGCGCGGCGAAGGCGCTTCCCGGCGTGTTCGCCGTGTTGACCGGCGAGAAATACCCGACGCCGTTCGGGGTCCTCCCGATCACCCACGACGAGACCGCGATCGCGGTCGGCAAGGCCCGGTACATCGGCGACATCATCGCGGCCGTGGCGGCCTCGGACGAGCGGACCGCGGAACGGGCGCTCTCGCTGATCCGGGTGGATGCGGAACCGCTCCCCGAGTACGCGGACCCGCGCATGGGCGTCACTACCGTGAGCGAGCCGATCCACGCGCGGGGCCTCCTCGGCTCGAACGTTCAGAAGGAGGTCGTGCAGCATTTCGGGAACGTCGACGCCGCGTTCGCCCAGGCCGCTTACACCGTCCGGGTGCGCGGGAACTTCGCGGGCGTTACCCACGCCTTCACCGAGCCGATGGCGACGATCGCCGAGGCGACGCCCGACGGCCGGCTCACCGTCTGGAGTGCGACGCAGGTACCCCACTACCTCCATCGGGCGCTCTCCGAGGTGCTCGGCCTCCCGATGCACCGGATCCGAGTCATCAAGCCCGAGGTCGGCGGCGGCTTCGGCGGGAAGTCCGACCCGCTGCCGCACGAGATCGTCTGCGCGGCGCTCTCGATCGAGACCGGTCGACCGGTGAAGATCCTCTTCGACCGGGAGGACGTCTTCTACACGAACCACGGGCGCCACCCGACGCAGAACGACGTGCGGATCGCGCTCGACGC
>Ga0187770_10001652_pt1 | contig 11977 bp, 10 predicted proteins | sample 0116_SJ02_MP02_2_FD_133154 | JGI IMG/M metagenome (GOLD analysis project Ga0187770, IMG submission 133154) | Tropical peat soil microbial communities from peatlands in Department of Meta, Colombia - 0116_SJ02_MP02_20_MG | ecosystem: Environmental > Terrestrial > Soil > Wetlands > Peat | place...
CGAGTGGATTCACACATCCTCTGGGGGGCGAAGTTGAAAGGGATGAAGCCTTCCACCGAAGAAGTTTCGAAGGTCAAGTCCGAGCTAGGCATAAACTTCGGAGGGTCGGCCAGGGACCTGAGCCTAGGGATGCACGAAAGGGTGGCGCTGGCGACCGCATTGCTCGCTTCTCCGAGGGCAATCCTTGTAGACGAGGTCTTTTCGAACCTTCATGAAAGGGAGAATTTCGTGCGATCCTTCGGAAAGCTTGCGAGAGAGAGGGGCATTGACGTCATCTTCACCAGCCAGGATGAGGCGGACGGCATGCTATCTGAGCACCTTTGCGTGATTAAGAACGGATTAACGGGCGCCCTTGTGCCACCATAGGTTCCCAAAGTCGTGCCTTGGCATTGCTTTGGCTTGCCTTGCGGGCTTCTGCATTCGACTCAAAAGAACGTCTTATGGGATTAGCCAACTTGCCTCATTAGGTATGCGGTCGCAAAGCTCAATGTTTAAGTTGCCAGCTACGTAGGTTACTCAGTCAGATATGGGTCGTAGTGTCAATCTCAAATCGGTACCTCATCTTTCCCTTCAAAGTAACAAGAGCGTGGTCTTGGACGAAGTCGACGCCATGCTCCTCTGGAGGATATCCGAGACCAATTCCCTGACAGAGGCTGCGAAACTCCTGAAGATATCGTACAGAAACGCCTGGGGGCGTATTAGGAAGATTGAGGCGAGTTCCGGCAAGCGAATCTTGGAGACGAGGGTCGGAGGAACGACCGGCGGAAGCTCCACGTTGACACCAGACGGGATGTCCCTTCTCCGAGGGTTCAGGCGCACTGCCAATTATCTTTTCAACGCGCTCGATGATGTGGAGTCCGCGGCCAACGTGTACTACAAGCTAAGTGTGAGAAACAGGGTCGCTGCAAAGATACTCAGGGTCGAAAAGGGTGACATTACTTCTTTGATCAAGATGACCGCGTCGGCGCCCGTCACCCTCACTTCCATAATATCCAATGAGGCCGTCGAAGACCTCCATCTCCACGAGGGAGACGACGTCGTTGCGATCGTGAAGTCCACCGAGGTCATGGTTGCTAAGCCGTTTCCTGCTACCCATAAGAGGAAAACGAATGCAACTAGCAAAGCCTGACCCTTGCAGCCTGCAATCAACCCTAATTAATGGAGTCAGTTCGGGCTAGCCCACGATCTTCCAAGGTAAGGATGGTCGGACGACTTCGCCCGTCGATTCTGTGTCAAGGTAATCCCGGCTTACAACCGCGATTGTTGCGGAGATGAAATCATGGACGGAGGGGAGTTAAGGATGGGTCCAGGACCCTCTGCGGTTCACGCGCGGGCGTGGGCTCCTACTCGCTTTGTTGACTTGGAAGGAATCTCACGGCGACTCCACCAAGAGAGAATAGTAAGCGGAATCACTTGCCAAGGCTGATTAATGGCCGCTCCCACATTCCTATTGACGCTCTGGGGTCAGGGGGTCGTTCGAAGTGGATGCCGCGCAACCATGCATGTCGACGTGGAACGTGCATGACTTGGGGAAATGCGGAGCGTAACGGTGATGGTTGACCTCGAGGAACTCTTCAAGATGGCGACGGCCTTCCATGGCCAACTTTGCTCCGAATTGGCCTTGGGCGTAAGGATGGCCAGGGCGGGAGTCCGGGCGGCCGGAGTGAACGAGGCCGAAGAGAGAAATGGGATGGTCGTATTCGTAGAGATCGATCGCTGCATAGCAGACGCCATCCAGATCGCGACGGGTTGCACGGCGGGGGGGCGCAACCTCAAGATGATGGACTACGGCAAACTTGCAGCCTCATTCGTCAACCTTAAGACTGGTTCCGCGGTCCGCGTAAAGGCAAAAGAGGGCGCGAGGGAAAGAGCGTTGAGGTATGCCATAGGGGAAGGTTCCCTCTCCTCATATGAGGAACTTGGCGGGCATGTGGCCGCGGATACGGGAGGTCTAGTCAGGGGCTATCTGGAGATGCCGGAGTCGGCGCTACTCGAAGTCACCAAAGTGTCCATCGTGGTGCCTTTGGGAGATAGACCCGGTGGTCCAATTAGAGGAGTTCCCTGCAGTCGATGCGGCGAAGAGGTTTTCGACTTTAAGGAAATTCTGAGCGGAGGCTATTACGTCTGCAGGGGTTGCGCTACAGGCCGATACTACACCCCGGCAAAAGGAGGCGGGCGGAGAGGATTTGGGGGAAGCCATAGAACCGAACCTGTCCCCTAAAGCCTTGATGTGATGAAATAATCTGAAATGTCAGCAGCAGAAATTTGGACACTCTAATCTTTGGCTATGATGACTTCGGTGGACTTGATGACCACCGTAACTTTGTCTCCCTTAGCGAGCTTCAAATCTCCCACGGCTTCTTTGGTGATCATGGAAGTAATGGTAAATGGGGTCGCTACGTCCACCTTCACGAGTGCTGCGACGGCTCCTGTCTGAACGTCGGTAACCGTTCCCGTAATCTTGTTCCGGGCGCTGATTTTCATACTGGACATGGCGCCCCTTCTTTCAGCCTAATAAGCTAGCGTAGAAATTCGCGATTGTTTTGGTATATAGTCCACCATCTATATAGAAAGTCGCAAATTGTGCTAAGTCTCACTTGCTACTACATAATCCTCTTATGACGACTCCGATAGCAACACTTGGACATGAGCCAAAACCCGGGGATTTGGACTACGTCACCTGGCGGACGACTTCCTGAATAGCGGGGATCATCGCTTCATACGGTTCCTTGGCAAGTGCGGGGATCAACTGAGATTGATTAGCACATGTTGTCAATCGGTTCGAAGGAGGACTGGTGCGGGGGGTGGGATTCGAACCCACGAACTCCTACGAGATCGGGTCCTAAGCCCGACGCCTTTGGCCAGGCTGGGCGACCCCCGCGACGAGTGAGGTTCGCCTGAGAAGTTATTTAGCTTAGCGACATCCCGGCGCAGGTTATTATAGTGAGGTTTCACAGGGACGGTTGAATTGTCAGGGCGATCCTCTGCCGGTCCCAGGAGGATAATCATCGCCGTGGACATGGACTACTTCTACGCCCAGTGCGAAGAGCGGCGGAACCCCGCATTGAAGGACAAACCCGTAGTCATCTGCATGTTCTCGGGGAGGACGGAAGACAGTGGGGCCGTGGCCACCTGCAACTACGTCGCGCGGGAGCGTGGCGTGAAGTCAGGGATGGCCATCTTCAGGGCCAAACAGCTCCTGAAGGAGGTCGACGCTGCCTTCTTGCCTCCCGACTTCGACTACTACGAAAACGTCTCCGCCAAGGTGATGGACCTGCTCGGCAAGATGGCCGACAAGATTGCGCCCGAAAGCATAGACGAAGCCTACCTCGACGTCAGCATGAGGGCGAATGGGGACTACGCGGAAGCGGAGTCCCTGGCGAGGTCGATGAAGGAGGAAATCCTCAAAGAGGAAGGCATGACCTGCAGCGTTGGCGTCGGCCCCAACAAGCTGACGGCCAAGATGGCCAGCGACAAGTCGAAACCCAACGGCCTTCTCGTGGTCCGAGAGGGAGAATTCATGAGCCAGTTCGGTCCCCTTCCGGTGGACAAGCTCTATGGCATCGGGAAGAAGACGGCCGTCAAGCTCGACAAGCTGGGGGCCAAGACGATCGAGGACCTTTCCCGGCTTTCCGTCACTCAACTGCAGGCCGATTTCGGCCGAAGGCTAGGCCTATACTTCTTCTTGGCGTCCAAGGGAACCGATGACGAACCCCTCAGCGATTGGAAGCGGGAACAGGTCGGAAGGATGGTGACCCTGAAGGAGGACAGCAGGGACCTGGAAGCCATCACGAAGGCGCTTGAGGAGATGGCCCATGAGATCGCCGGGGAGCTGGCGGCCACCAAGCTTTCGTACAGAAGCGTGGGCATCGTCGTCATTGACAGTGCGATCTTGAAGGCTCACAGCAGGAGCCGCAGCCTTCCAAGCGAAGAAAGAGGCGCCGATTCAATCGTGAGGGTGGGCAGGGAGCTCGCTGGCGAGCTCCTTGAAGACGAGCCGGACCTTATCCCCCGGAGGCTGAGTGTCCGTGTGGCTTCGCTGAAGAGCACACAGGGGCAGACGGAGCTTTCGAGCTTCTACTGAGCGTCCTTCCTGGCCTCTAGGTATCGGACGGCATCTAATGCTGCCTTACATCCTGAGCCCGCGGCGGTTATGGCCTGGCGATACACATGATCCGCTACGTCGCCAGCGAGGAAAACACCATCCACGCTCGACCTAGTCTCATTTCTGGCGACGGCATAGCCAGCCCTGTCCAATTCGATGTGCTCGCGGAAGAGCCCCGTATTGGGCTGATGGCCGATGGAGACGAACACGCCGCCACACTTCACGACGCTGGACTCTCCCGATTTCACGTTCCTCACCTTTACGCCCTCCACCTTCTTCTCCCCATGGATCTCCTCCACCACAGAGTTCCAGACGAATCGAATCTTCGGGTTGGCGAAGGCCCTCCGCTGCATGATTTCAGAGGCCCTCAGGTTGTCCCTCCTGTGGACCACCGTCACACTGTTGGCTATCTTGGAAAGATAGAGAGAGTCCTCCATCGCCGTGTCCCCGCCGCCGACGACCACCAGGTCCTGGCCCTTGAAGAAGGAGCCGTCGCAGACCGCGCAGGACGAAACTCCTCTTCCCTTGAACTTCTCCTCGGAGCCTATGCCGAGCCACTTGGCCGAGGCGCCGGTGGCGACTATCACGGCGTCAGCCAGGTACGCGGTCCCCTCCACGTAGACTTTGAACGGCCGCGATGAAAAGTCGACTTTCGTGGCGTTGCGGTCGATGACCCTTGCGCCTACGTTTTCAGCCTGCTTTCTCATGCTTCCCATCAGATCCGGCCCGAGGATTCCATCCGGAAAGCCGGTATAGTTCTCGACAGCGGTCGTGAGCATGAGCTGTCCCCCGAATTCGTAGCCGCCAATCACCAGTGGGGCGTAGCCTGCCCTCGCCGCATACACGGCGGCCGTAAGGCCCGCCGGCCCGCTTCCAATCACGATGATGGGGACGTGCAATTCCTCTGACATATGTGGCGAAATTGTCCTAAAGCTTCTAAAAAATGTATCTGGTTTGTCAGCTGCCCTTCCGGACCTTAATCTTGGCGAAGAGAGGGACAGGCTGGCCCAACTTATGGCCGGGCTCCAGTGCCGTCGTCCCGAGCTTCCCGAGGCCCACTTTCACAGGGTCAGGCGTGAGGCCGAGCATGCCGCAGAGTCGCGGGGCCGACTTGGGCATAAACGGGTACAACATTAGCGAGATGCTGTAGACCAGCTGACAGGCCACGAACATGGTCGCCGCCGCCGCTTCTCGGTCCTTCTTTATCTGAGCCCAGGGCTCCCTTACGCTGATATACTCGTTCCCCCTTCGCGCTAGCTCGACCACCTGTTTCAGAGCCTCCTTGATGTCGAAGTCATCCATCAGGCGAACGTAGTTCGAAGCTGACTCCCCCAGGGAGCCAAGGAGGGCCTTCTCTTCGTCGCCGAGGGGGCCCGCCTCCGGAACCACTGATCCGAAGTTGCTCTTGACGAAGGTCAGGGTCCTATGCACATAGTTTCCTATCACGTCGTTGAGGTCGCTGTTGACGATTCTGTCGAGCTCCGACCAGCCGAAGTTCGCATCCTTGGCCTGGGGCCTGATCGCCATCAATACGAACCGCCAGTATTCGGGGTCAGCGATCTTGGCCGCTTCATCCATCCAGATGCCCACGTTCCTGCTCTTGGAGAATCTCTGACCCTCAAAGAGGATGAACTCCGTGGAGGACACCTGCCAGGGCAGGACGTATCCCTGGTCCGACGCCATCAAGAGAGCAGGGAAGATGATTGTGTGGAAGGGTATGTTGTCCTTCCCCATGAAGATGACCGTCCTGGTTGCCTTATCCTTCCAGAACCTGTCGAAGGCCTCAGGATCGCCCTTTCGTTCTGCCCATTCCTTCGTGGCTGAAACGTAGCCCAGAACCGCCTCCATCCAGACGTAGATGGTCTTCCCCTCAGCGCCTGGGAAGGGGGCAGGTATCCCCCACTTGTTGTCCCGGGTGAGGGGTCTCGGCTTCAGCCCTTCCTGAAGCCACCCGTTTGAGAAATTCCTCGCGTTTTCTGGGAACTGGGGCGATGAGGCGATGTACGACTTCAACCTGTCGGTTAGCTTGGGCAGTTCGAAGATCCAGTGTTTTGACTCCCTGATTACGGGAGCTGTGCCGCATATGGCGCATCTTGGGCTTTTGAGTTCGACTGGTTCCAGAAGGCGGCCGCAGTTGTCGCACTGGTCCCCTCTGGCCCCGTCGAATCCGCAGAACGGGCAGACCCCTTCTACGAACCTATCGGGAAGGAAGCGCTCATCTCTTGGGCAGTAGGGAAGGGGTACCTCTTCGCTCGAAACATATCCGTTAAGGTAAAGCCGTGTGTAAAAATCCCTGCAGAACTGGACGTGGGTGGGTGACTCTGTTCTAGTGTAGTTGTCTAGCTCGACCATGTACTGTTTAAGGAGGGAGAGGATCTCAGCGTGGTTCCTGTCCGTGAGGGCCTTGGGCGAAATGCCCAGCTTCGTGGCCTCGACCTCGATGGGGGTTCCGTGCTCGTCGGAGCCGGAGACGGATACCACCTCGTCACCCTTGAGCCGGAGGTACCTGGAGTAGACGTCCGCCGAAAGAAGGTGAATGAATGTCCCTAGGTGCGGCGTCCCATTAATGTAGGGCCATGCCGAGCCCACGATCCACTTTGTCAATGGAGCGGCCTTCGAATTCGAACCTGAGGCGCCTTCTCATGATATTTATCCCTTTAGGTATCAGTGGCGCTCTCGGAGCCCGCGCATCGGTTTTCGTCCCGCTCAGTAGTCGAGGATGCCCTTCTGTTTCGCGTCAACGCGGGAGCTCACCTCCCTGAGCGCAGTCTTCTGCTCGTCCGTCAGCATCCCCATGAGCTCAAGGGCTTCTAGGCTGTTCAGCACCGCGTACCCGTGGAAATGGTTGTTCCAGTATCCATACACCTCCTTGGAGCTCTTGAGAGCCTCCCTGAGCTTCGGCAACCACTCTGCGATCTGTTCCTTCGAGTACCTATAGTCGTACCACACTCGTTCGCCAAGACCGTGCCACCTTACATACGTGAAGTCAGCTGTAGCCACAATCTCCGGGGGAAGCAGGGGCTCGTCCACGGTCGTGTTGGCCACCTTGTATTTCCGGAGGAGCTTCCAGGTCTCCTCATTCCACCACGATTCATGGCGGAACTCCACCGCGAACTTGAACAGGTCCGCAGGGAGGACCTTAAGGAAGGCCTCCAGGAGGTCCAAGTCGGCCGAAAGGCTGGGGGGGAGCTGCACCAACAGGACCCCGATCTTGTTCAGGCCAGATAGTGGCTTGAGGAGTTCAAGGAACCTCTCGAGGTCTGCCTCAACTCCGAGGGAAAGCCTGAGCCGCTTCTTATGGGTGATGAGCTGGGGCACCTTGAGGCTGAACTGAAAGTCCAGCGGGCTGTACTTGGACCAGCCGAAGACCACTTTTTCGTTCGGATAATCGTAAAAGGTGCTGTCCACTTCGGCGGTCTTGAAGACCTTCGAGTAGAACGACAGCTTCGACGTGTCCTTGCTGGGATAGAAGACCCCCAGCCATTCATCGTAGCTCCATCCGCAGGTGCCCATCCGAAGCGGCATCGCCCGTTAAATATCCCGAGAGGCTTCTTAACGTATCGTGGAGTTCCGCGTCGGGACCGGGGGCTGGCAATACCTTCCAGTTGAGACCGTGGACAAGCTGCGAAGCTACTCCAAGATCTTCGACTTCGTGGAGGTGAACTCCACCTTTTACTCGCGGATCCCCCTTGGGACCGTCGCCAGGTGGAGGGAGGTCGTTCCCCCCGAGTTCGAGTTCGCAGTCAAGTGCAGCAGGGAGGTGACCCCGCTCCTCAGATCAGGCGACCGATCTCGCCTTTCAGCCGTCCTTGAATACATGTCAAGCGTCTGCGAGGTCTTGGGTTCCGATATCCTCGTGCTCCAGACGCCGTCAAGGCTCGATCCCTCCAGGGCATCGGAAGGAGCCCTGCTCGACCTGGCCAATCATGCCGAAATTCATTCGCTCAGGCTTGCTTGGGAAGTCCGCTCCAACCCAACGCCGGAGCTCCTGTCCTTCTTCAAGGCGCACGGCATAGTCCAAGTCACCGACCTCAGCCGCGCGCCTCCCGTCCTACCGGGAGAAGTCATCTATTCGAGACTGTTCGGAAGGGGAAGACACAACCTCTACAGGTTCACCACCGAGGACTTCAGGAGGATTGAAGATGGGGCCGTTTCGTCGAGAGCGAAGAAGGCCTATTTCGCGTTTCACGGAGTCGCGATGTATGCAGATGCACTCAGGTTCAAGAAGAGTATCCGTGCAGGACAAACCAGTTAGGCGCCGGTCCCTCCGAATTCCGACGGTCCCAGCGGCGGAGATGCGCTCTCGATGGATTCAGAGGGTCGGCCTCGACTGCCGAGCCAACTCTGTGGCTCTCCCCGAGCTATCCTTATAACATCTACCCAGCTAGTCCGCTTCGAATTGGGCTTGGCCTCGAAGACACAGCTCTTCGCCGAATACGAGGAAAAGGCGAAGCTGACCGAATTTGCTGGGTATGACCTTCCCCTGTATTTCGACTCGATAATCACCGAACATCTTGCGGTAAGGAATGCGGCCGGCTTCTTCGACGTCTCACACATGGCCCGCTTCCTGATCGAAGGCAAGCAGGCGGAGGAATTCCTCAACAAGATGGTGACGGTCGACGTGTCCAAGGCTGAACCGGGGAGGGCGCAGTACACCTTCCTCTGCTTCGAAAACGGCGGAGTGATCGACGACCTTATCACTTACAAAGCCTCCCCTGAAAAGTTCTTCATGGTCGTGAACGCCGCCAACCATCAGAAGGACTTCGAGTGGTTGGCCACTTGGTCAAGGCAATATGACGTGTCCCTTTCCGATCTCACATCCGACTCCTCCCTCATTTCCGTCCAAGGGCCCCTCGCAAGAGAGCTCATAAGGGCGGCGCTGTCCTTGGACCTCTCCCCCCTCAAGCGGTTTCGTTTTTCGTTTTTCGACTTCGAAGGGCTGGAGGTCATGGTCTCAAGGACGGGCTACACCGGTGAGGACGGGTTTGAGCTGATGCTCCGGGGCGTCACCGCCGAGAGTCCAGGGGCCGCTGCCATGATGTGGAGGAAGCTAGCCGAGAAGGGCAAGGGCTTCAAGGCTCCCCCGTGCGGACTTGGGGCGAGGGACACACTGCGCCTCGAAGCGGGCCTCCCACTCTACGGGAACGATCTTACAGCTTCGACCACCCCCGTCGAGGCCGGCCTCACTCGTTTCATCGACGCTTCAAAGCAAGACTACCTCGGCAAGGAGACTCACGTACGCCAGATCAGTGAGGGGACCGCGAAGGCCTTGAGGGGGCTCTACTTGCTTGACAACGGGATTCCCCGAAGCCACTACCCGATCTTTCTCAGTGGAGAGGAAGTTGGGTCGGTCACCAGCGGGACCTTCTCGCCTCTCCTGAGGAGGGGAATCGCTCTGGCCTACATCAAGAGCTCTCTGCCGGGAGGGTCGATCGTGGAGGTCGACATCCGCGGCACAAGGTGCAAAGCTGAAATACGCCCCCCTCCGTTTTACGACCAAGAGCTGTACGGGTGGAGGAGGAAGCTGGCTTGAGAGCGGGAAAGTACGAAATACCAGAGGACCTTCTTTTCACCAAGGACCATGAATGGCTGAGGGTATCTGGGACCAGCCAGGCCGAGGTGGGCATCACTCACTACGCATCTGAGATGCTTCACGACATAGTCTTCGTGACGCTCCCTCAGGTCGGAACCGAGCTCGAGGGAGGGAAGCCTGCCTCCACGGTGGAGTCGGTGAAGTCGGTGTCCGACGTCGTGGCCCCCGTGAGCGGAACGGTGACTGCCATCAACGAAGAACTCGTTCAGCATCCTGAGCTGATCAACCAAGACCCCTACGGGAAGGGCTGGTTCTTCAAGATGGAGTCTTCTTCACTCTCCACTGCGAAGGGCCTTCTCATGGCTCCAACGGACTATGCGAAGCTGGTCGAACAGCTTGCAGCTCAAGAAGGTTAATATTCCCTCCTTTTGTTAGGTGAGGAGAAGCCGGCATGGAGAACCCTGTGAGTAGGCTCCGCTCCCTCATTCGTAGGCCCACCATCAAGCCTACGAAGATGTCGGCCTTCCTGGCGATGGCCTTAACCTTCGCCATAGCCATGTGCTACAGGCTGCAGCCCGGGCAGTTCGGGTACACCTTGGACGAGTTCGACTCCTACTTTCACTATTACTGCACCAACATAGTGGTGACGAACATTAGCACCAAGGGCTTTGGAGGCCTCTTCAGCTTCTTCAGCGTCATAGACACGCACTTCTGGTACCCGGTCGGTTACGACATGGCCGCCACGACCTTCGCCGGCTTCTACTATACGACCGCCTTCCTCTACCTGTTCCTGACCAGAGTGTTGGGCGTAAGCATTTCGCTGTTCGATTACACGGTAATTCAACCCGTGTACTTTGGGGCCCTGATAATAATCCCGGTCTTCCTTCTGGGCCGAAAGATCCGGGGCACCGGCACCGGTCTGGCCGCCGCGCTCTTTACGATATTGACCCCCGGCTTCATATACAGGTCGAGCCTCGGCTGGTTCAAGCACGAGCCGCTGGCACTCTTCCTGGGCGTCTGGGCGCTCTACCTTGGCCTTGTCGCCTTCGAAGCCCCCACCAACAAGAAGATGTGGATTTACTCCGTGGTGGCGGGCCTGGTCCTAGGCTATACCAATGTCTGCTGGGGAGGGGGTGAGTATTTCAACGGCCTCCTCGGACTGCTCTTCCTCGTAGTCCCGCTCCTGACCACCGTCGACTACAAGAAATCCTATTCGGGCTTCATAATCCTCTTCGTAAACATAATCGTCGGGACCGCCTTCCCCAACCCTGGCATCGACTGGTACAGGAACGCAGCCAACCTGGTCTTCGCCCTTGGGGTCCTCGGCGGCCTGTTCATAACCTACACCGGCAAGAGGCTGCCCGACAGGAACAAGCTCATCGGCAAGTGGGGGACCCTCATCGGAATGGGCGTGCTGGCGGTGATAGTTTTCCTTCTTCTCCCGACGGGCATCTCCGCCAGATACCTTTCGGTGATTGACCCATTCTACAGGGAGGTCGGACCGAACGCGGCCATCGTGTCTTCTGTGGCCGAGCACCAGTCCACCAGTGGCATCGAGCTGCTCTACTACTATTCGATAGTCCTGATCCTAGCTCTCTTCGGCACGTACCTCCTGATCAAGCGGAAGACCCCCGGGGCGATCTTGGCCGTGTTAGCCTTCCTTTCTTCCCTTTACGTCGCCTCCTCGTTCGCCAGGCTCCAAGTCTACCTCTCCATCTTCGCCGGAGTCGCCGCAGGCTTTGTGTTCAGCGAGCTCTCTTCGAGGTACATCGGCATGAAACAAGACCCGAAGAGGAAGGCCCCAGACGCCACCATAGGCCCCAGGAAGGCCATATTCGCCTCGGCCATGATCTTCCTGATCTTATTCGCGGCCATAGAGGTTTGGCAGCCAGTGACGGTCAGGCCCCTCCAGATAGAATCCTCAGGGACCATCCTTCCCGAAGACGTCCCCGACTGGCAGCAGGCGCTAACATGGATTAGCACCAACACTCCTCCCAACGCCAAGATCATCTCATGGTGGGACTACGGTTACTGGATAACCGTGATGGGCAACCGCACCACCTTCACGGATAACGGAACGCTGAACACCACTAGGATAGCGCAGATCGGCGACATGTACATGTCGAACACTACCACCGCCCTGCAGATCGCGGAGCAGATAGGGGGAGACTACATCGTGGTCTTCACCACGGGCCGCAACCTTGGAAACGGCTATGACGTAATCGGGAGGGTGTATTCACTGGGAGGCGACGAAGGCAAGTTCGACCAGATGGCCCTGATAGCCGATAGCGCCTTCCACAACGTCAACCTGACGTCCTTCCTCGACCCCATAACCGACA
>Ga0187770_10001653_pt1 | contig 11977 bp, 8 predicted proteins | sample 0116_SJ02_MP02_2_FD_133154 | JGI IMG/M metagenome (GOLD analysis project Ga0187770, IMG submission 133154) | Tropical peat soil microbial communities from peatlands in Department of Meta, Colombia - 0116_SJ02_MP02_20_MG | ecosystem: Environmental > Terrestrial > Soil > Wetlands > Peat | place...
GATCGCCCATGGGAAGGTGGAGCGTGGATGGTTGGGCATCAGCATTCAGGATCTCACGCCAGAACTGGCCAAATCTGTCCATGTAGAGAGCCTGAAGGGTACGCTCATTGCCGATGTGGTCAAGGGAGGGCCTGCAGAAAAGGTTGGTTTGAAAAAGAACGATGTGGTGATTGCTTATCGAGGCAAAGAGATTTCGGATTCTGACGCACTGCGAAATGAAGTGGCGACGACCCCAATTGGTCAGGAAGTAAAGGTCACGATTCTGCGGAACGGAAAGAAGGAGGAGTTTACCGTCAGCATTGGGAATCTTGAATCGTCAACCAAGATCTTGGCTTCCACCGTCAAAGAGCGGTTGGGAGTGGAGGTGCGGAATGTATCTTCTAAAGAGGTTGAAAAATATGGTCTGGATGCCAAACAGGGGGTTGTCATTACCTGGGTGGATTCGAAAGGACCTTTGGGAGAAGCAGGTTTTGAAGTAAGCGATATTATCCTTGGGATTGACAATCAGCCCATCGAAAGCATGGAAAGCTTTATTGGCCTGGCGAGTTCATTAAAGCCGAATCAGAAAATCACCCTACTGGCCCTTGACCACCGAAGCGGGAACACGGGCAATGTCCAGGTCGTAGTCCGGTAGACACATACCCCGGGCGGAGTACAAACTGTTTTTCGCTGAAGAAGCGGTCATCGATGTGATTCCACTTTTCATTGACCTGGTGATTAGCTTTTTTTCTTCTGGGCCGGTCCTAGCGCTTTCGGGAAGTGACGACAAGGGGAGATACCTAGTCTCTGTATGGGGAGTTGAAGGCGTGTCGGTTTCCATCCACAGTGGCTATTGCGTCTTGGATACAGCCACTGGACAGGTGGTGGCAAGGGAGATAGAGATCAATTCTTGAAAAAGGAACAGCAGATGAAGTTCGACATCTCAACCATTTTCTGGATATTTTTCATAGGAGTTTTTGGGTTAATACACCATCTTCTTTTTCGCGAAACTTCTCCTTCGAACTCTCAGAAGACCTCCAAAATAAATAGTTTTCCTCTCAAAAATACAGGCTTTCCGGTATTTACTGGTTGAATCATTTTCAATAATCTCAAAATGGTAATGTTATTTCCGCGAGATTCTATCGGACAATGCATCGCAGCGCTCGAAGTCTACAAGAAGGCGGTTCGAAACAAGCCCGATTTTGTCCTTGGACATTTTTTCTGGGTTTGATATAGTGGAAAGTTGGGGATTGGAATCATGCCTTAGAGGAGTACCTGATTCTTAAAGATCTGGACGCAAACGATACCAACGACCTTTGTCACGTGATTTGCGAATAGAACAAAAAAAGGATTGGAGGAGGAAGGGGATGTTGTCAAAAATACCAATCGATCTTGAAAGAATAAGAAAAAGAGGATTGGACAAAGAGATACTGAGAGCCGGGATCATTGCCGAATTGGATGCCATCAATCTCTATGAACAACTGGCTGATATGACTCAGAACAAAAATATCAGAAAATTGCTCTTGGACGTGGCAAGAGAAGAAAAGACACACGTGGGAGAGTTCCAAGCCCTTCTGTTAATGGAAGACAAACAACAGGAAGAAGAACTCAAAGAAGGGAAAAAAGAAGTGGAAGAGTTAATGATAGACAGCAAAAGATGAGAAAAACTGATTCAGGTCATAACCACGGTCCATAGATTCTGTTGCGAGGCTTTACTACCTTAATGGTTGAGTGGCCGCGTCACTAAGGTCTTTCAAAGAGCACAAAAAATTTCTTGAAGGTTCCTTGTTTAAATTCACAAATTCCGTGTTGAGCCGATTTCTCATAATTTTCCTACTGCTCTTGCCGAATGCTGCTTTCGCTTTTCAGCATTCGGAAGACGCTATCCTCGATTACAGTCTTGAAGTCTCCTTCGACATCGAGGCCTCCAGGGTCACGGGCATCGCAAGGATTCCGGTAAAAAGAGACCAGGTACTCAAGGTGGACAAAGGGAGACTCAACCTCGTCGATGTCACCCTTGACAAGGAGAAAATAGATGTATCGGGTCGCCATGAGACGGCAACCATTCTGCCTCCTAAGGAGGGTACGATCGAGATCAGGTATGAAGGGATTTTTAAAGAACCTGCTTATGGTTTTCATGGTGAACAACCCCTTAGCATCATAAGCGGCAAGGGTATATTTCTGACGGGAACGTGGTATCCAAGGACCGATCAAATGTGCCACTACCATCTCAAGGTGAGATTGCCAGACGGATATGAAGCGGTCTCCGAAGGGGAAACGATTGAGAAAACGACAAAAAACGGGAGAACAGATTTTTCTTTTTATTTTTCTCATCCTCTTGATGCAATCCATCTGATCGCAACAGATCGATACAAAGTAGCGAAGGATCATTTCAACGGGATTGAAATCTCCGCATACTTCTTCCCGGAGGATGTCGACCTCATTCAGACCTATCTTGAACACACGAAGCGTTATCTCAAATTATACGAAAATCTTATCTGCAAATTTCCCTACACCAGATTTTCCATCGTGGAAAACTTCCTACCTACAGGATACTCCATGCCCACCTACACCCTGTTAGGGCAGGAGATTGTGAGGCTTCCGTTTATCCCTGAGACATCCCTTGGCCACGAGATCCTCCACCAGTGGTTCGGGAACTCTGTCTATATCGATTACACCAGAGGTAACTGGGCAGAGGGGCTGACCACGTATCTCGCAGATCATCTTTATGAAGAAGAGAAGGGGCGCGGATTCGAATATCGGAAGGGTACCCTCATCGATTATCAGAGTTATGTCAACGATAAGGATGAATTTCCTCTGAAGGATTTCAGGGAAAGGACAGACCATGCCTCCGAGGCGGTTGGTTACGGGAAGGCTGTCATGGTGTTCCAAATGCTGAAGCACCTGGTGGGCGAAGAACGATTTGACGAATCGATCAGAAACTTTGCCGTCGAAAGGCGCTTCAGAAAGGCTTCTTGGGATGACATCAAAAAAGCCTTCGAGAAATATGATCAAAGGAATTTAACCTGGTTTTTCGACCAATGGATTGATGAGAAGGGTCTTGCCGAGATTGGGCTCGAGGATGTTCAGGTCAAACCGTCGGGTCCCCGATTCGAAGTTACCTTTACGATCCTGCAGAAGAAAAAAGTCTATGCCCTCGACCTCCCCGTAACCATTTACTCCCACGGAGGCAAGGTGAAGAAGCTATTTTACATTCGGAAGGACAAAACACACCTTGAGATGCTTTCCGATGACATTCCCCAAAGGATCGTCATCGATGAAGATTATGACATCGCCAGAAGGCTCTCAACGGACGAGTTTCCTCCTGTGATTGCCCGACTCATCGGAGATGAAAAACAGATCATTGTCCCACCGCTTTCAGGAAGGGAGACCTATGAAGAGATCATCCATGCCTTTGAGGAGAAAGGCGGCAGGGTGAACGGGCCGGATCAAGTGGCCCATAAAGACCTGACGGCCTCCTCCCTTGTCATCTTAGGGATTGACAATCCCCTGGTCAACAGGCTTTACGGAAGCCTTACTGCAAAAGGCGGATTTAGCGTCGTGATCAAGAAAAACCCATGGGATTCCAGTAAGGTTGTAGGAATTTTCGATGGCCGGTCCAAAAGAGAAGTGGATGCCGCTTTTCAAAAAGTCTTTCACTACGGGAAGTACAGCGCGGTTTCGTTTGATCACGGGGTCAATGTCTACAAGGAGGCTGATCAAAGCACACGGGGCATAACAGAAGAGCTTCTTAAGGAACCGGTCGCTGTCGATCTTTCTACCTTAAAGACTTTACCCTATGTCGTGGAGCGTGTGGCGGGCAAAAAGATCATCTATGTGGGCGAAACGCATGATCAGTTTTCGCATCATGTGATGCAGCTCGAAATCATAAAGGATCTACATCGAAGAAAGAGATCCATTGCCATCGGAATGGAGATGTTTCAGAAACCTTTCCAAAAGGTACTGGACGACTATATCGAAGGCAAGATAGACGAAAGAGAATTCCTAAAGGGAACGGAATACTTCAAACGGTGGGGATTCGATTACCATCTCTACAGGCCCATTCTCCAGTTTGCAAGGTTAGAGAAAATCTCCGTGGTCGCACTCAATATCAGGCAGGAGATCGTAGATAAAGTTTTTCGAAGCGGTCTCGATTCCCTGTCAGAAGAAGAGAAGGAGTCGGTTCCATCTCTGATGGATTTTTCGGACGATGCCTATAAAGAGAGTCTCAAGAAGATTTTTCAAGCGCATGAGGATTCTAAAACGAAGAACGTTGACTTTTTTTACCAAGCCCAGATCTTGTGGGATGAGACCATGTCAGAATCCATCGACAGGCTTTTGAGGACCCACCCAGATGATCAGATGATCGTTCTCGCAGGCAGCGGGCATCTTGTCTACGGCTCCGGCATTCCCAAGAGGACAGCGAGGAGAAATGGTTACAGTTATGCAATTATTCTAAATGATGCTGACCTCGAGAAAGATATTGCGGACTACGTTCTTTTCCCAGGACCCATACCTGGATTGAGGTCTCCCAAGCTCATGACTTTGCTCAAAGAAGACAAAGGAAAGGTGCAGATCGCGGGCTTCCCTCCGGAAAGCAATTCGGAAAAAGCCGGTATGAAAGTAGGGGACTTCATCCTGTCGATCGATCATACTCCCATACACAGCATTGATGATGTGAAAATAGAACTCCTCTTCAGGAAGAAGGATGACAAAGTAAAGGTGAGGGTTTTGAGAAAAACCTTTCTGGGGGGTCCCAAAAAGGTGGATTTCGGGGTGAGTCTTCAGTGAAAATGGATCAATCCTCCCAAGCCTTTTGGAGTGTCTCTGCCGCTGAAATCCTTGAACAACTTCGAACCAGGTCGCAAGGTTTAAGTGAGAGAGAAGCCCAGGAACGCCTTGCCCGCTACGGATCCAATCTCCTTAAGCCCAAAAAGAGGATCGACGCACTCTCGCTTTTCTTTTCCCAATTCAAGAGTCCCATCATCCTCATCCTTCTCTTTGCCGCAGTCCTCTCCCTCTTTCTGCACGACTCTGCCGATGCGGTCATCATTCTGATTATCGTCTTGGTCAGCGGTCTTCTCGGATTCTGGCAGGAAAAGGGAGCAGCCAATGCCGTTGAGAAGCTGCTGGCCATCGTTCAGATTAAGGCCGCAGTGATTCGGGATGGAGAGTCAAGAGAGGTTCCCGTCGAGGAAATTGTTCCGGGGGATATGGTCGTCCTGAATGCAGGCGACGTTATTCCAGGTGATTGCGTCATTCTCGAATCCAAAGACCTCTTCGTCGATGAGGCCACTTTAACGGGGGAGACCTATCCTGTTGAAAAAACAGCCCGAGTTCTGCCAGAAGAAACTCCGCTCAGCCAACGGACCAATGCCCTTTTTATGGGAACCCATGTGGTCAGCGGAAATGCTAAAGCCGTGGTCGTTCACACGGGCAGAGAAACCGAATTCGGCAGGGTCTCCGAGCGGCTGACGCTCAGGCCACCAGAGACCGAGTTCGAACGGGGCGTCAGACGATTTGGCTATCTCCTCTTAGAAGTGACGCTCGTGCTGGTGATGGCCATCTTCGCCATCAACGTTTACTTCAAACGCTCGGTCTTGGAGTCCTTTCTCTTTGCATTGGCCCTTGCCGTCGGGCTGACCCCGCAACTGCTGCCAGCGATCATCAGCATCAATCTTTCCCACGGCGCAAAGCGGATGGCATTGAAGAAAGTCATCGTCAAACGCCTCGCCTCCATTGAAAACTTCGGCAGCATGAATGTCCTCTGCTCTGATAAGACCGGGACCCTGACCGAAGGGGTGGTACAGTTCCATTCCGCTACGGATGTAGACGGCAGCGAAAGTGAGAAAGTCTATCTCTATGCCTATCTCAATGCCATTCATGAAACGGGTTTCGTAAATCCTATTGACAAGGCCATCCGCACCCATCGCCAGCTCGATGTGGCTTCGTATCAGAAACGAGATGAGGTGCCCTACGATTTCATTCGCAAACGCCTGAGCATCCTGGTCTGCGAAGAAGAGAGATATCTGATGATCACCAAAGGGGCGCTTTTCAACGTGCTGGAGGTCTGCACCTCAGCAGAAACTTCAAATGGGACGATTGTGGATCTCCTGACGAAACGGGACCAGATTGAGCAGAATTTCGAGAAACTTAGCCGCGAAGGTCTTCGCATCCTCGGCGTGGCGTATAAAAACGTCACCTCCAAGACCCTCCTCAGCAAAGAAGATGAAAAGGAGATGACGTTTTTGGGATTCTTGATCCTCTTCGATCCGCCAAAGCCCGGAATGATAGAAACCCTTGGCCAGCTTAACCATCTTGGGGTTTCACTGAAGATGATCACCGGAGACAATGAGTTCGTTGCCTCCCAGGTGGGTCAGCAGGTGGGGTTGTCAAACCGACCCCCCCTTACGGGCCGAGACCTTCGCGCGATGAGCGATGAAGCTCTTCTGAGCCAGGTGAAGGACGTAGATATCTTTGCAGAGGTTGAGCCAAATCAGAAAGAGCGTATCATCCTGGCCTTGAGGAAATCTGGGAACGTGGTCGGTTATATGGGCGATGGGATCAATGATGCCTCTGCACTCCACTCTGCCGATGTGGGGATCTCAGTGGAGAGTGCTGTGGATGTCGCCAAAGAGGCGGCTGACATCGTGCTTCTCGAAAAGAATCTGGACGTCTTGGTCGAAGGCGTCCGTGAAGGAAGGGCAACCTTTGCCAATACGTTGAAGTATGTCTTTATGGCGACCAGTGCCAATTTCGGAAACATGTTCAGCATGGCCGGAGCCTCTCTCTTTCTTCCTTTTCTCCCCATGCTGCCCTCACAGATTCTCCTCACCAACCTGCTGACCGATTTCCCCGAGATGACCATTGCTACAGACAGCGTGGATCGCGAATGGGTCGAGAAACCCAGGCGCTGGGACATCAAGTTCATCCGGAATTTTATGACCACCTTTGGCCCGGTCAGCTCCATCTTCGACTTTCTCACCTTCGGAGTACTTCTCTTGATCCTTCATGCTCAACCGGACTCTTTCCGAACCGGCTGGTTTCTCGAATCGGTGGTCTCTGCCTCTCTGATCGTCCTCGTCATTCGTACCCGCAGACCTTTCTTCGAGAGCAGGCCCGGAAAATATCTATTAGCCGCAACGCTCCTCATTGCTGCGGTGACCCTTGTTCTCCCTTTCAGTCCTCTCGGAGGCCTTTTTGAATTTCGTCCTCTACCGGTGTCATTCTTTATTGCACTGGGAGCAATTATGATTCTCTACATCGTTGCAGCAGAAATAGCCAAGAGGATCTTTTACAGGAAGAGTAAGTTTTAATAGAAGCGTATTGAACAGTTTCTTATCGCTTGTCTGCGGCAGGAAGAATCTACCGACCCACGGGCTTCCCTGAGTTGATTCAAGGTGGCCGCCCCGTCTTCGTCCCGCAAGGCGGGACTACGGGCAGCCAGGTCTAAGGTTTTTTCAACCCGTCCCTCTGTATTTTGGCCCAAGACCGTTTTGGTGGCCCGGCCGGGGTGGGTCCCTGAAGAGGCTTCATCGGCCTATCAGCCATGGAGTTTGGCTGCGTGGGCTCCAATGGGAAGCCTGGTTCAAGTGGATTCCGAGGCTTGATGCCTTTGCTTCAAAGAGGGCCTTATGAAGCCTTGGATGGGACTTACCCTGGCCGAACAAGAAAAAACTGGGGGAGGGCAAGTTACTGGAAAGGATTGACAGATGTAGCATCTCCTTTTATAATTATTTTGTAGCTACTAATTAGCTAAGAAATGATTATTTTATGATGCATTTTTTCCTCTTGACAATTTTTTTTTGATCATTTATAAATACATCATAGCTAAATAGTAACTATCTTGTAGTTATGGACACCCGTTGGCCTGTCGAAATGGTAGCACGGAAAAGAGAGCAAAGTCCGGATATCTCCCCATTGGTGGAAGAGCCTCAGTTCATCAGAAAAACCAAGTTTGAAGTCTACGGCGAAGAGATGATTGACAAAGAGGTCAAACAGAGCGGGAATAGCGGGAGGGTCTATCTTCCCCCCGAGTGGGTAGGAAAGCGTGTTAAGATCATCCGCATCGAATAAATTCAGAGAGGTTCCAGGGGTCAAGCTGCGGAAGTTGACGGCCAAGGACATCCCTCAGATTATTACCATTCACGGTGCCATCACCAAGAAGAAAACCCGCCGCAGATGGGTCCAGCAGATGGTGAAGGATCACCTTCGGAAGCAGGAGGGGGTCGGTTTTGTTGCCGAAAAAGAAGGACAGGTGGTTGGGTTCATTATCGGTGAGATAAAAGGAGAGGGGTTTGGTCTAGAGAGGAGCGGGTGGGTCGAGGTGGTCATGGTTCATCCCGGTCATATGGGGACGGGCATTGGCTACGCCATGGCCCGCAAACTCTTCGACTATTTTAGAAGAAGGGGAATCCGCGATGTCCATACCTCCGTGCTATGGGATGCGGTCGATATGCTGTCCTTTTTCAAGTCCCTCGGGTTTGATCGGTCAACTTTTATTAACCTCATTAAACATGTTGATCAGAAATCAATTCGTTTTTCTTCTTGACAGGAGCATTAGAGCGTTGTCATGTAAATACAAGTGAAAATATGAACGATCTACGCAGTCGAAAGCCAAGCCTGCGGAGAGGGGCTAAAAAATGAGATACGCAGAGACAGGGTTTAATTTAGAAATTGATCTATCTCGAGGAAACATTGAGAGGGTAGAAACTGACCCAAGATTAACGGAACTTCATCTTGGCGGTTTAGGTACTAACGCCAAGATATTATGGGATAGGGTTCCCCCTGAAAGCGAACCTTTTTCTCTTGATAATATACTTGCATTCAGCACAGGTCTTTTATGTGGCACACCTGCTCCTGGCGCTAATCGTACCATTGTTACGACCTATTCTCCTCAGACTTTGTTAATGGGATATTCAATGATGGGAGGATTTTGGGCGCCGGAATTGAAGTATGCCGGTTATGACAAAGTCATCTTTCGCGGCAAGTCCCCCAATCTGATTTATGTGTGGATAAATAATGACAAAGTCGAGATACGCGATGCCAGTCATCTCCGTGGTAAGGGCGCTGGTGAAACTGCGGAGATTATCCGGCAGGAGTTGAATGAGCCGAAAGCCCAGGTGGCTGCGATCGGCCTGGCCGGTGAAAATAGGGTTTATATGGCTTCCGTCGAGCAGGGGCGCTCGAGCGCCAGCCGACTCGGGATAGGCGCCGTGATGGGAGATAAAGGGATAAAGGCGATCGTTGTTCGTGGAACAAAGGACATCAATCTTGCCCGGCCAGCTGAATTCATAAAGCTTTGCAACGAAGTGCTGCAATATATAAAAGCCCGAGAAGAAAAGCCGGTTCCTGGGGTCATGCCCATTTTGGCCGGGCTTGGGTCACCGGCAGAGATGAGACTCGTTGATGAGGAGTGGCACACCCAGAATTTCATGTGGGGGAATGCCCGCGAACGGAAAAGAGACTATTGGAACAAAGAAATCGAGGAGAAGTGGAAGCAGACTCAAGAAACTGTGCGGACGCGGTTGATCAGTTGCTATAACTGTCCGATGAAGTGCGGAGCATTGATTTCCGTCCCAGGAATCTCGACCTATATGATGAAATGTTTCTCGAAACTTACCTATACCATGGCCGCGTTTTCAGACCTGGATTTTGGTTTCAGAATCGCTCAGCGTGCGACGGAGTATGGAGTAGACGGATTCTCAACCCCGCAAGTGATGGCCTTCGCCGTTGAGCTTAAAGAAGCCGGCATTTTGACTGACCAGGACTTTGCAGGATGCCCGTCCGACAACGAGGGGAGATTCTACTGGTTGCTTGATAGAATCGTTCGGCGGGAGGGGATCGGAGATATTTTGGCCAATGGCACTTATTGGGCGGCCAAACAGATCGGTAAGGGCGCAGAAGCATATGCTCATAATAACATTAAGAAGCATGAGCAGCTGCCTCTCAAGCTGGGAATGCTGAATCCCGTTTATTTCCTTATGTATTCCACCGGCGAGAAGATAAACATTACGCAAATTGAAGGTCAGTTCCCCCAGGCACCTTTTTCTACGATGGAGGAGAGAGAAGATTTTGTAAAGGATTGGATCCAGGTTCCCGATGAAAAGTTTAAGAAGTACCTTCTGGACTGGGAAATGCGCGGAGAACGCTCAAATCCATATTACCCAACGGTTGACATGTCCGTTGACATTGTTGACTGGCAAGAGATGATGCATTACATTGATGACGCCCTCGGCATCTGCGCCGGTTTGTCGGCATTTCCCCTTAAGCCTCCCTATCATATACACAATTATCCTACTTTTATCTCAGCGGCGACGGGGATCGATATGGATGAAGCCGGGCTGAAGCAAGTCTATAAGAGGAACCGAAATTTACTGAGAGCCGTTAACGTAAGAAAAGGCTTGAGGAGAGCTGAGGAGAAACCTCCGGAGGACCATTGGAAGAAAAGATTCCCCGAGCTTGAGGGAAAACTCTTAGATGCCTATTACAAATTTAAAGGATGGGATCAGCAGGGTATTCCCACGAAAGAGACTTTGCAGGAATTGGACTTGGCTTACGTTGCCGAAGACTTAGAAAAGAGAGGGATAATAAAAAATGAGCAAGGTTAAGAAGAAAGTCAAGGTCATCAAGATCGATCTTAGTAAATGCAATGGTTGCCGGGCGTGTGAGGTCATCTGCTCCGCGTTTCACGCTAACCCAAAATATAGCAGCAATAATCCGGCAAGGTCTCGTATTCGGCTGATTCGAGAACCACTAAGAGACGTCTATCTTCCTGTATACGCGGGGGAATACACTCCAGCCGAATGTATGGGCAGAGACAAATATTTAATTGATGGAAAGGAATACAGCGAGTGCGACTTTTGCAGGGCTTCCTGTCCATCCCGGGACGTTTTCAAAGAACCCGATTCCGGCCTTCCTCTCAAGTGCGATATGTGTGAAGACGATCCGCCGCAAGAAAAGCCCTTGTGTGTTCAGTGGTGCATCAATGATGCGCTGACTTACGAAGAAAGGGAAGAGGAAGTAGAAGAAGAGGTGAAGCTGGATGACATGGAGGTGGGATTGGAATCGATGGTAGATAAATACGGGCTGCAGAAGGTCATGGATACCGTTGCCCGAATGGCAAAGAAGGAATAAAACATCATGGAGACTTTACCCCTCGCCCCCTTTAAGGTGGTCATCGATGGCATCAAAGAGGCAGGTGGAGACGCGGATAAATTCTGCTATCAATGCGGAAAATGCGATACGGTCTGCCCGTGGAATCGTGTCAGAAAATTCTTTGTTCGCAGAATGATTAATCAGGCAAAATTCGGCGTGGTTCCTTTGGAATCTGAGGACATATGGCTATGCGCGACCTGCCGCAATTGCGTTCAGCGCTGCCCCCGGGGCGTAGAAATCATCGACGTGATGAGGGCACTTCGTAGGCTGTTAGTGCCAGATGGTGTCGTTCCTGCAAGCATCCCCAATCTCCGGACGGTCATGACAAGTCTTGCCAGTGTAGGGAATCCCTGGGGGCAAGAACCTCAGGAGCGGGCAAATTGGGCCAAGGGTCTGGAGGTAGAGGTCAAGGAGTTCAGCGAGGGCACTGAGCTGCTCTACTTCCCCTGCTGTTATCCCAGCTATGAGCCAAGACTAAAAAAGGTCGCCCAAGCAACGGCCAATCTTCTCAATCAGGCAGGGGTAGACTTTGGGATACTGGGTTCCAAGGAAAATTGCTGTGGTGAGAGTGTGCGCAAAGCGGGCAATGAGACATTATTCAAACACTTAGCCAAAGAAAACATCAAGACTTTTATCGAGAATGGGGTAAAGAAAATCCTTTTCTCTTCCCCTCATTGCTTTCACACCATCAAGAACGAGTATTCCGAATTCAAGGTCAACTTCGAGGTGGTCCATATCACCCAATACCTATTCCAGCTTATTAAAGAAGGGAGACTTAAACCAAACAAGGAATTGGGTAAGAAAATCACCTATCATGACCCATGTTATTTGGGTCGGCATA
>Ga0187770_10001654_pt1 | contig 11975 bp, 13 predicted proteins | sample 0116_SJ02_MP02_2_FD_133154 | JGI IMG/M metagenome (GOLD analysis project Ga0187770, IMG submission 133154) | Tropical peat soil microbial communities from peatlands in Department of Meta, Colombia - 0116_SJ02_MP02_20_MG | ecosystem: Environmental > Terrestrial > Soil > Wetlands > Peat | place...
CTGGCAAGACAGCTAATATTAAAAAGGGTAAAAGATGAATACGACAGATTTTTTGAACATAGCCAATGCGATCTGTCCGGAAAGGGATTGTATTGTTTTTGAGGGGAAGAGGTGGACATATACTCAGACCAGTGAACGCATAAATAAGTTAGCGAATACTTTAATAAAGTTAGGCATAGAAAAGGGCGATCGGATTGGGATGCTTCAAGTCAATTGCAATCAATATGTGGAGACCTACTTTGCTTCAGCAAAGATCGGAGCCATCTTTGTTCCGTTGAATTTTAGGGCGAAAACTGATGAACTAAGCTATATGATCGCCAATGCGGAGGCAAGAATCCTTTTTGCCGGAAGCCGGTATTTAGATATTGTAGATGCAATGCTCCCTGAGCTGTCCACGGTGAAACACTATATATCGATAGATCGTAAGGACGAAAAAAAGCTTTATTACGAGGATCTTATAGGTTCGGCATCTTCAGATGAATCGTCTTTTGAAGTGGGAGATGAAGATATCACGATGCTTATTTATACCGCTGGGACCACGGGTCGTCCTAAAGGCGTCCCATTGAGACATAGTGCCTTTGTATCCTACGTATTAGAGAACGTGGAGCCTGCGAATCCAGACATTGAGGAAAGGAACTTACTCACAGTCCCCTTGTACCACGTAGCTGGGATCCAGGCGATGCTGGCTGCCATCTATGGGGGACGGACCTTGGTGATGATGAGGCAATTTGAGGTCAAGGAGTGGTTAGAGACGATACAGCGGGAGGAGGCGACCCGTGCAATGCTGGTCCCGACTATGTTGAAGAGGGTTATCGATGATTCTGATTATAATAAATATGATCTATCAAGCCTGAAAGTCATCACCTATGGTGCAGCCCCTATGCCTTTTGAGGTCATCCATAAAGCGATCAATATGATGCCGTGGGTGAAATTTATCAATGCTTTTGGGCAGACAGAAACTGCTTCCACCATAACGGCCTTAGGTCCTGAAGACCATGTCATTGAAGGGACAGAGGAGGAGAGGGAGAAGAAGTTGAAGAGACTTACCTCCTCTATCGGTAGACCCTTGCCTGATGTCGAAGTGAAGATTGTGGATGAGGGAGGAAAGGCGTTACCCCCGTTGGAAGTGGGGGAGATCCTGGCGAGAGGTCCGCGGATTATGACCGGCTATTGGCGTGACGACCAAAAGACGAAACAGGTGTTGACCTCTGATGGGTGGCTCCGCACAGGGGATATGGGCTGGATGGACAAGGATGGTTATATTTACCTGGCAGGCCGGGCGGACGATATGATTATCCGAGGGGGAGAAAACATCTCTCCGGAAGAGGTTGAAGATGTGCTTCATTCTTATCCAAAAGTGGAAGAGGCGGCAGTTATTGGAGTGCCTGATCCGGAGTGGGGTCAGGAGCCTCGGGCGGTCGTCGTGTTGAAAAAAGGAGAAGCTGCAACTCAGGAAGAGATCGTGGAGTACTGTCGATCAAAGTTATCGGGATTTAAGCGGCCGAGATCGATCGTCTTTTTGGATTCTTTACCCCGTAACCCCATGGGGAAGGTTCTGAGGAAGAAGCTTCGTGAGGAATATGGGAAGCCTTAACGGAGGTTGAGGCTGAGGTTAAGGTTAGGAAAGAGTGATTGCTTAATATAATAAAGTCGATGCTCACACAATGAGGAGGTAAAATAGCAATGGCGAATCAAGTTGGAAAGAGGTATGTCTGTAAAAAATGTGGTGCAGAGTTCATCGTGACCCGTGGTGGCAATGGGACGCTTCACTGTTGTGGACAGCCGATGGAGCTGAAGAAGTAAATTCTTAAATCCAAATATTATAGAAATGGAGAGATGAGTAATGAGCCAACTTGGAAAGAGATATCGTTGTTCGGTATGTGGGACAGAGATTCTCTGTACCAAAGCCGGTGAAGGCAAGCCGGTCTGCTGTGAAAAAGAGATGGAGGTGCAAGAACCCAAACCTTTACCTTCGTCGGATTAAGAATGAAAGAGGATGGCCAAGACTGGCAAGCCAAAAGAAAAGTATCTGAGTGTTAATGGAATACGCTTACACTATCTTGATTGGGGCAATTGCAGACTTCAGCCCATTCTGCTGCTTCACGGGTTCATGGGACATGCCCATGTATGGGATGAGTTTGCACAAACCTTTAGAGCTCAATATCATGTCATAGCCTTGGATCAGCGGGGGCATGGGGAAAGTGAATGGTGTGATGATGGGGCATATTCCATATCCGATCATTTTACAGACCTTGCCTGTTTCGTCAAAATTCTGGACTTAAAAGATCTAATTCTAATTGGTCACTCGATGGGGGGAAGGAATGGATTATTTTATACAGCGTGCAGTCCTAACAGAGTAAAGCAGCTCATTCTGGTTGATACCCGCCCCGGGAATGATCCCAAATCTTCTAAAGCCTTGAAGAATCTCCTTAACCACATTCCCCTTCAAGCGAACTCTTTAGCCGAAGTTCTGAAGAAAGTTCGTACCCTCTCTCCGTATCTTTCAGAGGAAATTTGTCAACATATCGTAGCTCATGGCTTCAAGAAAATGCCTAATGGGAAGTTGGCACTTAAGTTTGATAGGAGAATGATTCAACAATTAGAAAAATTCGATTATGACACTGAAAACCTCTGGCCTTTTCTTCAGAATATCATCTGTCGTAGTTTGGTGATACGAGGGGAGAAGAGCTCTTTCTTATCCAAGAAAGTAGCTAAAAAGATTTGCGGATCCATTTCAAATGCTGAGTTAAAAGAAATACCGGAATCTACGCATTTCCCCGCGCAGGAAAACCCCATTATCTTTAATAGGGTCATTTCAGATTTCTTGGGTCAATGAAAGTAACCTTACTACCGAAATGATGATTACTTACAATACTTCATTTTTGAACTTTATAAAACAGTAGCAGGGAATCGATGATTGAAGAAATTATGACCAATCTTTATAAGATTGAAATTCCCCTTCCCGAGAGCCCACTAAGGTCAATCAATTCTTACGTTGTAAAGGCTCAGGATCGAAATTTAATCATAGACACAGGGATGAACCGGGAAGAATGCCTGAACGCCATGGTGTCTGGTTTGAGGGAGCTTGTAGTTGATATAAAGAAAACAGACTTTTTTATTACTCATCTACATACAGATCATCTTGGTCTTGTCTCAAGCCTCGTCACAGATAGCTCGACCGTATATCTCAATCAGCCTGACGCTGATCGGATTAAAGCTGGCATCTTTTTGGATGTTCTTATCGACTTTGCTCGCTTGAATGGTTTTCCTGAAGATGATCTTCAGACAATCTCCTATACCCATCCTGGTTTTAAATTTAGACCAAAAGCGAATCTGGATTTCTGTATCTTGAAGGAAAGCGACACCATTCGTATCTCGGACTACGTATTTCATTGTGTTGAAACGCCTGGTCATACCAAAGGCCATATGTGTCTCTATGATCTCCACAAAAAACTCTTCGTGGCGGGAGATCATATTCTTAGCGATATTACTCCTAACATTCTATTAATGTCTGACGAGTGGAATCCATTAAAGGCATATCTGGAAAGTTTGGATAAAGTCTCTAAGTTGGATATCGAGCTTGTACTGCCCGGGCACAGGAGTATTATCAAGAATTGTAAAGAGAGAATTCAGGAATTGAAGCATCATCACCAAAAGAGGCTAGAAGAGATTCTTTCCATTTTAGAAAAAGGGAGCCAGAATGCTTTTCAAGTAGCGTCCCAGATGAGTTGGGATATTGTTTATGACTCTTGGGATCTATTCCCCGTTCCACAAAAATGGTTTGCCACAGGAGAGGCGATTTCCCACTTGAAATATCTTGAAGGAAAAGGGGTGTTAAGAAAGGAAATGAGAGAGGAAAGGATAATTTACTCATTGGACCAAACCTGCTAAACGTAGACCATGAAGAAGGAATTAGATTTTGAAAAGGAGGCTCTTTGGGCCTCAGGTATTAAGGGAAAGGACGAATTGACTGTCTATGAAAATAAGCTTCATCTTATACTGCATCAATTTCTCTCTAAGTTCTTCCCCGTTCCGGACGCACTGACCCAGGCGAGGCACCTTTTCAACTGGCTGTGGAAAGAGAAACCGAACCGTTATGAACGCCATGGTCAGTTTAGGTTAAGTAGTGTCATCGATGCCCAACTTGACAAAGGGAATCGAGCTGTCGGAAACTGTTTGGGTTTAACACTTCTTTATAATTGTTTACTTAAGAAAATGGGTATCCATGCAGACGCACTCTATCTTGAGAATGCCTTCGGAATAGGGCCTCATGTACTAACTCTTCTTCAAACTGAAGCATCAGCGATCGATATTGAGAATATTCTACCAGACGGGTTCGATTATAAAGGACATCTGGATAATCCATCAAGAACAAGATGGGGGGATAGAGAGCTGGTGGCTGATATTTACCATAGCATCGGGAACGAATTGTTTTCAAAGAGTAAATTGACCGAGGCCTTGGAAAATTATGAGAAAGCCTTAAGACTAAATCCCCGATACGAAAAGGCTCGTCTTAACAAAGCTATTTTGTCACATAGAATGAAAGGAGAAGTCGAGACAAGATAAAGGCAGCGTAGTTTGCTGAGTGGATACATGGGGTCATTTAATGAAAAGGACACGAGTTTGTGATCTGCTGGGAATCGAGTATCCTATTATTCAAGGAGGGATGCTATGGCTTGCCACCGCTGAGCTTGCTTCGGCCGTTTCGAATGCAGGCGGCCTAGGCGTGGTCAGTCCTTTTGCAGGGATGGAGAAAGATGGAGATTCTTCAGAAAATCTTAAACTCCAAATCTCTAAAGTCAAAGAGCTCACCCAAAAGCCATTTGGCATTAACGTTCCCCTGTATCTGCAGCAGAGCGGTATTCTTGCAGATGTCCTCCTAAAGGAGGAGATTCGCATCGTAATCACATCGGGAGGAAACCCGGATCTTTACACGGAAGTTTTCCGACACCAAGGGATGAAGGTCCTCCATGTTGTCAGCACTGTAAGACAGGCTCAGAAGGCAGCATCCTGTAAAGTGGATGCTCTCATTGTTGAAGGAGTCGAGGCGGCGGCTTATGTAGGGTTTGACGAAATACCTCTTTTTTCTTTGGTCCCTCAAGTTGCTGATGTTGTTTCCATCCCCATCATTGCGGCAGGTGGAATTGCGGATGCAAGAGGAGTTGTGGCGGCCTTTGCGCTTGGGGCCGAGGGTGTGCAATTAGGTACCCGCTTTGTGGCCGTTGAGGAGAATATTGCAAACCCAAAGTATAAACAGGCCATCATAGAGGCAGAGGATGCGGACACGGTCATTACTTGTCGGAGGCTATTACCCACAAGAAGCCTTAAGACCGAACTCACAAAGCGATTATTAGCATTGGAGGCGTCCGGAGCCTCGGCTGATGCGATCAGAGATTTTCTTGGTACCAGCCGAGCGAGAAAAGGTCAGATAGAAGGTGACCTGGTCAATGGAGAAGCTTACTGTGGAACCTCTGTCGGATTGATCAAAGAGATACTTCCGGCGGCCACAGTGATTCAAAGACTGATTGATGGGTATCAAGGGATTATCAAGAAGATTTCTTAGGTTATCAGAATGACGCCGCATCATTTGGAAACATGAATTCCTTGGAATATGTGATGGAAGCCAAACATCAAAAAGATGGTCTTCTAAAAAGAGTCCGAATCTTGGATTTGGCAGATGAAAAGGCGAGCTTTTGCGCTAAGCTTTTGGCGGATATGGGGGCAAGCGTCATCAAAGTGGAAAGACCGGGCGGGGATACTTCTCGTAGGATCGGTCCATTCTTAGGAAATTTTCCCCATCCGGAAAGGAGTTTGTTTTTCTATCATAATAATACCAATAAACTGGGTATCACGCTTAACTTGGAGCATCATGAAGGCAAGAGAATCTTTTGCAGACTGGTAGAGAAGGCTGATGTTGTGGTAGAGAGCTTCTCTCCAGGGCACCTTAAGGAGCTCGGCTTAGGGTTTGAGGTATTGAGCGGAATAAACCCAGAACTAATTTTGGTTTCAGTGACAGGTTTCGGGCAGGATGGCCCCAGGAGCCAATACAAGTCCTGCGACTTGGTAGCCTCCGCATTTGGGGGACAAATGTACGTGTCCGGTTCTCACTCAACTCCACCTCTTAAACCTTTCGGAGAGCAATCATATTATGCTGGTTCACTCTTTGCTGCAACCGGAATTCTCTTAGCTCTTAGAAACCGAAATCGCAGTGGAAAGGGAGAACATATTGACATCTCCTTGCAAGAAGCAGTGGCTTCTACTTTAGAACATGTAATGATCCAGTATTTCTATGAAAAGATTGTACCGAAGAGACAGGGAAGCCTTCATTGGAATAACTCCTTTTGCATTTTACCTTGCAAAGACCATTACGTTCTCATTAGCCTTTTTCAGCAATGGGGGACTTTGGTTGAGTGGATGGACAGTGAAGGGATGGCTGAGGATTTAAAAGACGAAAAGTATAAAGAGGATGAATATCGACTCAGACACCTCGATCATATTATTGAAGTTTTACACCGATGGACCAAAACTCATACAACCAATGAGCTTTTCGAGTTAGGACAACTCATGCGGTTTCCATGGGCCCCCGTCTATTCGCCAAAAGAGATCTTAGATAACCCTCAGCTTAAAGCACGTGACTTTTTTATTAATGTGGACCATCCTGAGATTGACCAGTCTCTTCAATATCCAGGTTTGCCCTACAGATTCAGTAACTGTCCCCTGGGCCGATGGAAACGGGCGCCCTTAATAGGAGAAGATAACGTTAAAATATATCAAGAGGAATTAGGTCTCTCTGAGGCAGAAATGCAAAGGTTTTCTTTTATGGGGATCATTTAGGGAGAATTCGATGAATCAGGGAATTCTCAGTGGGTTAAGAGTCTTAGATTTCACATGGGTGTTGGCAGGTCCCTATGCCACTAGGATCCTTGCTGATTTCGGAGCCGAGGTGATTAAGGTCCAATCAAAAAAGACCACTGGTGGTGCCCAGTCTAATCTTACAGGGTTTTTTAATCATTGGAATCGAAACAAGCGGAGTATTACCCTGGACATGAGTTATCCTGAAGCAAGAGAGATTGTTTTAAAGCTGACGAAAATGAGCGATGTGGTCATTGAAAATTTCTCTCCTCGGGTGATGTCAAACTGGGGGTTAGATTACGAAAAACTGAAAGAAGTGAGAACTGATCTTGTTATGGCAAGTATGTCAGGGATGGGGCAAACAGGCCCTTGGAAAGATTTTGTGGCCTTCGGACCGACTCTTCAAGCGCTTTCAGGACTGACCTGTCTTACTTCTTTTGCTCAAGATTCTCCAATAGGTGTAGGCTATGCCTATGCAGACCTAATTGCTGGTCTTTATAGTGTCTTTGCTATATTAGCTGCTTTGGAGTACCGTGATAGGACAGGCAAAGGTCAATATATCGATCTCTCAGAATATGAGGCAATGGCTACACTCATGGGCCCCACTCTTTTAGATACAGCAGTCAATCGAAAAGAAGTTATGCCTCAGGGAAACTGCCCGGATTATATTCTTGCTGCTCCCTATGGATGCTACAAATGTTCGGGAACGGACCGATGGTGTGTCATTGCAGTGTTTGATGAGGGTGAGTGGAAAGGTCTCTGTAGAGTTATGGGACATCCTCCCTGGACTAAAAATGAACGTTTCTCCACTGTATCGAAACGAAGGGAACACGCAGATGAATTGAACGAATTCATTGGGCAGTGGACTCTTCAATATACTCCTGAAAAAGTGGTGTCCCTTCTTCAAGAAGCAGGTGTTGCGGCGGGGGTGGTTCAGGATGCCGAAGATTTAGCCAAGGACCCTCAATTGAAAGCAAGGGATTATTTTGTCAAATTAGACCACCCTGTTCTTGGTAAGACAATTTCAGATAGATACCCTTTGAAATTCAAAGATCGTCCAAAAGCTGATTGGAAGTCAGCGCCTTTGTGGGCAGAGGATAATCAATACGTTTATATGGAGTTGCTTGGATTCACAGGAGAAGAATTATCTTCTTACATTGAGAAGGGAATCATCGGTTAACTCATCTTATCCCATACTATCTCCCCGTCGAGAATCGTCATTTCTACCTTAATGTCCTTTATTCCCTCAATAGGCAGTTCGGTCGGATCACCGTTCAAGACTACTAAATCAGCCAATTTCCCAGGGGCAATCGATCCCTTTATGGCCTCTTCAAAGGTTGTTTGTGAAGCAAATTGTGTATACATCTGCAATGCTTCCAGACAGGAAATTCTTTCTTCGGGCAAAACGAGCTCCCCGTTTTCAGCCCTCCGAGAAACAGCAGAGTAGATTCCAATAAGGGGGTTGGCAGGTACGACCGGGCAGTCCGAACTTCCAGCGACTTGGACCTCATTTTTAATAAGAGTGGCTATGGGGTATAAATGCTCTAAATTCTTCCTTGGGACTGTCTTTAGGTATCGCTCCCCATTGTAAAAGATGAATGACGGTTGGGTGACTACCATGATTCGAAGAGAGGCCAATCTCTTCGCCAAAGATGGGGTGCATACAGAACAATGTTCTATACGATGCCTGTGATCAGATCTGGGCATTTTGTTCAACGAATACTCAATGGCACGATAGGCGGCTTCGATTGTCCTGTCTTCAATTGCATGAAGGACGGCTTGAAATCCTGATCGATGAATCTGAAAGACGATGTCGTTCAACTCCTCTTGGCTTGGGCTGAGCTGTCCCGTTGTCTCATGCACAATGATCTTTACTCCTCCGGAATAGAGCTGATTTTCGCCAAGTTGAGGTGGGAATTTACTCTTTCGGTATTGATTAAAGCCCTCTATACCAAGGATCATGCTGACCCTGGGTTTCAGAAATCCATGATCCTTCCAGCCCCTAAACATTTCCCATCGCTCAAAATTATTCCTTGGAGAAGCATCATGAATCGACGTGATGCCTAAGGAGCATAATTCCGTACTTGCCAGTTTTATCCCCTGCTCCATCTGGTTATTATCAATGGAAGGTATTGCTTTCTTTAGGTAGTCGCCCATACCAAAGAGCAATCCTGTAGGTTCCCCGGTTTCGATATGACGATCGATAAGACCTTCTGGAAGATCTGCTGTCTCCTTTGAAATGCCGACCAACCTTAAGCCTAAACTATTCAACACATGGGCACGGCCCGAGCGATGAGTGAGTTTAACGGGATGATTGGACGTAGCGGCGTCGAGATCCCAGCGAGTGGGATGTCTCTTCTCAGCCAAGTAGAATTCATTGTATCCTCTACCCCTTATCCAAGTTCCTGGAGAACACTCTTGAGATAGCTGTTTAATCTTAGCCTGAATGTCAGAGATAGAGCGGACATTATTTTGGGGTTTCAAGTTGAGCGTCACGAGACTTTCAGCAAAACCAAGAAGGTGGCAATGAGTATCAATAAAACCGGGTAAAATAGTCTTGCCTTTACAATTGATGACTCTTGTGTTTTTCTGCTTAAGTTTATTAAGATCTTCATTTTTTCCAACAGATAGAATCCTCGCATCTTTGATAGCAACCAATTGAGCGGTTGGGAAAGCTGGATTCATAGTGATAACATTTGCATTATAGAGATTAAGGTCTACCATGAATTTAATTCTTCCCAATTTGGTTAAAAGTGGAAAAATCTCTTTCTACAGGTTAAATTATTTACGATTTCCCTTGGTGAAGTCAAACAAATAACGTAAGACTATGTCAATTCAGCCTATGCGAACTGGAATATTCTTATATTATCAGAGGGGTGAGAGACTAAAAGATTTTCCCTGGGCATTAAAAGGAATCTTAGAACAGGAGAACGGTTTTTATACGATGCCTTTTATCCCTTGAAGCCTCAACTTGTGCCTACAGCAGCTTGAGGCGGTTTGAAGCCTCCCCCTGCAGGGCGGCTTCGGAGGGCCTCCCTCATCTCTTGCACAGTTACACATTCTACTTATATGAAAAAAACAATGCGCTCTCCTGGCGCACTCTATAGCAGATAGCGAGACTGTCGAAAAACCTAAAATCAGGTTTTTTCGAAGACGCAAGTAGTTGATATTACAGTATGGGAATTTTCTAAGATGATAGCATTTAGACTTTTTCGACAGTCTCAGCAGATACTGTAACCTCTCCGATATCATAATTAATTGACAGTCTATAAAAAGGGAACCACGCCACTCCCTTTTGATCTCCCCATCTCAACAAGCTCTGCACGCCCGTCGACTGCTTGCCCAGTTTAATTTTATAGATAAGCTCCTGCTTTGACAACCAGCCGTTATTTGGATAGGCGTGCTTAGTGGTATACCGGGATAGAAAAGAATACCCACTCTTCTTTAGGTTTTCTTCCCCCTGTCTTATGGCCTTTCTTATTGAAATAGTATTCCCCAATATATGCCGGATTCTGCAAAAGGTCATTAACACGCCCGTTGGTCCAGGGGTTCCCGCGGTAGGTTATCCCTTTTTCGTTTAGGTAACGTGCAACCCCATACATTCCCAACGCCTGCCCTTTATTTCCATTCACCCAAAGAAAGGGTTTGACTTGAGAGAGTTGACGGATCGATATCTCCCGGGTCCTGGGAGCAATCGGGTTTTGATCCTTCAGAGATTGTGGATGCAGTGGTTTTAATGTTGCAAGGGAGAGGGAGAAGGCTTGAGGATTTAAGGGAGTTAAAAAGTGAAGAAGGCTTAATGAAGTTGATTGGTCGAGATGAGATTCCAGAGCCAGATACGGTGGGAGATTTGCTAAAGAGGATGGGAGATCCGTAGGCAGGGCAGTTGGGATTAGAAGGGTTGGATAGAGTTCGAGATAAGATAAACGAAGGGGTTTTGAAAAAGGATGGGATCGAGGAATGCACGTTAGATGCCGATGCTACAGAGATTATTGGTGAGAAAGCCGATGCCTTATTTACCTATAAAGGGAACAAGGGCTATATGCCGTTGTTCGGGTTTTTGTATGAGAACCCGGTTTATCCGTACCATGAATTTCGGGAGGGCAACGTAGCGCCACCCTTTGGCCAGAAGGAGTTTTACTTTGAATGTAAACAGCGGATGCTCCGAGGCAAAAGGATTGGGCAATATCGAGGGTACAGTGCCTCGTATCAAGCAGGTCTTTTCAATCAGTTAGAGGAAAATGGGGTGAAGTGTGGGATTACAGTGGATCAGGACAAAGGGGTGAAAGCGGCAATTGGTTTGATACCGCGTGGAGATTGGAAGGAGTCGGTGAAGGGCTGTGGTTATGAGTTAGGGGAGGCGGTGATTCGCATGAATGAAACGAAGAAGGCTTTTCGTTTGGTGGTCAAGCGAGAGGTTCGGAGACAGGGGAACTCTTTGGGAAAGAAGGGAAGTATTTTTATCATACGGTAGCGACGAACTGGCTGGAGGAAAAGAATACTAAGGAGGTTTTGAAGTGGCACAATCAGAGGGGACAAGCGGAGAATTTCAATAAGGAGCTCAAGATTGGGTTGGGGATGGAGCGGATGCCTTGCGGGCAGACCCATGTCAAGGCCGTGTTTTTTCGAATCGGAGTCATTGCTTATAATCTCTTCATTGGATTCAAGCGACTTTCGTGTCCAGGGTCATGGGTGAAACATACCATTGCCACTTTTCGTTGGAAGATGGTGCAGGTGGCGGGCCGGACTGTGAGGCATGCTGGAGAGATGGTTCTAAAGTTGACTATCGATCTGGAAAAAGTGGAACTGTTTCGAGATATCAGGCAAAAATCGTTCGAATTGAGCTTATGTCCAGACGGGTGAAAATGGAGACGAATCCAGCCGGCAAGACACAAAGCCAAGGGAGTACTTTTCGCAAAAAACGAGGAATGGCCATGCCCCAGTGAGGAGGCTCCTTTTCCTGATACGGGATAGGAAGATAGCTTGAAGAATCAGGGACTCCTCGTCCAAAAAGTCTCTAAATCCTCATAACCCGTTACGTCTACTTATTCTATATCGGGATTTGGGTTGCAGCAGACTATTCACTTTAGCAAAATTCTATGTTATTAATAAAAAGATTTTTC
>Ga0187770_10001656_pt1 | contig 11963 bp, 13 predicted proteins | sample 0116_SJ02_MP02_2_FD_133154 | JGI IMG/M metagenome (GOLD analysis project Ga0187770, IMG submission 133154) | Tropical peat soil microbial communities from peatlands in Department of Meta, Colombia - 0116_SJ02_MP02_20_MG | ecosystem: Environmental > Terrestrial > Soil > Wetlands > Peat | place...
CCTCTGTTACGGCATCGTGAAAAAATACGGCGGTAAGATCGGCTTCTCCAGCTCCTCAGCGGAAGACCACCCTGGGAAGCCAACGGGCACGACTTTTACTGTATCGATGATGGTACATCAAGAATAAGAAGAGGGGGCGTCATGGAACAGCACATTTTGGCCGTAGACGACGAACCTCACATGTTGAAACTCCTCGAAAGGATCATCACCGAAAAAACCTCTTACCCCATCACCACGACGACGAATTCCCTCGAGGTTCCTAAAATTCTCGAGCAAAACCGCTTCGATCTCATCATCACCGACCTGAAGATGCCCGGTCTCGACGGGATCGACCTGCTCCGGCTGATCCGGGAAAACAACCGCCCGGAAGAAGTAATTATCATCACCGCTTTCGGCTCTCTGGAGACTGCGGTTGAAGCTCTTTCCCGGGGGGCCTTTGATTATATTACCAAGCCCTTCAAGAAAGAGCAGATTCTTTTTACCATGGATCGGGCCATGCGCTGGCAGAAGCTCAAACGGGAGGTCCAGGGAATCCAAAAAATTTTCAGCCTGGAGCCCTATGAGAAAGCCAGCCAGGCTTTTGCCCGCGAGTATGTGCGCAACCTGGCCAAGCGATGTGCCGATGAAAAGGAGATGGCCGCCCGTTCGGGGATATCTCCCGAAACGATCGCCGCGGCCCTGAAGGAGAACCCTGAGAAGACAGGTGGCGACCCAAGAGGGGAAGGATAAACGAAGAAATGACCGAGGAGTGAAAAGATGGAAAGACTGAAGAAAGCAGGCGAATTGATGATTCCCTTGGATAAGTACCCCCACGTCCCCCACTGGTTTACCTTGCGCCAGGCAATGGCGGTCTTGGAAAAAACCAAGCTTCATCCCGACCTACCGGGAGGTCCATCGCTCGCCCGTTTCGTCCTGGTCTTTGATGAAACCTATAAGCTTCTGGGAATCACCCGGCGCCGGGACATCCTTCGGGGCTTAAAGCCTCAATTTCTAGCCGGCCTGCCGACTCAAGCCCCAAAGACTGGTCCGGAGGGAAAACCCGACCCTGTATTGCCCGAGGTTTCTTATGATAAGATACTACAGGGGCTGCGTGAGCAGGCGGAGCGCCCGGTTAGCGAGATCATGTTGCCCATCCAGGGCACGATCGATTATGAAGAGGACATTTTCCAGGTCATCTATAAAATGGTTGAAATCAATGTAAGCATGTTGCCTGTGCTCCGGGAGAATATGGTAGCGGGAGTGGTTCGCTCCGTTGAAATCTTCCATGAGATCGCCGAACTCATTCTCTGATGGATTCCTTAGGCATTTGAGGGACAGGGAAACTAGGGTGAAGAACTGGATGAAAAATGTGATCCGTTTCCTGGAGCCTGCTAAAGTCTGCGACGACAAGACCGTAATGGAGAAATACGGCCATTTTCAATGTTTCCTGGATGCCAGGAAAAAGGGACTGGCCATGTTGGGCTTATCCCCTCCCCTGCCTCGTCAGGATATCTCGCAAGAAATCGGCCGGGTCATTCATTTTTTGAACCTCCTTTCGGAGCAGAAATATTCGGACCTGGGTCAAATCCTCCGGGATATCGAAGACGGGAAACTGGAGATTTGGGGGAGAAATCCGCAGGATGGTTCGGCATCGGGTTTCCCCGGTTCGGGGCTTCTGCAACCGCAAGGATGCCGCACTTTTCAGGATCTGCTAACCTGTACCCATAACCTGGCCATTGAAGAGATGTTTCATCTTCTGGATAAATGCGATGTCAGCAGAGGGCCGGCGAAAAAAGTCAAAACCGGCCTTCCTATTAATCTTCACCTGATCGACCTTGGAGGGGGCCTGCTCCCGGGATCGGAATCGAAACTCCTCTCCAGGGAACAGATTCTTTCCTTGCCTATGCAGGCCATGTTCAAGGGAATGTATTATCCGGGAATCACCTGGTCCGGGCCCATCGGCATTAACTTGAAAGGACTCATGGTCATCATGGCCCAAAGTACCAGCCGGCCGGAAGAGGATTTTTGGGTCAAGACCTATGCCCTGGTGTCTAGAGAATACATGAGCTATCATTCTCGCCTGGGATATCATTATTCATCGGTGGATGCTTATTGCAGTGAGGAAGCCGACAACAATCACATTCGGTTCATGTTTAAAGGGGGGGCCGCGGATGATCTGAGGCGGGCTTTCCGGGCCCGATTCATTGGCGGAGTCCTGGAGAGGATTGGCTTCGTCGTTGAGGTTCAAGGGGATCTGGTCAACGCCAGATTTCTCCGACAGACTCGCTCCGAGGTGGAAGCAAAATTGGACTTGCTAGGCCGATTGATGGGCTGTTCCCGTCAAAGAGACATGGTCATGAACGACGAATCCATCGTCCATTGGCATATAGAGGCCTTTCTGAAGGGAAACTATTCGTTTTCCGCAGACGGTTGATTAATTCTCTTTCTTCACCTTGGCCTTCTTCATACTTAACCCGAATCCCTCAAACAGATGGAAGATCGCATAGCCCCACCACAAAGTGTAGACAATATAAAAAACCAGCAAGAAAATCATAATTCCTGCCCGATCGGCGACCTTCTGCTGCTCGACTTGATAAAAATTATAGGCGGGTTCAATGCCCCTTTTGATGACCTCCGAAACGATTCTTGATTCTTCGATCTGCAGGTTCTTTTTGAAGGATTTCTCCATCCTGCCCAGTGCCATCCACCAGCAGTGCAGGGCCTCCTTTCCGTCACATCCATATCGGTCCGTAACCTTCTGGCCGTCATTCTTAAACATGTGATCAGAATCCCTCAGGATACTTTGCAGGAGCTTACCCAGATCTCCTTCGATCGAAAGGGTCCCCCCTTGGACTTCTACCTTGGCTCCCCCCAAGGAGAATAGCTTCGCGGTCTGCTCCGCCTCCTGAACCTTCTCTAGGGAAAGAGTAGTCCGAAAAGTTTTTCCGGTAAATTTTTCGGTGCTAGTGAAGAGCCCGGGAATAAAATAAGAGGATCCTTTGGTGAGTTTATTAAAAAGTTCGTCGGCATAATCGAGCCCGTTCTTCGAGGAAAAAATGGGAGAAAAGATCAGGATCAATACCCCGAAGAAGGAGAAGAACAAGACCAAACCGACGAAAAGAGAACCTCTTCGGCTATAAGCCATAGGGCTCACCCTTCTTTCAGTGCTTGAAGGTTTCCAAGGAATTTGCTCAAGACCCAGAGGCCAAAAAAACCGACGACCGCCCAGAAGATAATATTTCCGACAAAATCGATGGGCCCAGACACCGATTGGGGAATGCTAACGATCTCCAGTTCCGTCAGCTTTTTGGGTAGAGTGGCAATCCGGTTGATAAAACCGGCTAAAATAGAGACGGCATAAAATCCGCGAATATGGACCCCTTTGACCACCTTGGTAGTTAAGGCCCCCAGCTGGATGCCGATGAGAGAGCCGATAAGCATTCCCATGGCCAGAGTGTAAAAAACATATCCATAGATGGCGTACTGGCCGATCGCCCCCAGACCCGCGGTAAAGATGATTTGGAGGATATCAGTCCCCACCGTAGTCATGGAGGAGACGCCGAAGATATAAACGAACATGGGAAAGGTAACAAACCCTCCCCCCACCCCCATGATGGCTGCGAGTATGCCCACTAACAGCCCCCCGAGGGCGACAATAACCCCCGATAGTTTCCGGCCCCCCAAGTCCTCATCAAAGGTAAGCATAGGTGGAATCTTCAGATTTTGCAGTTTAATGGCCACACCAGTCATCCCCGAAACTCTCCCATGAGTATCCTGGGTTTGGCTATGAGAAGAACTGGTCGGCACTCCCCTGGAAGACCTTAGAAAATCATAGAGGCCATAAAACCCGAGGAAACCCAGGAGAATCGAATAGATAATGCTGATAAAGGTGTCGCTGAGCAGAGGATCTTTATTGTATAGAGCCTTGTTGATTGAACCACCGATTACCGTCCCCAGCCCTGAACCCAATAAGAAAGCTAAGGCTAATTTTATAGAAACATTGCCCAATTTCCGGTGGACCGCGGTTCCCATGATGGCCTTGGCAAAAATATGAAAAAGATCTGTGCCCACGGCCACGATGCCTTTGACCCCAGCGGCCATAAGAGCGGGGGTGATGATAAAGCCTCCCCCGGCGCCAATACAGCCCGTAATAAGCCCGGCGCAAAGGCCAATGGCAATGGAAACCAGAAATATGGACGCGGAATAGTGAACGGGGGCATAGGCGGTTTCTCCCCCTAAAATGGCCGCCCCTTCACAGAGCGCCACTGCCAAAATCGGCAGCAGCAGGAGGAGCAGGATCAAAACCTTCTTGCGGTTTTGTAGAATGTCCAGGGAGACTTCGATGTCCCACCGGGCATGGGCTTCGGCCGCTGTCCTAAGAAACTCGAAAACTTCCCTTCCTAGGTTCACCGATAATCCTCCTTACTCGACACTCCTCAAGGAGGCACTTAATGTCCCCCACCCCTCTTGAAAATGGCCCCTACAAATAGACCTACCCCCACCGCGATGAGAGCCGCCAAAATTCCATAAACCACCGCATTCCCATGGGCTTGATGGGACAACCACTCCGCCACCCCAGCCGATCTTACCAAAAAACTTTGCTCGTTAAAAAGTTGCGCCTTTCCATCTTTCACGGCATAACAAAATACCCGATATTTTCCCAGGGGAGCCTCGGAAGGATGAATCAATTGGGCTTCAAATTGACCCTGGCTGATCTTCACCGCACCTTCTTGAAATCGGTATAGTCCGGCTTCCTTGAGGATCCGGATCAAACCGGAAAGGTATTCTCTCTTCAGGGCAGCCTTCTCTCCCTGGTTGGGGTCTTCTTTATGATGTATTTGGGCCTGCTGGTATATTTCTTGAAAATCAGAGGTGAGCCCCGCCACCTTTTGATCCTTTTCGGACAGAATATCCGAGACTTTGGCCGAACTTAAGAGGATGCACATCCCCGGGATGTTTTTTACCTCGGCATGACCAATGGGTAGCCATACAAATCCCAGGCCTTTTCCTGATTTATTCAATTTAAATTCCCGGTTGGGGGCGACAATCTTCAAAATGATTTCCGCGCTCGGTGGTGCCTGTCCAGTAATGGTCACGACGTGAAATTTTTCAGAAAGGAGGTTCTTTTCCACACACGGGGGCAGGCATTTCACAATGTCTTCCGCACCAAAAACCGAGGACCTCAAAATCCCTAAAGCGATCAGACCCGTGAAGAGGCCGAGACCGAGGAGACCTCTTCTCATCAGTGCCCCCCTCCTCCCCGAGCCAGACCTATTAGATTCTCCGGGGTAACCAGTAAGTCAATCAGCATTTTCCCCATCACCAGCAAGACAATGATCCCCAAGAGGATGCGTAGCTGTTCTCCGCGAAGACGCCGGCCCACTCGGACGCCAATTTGGGCTCCCACCGTGGAACCGAAAAAAAGAAGGATGACCAAAACCAAATCGACTGTATGGTTGCGAATCGCTTGCTGGATGGTCACATTGATACAAGTCAAAACGATCTGGAATAAGTCGGTCCCGATGGCCACAATCGTGGGCATACCCAAAATGTAGATCATGGCCGGCACCATGATGAATCCTCCGCCCACCCCCATGATGGCAGCTAAGATCCCAACAGACGCCCCCAAGATAAAGGGGAAAACGGCTGAGGTGGTCATCCGGGATTTGGCAAAATTGACCTGCAACGGGAGCCTGGCGGTCATCTTCCGAATCATCGATTCTTTGGGTTCCAGGGAGAATGCCTCTTCGGTTATTGCTTTGCTGCGGCGTAGCGCGCCCAAACTTTCGATGAACATAAAAGCCCCGATCGTACCCAATACAAACACATAAACCAGTTTGATGACAAAATCCACATTTCCCCTGGCTGCCAGCACTTTAATAATTTGTACTCCAATAGACCCGCCAGTGATCCCCCCCAGGAGGAGGATGATGCCCATCCTAAAATCAACATTTCCCATACGACTGTGGGCATAGGCCCCGGAGGAGGCAGCGGCAACGATCTGGTTGGAATCACTGGCGGCGGCGACGGTTGGAGGAATTCCAATAAAAATAAGGAGGGGAGTCAATAGAAATCCCCCGCCAACCCCGAATAGACCGGAGAGGAATCCTACCAAGCCTCCCAGTCCCATCAGAAGAAAGACGTTAACACTCATGTTGGCGATGGGCAGGTAGATATCCATCGATCTCTCTTTGACCAAAAGATTGGTCCTGGCACCATAGGTGAAAGATAAGTATAGGCCTGTGTAACAGAAGAAAGCGGGGAAGTCAAACTAGATTTTATTATAGCAGCCATAAGTTTTCCTCATTGGCTCCCCTTCACTTCTATTTGCCAATCGATTCCCGGTGCAGTTTTCAGATTTCCCTTTGACTACCTCCATTCACCAAAAGGAGAGTTCTTATGAAGACAGGTCGCAGACGACTACGACATAATGGCCAGGCCCTTTCTTAAAACCCAGATGATACGGGTTCTCAGGCTATGGTTCCTAGGAGGCGAAGAATAAGGAGATCGATAGTCTTGTAAGATCAATTTGATTTCATTAGGATAGGTTGATTCACGACAGCTTCTTTGAACTGGCTTGTGACTACTTCATCTGGGATGAAGAAAGGGGCTTGAGCCTATTCCTCATCAAACTTGATGATAGATCTTTTCATGTTCGCCATGGCATTGACAATCAGTTCAACGAGCCCGCCTTGATAGATGTGACTGCGCTCGGTAGCGTGGTAAAATCCCATCCTTTGCAATTGGAGCAGGGAGCGCACACGTACTTGGGAATTTTCCGGGGTTCATCCTGAAAGCGTCTAAGATCTGCAGAAACTTCTTCCGGCTGCTGACCAGAGTCCGCCACTCGGAAAAATTATGACCCGACATGATGGCGAACCCGGCGCCACCGCCGCAGCAGTAGTTATCCACCCCGTGAGGTGTCATTTCCCGGAACCTGGGGGCGATTTTCTTTAAGATGCGTCGCTGCGGCTTTAAGATACCCCTGGCCCGGACAACGCGACATGGGTCGTGCAGGGTAACGGGGAAGCCACTCCGGGAAGCATCCCGCTTGACTTTCTCGCTGTTCACGATCTGCTTAAGGGTCAAGAAAGCGGATTCCCTGGGGATATTCAAGTCCCCCGTCAGCACCCGGTCTGCTATGATCGTCAGGACTTTATGGGCATGGCCGCACTGCCCGATGATGATCTTTGAGCGAGAGCTTCAAGCGGCTTCTCGACGGGCACCGCCACTTTTTTCTCTACTACAATTGCCGTTGCCACTAGGTTGACCAGTTGCTTCACCTCCATACCCAGCTTATAGTGTCGGATCAGGTCAGTCAGCCCGTCTACACAGTTATGGCAGGAAGTGACGACGATTTTGGCACCCGTAGCTTTAAGCTGTTCGGCTTTGATTTTCCCTGACTTAAGCCGCAACGGCGTATACTCCGACATGGACATTGCCCCTCCGCCGCCCGTGCAGCAGTAGTTTTCTGCCCTGTTGGGATACATCTCCCGAAAGTCGGTAGCCACCAGGTTTAATAATTCTCTAGGCTCTTCAAAGAGTCCGCAACTGCGGGCATTGTTGCAGGAATCGTGGAAGGTAACAGGAATGGTGTTCTTGGTCTTGTCTACTTTGATCCGGCCCTCTTTCAGGTAGCGCAGCATGGTAATGACCGAGCTTTCCATCTCGAAGGGGATATCCATCCCCGCCCAATTGGGCCCTTCACAGCGGGTGGAGCGGTAACCGTGACCGCACTCTGAGACCACCAGCTTCTTGCCCCGGAGTTCAATCACTTTCTCGTACAGCCTGCGGGCCACCCCGCCTCCCAGGTCATCGTCCCCGGAGAAGAGACCAAAGTTAGTCATGTCCCATTCCTCGCTGGGCATGGTCCAGTTCTCTCGGGCACAATAAAAGATTTTGGCCGCATCGGCAATCGTGCGGGGATCATACTTGACTTCCCGGGGGTTGATCGCATAGACCACATCAGCGTCCATTTTATCAATGGGAATCCGGGCTGCGGGGTCTTCGACCTCATTCACCAGTTCCTCGGACATCCAATCCAGCGTCTCCAGGTAGTCTTCCTTGAGCACACCCATCTGGTTTCCGATCTCCCATTGGTCTTTGCTGACCACGGCTACGCCTTCGGGCATGATGCCTACGGAGACCAAACAGCCCCGCATCATCCGGTTGAAGGTAGCATAGTCAACTCCCATGGGGCAGTTCACCGAACACCTCCGGCAGTTGGTGCATTTGCCGAACACGATATCCTTGAGCTTTTCCAGTTCCTCATCGGTGTAAAGGTTTCCGGCGTGCACCCACCAGGGGAAGACCCGACCGGTCCAGTCAAAGTTGCGCTTGAACAGCCGGCGGATCTGGTCCGCCTTGTACGCGGGGGCATAGGTGGGGTCGTCAGGATTGGCCAGGACGTAATGGCATGCTTCGGTGCACATGCCGCAGTGAACACAGGCCACCAGCGAGGCTACCATCTGCCGGTTGAGTTTCTTCTTCATCCGCTCTAACACTCTTTCCACTTTGTAAGATCGTTTTTTCTCGGTCATCAGTCACTCCTGAATGATCAAATTATAGTTGTTAATTCTTCGTCGGTTTGGGTTGAGGACTGTGCTTCAGAGGATAAACCCCGCGATGTCCCATGGTCCTGCCGAAATAAAAGCGCGTGAAAGGATAGTAGAGGTAATGGGAGATCTTGCTGAAAGGGACATACATGAGGAAGAAGGCGGTTAAGACGAAATAGGCGAGCAATGGACCCTCCCCCTGGTCTGGGTGATTGGGTGCAGCCCAGATGGAGACAAACAGCCAAATGGTGAGCAGGAAGAGGGAAAAGAAGTCATCTGGAGTACTGATCAGGTTTATAACCCGATCATACAGACGGCGATAGAGACGATAACAGCTGATGATACATCCTATGGCAAACAAGACTTGGAGGCTGCGGAAAATGAACGGGGGCTTGATTAGGCTGGGAGCATAGGGGATTAAGAAAGACATGAGAATGTTGGCGGCAACGGCCAGATGGAAGAATACAAATTGCAAATAAAAGAAGAATTTCTGGCGCGTGCTTTCCATCGCCCAGGGCATAGCAATGTTAAACAGGGAATAAATGGCCCCTTTGGCCGAGGTGGTATTGGAAGAGCCGGTCGGAGCTTGGCGGTCCCGACCCGCCTTGTACCGCAGGATCCAGCGGATGCGCAGGATGTAGACCAAGCCCATAAATCCCAGGGCTATCAGCTGCAGCTCGTTCTCGACAAAGTTAAGTAAATCACTCATCTTTCCCTCCGCTCTTTTTCTCCTTTTTCCCCCAAAACAGCTTCTCTCCTTTTTTTCTTATAGTGGTCCGGAAATTCCCATGATCAGCATTATGTACCAATTCCCATTTCACCGAAATTTATCGGGCAATGCTCAGGGGTTACCGCCCATCTTCTTAAGCCGCTCCTGGAAGGCTTTATACTCCCTAGAATCTCGAAGACAAAAGATGACTTCTTCCAGGTTGGCCTGACCTTCTAGATGTTTCTTGACCACCTCCAGAGTTATTCGGGCGCAAAGGTCCAGCGGAATACCGTAAAAACCAGCTCCCATGGCCGGGAAGGCCAGTCGCTTGATTCCCTTCTCTTCGGCCTTCCGCAGCACATTTAAAGTCGTGGCACGCAATTTCCCTTCGGTGTCCTCTTCCTGGAACCGGGGCCCTACGGAGTGGATGATAAATTTGGCCTTCATGTTCCCGGCAGAGGTCACCACGGCTTCACTGGTGCCGAGAGTGCCAAATTTTTTGAGTTCCTCCTGAATTTTGGGGCCTCCCCGCAGCGAAATGGCTCCGCCGAAACCCGAGCCCAAGACCAAGTCCGGCCGGGCATAATACACAAAGGCTTCAATTTCCAGACCCGTGATATCACCGGTCATCAAACGCATCACCCTATTGTTAACCTTTAACTCATCCGGCATGCTCCAACTCCCTCGCTCAAAAAGGTGATCGACTTCAGGATTCCAGGTCCCCCCAATTTAGCCATCAGGTTGAGGACAAACGAATCCCTCTCGGCACTGTTCACTTCCCAAGCAGGTCTTTCCGCAAACAGTGCCCACTCATTCCCGGCAACGTTTTGGATTCTGGATACTCTGGCTACTCAATTCGGCTGACTGGCAACGAGTCATTAGGCAAGCCTTCCACTCCCGTTCGTGAAAGAAGCGTTCTCGAGCTGGAGAGAAAAGGCTTTGTGCCTCCGGAAGAGGTCTCTCTTGCAAGAAATCCTTCATTCCCGATGGCGTCCATATTATCTATTAGCACGAAGAACATACCGGCGTCAAGGTTTTTTTGTTGGATCCCTTATATTTTTCTTCAGGAATTCATAAAGTTATAAAAAATAGCCGAATATTTTTACCTCAATCTTTTTTCCCTTGGTAAAACACATAAAACCGATAAAATAAATAAAAAACTGAAAGGGAAAAGGATGGGCCCTCAAGATAGCCTACTCTCTACGGGGAAAGCTTCCAACCAGGAATTCCGGATGACCATGAGTGGAAAGAAGAAGCTGGAGGAGGTGCGGGCGACCGGTGCCCAGTTTCTGGCTGCATCCTGTTCCAACTGCAAAGGCCAGCTCACCCAATTGATGGAATACCCCAAAGAAGAGGTGGCGGTCGGCGGGGTCCACGACCTGGTCTCCCGGGCCATCGTTCTTAACAAGCTCAATTAGTCTTTTCTCTCCGCTCTTGCCAGGGGGGTAAAACTCCCTGGCATTTCCATACTTGGGCTATCCCTCTATGTTCCGAGGACCCTTCTTTTCTCTCTTATACTCGCCCCAAGGTTGTCTTATTGCAGATGTCCCTCTCTTTCAATATGCCCTTGGTTTAGGCGAAGAACGGAAGTCCCGCGATCCGGCACGCGCCCCGCCGGTACCCCTCAGGAAAGAGCCTATGCAGATCATCCAGGTCCAGATCATGAGCCTGGCAGACCTCAAAGACAGTCGGAATGTTGTTCATGGCCTGGTAATAGTTGCGTAGGAACCGGATGACTTCCCAATGCTTGGGAGTCAAACCCTGGGGTAGCTTCCACTCCTGGCTGACGAGAAGGACAAAACGCTCGTTCCATTCATGAAAATCTTCAAGGAACCCCTGCGGGGTGACCTTGAACTCCCGTATGAGAAGGGGGGCGGTTTCGCAGATGGCCCAGGAATTCACTTCATTGATGAATTTGTAGTTAAGACCGGCGATCCGGCAGGCTCCGCGAAAGTAACCGCTGGGAAATAGCGATTTCAGCTTGCCGAGCCTAATGTGGTTTTCCGCGCAGGCAACGACCAGCAAAGGAAGGTTTCTTTCCTTTAAGAACTTCCCCCGAATATAGATGATAAAATCCCAATGCTCCTTGGTCAGCCCGCCATAGATTCCCTGCAGCCGGGCCATGCCGTTGGCGAATTCCTCATCCCATTGCTCCGGCGGATCAAGGAATCCGTATTGATCGAGGGTGTATGTCTTGCCTTCCCCGAACGTTACCGTTTTTACCGGTAGTTGATCCATAGCTTCTCCTTCTTCCTAAAGTACACTTTTCAATATTAAGTGTCAATCACTGACCGCTCACCTTCTTGAGATTGCATCTCAATGAAAAAAGGTGAAATTTCTCCCTGGGAAAGCGGGGGAGCAGGAATCCAAGGACGCTCCAGGCGACATCTGCTGAATAGCTGCTGGGCAACAGCTAACAGGAATCGAAAGACGACACAGCCGGAGGGATGCGAGGCCACAGTGAGCGGGTTAGAGACCTCCTGGGAGAGGCCGACTAAGCCTCACTCTCTTTTTTGACTGAGACGACCACTTTATAGAGAATCGTGAGGATCAGAAAGCCCATGGCCCAGACTCCCAGGGTTATGAGCACCTCTGGCCCCGTAGGAAAATATTCCGTAATCTTTTCCAGGGGCGAAGGAATGAATCCGGTTACTATTAATCCGAGCCCCTTCTCAATCCACAGGGAGATGAAAGTGGCCGCGCTGGCGACCGCTAAAAGG
>Ga0187770_10001657_pt1 | contig 11956 bp, 10 predicted proteins | sample 0116_SJ02_MP02_2_FD_133154 | JGI IMG/M metagenome (GOLD analysis project Ga0187770, IMG submission 133154) | Tropical peat soil microbial communities from peatlands in Department of Meta, Colombia - 0116_SJ02_MP02_20_MG | ecosystem: Environmental > Terrestrial > Soil > Wetlands > Peat | place...
GGCAGCATATTTTGGAGCCGACTTTTTCGCTTCTACGTAACGACCCGCTGCCAATGCGGCGATACAGCCTTCGGAAGCCGCAATCACTATCTGTTTGGCGTAATTCTGCCTCAAGTCCCCTGCGGCGAAGATGCCTGCAATACTTGTCTCACATTTCTCATCAGTCAGCACGTAACCCGAGGCGTTAGTCTCTACCCCCGGGGGCACAAGCGCGCTGTTTGGCGAAAAACCCACAAAAATAAAAACTCCGTCAACTTCAAGCTCAGTTTCTTCCCTCGTTTGGGTGTTCCTTAAAGCGACTGCCCGCACGCCCTGCTCATTATCCTCAATCTCAGTGACAACCGTATTCAAAATGATTTCAATCTTCGGTTCAGACTGGACGCGTTCCTGGAGGATCCTCGCCCCCCGGAACTCATCGCGCCTGTGGATTAAATGAACGCGCCTGGTTATCCTCGCAAGATAAAGCGCATCCTCGAGGGCGGTGTCACCGCCGCCGACAACACAAACGGTTTTGTCACGGAAAAAAAATCCGTCGCATGTCGCGCAATAGGAGACCCCTCTGCCGAAATTTTCGATCTCGCCGGCAACGTTGAGCCTCCGGGCAGAGCCCCCTACAGCCAGAATCAAGCTATGCCCATTCAAGACCTCTCCATTCGCAAGGCGAACCGAGTGGAAATCGACTCCGGGCTCTATCGCCACGACCTCCTGCTGGATTGTATCAAGGTCGTACCACTTTGCATGCTGGAAAAATTTTTCCGAAAGATCGAACCCGCTTATATCGATAAACCCCGGATAGTTTTCCACCCCTTTTGTGATAGCCACCTGGCCGCCCGGGACCCCCTTCTCGATAAGCACAGACCTCATGGCCGCCCGCTTGGCGTAAATTCCCGCAGTAAGACCGGCAGGACCTCCACCGATGATGATAATGTCGTAGGTCTCGTTTTGAGCCATTTCAATTTGCCCCTGCATTCAATATATCATAGACAGTCCGCGCGCGCATTTCCCCTTATTACATAATCAATGGAGCCTGGAATACATAAATGTCCGTTTATATGATGCTCCTCGTGATGTCAACGCAAAAAATCACTTTCATTTTCGGATTGAATTTTTGGTGTTTGGTGGTCTAAATAGTGACAATCCGATTATAGGTGGAGCAAAAGTGCAAAGACCGACAAAGAGCCAGTATTACGTGGATATCGCCCGAGCTGTCGCAATGCGGAGCACCTGTCTGAGGCGCAGATTCGGCGCGGTGATTGTGAAAAACGATCAGATAATCAGCACGGGCTATAATGGCGCCCCCAGACAGACTTCCAACTGTATCGACCTGGGGTATTGCTTCCGCCAGGAAAGAAATATTCCCGCAGGGCAGAACTATGAACTTTGCCGGGCTGTCCATGCAGAGATGAACGCCATAATCCACGCGTCCCGGCTCGATATGGTCGGGGCTGAACTTTATCTGGTGGGCATTGAGGCGGAAACGGGCGAGGTGGTCTCCGAGATCGTTCCCTGCCTGATGTGCAAGCGAGTAATAATCAATGCAGGCATCGACCGGGTCGTTCTGCCCGAAAGGGCCGGGGGCTTCAGATACATCGACGTCAATGACTGGACTATCGAGGAGAGGATCTCTCACCGCGTCGAGGATCAATCCGGCGGCAGGACTGAGGCATGATTCCGCGTTTCGCGGGACTGAGGACTTAGTGAGTGCACTAAGAGGAGCCGCCTTGCACTGGCTCCCGAGACAAAACTGTCAAGCTTGACGGCCATATACTTTTTTCCATCCGGGCTGCGAGGCCGTTGCTGGGCTGAGGCGCCGTGCGCCGTGACGAAAGTCAATACTGGGACATAAAATGGCTGACAACGCCCGGCACATAATTCAAGCCAAAGAGCTGCGAAAAAATTTCGGTAGTTTCCCGGCGGTTGACGGAATATCGTTTCATCTGACTTCCGGAGAGTGCCTGGGTCTTCTGGGCCCAAACGGAGCCGGAAAGACCTCGACGATACGGATGGTATATGGGTTTTCACCGATGACTTCCGGGCGGCTGGAGGTTTTCGGCCTCGACGTAAAAACCAGGTGGCGGCAGATAAAATCGAGAATCGGCGTATGTCAGCAGGAAAATAACCTCGACCCCGACCTTACCGTCCTCCAGAACCTGGAGATATTCGCTCGCTATTTCAATATTGCCCGAAAGGAGAGCCGGGCTCGGGCCCTTGAACTTCTGAAGTTTATCGCGCTTGAGAGTCGAAAAGATGACAAGGTGACCAGCCTTTCGGGAGGAATGATGCGCAGGCTGGTGCTTGCGCGCGCCCTCATCAACAACCCGGAACTGCTCATCCTGGATGAGCCCACCACGGGACTCGATCCACAGGCGAGACATCAGGTGTGGGAGCGGCTGGAGCTGCTTCAGGCAAGCGGGCTTTCCATACTTCTTACCACCCACTACATGGACGAAGCCTCGAGGCTGTGCGAGAGGCTCATAATCATGGACCACGGCAAGATTCTGGTGGAGGGAGAACCTGCCGAACTCATTCGTTCATATGCAGGCGACCACGTAGTTGAGATCGTAAACCCGGGGCCCGATATAAAAGAATTCGTAGATGCTCACGATTTCCTACACGATTCCCTGAACCATCGGATGATCATTTACGGCAGGGAGGACGACAGACTTTTCGACCTGATCGGGGAGAAGTTTTGCCGGCAGACCTGCATAAAGAGGCTGGCGACCCTTGAAGACGTTTTCTTGAGACTCACGGGAAGGGAGCTTCGCGAATGAGGGGCGCCCTTCAGATTACGAATATCTCATGGCGCTTTATCCGCATCTGGCAACGCAATGTGCTGGTATATCGCAAGATCTGGCTCGTAAACTTTTTCGTGCCCCTTCTTGAGCCGCTTCTGTTCCTGGCAGCTTTCGGATTGGGCATGAGCGCCCTGATCGGCCGGGTGCAGTACCATGGAGAAGAGATTTCTTACATAGTTTTCATAACTCCTGCGCTGCTGGCGATCACAATGATGTACAACTCATTTTTTGAAAACACTTACGCTTCGTTCGTCCGTATGTACTACCAAAAAACTTTTGACGCCATGATGGCCACCCCTCTTTCTCTGGAAGACATCATCGCCGGCGAAATTGTGTGGGGCGCCACCAAGTCGGTTATCGCAACCGCAATAATGCTGGTGGTGGTGAGCTTTTTTGGATTTGTCTATTTTCCTCACGGGCTGCTGGTGCTGCCCCTCTCTTTTCTGGGAGGGCTCGCCTTCGGAACGGTCGGGATGATTTTTACCGGTATTCTGGCCACTATTGATATGTTCAATCTGCCGATTTTCCTTTTCATAACCCCCATGTTTCTTTTCAGCGGCACCTTTTTCCCGGTTTCAGCTCTTCCCGGATGGGCTGGAACAATATCCTCAGCGCTTCCCCTGACTCACCTCGTGGACCTCTGCCGCGCTTTTTGCCTGGGCGAATTGACGCCCGACATCGGATGGAGCATCGCATACATCGGTATCATGTTTGTTCTGCTTTTCCCTGTCGCCCTCATTGTTATGCGCAGAAGGCTCATCAATTAGTCTCGGTCCGGAAACGGTGCTTTCCGAACCGGATACCCATCTCCCATCTCTTTCAGAGTCCAAGCTCCTTTCGAAGCGATGCGGGAAGGTTGATGCTGCCTCACTTATCTATGGCGATAATGATGGAAAACCTCCTCTACGGCTTTTCCTTCGGCACATCGCAAAATGTCATTTTGTCAATATGGCGGAGTTTTTCCTCCTGCACAGCAGGCTGAATATGCTCTGAGCAGCGAGAAGAAACACCGCTCGGCTCGCCCAGTCCTCAGTCCTCGGTTCTTGTTTACAAATTCCTCCGAGATGCAAATCTTTGAAGTAAACTTTTTGATTCGGGAGGCAAAGGATGAACAAAATTGCTGTGTTGATTGGGAAGGACTTCGAAGATTCGGAATACACGCAACCTGCTCGAGCCTTTGAAGAAGCCGGGTATAAGCTCACGCACATTGGATTGAAGAAGGGCGAGACCGTAACGGGCAAAAAGCAGAGTACCCCTGTTCAGATAGATACGGCGGCGGACGACGCCGATTCAGCTGAATTCGACGCCTTGCTGATTCCGGGAGGTTACTCCCCGGACAATCTGAGGGCACATGAGGGGCCTGTGCGGCTGGCCAAAGAGTTCATGGAAAACGGCAAGCCGGTCCTGGCCATTTGCCATGGACCTCAGCTTCTCATAACGGCCAGGAAACTCAAAGGCCGCAAGGTGACCGGCTGGAAGTCGCTCATCGAGGACATAAAATATGCCGGGGCTGATTTCATCGACAAAGAGGTCGTAGTGGACGGCAATTTGGTTACCAGCAGACAGCCGGCGGATATTCCCGCTTTTATAAAAGCTTCCTTGAAAGTGCTGGAAAGCATGCAAGCCAGGGCGGCCTGACAGGTATATGAGATCGGCTGCCGGGTATCGAAATTCCGACATACGATCTCGCGAAGCGCTGGACTGGTATCTGAGAGCCTTTACAGCTTTCGTTCGAAGTTGAAGAGGGAGTAGCCGGTTGGGGACCTGGCAGCGGCAAAAGCGTCTAAAACTTCCGCCAGGCCAGGCCGCTTTATGGGACCTTCGCTCACATCCAACATAAAATTGCTGTAGCCAAAAGACCTGAGGAGAGGAAGCTGCTCAAGCCAGCTTACGGGCCGGTCGGCGTAGATTTTTGCGCGGCCGGCCTCTGTTGTCAGGTGATAGGCTTCGTTTCGGGGGCTTAGAAAGGGCCGGTCCGCGCGCAGGGCTGGAATCAGGCGCGATGTGAAAAGCGGCGGCCAGCAATAGACAGTAATGACAAGTCCGGAGCAGAGTTTCTTGCGCGCAAGCTCTTTGAGCTCATCCTTAGTGGTTTCAACAGAAAGAGCGCTCCATCTGCATCCCAATTCATGGGCCTGCGCGAACGCGGCACTGTTGCGAAGGTTCAGCCTCGACCCGGCGACGAGGTTGACTCCCCTGCCCTGCCCCGTCAGATCGAAATGCCCCCAATTGTTGATTTCCCACAGGCGAACACCTTTCCCGACAAACCAACTCACGGCTGCCCTGAAATATTCGATATCCTTTTCAGCAATGAGCGGCGGAAGGGACAACCCGAGTTTCTTCAGCTGGGAAGGTGAGAATTTCTGTCTGGCGACACGCTCCATGCTATTCCTGCTTGCGCTGAGAAAGACCATTGCAGCGGAGGATTGCAGCGCTTTCACCAGGTCATTTGCCGAATCCACCTTGAGGATGACCTTTTCGTCTCGTTTTGCTTTGAGATCGACGGATCTTTCAAGACCCTCAAGAATTTCCATCTTGTGAAAAGATCTGGATTTCAGTCGCACTCCTGAGGGAACTTCTCCTCTAATCTTTTTCCATATTGTTGCGCCAGGTTCCGACCGGGTTCCCACCTTGAAAAGCCTGTCCCCGGAGCGAAGAGCTTTTGGGCAGGCAAGATATACCTGCGCCCCGGCCTGCGCCGACACGATACTTTGCCCGGCGCCGTCCAGGAGTCGCGATACCGTAAAGGCATCCTCTTCCCTCCCGACGGAGGATTCCGGGCGAAGCCGGTCGCCTTTTGCAAGCGGATACCGCAAATCGATAAGAACCTTGTCTCCCAGAACGGATTTGACCGTAGCCGACCAGACCCCGCTTGAACCCGACCTGTGCGGCGAAAGGATCTTCCCTGGGCCGGCCTGGTCGAGATGCCCGCTGCTCAGCCTCCTCGATGGTGTTTTTGTCAGCAATTCATTGGCATTAATCAAAGCCAGCCTTTCTTCCTCAGCAGATTCGGCGTCCAGAATCCAACGGTAAGCGCTTACGACATCAGCAACCCAGGCCGCCGGCTTCATTCGGCCTTCTATCTTGAATCCGGCGATTCGCAGCCGTTTGAGTCTCGGAATCAGCGGCAAGGCACACAAATCGTTGCACGAAAAGAAAAACCCATCTTTTTTACCCTGACGGAACCTAAGACGGCAAGGCTGAACGCATTCACCTCGAAGGCCGCTGCGCCCGCCACGGAAGCTGCTCGCCAAACACAGCCCGGAATAAGAATAACAGAGCGCTCCATGAACGAAGATTTCCAATTCGGCGTCAGTGGCGTCGCATATTTGTTCGATCTCCCCCAGACTCAGCTCACGGGCAAGCACCACCCGGACAGCGCCCATTGCCTGGAGGGCTTTTACACCGGCCGAGTTGTGAACGGCTGCAAGCGTACTGGCGTGAGGCTTGAGAGCTGGGAACCAGCGCCGGAGAAGATGAAAAATCCCTGCGTCCTGCACTATCAGGCCATCCGGTTCAAGCGATGAAAGACAATTGAGTGTGTCAAGCAGTTCGGGAAGCTGGCTCGATGTGATCTGGCCGTTCAAAGCGATGTAGATCCGAACGGAGTGTTTATGCGCAAACGGCATGAGCGAGGCGAGCTCCTCGATGGTAAAATTTAAAGCAGTCGCCCTTGCGCTGAATTTTTTCAAGCCCAGATAGACCGCGTCGGCGCCGCTCTTCACAGCGGCATAGAAGGATTCAATATTACCGGCCGGGGCAAGGAGTTCAGGTTTAGGGCGCACTTTGTTTTCGCCTACTTCAACATTTTGGTCAGCATTTCCGCTGTGCCCATGCCCATTGTCCAGCCAAGCGTTCCATGGCCGGTATTCAGCCAGAGGTTGTTCAGTTTGCCGCTGCGGCCGACATAGGGCACGTTGGAAGGAGTGGCGGGTCGCAGGCCCGTCCATGCATTCAGGTGGCGCATGACCCAATTGGGATCGCGATAATTCATCTTCGAAAAAAGATTCGGAAAAAGTTCGACCGATTCTTCAAGGATCGGCTTAACACGATGATAGGGAAGCGATCTGTTCCAGCCGGCAAGCTCAGCGGTACCCGCAACACGAAGATGAGTGTCGAGGTTGCTGAACACCAGCTTGTTTTCATCGTCCGTCAAAGATACTTTCGGTGCGAAACTTTCGTTTGATTCATCGAGAGGCACGCTTATACTGTAACCCTTGGCCGGATAAATATTAAGAAAGACGCCCAATCTTTGAGCCATCAGGGGCGAATACGGGCCCATGCACAAAATGAAATCCCTGGCGCTGGATGAACCCTTCGATCCATCACTCAATCCCGTAATCCTGACCTCCTTTATTTGGCGGCCGCTTAGAACAAGATCGTCTATGTTGGTTGAATAAAGAAATCGAACGCCATACTTTGCCTCGGAGATTTTCGCCAAAGACTGAGTAAAACGACGGGCATCTCCGGATTCATCATCCTCAGTGAAAGTGCCTCCGATTATGTCACGATTATCGGCAAGAGCGGGTTCTATGCTATCGATCTCATCCTTTGTAACCGGACGGCGAACGCAACCGTATCTGGTCATCAGTTCGGCCACGCGGCACGCATTGTCGAATTCCTTCCTAAGACGGTAAAAATGAAGAATCCCCAAGGATTTTTGCGCGTATTCAATCCCTTCGGCTTCCCGCACCCTCCGGTAGAGTTCTCGCGAGCGAAGCGCAATGTTCACGATCTTGATCGTGTTCCGGTCGGCTGCCGATCTGCGGCATTGCCAAAACCACCCGGCAAGCCACAGCCACTGTCTCCAATCCAGGCGGGGAGTGAAGTGGAGCGGACTTTCCCTGAGGGCAAGCCACTTCAGAACCTGCAAGGGCGCGCCAGGATGAGCCCACGGTTCCGCATGCGATACGGATATCTGGCCGCCATTGGCATAAGTAGTTTCCAGCGCGGCATTGGACCTGCGGTCTATAACCTGAACCTTCCGGCCTTCTCTGGCAAGAAGATATGCCGTTGTAATTCCCGTAATGCCGGCGCCTAAAACGATGGCGTCAAAATACCCGGGCCCAGGCGCCGGATCGGCGTCCATAGCCAGTCTGGCTGCTTCAAAGGCAGACATCTTTTATAAATTAGCCTCCCGCGAAAGGCTGGGGCGTTCGGGATTCGTCGGTACAGTGACATAATTCTCTTCTGGTCGGTTTTGCGGGGTCCTTCACGACATCTTCGGCGCAAATGTATTCGTTGCCGGCCTTATCCTTCACTCGCGTAAACTGGGTCCTTTTTTTAGAAGGATAAACATCCAAAGGTTTCATTGCCTACTCCTCCAAGTCAGTCCAAATCTTGATGCCAAAAGCGTCCTGTTCACCCAGCGATTTCTCTTTAGAGGGCGAGCGGTCTTCTTCAAACGTAACCATCATCTAGATAATTAGGAATTAGAAATTGCGAATTACAAATTAGGGTCACTCCGTATCGAAAAGTCCATCGCGGCCATCGCGCCGAAAGTGAAGCGAGGTCCCGACCCTGCGGCACACGGACTTTTCATGGTTTCGGGGTGTCCCGAAGGAACATGAGGCACCATTGCTCATTTCCAATTCCCAATTCCTGATTGTCCAACCTCAGCGCCGTCATGTCGCCCCGAACACTCGATCGAAGATCAGGTCCACGTGTTTGAGGTGATACTTCAGATCGAATATGGAGTCGATCTCCTTTTCCGTTAGCCTGCCAACCACCCGCTCATCGGCCTTGAGTTCATCCCTGAGATCGCCTCCCTCTGCCCAGACCGCCATCGCATCCTGTTGAACCAGCGCATATGCCTCTTCTCTGGTCATCCCCGTCTCAATTAGAGATAGCATCACCTGTTGCGAGAAAAAAAGATTCCCGGAAACGGACATGTTGCGTTTCATGTTGCCCGGAAACACTATGAGCCGGTCTAAAACCCGTGTGAGGCGAGCCAGCATATAGTCTAGCAAGATTGTGGAATCCGGGCCGATTATCCGCTCCACCGACGAATGGCTGATGTCACGTTCGTGCCAAAGCGCGACGTTTTCCATTGCGGCAAGGGCATTGCCCCGAAGCACTCGAGCCAGGCCGGAGAGGTTCTCCGAGGAAATGGGATTGCGCTTGTGAGGCATCGCAGAGGACCCTTTCTGGCTGGGCGCAAAGTACTCTTCAACCTCCATGATCTCCGTGTGCTGGAGGAGGCGAACCTGGGTTGCGATCTTCTCGATTGAGCATCCGATTATGGCCAAGGTCGAGAAAAAATGCGCGTGCCGGTCTCGCTGAACGATCTGCGTGCTGACAGGAGCGCGATTGAGCCCAAGTCGAGAGCAAACGGCCTCCTCGATTTCAGGGGCAATATTTGCGAATGTGCCGACCGCGCCGGATATCATCCCCACCCGAACGCTTTCCCGAGCCTGTATCAAGCGGTCCCGGTTGCGCTGCATTTCCGAATGCCAGACCGCGAGCTTCAGCCCAAAGGTAATCGGTTCGGCGTGGACGCTATGAGAGCGTCCGATTTGCACTGTGTCCTTGAATTCGAAAGCCCTTCTTTTCAGGACCGCCAGGAGATTTTCGATGTCTTCCAGAAGGAGATCAGATGCTTCGGTAAGCAGTAGCCCGAACGCGGTATCCAGGATGTCCGAGGATGTCAGTCCTTCGTGGATGTAGCGGCTCGAAGGACCCACCGTTTCAGCTACGTTTGTAAGGAATGCAATGACATCGTGGTGAGTCTCGCGTTCGATTTCTTCGATCCTGTCAACGTCGAAATCGGCCTTTTCCTTGATATTCTCAAAGTCCTCGGCAGGAATCCTGCCCCTTTCGAAAAACACCTCACAAACCGCGAGCTCGATATCGAGCCATTTGCGGTATTTATTCTCAAGACTCCAAATGCGGCCCATTTCCGGCCTACTGTAGCGCTCGATCATTTTTTCTCCCCCGATGCAGATAGTTTCCATCCGGAGTTTCCGGACGGACATTAGATAAATCAGCGGCAAGGCTAAGACCATGCTTGGCCCCGGCCCCGCTTTTCGCGGCATTGCCCGCGATGAACTTTCCGCAAGAGTTCTTATTTTTCTCAGAGACGCAGGATAATTCAAAAGCGGCCAAAACTCAAAAAGGAACAGCTACATGCCCTTTCTTGGCGCTCATATGTCCATTGCAGGCGGAATATACCTTGCTTTCGACCGCCTGGATAAAATCCGCGGAGATGCCCTTCAGATCTTCACTGCCAGCCACAGACGGTGGCGACCGGGCAAAATTGGCGCCGGGGAGATCGAACTTTTCAGGTCCAGGTGGGAGGAAAGCGGGCGGCCTCCGGTTGCAGCGCATGACATTTATCTTATTAATCTTGCGGCAAAAGACGAAGTGATCCTCTCCATGTCGATTGCCGCTTTTGCTGAAGAGCTAAAGCGCTGTGCGGATCTCGGGATACCTTACCTGGTAACGCATCCGGGCGCGCACCTCGGTCAAGGGACAGAAGCCGGTCTGATTCGCTTCGTGGAAAACCTGGACCGCGCGATAGAGACTTCCGGAGTCGAGTCGGTTTCAGTACTCATCGAAAACACAGCCGGCCAGGGATCGAGCTTGGGATCGAGTTTTCAGGAAATCAGCTTCATTTTGCGAAACTCCGGGTTCGGTGCGACGATGGGGGTATGCTACGATACTTCGCATGGGTTCGCGGCTGGATATGACATGCGGGATGAGGAAACATACGTTCTTACGCTCTCAAATTTCGACGAAACAATCGGAATCGACCGGCTCAAATTCTTTCACCTCAATGATTCCAAAGGAGAACTAGGCTCCCGTATCGACAGGCATGAACACATCGGGAAGGGGAAAATCGGCCTGAAAGGATTTAGCCTCCTTCTGAATGACCCCAGGTTTCGAGACCACCCTATGGTCCTGGAGACCCCAAAAGGCAAGGACCTGAAAGAAGACAAAGTTAACATGCGTATCCTTCGCTCACTCGAGCGGAAGGACCGCACAAAGCGCGAGGTTGTGGGGTTGCGAGTTCCGGGTTGGCAATCCGGCGCAGCGCGGGCCCGCATCCGGAAGCCCGAAACCGGCTAGCCCCCAATGCCATACGAGCCGGCTTAGTTATTCGGTTTTTCAGCGCTCGCAGCTGCCGGTTTCAAATAGCTTTCGAGCGCAGGGACCAGAAGGCCGGCAATTCTTGTGCCGGTATCCGTTATGAAAAGAGGTGTACCATCCACGCCGATTTCCGCTGCAATCGCCTTATGCTTCGCCAGCATTTTTTCGCCCGCTTCGCATTTTTGACCTTCCGGCTCCTGGTTCGCCACAGTACGTTCGATTCCTGCTTCATAATCTTTGCCGCAAAGAATTTTTACGGTCTTTTCGGGAGAATTGGGATGCATGGGCAAGGGGTTGAAAAATATGTAGAGGGTGTAATTAGTCCGGTCCTTGAGCCACTGATAAGCCCTTTTGCAATATGGACAGTCCACGTCGTAAAACACGATGAGCTTTTTGACGCCGTTCCCTTTCCTGATCGTGACGGCATCCTTGAGTGGGATCTTGGAGACATCCACACGGTTTACTTCCTCATATCGCGCCTGTGCCACGTTCACTCTATCCTTGTTGAAGAGATTTCCTCCTGCAAACAGGTATGCCCCGTCTTTGGTGACGTAAAATATGCTTTTCCCTCTCGAAGGCTCCTTGACCACGAGCTCGTAAAGACTTCCGATATCTCTTGCCTCGAGCACTTCCACCTGGGATGGAAGATCTTTAACGATTGGAAGATTTTTTACCTCTTTAAGGACATCCGCTGCGAACAGAGCGCCGGGAACCATTAAGCCGACCAGCATAAGCAGAAACGGTATTTTCTTCATTGGACCCTTTCCATAGTGTAAGCGGGAGACGCAGATCCCGCCAGGGCTGGATTTATGCTCGCCTGTGGTGACGGCCGGCACGATACCGGCTGTAAACGAGAAGACAAATATAGCAACAAGGACTGCGAATTGCCATCATTTGGTTTCGTGAATTGCGCCTCCGGATACGGAATAAGGACTGCTGCATTTGCCGGATAAGTGCTTAAATTTACATGGGTTCAATGCAAACTTGCCGTCTGGTTCCACCTCTGGTCCCCAGGAGCAGAGTCCATCTTGTACCTAGAACAGGAGCCAAAAAATGCCGCGAAGACAGATCCC
>Ga0187770_10001658_pt1 | contig 11948 bp, 6 predicted proteins | sample 0116_SJ02_MP02_2_FD_133154 | JGI IMG/M metagenome (GOLD analysis project Ga0187770, IMG submission 133154) | Tropical peat soil microbial communities from peatlands in Department of Meta, Colombia - 0116_SJ02_MP02_20_MG | ecosystem: Environmental > Terrestrial > Soil > Wetlands > Peat | place...
TATTTAAAAATTTCCAAACCAACATTTCTTAAGTACATTCGCATCGGAAGGATTAGGGCGACCAAAGCTGGAAAGGGATGGAGGGTTCTTCAGTCTGAGTTGATTCGATTCTTGAAGGGAGATGAGAATTAATGTTTGAGCGAATTAAGAAAAGTCTGACATTAAAATGGTTGATTTTCTCGATCCTTTTAGCAACCATCCCATTAGCCATTGCAGGTTTCAGTATTATTCAAATCTATCAAGAGAATTTGAAGAAATCGATCATTGAGATTGAAAAAGAAAAGGCCAGCATGGTTGTAGAGAGAACCCTGGCTTTTTTTGAAAAAGTCACCACCAACCTCCTTTCTCTTGCAGATGATGATGATTTTAGAAGGAGTGGTTTCTCTCAGGATCATATAAGAAGGCTTTTAGAGAGCTTCCTCTATCGGAATGAGTATATGGTGGAATTGACTTTTTTAAATGAAAAGGGACAAGAAACGGTCAAAATATCAAAATACAAACTATTTGGTCAGGCCGATCTGAGAAGCGAGTCGAAGAGCGAGATGTTTGGAAAGGCTTCAAACGGAAAGACTTATTACGGAGAATTTTATCTCACCTCAGATATCGTACCCACAATGGTGATTGCAGTTCCTATCGAAGAATATAAAGGGGAACCGGTCGGTGTATTAAGTGCGAAGATTCATCTCCGATATTTATGGAATTTGCTTCCTCAAACTCAGATCGGGAAAAGAGGCTCCACGTATGTGGTGGATCAAGAAGGGAATCTGATAGCCCATCCTGATACAAGACAGGTTCTCTTAGGATTAAATGTAAAGGACCGTCCGATGGTCAAACAGGCTATTGATGGAAAAGAGGGGAATTTAGAGTTCGAGCATCCGGAGGGAGGGAGGTATCTGGCGGTCTATAAACCCATCAAAGAGTTGGGATGGGGTGTGATCGTCCAGGTACCCATCGAAGAAGCTTATGCACCTCTTCGGCGGGTCGCTAATACTGCTTTTAAATGGTTTTTGGTTGCCCTCACCTTTGCCATCATTTTCAGTCTCTTCCTGACGAAGAGATTAACTCGTCCCATAAAACGATTATCTGCTCAGATGGCAAGAGTTTCCCAAGGGAATTTAGATGTTCATATCGTGCCCACCACAAAGGATGATGAAATAGGGGTTCTTACAGAATCCTTCAATCAAATGATTCGGGATCTGAAAAGGTCTCAAGAGATTTTGAAAGAAGCAGAGGAGAAGTATCGAAAAATATTTGAAGGTTCAAAGGATATGGTTTTCATCACCACCTTTGACGGGAAACTTATCGAAATCAATCAAGCGGGAGTGGAAATACTCGGCTACAACTCCAAAGAAGAATTGATGGAAATTAATGTAAAAGATATTTATCTCGATCCCGATGGTCGGCAGAGATTTCAAAACGAGATTGTCCTAAAGGGATTTATTAAGGATTTTGAGATTGTATTGAAAAGAAAGGATGGTACTCCTGTTGATTGCCTCATTACTGCAACCGCGAGGAAAGACGCGGAAGACCGTATCATCGGTTATCATGGAATTATTAAAGACATTTCGGCTCGGAAAAAGATGGAAGAAGACCTCTCACAAACAGCAGGGGAACTTCAGACCCTTCATGACCTGAGTGTTTTGATCAATCAGACCTTAGATCTGGAAAAGGTTTTGCCTATTGCCCTAGAGAAAGCATTGAGTCTCACAGGTTTCGAGATGGGAGCCATTCATCTTTTGAATGAAGATGAGGAGATCTTAGAACTAAAATTTGACAGCGGACAGCCACCGACTTTGACTCAAAATGTAAAGACTTTTAAGGTGGGTGAAGGGGTTGCCGGAAAGGTCGTTCAATTAAAACGACCGATCATCCTCTCCGTCAATCAATATCCAACCCCCCGGGTCATTCCGTTTCTAAAAGAGGAAGGAATTCAAACATTGATGAGCATTCCTCTCTTAGCCAAAGAAAAAGCAATAGGTACGATTACCCTCTTAAGCCGTTCCTCCCATGGTTTAACTCAAAGGGAAGTTAATTTACTCGAAAGCATTGGAAACCAAATCGGACTCGCCCTTGAGAATGCCAAGCTCTTCTCTAACGTGGTCAAAGCTAAATCCGAGTGGGAAACGACCTTCGATGCCGTGACAGACCTTATCACCATCAGAGACAAAGATCATCGAGTCCTTCGCGCCAATAAAGCAGCGTTTAGACGGTTCGGGTTGAAGCCAGAACAAATGATCGGAAAAAAATGTTTTGAGACCCTTCATCACAGCGATCAACCGTGTGATGGGTGCTATATTTCCGAGACGCTAAGAACGAAGAAACCCACATCCGGAGAAAGAGCGAGTCATTATTTAAATGGTGTATTCCGATATCATACCTTTCCGGTCTATGATGAAGCCGGAGAAATCATTGCTGTGGCCGACCTGGCGAGGGAGATCACCGAAGAGAAACGATTTGAGATGGAGAAGGAGGTGGTCAATGATATCAATAGGATTCTGGCCTCCAGCCTCGATGTAAGGCAGGTGATGAAGGCTGTTCATTCTGAACTGAAAAGGGTGTTGAGCTCTGAAAGATTGACCATCGTCCTTTTCGACGAGACAGGAGGGTTTGAATATTTTGTGCTGGAAAAGGAGCAGGAAGCTGGAGAATTGGTTGCTCGGGTTATCTATCCGAAAAAGGGGACGCCGTTTGAAAAGGTTGCCGATACGGGTTTACCTCTCATCATTCCCGATACGGCAAAAAGCGATTCATGGATCGACCAAAAAGTGGCGAAAGAGGGAATTCTGTCTGGTTTGATCTTTCCCTTGAAATATAAAGGAAGGATTATCGGGACCATGAACTTCGGCAGTAAGGACCCCAACCACTTTTCAGAAAACCAATACAATTTTCTTCAGTCCGTCGCCCCCGGGTTGGCCATTTCTATCGAAAATGCTCGGCTGCTCGATCAGATGAAGGCATCCGAAGAAAAATATCGAACAGTGGTTGAGAGTGCAATGGATGGGGTTGGTGTGATTGGGGATGATTATCGGTTCCGATATGCAAACAAGAAGCTGGCAGAGATCTCAGGTTACTCCAGGGAAGAATTGGTGGGGATGGATTTTCGAAATTTACCGGAGGAGGGAAGCAAACGATTGGTAGCCGATCGATATATGCGGAGACAGAGGAATGAAGATGTTCCTCCCCGGTATGAGTTCAATATCGTTCGCAAGGATGGAGAGATAAGAAATGTGGAAATTAGCTCCTCCATCGTCAAAGATTCTGAAGGAAGTGTGAATACGATCTCAATAGTTAAAGATGTCACCGAAAAGAAAAAGATGGAAGAACAGTTATTCCAGGCTGAAAAGCTCCGGGCAATAGGCGAAATGGCGAGCGGTGTGGCGCACGATTTCAATAACGCATTAGCGGTCATCCTCGGGAACACCCAGTTGCTCCTTTATACCGCTAAAGATGAGGAGCTAAGGGAAACTCTCCAGACAATCGAAAAGGTATCCAAGGATGCTGCCCAGACCGTGCGACGGCTTCAAGACTTCACACGGAAGAAGGTCCATCAGGAACTCTTTAAGCTGGATGTCAACTCCATTGTCAAGGATGCGATGGAAATGACCAAGCCAAAGTGGAAGGACGAAGTTCAGGGCAGAGGAATCCATATTGAAATGGTCTCAAATCTTAAGGAGGTCCCTCCGGTAAAAGGAAATGCCTCTGAATTGAGGGAAGTCATTTCTAATATTATCTTTAACGCCATTGAGGCCATGCCGGAAGGGGGAAAGATTGCCATTCGAACCTTTTGCAGAAAAGAGAACGTTTATGTCCAGATTTCTGACACGGGGATAGGGATGACAGAGGAGGTGAGGAAAAAGGTCTTCGAGCCGTTTTTTACAACAAAACCTTTCAGTAATACAGGGTTAGGTTTAAGCATGTCTTACGGAATTATCAAGAGATTCGGGGGAGAGATCGACGTTGAAAGCAGTATTGGGAGGGGAGCAACCTTTACCCTTTCTTTTCCGGCCGGGGCCGAGGGGCAAGAAGAGGTCATCCCTTCTCCCTTTCCGGCAGAAGATGAGCGTAGAGCTAAAATCCTGGTGATCGATGATGAAGAGTCTGTCAGAATTGTGCTCTGGCGTATTCTCTGCCAAGCCAACCATCAAGTCACTGTGGCAGAAAACGGCGAGGAGGGTATTCGGCTATTCGGAGAGAAAGAGTTCGATATTGTCTTAACCGATCTGGGAATGCCGGGCATGTCAGGATGGGAGGTTTGCAGGGCGATTAAAAAGATGAGCCCCAGCACACCGGTGGGGATGATTACTGGATGGGGGACGGGGGTCGGTCAAGACAAAATCAAGGAATACGACCTTGACTTCTTGATCTCCAAGCCATTTGACTTCGGTCAGATCTTAAGCGCGTTGGATGAAACGATACAATCAAAAGGAAACAAACAATTTGGGGCTTGACTTCAAGGGGAGAGATATGAAAGACTGAAATTGACAAGTAACCATCGACACCGCGGGGCGAAGAATGAAAGGGGTTGTTTTCGCCATCATATTGTCGTTGTGGGTTTTAGAGGCATCCTCCGCGATCGCAGAGACTGAGGCGGTTTTTTCTCCAGAGGGAGACATCAAAGAGACCCTTCTTAAGGAAATAGATTCAACCACTTCCACTCTTGACCTGGCGATTCATGAGATGACCTCCCTTGATTTGGCCCAAGGTTTGTTGAAGGCAAAAGAGCGGGGCGTTAAAGTGAGGATCATCGCTGATTCGAAACAGGCAAAGATGAAATCCTCTCAAATTACCTACTTGATCCATCAAGGAGTCCCGGTAAAAGTCCTCGGAGGAAAGGAAAAGGGCCTGATGAACCATCGATTTGCTGTTTTTGACGGGAAGAGGGTCCTGACCGGTTCTTGTGACTGGTCAAACGGTTCGGGAAAAAGGAATTATGAGAATCTCATCATCTTTGGAGACGGTGAAGTCGTATCTTCCTACCAAAAGGAGTTTGACCGTCTTTGGCGGGAAAAGAGAATAATAAAATAATAATGCTTTCTGTTCCATCATCCCTATCAGTCCCTATTTTATTTTGAAATTAAACCGTTTTGCGGAAGAATATGTGATTGCCCTTCTGTGCACATTCCAGTAGTGTTATTGAAGACCAATCTCACTCTGGCCGGGCGGTCAAATTTTCGAATACCGGTGTCTTTTTGTGTAAATATTTAGTTTAAACGATTCATATCACTATATAGGCTTGATGCAAGAGAGAGGCTTAAAACGGCCGCCCGCTATAAATCGCGACCCTGGATGGAGTAACTTGGCTTTGGTGGCAACCACATTACCGACCCAAGTTCTTCGGTTTAGGAGCAGGCAAGGTTCGGTCGGCCCAATTTCAAGCAGATTCTGTGTTTGCTCGTCTGGTAAAACCGCCCCTAAAATGGGCTCAGCCTCAGTTGGGGGGCTATTTGAAATAGGAATTGGTTGGGCGTTATGGTTGAAAAAACTTGTTCAATGTTATCTGGAGTGAAAGCTGGGTTGGCGTATCTATCATCCAGTTGGATTGCCACTCCGTTTTCCCTATGCCCAAGATGTTTAAAGCAGGTCGGTGAGAAAGGGTATCTTCTAATGGCCGGATGTGGTGTTGCACCCGGTGCTCCTATCGAAAACTTGAAAGCGATGATTGAGGCGGCGAGGCATTCATTTTGAACCCCCTTTTTAATTGTGATTCCGGATCTCAATTATTCCAACTCTGCATATTCTGATTTTACTTGTAAACAGATTTGATAAGGATATTACACTTAAGGCTATGTTCTCGATAATCTTAACAATTTGGATTATGATATCCAAAAATCCACCTTCGACGGTGACCATTCTGCTTGTGGAGCAAAATGCCCGCAAAGCCCTATCCGCAGCTGACCGCGGTTACGTCCTCGAGACCGGTGAGATCGTCCTCAGCGATAAGAGCCAAAACCTCGCCAACAATCCCCAAGTCAAAAAGGCCTATTTGGGAGGGGCTTAAACATTTATGGAGATCTAACCGCGTTTGGAGTCGTGGTCATCTCAGAGAAAGTTGAATTTTGTCCTGAATGTAATCCGAGATTGCCTTCCTTTTAAATCTCTTCCGAATTCCATCAAACATTAAATATCTTCTAAACGAAGAGTATTGTTGACGGATATTATAAAGTGCTATAGTTATAAAAGTGTGCTTATAACGGAAATTGAGGGTATGACGATGGAGAAGAAGAAAGCAAAAGTCAGAGTCAAGGAAAAGGTCGAAACCCTGACAGGCGTCCAGGTTGGGATCAGGGCACCCAGGGGGACTAAGATCACCTGTAAAAGCTGGCAGACTGAGGCCGCCTTGAGAATGTTAATGAATAATCTCGACCCAGAGGTAGCTGAAAAACCGGCGGAGCTTGTCGTCTATGGAGGTGCTGGAAAGGCGGCACGAAATTGGGAGGCCTACCATTTGTTAGTGAAGTGTCTAAAAAATTTAGAGGATGATGAGACACTGCTTGTCCAATCGGGAAAACCCGTTGGGATATTTAAGACCCAAAAAGACGCTCCACGGGTTCTTATTTCAAATTCGATGTTGGTTCCCCACTGGGCAAACTGGGAGAAATTTCGAGAGCTGGAGGAACTTGGGCTCACCATGTACGGTCAGATGACCGCGGGGAGTTGGATCTACATTGGGACCCAAGGAATCCTTCAGGGGACCTATGAGACCTTTGCTTCTGCAGCGAGGAAACATTTTGGAGGTTCACTAAAAGGAAGGCTGATTCTTTCAGCGGGCCTCGGAGGAATGGGGGGAGCTCAACCCTTGGCAACGACCATGAATGATGGCGTTTTCTTAGGGGTGGAGGTTGATCCGGCGAGGATCAAGCGCCGTCTCGAAACCGGATACTTGGATGTGATGGTTGACCGTTTGGAAGATGCGCTGATATTGGCCTTGGGTGCAAAAGAGAAGGGAATCCCCAAATCGATCGGTCTTGTGGGAAACGCAGCCGAGATTCATCCGGAAATTGTGAAAAGAGGCATTGTTCCAGATTTGGCAACCGACCAGACTTCAGCCCATGATGCCTTAAATGGATATGTTCCTGCAGGACTGACTCTTGATCAGGCCATTGAGCTTAGGAGAAAGGACCCCAAAGACTATATTCGTCGAGCCATGGAATCGATGGCCCTTCATGTTCAGGCCATGTTGGAGTTACAGAAGAAGGGAGCCATCGTCTTCGACTATGGTAATAATATTCGAGCACAGGCTTTTGAGGCAGGCGTCAAGGAAGCATTCGACTACCCCGGATTCGTTCCCGCTTTTATCCGACCTCTCTTTTGTGAAGGGAAGGGCCCCTTCCGTTGGGCTGCTTTATCAGGAGATCCTGAAGATATTTATATGACCGATGAGGCCATTTTGAAGGAATTTCCTAATGACGCCTCTTTGGCTCGGTGGATTCGGATGGCCAAGGAGAAGGTTAAATTCCAGGGGCTTCCATCAAGGATCTGTTGGTTGGGGTATGGCCAGAGAGCAAGGATTGGAAAAGTGTTTAACGATCTGGTGGCAAAGGGGAAATTGAAGGCGCCGATTGTCATCGGCAGGGATCATTTGGACAGCGGGTCTGTTGCCTCTCCCTATCGTGAGACAGAGGGAATGAGAGACGGCAGCGATGCCATTGCCGATTGGCCCATTTTAAATGCCCTTCTCAATGTGGCTGCAGGGGCGACCTGGGTCTCAGTGCATCACGGGGGAGGAGTGGGAATTGGTTACTCCATCCATGCAGGGATGGTTGTGGTGGCAGATGGAACGAAGGAGGCGGAGAGAAGACTGCTGAGGGTACTGACGACCGATCCTGGAACGGGTGTGATGCGCCATACCGATGCAGGCTATGAGGAAGCGATTCATACTGCTAAAGAGAAAGACATCAAAATTCCAGGAGTGACGATCCATCAGCGATAAAATGGATGTGGATGATCTTATGAAGACTGTGACCATAGACGGTGAACATCTCATCTTAGAGGACGTATTGGAAGTGGCAGAGGGAAAGGCCAAAGTAAAAATTTCTGCCTCCGTAGCCAAAAAGGTGAAACGGTCACGGGATTTTATTGAGAAGGCCCTTCAGCAGGGTAAGAAAATTTACGGGGTGACCACAGGATTTGGAATGTTGAGCGACCAGGTGATCGACCGATCTCAGATCGAGGACCTTCAGAGAAACCTCATCCGAAGCCATTCGGTTGGGGTGGGTCCGTTCTTCGATGAAGTGACAACCCGTGCGATCATCTTGCTAAGGGCCAATGTGATCGCCATGGGTTATTCAGGGGTCCGGATGGAAGTACTGAAGCGACTCATTGAGATGATCAACAAAGGGGTTCATCCGCTCGTCCCAGAACAGGGATCTGTAGGGGCAAGCGGAGACCTGGCGCCGTTAGCCCATCTCGCCTCTGTGTTGATGGGGGAAGGAGAGGCATGTTTTCAGGGGAAGGTGATGTCGGGCAAGAAGGCATTGGAGAAAGCGGGCATTCCCATGGTCACCTTAAAAGCAAAAGAAGGTCTTGCCCTGATCAACGGCACCCAAGTCATGACGGCTGTTGGACTTCTGGCCCTTCTGAGAGCGGAACGTCTCTGTAAGGTTGCGGACATCGTTGGCGCTTGCACTTTGGAGGCCCTGAAGGGGACGCTCAGCGCTTTCGATCTGGATATTCAAAAAGTACGCCCCTTTCCTGGGCACCTCGCGGTTTCGAAAAACTTTCAGAAATTAGACCGGGATAGTGAAATTGCCGAGTCTCACAAATTCTGCTCAAAGATTCAGGATGCCTACTCCCTTCGCTGCATCCCCCAGGTCCATGGCGCGGTGAGAGATGCATTGACGTTTGTTCGGAAGATCCTTGAGACCGAGGTGAACTCAGCGACGGACAATCCGTTGATCTTTCCCGATCAAGAAAAGATCCTGAACTGCGGAAATTTCCACGGAGAACCAGTCGCCTTTGCCCTCGATCTCCTGGGAATGGTGGTCTCCGAATTGGGAGGGATCTCTGAGAGAAGGATTGAAAAACTGATCAATCCCGCCTTATCCGGATTGCCTGCATTTCTCACTTCTGAAGGGGGCCTTCATTCCGGCATGATGATGGTCCAAGTGAGTGCCGCTGCATTGGCCTCTGAGAATAAGGTCCTTGCTCATCCGGCAAGCGTTGATTCCATTCCCACGTCTGCGGATAAGGAAGACCATGTATCGATGGGAACGATCGCCGCCAGAAAGGGGAGGGATATCGTCAGGAATGTGGAGCATATTTTGGCGATGGAATTGTTGTGTGCCACGCAAGGGTTGGAATTCCTGCTTCCCCTCCGGCCCGGGTTTGGCATTGAAGAGGCGTATCGAGTCGTCAGAGAGAAGGTCCCGTCGATCAAAGGAGATCGGAGGTTCAGTGAAGATATTAAGAAAGTTCAACTCCTGATCGAATCCGGGGAACTCCTTCGAAGAGTAGAAAAGAGAGTGGGAAGGTTAGACTGAGAGAGAATTCACAGAACAGATAGGAAGAGGAGAAAAGATGGAAATGGATGTAATGGAAGAATTACGGCAATCCGTGATCAACTATGATGAGGAAGTAGCAGCGAAAGCAGCGAAGAAACTTCTTGAAATGAAAATGGACCCCTATAAGGCGATCACGGAGAGCCTGGCTCCTGCCATTCGCGAGATGGGAGACCGCTTTGAGAGAGGGGAGGCCTTTCTCCCCGAATTAATTATGGCGACGGATGCCTTGAATGCCGCAGTGAAGATATTGGAAAAAGAGATATCCAAGGAGAAACTGGAAGGCACAAAGAAGGGCCGAATTATATTGGGGACAGTTAAAGGAGATATTCATAATATCGGGAAGAACATCGTCGGCATCATGCTCAATACGGCTGGATATGAAGTCATTGATTTGGGCGTTGATGTGGAGCCTTCAAAGTTCGTTGAAGAGGCAGAGAAGTCGGGTGCTCAGGTGATCATGGCTTCCGCGCTCATGACGTTTACAGCGTTGAATATGAAGAAGATAACGGAATACCTCGAGTTGGAAGGCGTTCGCAATAAATACAAACTGGTCTTTGGCGGAGGTCCTTTGACAGAAGCTTGGGCAAAAGAGATGGGTGCGGATGGCTATGCCCAGGATGCTTTAAAGGCGGTGGAACTGATTAAGAAACTGACGGGCCACTGAAAGACTCGCGTTTACGCCGCATCCCGTAAAACCCTATTTCCCAGGACGGGGAAGGGGGTGTGTTAAAATATCTGCTTCAGAGAAAGTGCCGCGTTTTGACAGAGGGGGCGCGGTTTACTGGATTGTTTAATGATCTCTCAGTTGCAAGGAGTCGAAGATGACACAAAAAACAGAATTTGTCTATCTCAGTCAGGAAGACGTTCGCGCTACGGGAATTGGCATGGGGGGGGTCATCCATGTTGTGGAGAAGGTTCTGGCATTGCATGATGAGGGCAAGGTGAACCTTCCGTCGAAAGTCATTTTGGATCTTGGAGAACGGGAGAGGGGCCGGATTAATGCGATGCCTGCTTACATAGGAGGCGATATCGAGATCTGTGGAATGAAATGGATCGCGGGTTTTCCCCCGAATCCGGTCAGGTTTGGAATTCCGAGGGCTCATGCACTGATCATCTTGAACGATTCCTCGACGGGTGTTCCATTGGCGGTCATGGATGGGACTTACATCAGTGCGATGAGGACAGGGGCGGTGACTGGGGTGGGGGCAAAGTATCTTGCCAATCCTGACTCCGAGGTCGTTGGGATTATCGGTTGCGGAGTCCAGGCCAGGACCCAGATCATGGCAATCAAAACAACCATTCCCGCGGTGAAGTTCCTGAAGGGGTATGATGTTCGATCGGAGGCAAGCAAACAGTTTGTGAAGTGGGCTTCTGAAGAGCTTGGCATTAAAGGGGAAGCGGTTGGATCGGCCAAGGAGGCCGTGGAGGGTTCAGATATCATTGCCACGGTGACGGTTGCAGATGAGCCGATTGTCAAGGACGCGTGGCTGAAGAGGGGGAGCTTTTTTGGCCATGTGGGTTCTTATCAGGAGGAAGAAGAGCAGGTCATTTTTAATTCCGATAAGGTCGTCGTCGATCTCTGGCATGAGGTGTTGCACCGGGGGACCCCGCTTTTGGCGCGGCTCTATAAAGTAGGACGGATCAAAGAAGAAAAGATATACGCCAATATCGGCGAAATTATTCGAGGCAAGAAGCCAGGCCGCACCAGCAAACAGGAGCGTATCTTTTTTTCTCCTTTAGGTTTAGGAAGCGAGGATGTGGCCGTGGCCAGTTTTGTTTACAGGGAAGCGAAGGCGAAAGGTCTGGGGGTGAAACTTAGACTTTGGGACACGCCGGCCATCATATGAAAGGGAAAGGGAAACAGGATGCCTCACGGTTGCCAGCTTGAGGTTCTTTCTGCAGACGATGTCGAACAAATTCATCTCGCCGCCTTATCCATTCTTTGGAGGATAGGGGTGGAGGTGCGGGAGGAGCAGGCCTTTGACATTTTGAAAAAGGCGGGATGCCCTACCAATGGGAAGAGGATTCGAATCCCATCCTCTCTTGTTGAGGAGGCGGTCCGTCTGGCCCCCAAGGCTTTCACTTTATATGGAAGGGATCCGCATTTTCAAGTGAGGCTGGAAGGCCGGAAGGTCTGCTATGAGCCTATGATCGGGAGGCTCAACATCATGGATCTGGAGACCTCTGTGCGGCGGCGGACGACACTTGATGATGTCGAGAAATTGATTCGGGTTGCCGACGCTCTTGAACATTATACCCTTTTACACAGTGGGGCCATCATGCCTCATATTGAAGGCATTCCGGACGAGGTCGCCCATGTTCACGGATATTTTGCCAGCGTCAAGAACTCTTCGAAAGTGATCAAAGGAGTGGTGAGGGGAAAAGAGAAAGCAAGGGATTGCATCCGCATGGCTGCCGCGATTGCTGGAGGAGAGGAAGCGTTAAAGA
>Ga0187770_10001660_pt1 | contig 11944 bp, 7 predicted proteins | sample 0116_SJ02_MP02_2_FD_133154 | JGI IMG/M metagenome (GOLD analysis project Ga0187770, IMG submission 133154) | Tropical peat soil microbial communities from peatlands in Department of Meta, Colombia - 0116_SJ02_MP02_20_MG | ecosystem: Environmental > Terrestrial > Soil > Wetlands > Peat | place...
CGGCAGGGCGGCGACGTCGTCAGCCGGCAGTGGCGGCAGCGCTGTCTGCGACACCCGCAACTTCGCGCCTTTAACCGTGACGAAGCTCGGGCAGTAGCCGAGTAGGCACGAGTAGTCCTTGTTGCACGACGACTGGTTGATGCGGCGCTTGCGGCCGAATTCGGTTTCGACCGGCTCCACCGAGATGCAGTTCGACTGCACGCTGCAGTCGCCGCAGCCCTCGCACACGCGCTCGTTGATGACGACGCGCAGGTCTGGATCGGGGTACTTCCCACGCTTGCGCTTGCGGCGCTTCTCCGCCGCGCACTCCTGTTCGTAGACGATGACGGTCGTGCCGGGGATTTCGCGGAGCTCACGTTGGATCCGGTCGAGCTCGCTGCGGTGGTGAACGGTGACGCCCTTCGGCACGTTGCGGCCGCGCCAGCGCGTCGGCTCATCGGATACGACGACGACTTTGGCTGCCCCCTCGGCCACGACCTGGTGGGCAATCTCCGGTGCGGTGACCTCGCCCTGGATCTTCTGGCCGCCCGTCATCGCGATCGCGCCGTTGGCGAGGATCTTGTATGTGATGTTGACGCCTGCCGCGACGGCGGCCCGGACGGCGAGCAGCCCGGAGTGGAAATAGGTGCCGTCGCCGAGGTTCTGAAAGATGTGGGGGACGTCGACGAACGGCGCCATGCCGATCCAGCCGGCCCCTTCCCCGCCCATCTGGGTGACCGCCACTGTCGGCCGGTCGGGCATCGACATCGCCATCCCGTGACAACCGATGCCACCGAACGCGATGCTCCCTTCAGGCAGCCGTGTGGAGGTGTTGTGCGGGCAGCCCGAGCAGAATGCCGCCTTGCGCACGAGGTCGGTTGCCGGCTTGACAGCCTGCACGGCGATCGTCGTGCGCGGGTAGGCCCGCTGCGCGACGTCAGGGGCGTCGACGAGCTTGCAGAGTCGGTCGGCGATCACCTTCGCAACGGCGTCGGGAACGAGCTCGCCGCGATTCGGTACGAGGGGTGCCCCAAACTCGTCGACCTTCCCGACAAGCACTGGGCGGTCGCGACTGTTGACGAGCAGCCGGCCGAGCTGCTCTTCGATAATCGGGCGCTTCTCCTCGATGACGAGCACCTCGTCGCAGCTCTCGGCGAACTCGACGATGCGCGTCGGTTCGAGCGGCCACGGCATCGCGACTTTGAAGACCGCAAGACCAAGTTCGGAGGCCCGGCCATCGTCGATTCCGAGAGCGTCGAGCGCGGCCCGTACGTCGAGGAAAGCCTTGCCGGTGGTGACGATGCCGAGCGTGCGCCGGGCACCGCCGATGACCATCTTGTCGAGGCCGTTTGACCGCGCGAAGGCCTGGGCAGCGGGCAGCCGATGCTCATAGAGAAGCTGTTCGGCGATCAGTCCGCCGCTACCACGCCAGATGTTGAGGCCCGAGGCGGGTAACTCCACCTCGGGAAGCACGATTGAGACCCGGTCGGCGTCGACGGCGACCGACGCGCCACTCTCGATAATGTCGGTAACGCATTTGAAGCCGATCCAGCAGCCCGAGAACCGCGACATCGCCCATCCGTAGATCCCGTAATCCAGGTACTCCTGGACGGTCGCCGGATGCAGTATGGGCATCGCGCAATGAATAAACGCCTGGTCACTGGCGTGAGCCAGGGTCGAGGACCGCGAGCCGTGGTCATCACCGGCAAGGACGAGGACGCCACCGTGCGCAGCCGCGCCGGCGTACGCACCGTGCTTGATCGCATCGATCGAGCGATCGACCCCGGGTCCCTTCCCGTACCAGATTGAAAACACACCGTCGTATCGCATACCCGGCATGATCGAGGCCCGTTGCGTCCCCCAAACCGAGGTCGCGGCCAGGTCCTCGTTGAGTCCGGGCTGAAAGTGAATATCGTGCTGGGCCAGGAACTCGCGCCCCTGGTGAAGCGCTTGGTCATAGCCACCGAGCGGCGACCCCGGATAGCCGGAGATGAAGCCCGCGGTGTGACGGCCGGCCGTGACGTCACGCTGGTGCTGGACCATCGGTAGGCGGACCAGCGCCTGTGTTCCGGTGACGTAGACGCGGCCAGAGGTCTGCCGGTACCGGTCGTCGAGCTGATAGGAGGTCTTGACGGCCATTTGACGACTCCCTTGCCGAAGCTCCCCTTGCGCAAGAAGCTACCTAACCGAATGCAGCTGGCTTAATCGAACAATATTAAGGAAATCTACGGGGCCGTCCGGGGGCGGTCAACCGGCTGTGAGTAACGCACGCGCGCTCCTGTCTCGGCTAGCGACCCTCTTCGTTTGCCGCTGGGCAGGATCGTCCAGCGCGGCCAACGCAGCAGCAATTGCGCCGCACGGCGTGGATTCTCACCGGTTTGGCTGAGAACGTGAACCGCGACTACAGCGCGGAGGAACCGCGCATCGGGCGGATCATGTTGTCCTGCACGAACGAGGCCACTAGTTGCCCGTCCCGGCGAAACACGTCGGCCCGTCCATAGCTTCGCCCGCCGCCCGCGTAAGGACTGTGTTGCGATAGCAGCAGCCATTCGGCAGCGGAGAAGGGTTCGTGAAAGGTGATCGTGTGGCTCAGCACGCCCGTCGAGAGCGTCTTGTGCGCGAGGGCTTGTCCGACTCCCGCATGGGGCCGCATGGCGGTACCGATGAGGAAGCCGTCGGTGGCGTAAGCAAGCAACGCCTGCCCGATCACTCGATCATCGGGCGCCCCGACGAAGCGGCTCCACACATCGAGCTCGGGCGGGCCGACTGCATCGGGGTCGCTGATGTCGACGCCGCCGACCACGCGAATCTGCCAGCCGCCCTCGTCGTTGCCCTGGATTTGATCGGGGTCCGATGCGGTCGCGGGTCGGTCGGCGTGGCGGATTATGTCTTGTTCATCGGCCGAGAGGAGCACCATCGATGTGGTGCAGATGCGCTCACCTTGGCTGATCGTCACGGTGGAACTCGCCAGGCTGCGGCCGCTGTGCACCGAATCGACTGCGACCTCGACAGGCTTGTCGGGCGCCGCAGGCCGAGCGAAGACGATGTGGAGCGTCTTCACAGACTTGCCTTCGTGGCCGATGGACGCGGCCACGATGGACTGCGCCATGAGCTGACCGCCGAAGACGATGGAGTGGCCGGTGTCGACGTTGCCGGCCCTAAACCGGCCGGGTTCCGTCTGCTCCAGGGCGAGGCTGTGGAGGAGCCCCTGGACGGTGAAACCCATCGCTAATCGGCTGCCGTAGGTAGTCCGCCATCGAGGTGGGCTTCGCATCGGCCAGGTTGCCGCCCAATCGTCGCGAAGTCGACAGCACGCAGCCGCAGGAGACGGCGAGCCGGCGCCTTGCGGGTCCCGCAGGTTGGTTGGCAGGTTTGGGGGCTGGAATGCCGTCGCCTGGATGACACGACGGTTAATTTAACTATTTTAAGAAATTTGTGTCAACCTGGCGGAAGCCTTCTAATCGAGTTAGGTACATTGCTAGCCTGACGCGCGTGACTCGTCACCGCGTGCGTATCTTTGTCCAGGTCGGCACGGCGTCGAGGCGCGACAAAGGCAGATCTCCGTGACAACACACGCGCGATCTGCGCGCGCCTCCCCCTGGCTGCTCCTGTTACGACCCGTGGCAGGGTTAGCAACCATCGCGGCCACCGCGGGGATCATGGTCTTTGCAGCGGACATGTTCCAGGGGAGATTCACCAAGACCGTTCCGGTGACTGTGCTGTCCGATCGGGCCGGGCTGGTGATGAGCCCGGACGCCAGGGTGAAAATGTTGGGCGTCCAGGTCGGCAGGGTATCCTCGATCGAAGACCTACCCGACGGCCGGGCCGCCATCCACCTTGCGATGGATCCCGCGCGGTTGCATCTCGTTCCGGCGAATGTGCTCGTCGATATCGCCTCAACGACGGTTTTTGGCGCCAAGTTCGTGCAGCTGGTATCACCGGCGAACCCATCGCGCACGCCAATGTACGCCGGGCAGGTACTGGATTCCAAGCATGTCACCGTCGAGATCAACACGGTGTTCCAACAGCTGACGGCGGTGTTGTCGAAGATCGAGCCCGCCAAGCTCAACGAGACGCTCGGCGCGATCGCATCGGCGTTGCGTGGGCGGGGCGAGAAATTGGGTCAGACCGTTTCACATCTGAACAAGTTTCTGGCGACGCTGGATCCCAGCCTGCCCACCTTGAGCCATGACATCGAGGTCGCGCCGGCGGTGATGAATGCCTACGCCGATGCCGCGCCGGACGTCATCAAGATCGCCGACAACGCGACGCAAGTGAGCAAGACCGTCATCGAAGAGCAGCAGAACTTAGACACGTTGCTGATCAGCGTGATCGGACTAGCCGATGTCGGAAACGACGTGGTGGGCAGCAACCGACAAGCGTTGACCGACGTAGTGCATCTTTTAGTGCCGACCTCCGATCTGGCCAACCAGTACCACGAGGGGTTGACCTGCGCGCTGCAGGGACTCCTGCCGCTGGCGCATACTCCGCCGCTGCCGGATCCCGGCGTTGTCATCTTGGTCAGTCTGGTACTCGGCAGGGAGCGATACCGATACCCCTCGGACCTGCCAAAGGTCGCGGCCAAAGGCGGTCCGCACTGCATGGACTTGCCGAACGTGCCGTACGCGAAGCGTGAGCCCTTCCTCGTCACCGACGTCGGCACCAACCCAGCGAAGTACGGAAACCAAGGAATCCTGCTGAATTCCGATGGGCTCAAGCAGATGCTGTTCGGGCCGATCGACGGACCACCGCGCAACACCACACAGATCGGGCAGCCGGGATGAGCGCCCTAGGGCGCACGGTCGTCAAATTCGGACTCTTCGCATCCATCATGGCGGCCCTAACGGGGTCCCTGTTCTTTATCTTCGGGGCGTACCGCACCGGATCAACGAATGGGTATTCGGCGGTCTTTGCCGATGCGTCGCGACTGCGGGCAGGTGATTCGGTGCGCGCCGCCGGTATCCGGGTCGGCACGGTCAACAGCGTCGCACTGCAATCGGACAACACCGTGTTGGTGACATTCGACGCTGACCGCACCGTCGTACTGACCACAGGAACCCGGCTGGCCGTGCGCTACCTCAATCTGGTGGGCGATCGCTACCTGGAACTCATCGACGGTCCCGGTTCGACGCGAAGACTCCCTGCCCATGCGCAGATTCCCCGCGACCGTACCGAGCCGGCGCTTGATCTAGATCTCTTGTTGGGCGGGCTGAAACCGGTAATCCATGGCCTGAATCCGCAAGACGTCAATGCGCTGAGCGCATCGCTGCTGCAGATCATGCAGGGGCAGGGTGGCACGCTGCAATCTTTGCTGTCGAAGACATCGTCGTTCACCAATGGCTTGGCCGACAACAATGAGGTGATCAAGCAGCTCATCGACAATCTCAACACCGTTATCGCGACGCTGGATAAGAACGGCGACAAGTTCTCCGGCGCGGTCGATCGCCTCGAGCGGCTGGTTAGCGGGCTGTCGGCCGACCGTGATCCGATCGGCGCCGCTATCGATTCACTCGACAAGGGAACTGCGTCAGTCGCAGACCTGCTGACCAGAGCGCGCCCACCGCTGGCCACAACGGTGGACCAGTTGAATCGGTTGGCCCGCATCCTCGATCAGGACAAGGACCACCTCGACGCCGCACTGCAAAGAGCACCGGAGAACTACCGCAAGCTAGCGCGGTTCGGTACTTACGGCAGCTTCGTCAACTACTACATCTGCGAACTTTCTTTTCGCGCAACTGATCTGCAAGGCCGCACCGTCGTGGTCCCGTGGTACAAGCAAAAAGGCGGGAGGTGCGCAGAGCCCTGATGTTCAGGTACCGCGGACCCAAAATGATTCGCGCCGGGTTCATCGGCGTGGTTCTGATCATCCTGACTATCGCGGTCGGGCTGCGGCCCCAGCAGCTGATGTCACTGGCGACCGCGGTCAGATACCAGGCGCTCTTCATCGAGGCAGGCGGCATCGCCGTTGGCAATGACGTGACGGTATCGGGTATCAAAGTCGGCTCGGTATCCGGTGTCTCACTGCGCCGCGGCAAGGCGTTGGTCACATTCACCATCAACAGCAAGGTCCGCCTCGGATCCGACAGCACCGCTCATATCCGCATCGGATCACTGCTGGGCCAACGGGTTCTGACCCTCGAGCCCGCCGGCAGCCGCAGAATGTCACCTAACGAGGTCATCCCCGCCTCGCGCACCTCGTCGCCCTATTCGCTGACCGATGCGGTCAGCGACCTCGCCACCAATGTCGCCAGAACCGACACCCAGACGCTGAACCAATCACTGGACACCCTCGCCGCAACAATCAATAGGATTGCCCCGCAATTGGGCCCGACGTTCGACGGGCTGGCCCGGTTGTCGCGCGCACTCAACAGCCGCAACGAAATGCTGGGCGAGCTGTTCAAGAGCGCTGGCAACGTGACCGGGATCTTGGCGGACCGCAGCCAACAACTTAACACCTTGCTTCTCAACGCCAACGACCTGATCGGCGTTCTCAACGAACGCCGGCAAGCAATCGTCGACCTGCTCGGCAGCACCTCGGCGCTGGCCAAACAGCTCTCCGGGCTGGTGGCCGACAACGAAAAGGAATTGGTCCCGGCACTGGACAAGCTCAATTCGGTTATCGCGATGCTGGAAAAGAATCGTGACAACATCGGCAAAGCACTGCCGGGCATGGCGAAGTTCCAAGTCACCCAGGGTGAGACCGTGGCCAATGGCTTCTACTACAACGCATTCGTGCCAAACGTTCCCCCGCCGCAAAACTTGCAGCCGTTCCTGGATTACTTCTTCGGGTTCAGGCGGGGTGTCAATGCAGGACAGCCACCGGATAACGCCGGGCCTCGGGCCGAGTTCCCGTTCCCCTACAACGGAATTCCCGGGGGTTCCCGATGAACCGAAGGCGTTCGGCAGCCGTGACGGCAGTTGTGCTCGTCGGGCTCATCATCGGTGGGGCGATCATGCTTGTCCGCCAATCGTACTTCGCGCCCAAGACGATCACCGCATTCTTCACCTCCGCCACAGGCATTTACCCAGGCGATGAGGTGCGGGTCGCCGGGGTCAAGGTGGGCGACGTTAAATCCATCAAGCCCGACGGCACGCAAACCACGATGACGTTGAGTGTCAACCACGACGTACCCATTCCCGCGGATGCCAAGGCGGTGATCGTCGCCCAAAACCTCGTCGCCGCACGGTATGTGCAACTTGCGCCCGCCTACGAATCGAGCGGCCCGACGATGCACGATGGCGCGGTAATCCCCATCGACCGCACCGCCGTGCCCGTCGAATGGGACGAAGTCAAAACGCAGGTGATGCGGCTGGCCACCGAGCTAGGACCGACAAGTGAGGTGTCGAGCACTTCGGTGTCACGGTTCATCGACAGCGCCGCCGACGCGATGAACGGCAACGGCGACAAACTGCGCCAGACGCTAGCGCAATTGTCCGGGGTCGGCCGCATCCTGGCCGACGGTAGCGGCAACATCGTCGACATCCTCAAGAACCTGCAGACTTTCGTTGCCGCACTCCGCAACAGCAACGTCCAGATCGTGCAATTCGAGGATCACCTCGCCTCACTGACCAGTGTCCTCGATGGCGGCCGCTCCGACCTGGACTCCGCGCTCAACGACCTCTCGGTCGCGGTCGGGCAGGTGAAGCGGTTCATCGCCGGCACCCGCGACAAGACCTCCGAGCAGATACAGCGGCTGGCGAACGTCACCCAGACGATCATCGACCACCGGATAGACCTGGAAAACGTCCTGCACGTCGCGCCGAATGCCTTTGCTAACGGCTACAACATGTACAGCCCCGATACCGGAAGCGTTGTCGGGGCGGCGACATTCCAGAACTTCGCCAACCCCGTCTTCGCAATCTGCGGTGCCATCAATGCCATCGGAGACGTAACCTCATCCGAAACCGGAAAGCTGTGTGCCCAGTATCTCGGCCCCGCTTTGAGCCGGCTCAATTTCCAATATCTGCCATTCCCGGTAAACCCGTATCTGATGAAGTCACCAGACAACATCATCTACTCCGATCCGAAACTGGCCCCCGGCGGTTCCGGCCCAGCCGAGACACCACCCGAAATTCCACCAGCGGTGTCGGCATACACCGGTCTGGATGGTGATGTGCCCGCGCCGCCCGGGTATGGGCAGCCCCCCGCGGTCGCACCGGGCCCTTCCGCTCCTGATCATTTGCCGGCATTCCCATCACCAGCGTTGTATCCGGGCGCACCAGTGCCAGCGCCCACCAGTCTGCCGGAGATGCTGCTGCCAGCGGAAAGACCACCATCGTGATCGGCGTGAGGTCGGCGCGCGGGCTGCTCGCGATCGGTGCGGCGGTGATCCTCGCTGTCACCGGCTGCGCTTTCCAGGGACTGAACTCGCTGCCATTGCCCGGAGCGGTGGGCCGGGGCGCCGGGGCCACCATCTACCACGTCGAAATCGCCAATGTCGGCACACTGGAATCAAACTCACCGGTGATGATGAAGGACGTCGTCGTCGGCAGCGTGGGGAAGATGACCTTCACGAACTGGCACGCCGATGTAGAGGTGTCGGTACGGCCCGACGTGGTGATCCCCGCAAACGTCGTCGCCACCGTCGGACAGACCAGCCTCCTGGGATCCATGCACCTGGCGCTCGACGCGCCGCTCGGCCAACCACCCCGCGGGCGGCTCGAGCCGGGCGCGACCATTCCGTTGGATAGATCATCGGCCTACCCGTCGACCGAGCAGACTTTGGCGTCGCTGTCGGCCGTCGTCAGCGGCGGCGGGTTAGGTCAGATCGGCGACATCATCCACAACCTCAACGCCGCGCTGTCCGGGCGGGAAAGCGATTTCCGTGATCTGCTAACCCGGCTGGACACTTTCGTCGGCACACTGGATGCCCAGCGCGACAACCTCGTTGCCGCCATTGCGGGTCTGAACCGGCTTGCGGGCACGTTCGCCGGACAGCGCGACGTGATCGCGCGGGCGCTGCGCGAGATACCGCCGGCACTCGACGTCCTCATACGAGAACGTCCGCGCCTGACCACGGCGCTCGACAAGCTGCGAGTGTTCAGCAACACCGCTATTCGGCTGGTCACGGACACGCAGGCCGATCTGGTGAGGAACTTGCAAAACCTTGGGCCGACACTTCGAGCACTCGCTGATGTCGGGGCCGAACTCGACACCGCCCTGGCCTACGCGCTGACGTTCCCATTCCCGCAGGACTTCCTCGACCGCGGCTTCCGCGGCGACTACATCAACGTGTTTGCCACCATGGATCTGACGATTCCGCGTCTGAAGCGGGGGCTGCTGCTGGGCACTCGATGGGGTGAAGAGGGCGCACCGCTGGTGCCAGCGCCGGGCGACCCGTACTACCTGAACTACAGCTACAACCCGCTGGCCGCGCCCATCACCCCTCCGCTGTCGAACGCGGCGCCGACGGGTCCACCCAACGCAGCACCGCCGGAGGCCGGCACACTACCGCCACCCCGTCCGAAAGTCACAGCACCAACCGACTTTCCGCCCCTGGATGACGGCGGCCGCTGATGCTGACTCGTTTAGTCCGAACTCAACTGATCATCTTCACGATCGCTTCGGTCATCGGAGTTGCCGTGATGGTGTTCGACTACATGCAAGTGCCAACACTTTTGGGTCTCGGCCGCATCAGCGTGAAGCTGGAGTTACCCACCTCTGGTGGCCTTTACCGGTTCAGCAATGTCACGTACCGCGGGATTCAGGTGGGCAAGGTAACCGACGTGGAGATCGTGCCGGTCAACCACGTGGAAGCGACGCTGTCGCTGGACGTCTCACCAAAGATCCCGGCCAACCTGGTCGCCGAGATACGCAGCATCTCAGCCGTCGGTGAACAGTACGTCGACCTCAGGCCACGCACGAACTCGCCACCCTACCTGCACAATGGATCGGTGATCGCCATGGGCGACACCAGCATTCCGCAGCAAGTTGGGCCGATGCTCGATCAGGTCAGCGCGCTGGTCAACAGCATCCCCAAAGACAAACTGGGCACACTGCTCGACGAATCCTTCAAAGCGTTCAATGGGGCCGGCTACGACCTCGGATCGCTGCTCGACTCGTCGGCCACGGTATCGGGGGACCTCGCCGGGGTCTCCGATCGCGCACGATCGTTGATCGACGGCAGCGCACCACTACTTGACTCCCAAGTCCAGACCGCCGACGCGATCAAATTGTGGGCGCGCAGCCTCGCGGGAATCACCGAGCAGGTGAAAACCGATGACCCGCAAATACGGACGTTACTGCGCGCCGGGCCCGGCTCCGCCCACGAGGTTGCACGTCTACTCAACCAAGTCAAACCCACATTGCCGCTACTGCTCGCCAACCTCACGACGCTGGGTCAGGTCGCGGTGACCTACAACCCCTCTCTGGAGCAACTTCTGGTGTTGTTGCCACCTTATGTTGCCTCAACCCAAACGTATGCTCGCGTCGACAACAATCCGACCGGGTTACCGCTGGGCGAGTTCTCGGCGACGATAGCCGACCCGCCGTCGTGCACCGTCGGCTTTCTGCCGCCGTCGCAATGGCGATCACCGGCAGACACCAGCACCATCGATACCCCGGACGGGCTGTACTGCAAACTTCCGCAGGATTCACCGATTGCAGTGCGCGGAGCCCGCAACTACCCGTGCATGGGCCACCCCGGAAAACGCGCACCCACTGTCCAAATCTGCAACAGCGACAAACCTTACGAACCACTGGCCATGCGCCAGCACACCCTCGGTCCATATCCGCTCGACCCCAATCTGATCTCACAAGGTATTCCACCCGACGACCGAACCACCGTCGACAATCACATCTTCGGCCCTGTTGAGGGAACACCACCACCTGCCGGGGTGTCACCACCGCCCGCCGGAACGCTACCGGCACCAGAGCCGCAGCAAGCCCCGAATCCACCCGTTGATCCGCATTCGGCGACGGATGCACCGCCGCCAGCTGGAGCCAACCCTGCGGCGCCCACCGCGTCTCCCAGCGGCTTCAACAGAGTCGAATCCGGCCCGCCTGTCGCGCTGGCCCGGTACAACCCGCACACCGGTGAATATCTGGCGTACGACGGGAAGTGGTACAGGCAGTCCGACCTGGTAGCCACCTCGGGGCCGAAGTCTTGGCAGGACCTCCTGCTGCGCGGATGACGGGTCTTGGCGAGCCACATATCGGAAAGGACACGCATGCGATTCATATTCGTCCACAGCGGATTCCACGCCGCGTGGTGCTCACACGATCGCTTAAAGGAACGTTGGCGTATGACCCGATACGGCAAGCGATGTTGCTTGTCGCTTACGCAGCGTGGTTGATAGTGTCTGACTTTCAAACCGACGCAGTGCGAACATCTTCCGAGAATGGTGAGAGGTGAGATGCCGTGACAGTCAGCGCCGCCAGTGACGTCTATTACGACCCGTACGACGTGGAGATCAACGCTGATCCCTATCCGGCGTTTCGACGGCTCCGCGAAGAGGCACCGCTGTATTACAACGAGCAGCATGACTTTTGCGCGCTGAGCCGATTCGCCGACGTCGAGCAGGCACTGGTCGACTACCAGACCTTCAGCTCCGCGCGGGGCGTGATCCTGGAACTGATCAAGGCGAACATCGATATCCCGCCCGGTGTGATCCTCTTCGAAGACCCGCCGATCCACGACGTCCACCGCAAACTCTTGGCCCGCATGTTCACGCCGCGCAAAATCAGCGACCTGGAACCCAAGATCCGCGAATTCTGCGCGCAAAGTCTCGACCCGCTGGTGGCCACTGGGCGCTTCGATTTCGTGGCCGACTTAGGCGCTCAGATGCCGATGCGGGTGATCAGCATGCTGTTGGGGATTCCCGAAGAAGACCAGGAGGCCATCCGGGACCGCTCCAACGCGATGATGCGCACCGAAGCCGGCCAGCCGGTTTCGATGGCGTCCGAAGGTATAGACAGCGGTGAGGCGTTCGCCCGGTACATCGACTGGCGGGCCGAACATCCATC
>Ga0187770_10001661_pt1 | contig 11943 bp, 9 predicted proteins | sample 0116_SJ02_MP02_2_FD_133154 | JGI IMG/M metagenome (GOLD analysis project Ga0187770, IMG submission 133154) | Tropical peat soil microbial communities from peatlands in Department of Meta, Colombia - 0116_SJ02_MP02_20_MG | ecosystem: Environmental > Terrestrial > Soil > Wetlands > Peat | place...
CTTGATGGCGCTTCGGCGCGAGTCGCCGCAGGGATCCGGCCGGTAGCGCGCCGGGTCCTCGCCCCCCTCGCCGGTGTTGGACTTGCCGCCCAGCCGGTTCATGGCGATGGCCAGCGTCTCGTGTGCCTCCTGGCTGATGGAGCCGTAGGACATGGCCCCCGTGGAGAATCGTCGCACGATCGACTCGACGGGTTCGACCTCTTCGATGGGAATCGGCTGAGGGGCGTACTTGAAGTCGAAGAGCCCCCGGAGGGTGCACAGGTTCCGGCTCTGGTTGTCCACCAGCGCCGAATACTCCTTGAAGATCTTGTACTGGCCGCTCTGGGTGGCGTGCTGCAGCTTGAAGACGGTGTCCGGGTTGAACAGGTGGTACTCGCCGTCCCGCCGCCACTGATACTCCCCGCCCCACTCCAGGTCCGGCTTCCTCACCAGCCGGTCCGGGAAAGCCTGCCGGTGCCGCCGGATGGTCTCTTCGGCGATGACGTCCAGGCCCACGCCTCCGATGCGGGAAGGCGTCCAGGTGAAGTACCGGTCCACGAATTCCCGGTTCAGCCCGACGGCCTCGAAGATCTGGGCGCCGCAGTAGCTCTGAATGGTGGAGATCCCCATCTTCGACATCACCTTGAGGATCCCCTTGTTGAGCGCCTTGATGTAGTTCTTGACCGCCTCCTCATGGTCGAGGCCGGGCAGCATCCCCTGTCGGATCATGTCGTCCAGCGTCTCGAACGCCAGGTAGGGATTGATGGCGCCCGCGCCGTAGCCCATGAGCAGGGCGCAGTGGTGCACCTCGCGTGCGTCCCCGGTCTCGATCAAAAGCCCGACCTTGGTGCGGGTCCCCTCCCGGACCAGGTGATGGTGGACGGCCGCCGTGACCAGAAGGCTTGGGATCGGCGCCTGTTCCAGGTCCACGCCCCGGTCCGACAGGATCAGGATGGTGTAGCCGCGCTGGATGGCCTGGCCGGCCTGGCGGCAGAGCTTCTCGATGGCGCGCTCCAGGCCGGCCGTCCCCTCGCGCATTGGAAACAGCATGGACAGCGTCGTCGACCGGAAGCCGCGGACCGTGATGTGGCGCAACTGGGCCGTCTCGTAGTTGTCCAGGACCGGCGCCTTGATCGTGATCTGGTGGCAGCTTTCCGGCTCCGCCTTGAGGAGGTTCCGCTCCGGCCCGATGGTGCTCTCCATCGAGGTCACCAGCTCCTCCCGGATCGCGTCCAGCGGCGGGTTCGTCACCTGGGCGAAGAGCTGCTTGAAGTAGTCGTAGAGCAGGCGGGGACGGTTGGAGAGGACCGCCAGCGAGGTGTCGGTCCCCATGGAGCCCACCGGCTCCTCCCCCTTGGTGGCCATGGGGGCCAAGAGGATGCGCAGGTCCTCGTGGGTGTAGCCGAAGACCTGCTGCCGCTGGAGCACCGTCTCGTGATCCGGTTCGTGGACGTGGGGGGGCGGCGGCACGTCCCGGAGGGAGATCATGTGCTGCTTCAGCCACTCCTGGTACGGGTGCTCGGCGGCCAGGGCCTGCTTCAGCTCCGCGTCGTCGATGATCCGACCCTGGGCCGTGTCCACCAGGAAGATCCGTCCGGGGTGCAGCCGCTCCTTGATGAGGACGTTTTCCGGCGGGACGTTCAGCACCCCCACCTCGGACGCCATGATGACCAACCCGTCCTTGGTCACGTAATAGCGGGAGGGGCGCAGGCCGTTTCTGTCCAGCACCGCGCCGATGACCGTCCCGTCGGTGAAGGCGATAGAGGCCGGGCCGTCCCACGGCTCCATCAGGCAGGAGTGGTAGTCGTAAAACGCCCGGCGCTCCGGGCCCATGCTCTCGTGGCCCTGCCAGGCCTCGGGGATCATCATGAGGACCGCGTGGGGCAGCGACCGCCCGGCCATGACCAGGAACTCCAGCACGTTGTCGAAGATGGCCGAATCGCTCCCGCCCTCCAGCACGATGGGCAGAATCTTCTTCAGGTCGGGGAACAGCTCCGACTCGCACAGGGCCTCGCGGGCCCGCATCCAGTTGATGTTGCCCCGGAGCGTGTTGATCTCCCCGTTGTGGGCCAGATACCGGTACGGGTGGGCCAGAGGCCAGGAGGGAAACGTGTTGGTCGAGAAGCGCTGGTGGACGAGAGCCAGCGCCGACTCCACGGCCGGGTCCGTCACGTCCGGGTACATGGTCTCGATCTGGTCGGCCGAGAGCATGCCCTTATAGATGAGCGTATTGGAGGAGAGGCTCGGCAGGTAGAAGAACTTCCGGGCCGGCATGTCGGAACCGTAGACGGCGTGCTCCGCGCGCTTCCTGATGATGTAGAGCCGCCGCTCGAAGGCCCGGTCGTCCGCGAGGCCGGCGCTTCGCCCGATGAAGATCTGCCTGATGACGGGCTCGACCGCCCGGGCGCTGAGACCGATGGGGGCGTCGTTCGTGGGGACGTTCCGCCATCCCAGGAGGCTTTGGCCTTCCTCCCGGATGATCTCTTCAAAGATGGCCTGGCAGGCAGCCGCCTGCGACGGATCGCGGGGGAGGAAGACCAGCCCTGCGCCGTACCAGCGGAGGGCCGGCAGGCTAATGCCGATGCTGGCGCACACACGGCCGAGGAACGCGTGGGGCATCTGGATGAGGATCCCTGCTCCGTCCCCCGTGTTGACCTCGCAACCGCAGGCGCCCCGATGGAGGAGGTTCTTCAGGACGGTCAGGGCCTGGGTGACAACCCGGTGGGACTTCCGGCCCTGGATGTCCACCACGAAGCCGACGCCGCAGCTATCGTGCTCGAACCAGGGATCGTACAACCCCTGCCTGGGCGGCATCCCCGGAGCCAACTGGTCGTCCGCGTCCTTCACTGTCATCCCCCTCGCCCACGCCTTTCGTGCGCTGTCGTCGTCCATCACCGCCCGCGGGGTGACTATTCAGCCCCGCCCATTCCCCTGCTCTCCTGTGGTGGTCCCGTCGACCGTTGCCGGGGAGAGGGTCGGCCGGCCCAGGGAAAAACCGGGCGGTCCTTCCGCCTGAGTTGCGGTACAGTACCTCAGTGTCAAGCATAAGTCACGCGGAAATTGAAATATACTTTACATTAGTTATGCTTATTGATACACTCGCTGGCCATGAATCTTGAGATGCTGAAGCTCTATTGCGACATCGTCCGGCTGCACAGCTTTTCTCAGGGGGCCGCGGCCAACCAGATCTCCCAGTCCGCCGCCAGCCAGGCGATCCATCAGATGGAGACGGAACTGGACGTCCTCCTGATCGACCGCAGCAAGCGACCGTTCATGGTGACGCCCGAAGGCCGGACTTTTTATGACGGGTGCCAGGCCCTACTGCAGGGGTTTGAGAAGGTGCGCGCCCAAATCGCGTCGGTGCGGACCCAAATCACCGGAAACGTCCGGGTCGCAGCCATCTATTCCGTCGGCATCCATATCATGAGCGACCATATGCAGCGGTTCATGTCGCTCCATCCGCAGGCCAAGGTCCGTCTGGAATACTTGCACCCCCACAAGGTCGTGGAGGCAGTCCTGAACGACGAGGCGGACCTCGGGATTTTGTCGTATCCGCCGCCCAACCGCTCGCTCACCATCCTGCCATGGCGGGACGAAGCCATGGTGTTCGTCTGCCATCCGACCCACCGCTTGGCCCGGCGCAAGATCATCACCGCCGCGGATCTACATGGTGAGAACTTCGTGGCCTTTGACGCCGACCTAAGCATCCGCAAGGCGATCGACCGCTGCCTGCGCCAGCACGACGTCAAAGTCAACGTGGTGATGGAATTCGACAACATCGAAACCATCAAGCAAGCCATCGCCATCGGCGCCGGCGTCGGCATCCTGCCGCGGCCTACCATCCTGAAGGAAGTGGGAAACCGGACGCTGGCCGCTGTCCCCCTCTCGATGGCGGAGTTGGTGCGGCCGCTGGGCATCATTCACCGGCGGGGCAAGCTCTTCACTCCGACGATAGTCCGCTTTCTCGAACTGCTTCGACAATCGGACCAGGCCCCCAGCCGGACCTGAGGCTCCGAAAGATTACGCTGGAAGGCTGGGACGCTTGGATTCAACAAGCCTCCTAGCGTTCTTGGGGCTAGCGGCCGCTCATTTGCAGGAGTCGCTTCCAGGAAGCGTCGGGGACGGGCATGACGGAGGGGCGGGGAGGTCGGGTGAGCTCGGACTTGCGAAATGCGGGAGCAGCCTTTCGATCGTCACGGCCATAGCCTCCAATCCGATCTGCCCCAGGATCGCCATGTATATCGCCGCGTCGGCCAGACTCATCAGGCCCCCACCGAACAGATACCCTCCAGGCCGAAGCCATTGTTCGTCTCGCTTCCAGCGAGCCACGGCGTATCCAGGTCGAAACTCCTCGCAGGAGATTCCCAGCGACTTGACAAACGGAACTTGCGTGTCGAGAAAGTGGAAGGGCTCGGCCTGCGTGAGACGCTCCCCCATTGCCCCCTCCCTCCTCCATGACTCGCATGGGTCTATTTCGTACAGTCCTTCCCGTTCAGTGCTCCCGCGCTCCCTCTCCCTTTGCGCCTCGGTCGACTCCGAACCATTCATCCCTCGAATCGGATCGGCCCGGCTGCTTACGCTGTGGCCTGGAGCAGGCGCACTTCACGCTGCGGGAACGGGATCTCAATGCCGTCCTGGCGGAAGCGGTCCAGGAGGGCCCGGTACACCTCGTAGTGCACGGTCCAGAACTGGTCCGCCTTGCACCAGGGGCGGAGGGTGATCTGGATCCCCGAGTCGGCCAGACGGGTGATGCCCACGTCCGGCGGGGGATTCTTCAAGACCCGCGGATTCTCCCCCAGCACCTCCCGGACGGTGCGGAGGGCCCGATCCAGGTCTGCGTTGTAGGCCACCTGCACGTTCATCGTCACCCGGCGCTCCCCGGTGTAGTTGTAGATGATTTCCCCGACGATCTTCCGATTCGGCACGATCACCCGCGCGTCCTCCAGCGTCCGCAGGACCGTCATGGTCAGGTCGATGCTATGCACCTGCCCCTTCACCGTCCCAATCTCGATATAGTCGCCGATGCGGAAGTGGCGCGAAAGCATGATGCTGAGGCCGGCCGCCAAGTTAGCCAGGATGCCCTGGACCGCGAAGCCGGCCGCGACGCCCACCACGCTGATGCCCGCCACCAAGGCAGTCACCTGAACGCCGAACTTGTCCAGCGCCAGGATGGCCGTGAACAGGAGGACCAGCGCCTTTCCCGCCCGGACCAGCAGGAGCTGCAGGTGGGTCTCGATCGTCGTGCGCTTAAGCGAGCGTTCGATAAACCTCCCCGCAACTCGCGCGCAGAGGAGTCCGACGAAAAAGATGGCCACCGCCGCGATCACCTGGAAGCTGTAGCGGACCAGCAGGTCAGTCACGATCTTGGTGACATCGGGGATCTCCATGGCTGCCTCCTTTGAGAAAACGGATCACCGCGGGCATGGAAGAATTCGCATCCCCCTGGAGCCGCCGGGGCTGCCGCCGCCTGCGCCGCAGCTCCGCCGGGCCCGACCAATGAAAAACCCGCCGGGCGATCGGCCGGCGGGTTCGCGGGGCGCCTCCTGCGCATTATCTACATCCGGTACTTCCCAAAATCCTCCGGCTTGAGATTTTCTAGCCACTCCTTCCACTTGTCGGTCTCTTCCTTCTCCTCGGAGATCTCCACGCTCTTGGCCTGAGAGACCACCTTCTCCGTCACGAAGATGGGGGCGTTCACCCGCAGGGCCAGGGCGATGGCGTCGCTGGGCCGGGCGTCGATGTTGATCATGTTGCCGTTGTAATTCAGCTCGATCACCGCGAAAAAGGTGTTGTCCTTCAGGTCGTTCACCACCACCTGCCGCACCGTCACCCCCAGCCCGTCCAGGATGCTCTTCAGCAGGTCGTGGGTCATCGGCCGGGGCGTGGAAACCTTCTCCAGCTCCAGGGCGATGGCGTTAGCCTCGAAGATGCCGACCCAGATGGGAAGCGCCTTGCGCTCATCCACATCCTTCAGGATGATGATGGGCATGTTGGTGATGGGGTCCAGAGCGATCCCCCGCACCGTCATCTTGATGAGCATGGGGCCTTCCTCACCTTCCCTGCTCCTGGAACAAAGGGGAGAGCTTCTCGTAGCCGGCCTCCAGGTATTCGGGCATCACCTTGGTATCTGCCAGCACCGGCATGAAGTTTGTGTCTCCCAGCCAGCGGGGCACCACGTGCAGGTGGACATGCTCGGCGATGCCGGCGCCCGCCACCTTCCCCAGGTTGAAGCCGATGTTGAATCCTTCGGCTCGGAACGCACGCTGGAGGACCTGCGTACAGCGCTGGGCCGACTGCATGATTTCGAGGGATTCCTCGGGAGAGAGCCGACCCAGGTCCGCGCAGTGCCGGTAGGGCACGATCATGAGGTGGCCGTTGGCATACGGGAACAGGTTCATCACCACGTAGGTCAACGGCCCACGATACAGGATGAGGTTCTTTCGATCATCCGCCTCGCACGGCTTGTCGCAGAACAGGCACCCATTGCGGCGCGCGCCCTCGATGTAGGCCATGCGCCAGGGGGCCCAGAGCGTCCAGGTCATCACCCCCTCCGTGGCGGCGACTTCGACGGAGCGGGTTGTTCCTCCTCCAGCGCGAGCCGGTAAATGGCGATCGAGCGGCCCACACCTTTAAATTTAGCATCGCCCACATACTGTAGCAAGACATTTTTTTGCAGGACTTCGTCGTGGAACCGGTATCCGCCGCCGCCCGCTCCCGCCAGCGGCTCGCAGTCCACCAGCTTCACCACTTCCTCGACCGTATCCTGGCTGACCACGATCCCGGTGTTGTAGAGCGTCCCGTCCTCATCCACCCACACATCCTGGGCTCCCGCCCGTGTCTTGGCTGCGGGCTGCGGCGTGCCGATCCAGGCCTCGTCGTCGAAGGTGGAAGCCTGAGTCTTGCCGGAGCCCGAGAGGCGGCCGGCGATGTTCACGTTCCGCCCGATGACCGTGCGGTCCATGCTCTGGTCGTCCACGATGAAGTGGGCCACCTGGGCGCGGCCCGTGTGGACGCTGATGCCCATTTCAAAGTGGGTGCGGCCGGCCGCCCGCAGGGCCCGGATCATGCCCTGGAGGGCCAGGGCCGTGCGCAGGGCATTCAGCTCGTCCTGCCGGGTGAGGCGCGCCGCCCCGAAGGTGAGCATCACCCCGTCGCCGGTGAACTTGTCGATCTTCCCGTGGTACCGTTCCACGATGGAGGCCAGCGGATCGAAGACCTCGTAGAGGTGTTGGGTCAGCTCCCGCTCCGACACCGCGCCTTCCGAGGTGCGGGTGAAGCCCCGCAGGTCGGCGAAGATCACCGTGATCTTGCGGGCCAGGTTCGAGAACTCCCCCTCGGGATGGAAACGGTACAGCCGTCCCTCGTCGAACAGCTGCCGACGCGCGGTCTCCGAGTGCTCGGGGCCGGCCATGTTCACCGCCTGGCGTGCCACATCCACCGCCTCGCTCCGCTTCACGGCCTGAAGCACATCCATGTAGTCCGCGAGGAGTTCGCTCCAGCCCCTGCCCGGCCCGACCGCCGTCTTCAGGACCACGTTGCCCAGCAACTTGCCGCCCAGGCCGCTGAGGTCGCTCAGCAGGAAGGTCACGACGCGCGTGTTGAACAGGATCTTGGTCGCGCCCCGTTCGTCGTCGTATAGCTCGGGACGGAGGGAAGGGAGGGTGCGCCGCAGGAGTTCGAGCAGCCGGACCTCTTTTCGCTGGAGGGCTTCCCGCAACCGCTCTCGGCTGGCGGCGTAGATCTCCTTGAACTCTCGGAAGGTGATGCGGAACCGTTTGTTCGGCTCGACCAGGACCTGGGCCAGGTTGAGACGGGCCAGGCTGGTCTCGGTCAGCGGCAGCTGGTCGTCGACAATGCACTCGATCAGCCGGGGGTTGAACCGGGACCCCAGGTTGTAGCGAAGCTTATCCCCCTTCTGGCTCTTGAACCAGGTCCAGGCCTTGTTGCGCGCGTTGCGGTACGAGCCCTGCAGCAGGGGGTGCATCTGATATTTGACGTCGATCTTGATCCCCGGCTGGGAAAAAAAATCCTGGATGATCTCGGCGGCATCCCTGCAGTGGGCGAGCCAGAACAGGTTCAGCAGGCCGAGGCGGCGCTCCCGTTCCAGGATATTAACGAGGATGGCGTGCAGGGCGTCCTCGAACCGGTTATAGGGAGTGCCCGGGCCGCCCCCCCAGGCGAATTGGTCCTCCGCTGCAGCGTCCTTTCCCCGCTGAGCCGACAGCGTCCGATAGGCATGTTCCACCATCTCGCGGAAGGCATTGCGCAATCCCGGGTGGACGTCCACCAGCGGGGCCTCGCCCTGCCCGGAGGTGAGGTCGCCTACGGACAGTTCGGGCAGCGGGCTCCCGAACAACTCGCTCAGCTCCGCAACGCTGCCCTCGATGTACCGTAGGGATAGGTCCGTCCGGCTCTCGAACAACGTCTGCATGGATCCTCACTGCACGCCGCACATGGCGCGGCTTCCACAGCAGGGACGCGGCGGGCGATCGCGTGCCGCTCCGGCATCTGAACCGAACGACGGGCTAGGAATCCACCAGCGCCTTGAGCTCCTTTCCGGGCTTGAAGTACGGAACGCGCTTGGCCGGGACCTGGACCGGCTTGCCGGTCTGCGGATTCCGTCCCTGCCGGGCCCGGCGCCTGCGAACGCGGAAGCTGCCGAAACCGCGGAGCTCGACCTTACCTTCGTTCTTTGCGGCCAGCGCCTGCGAGATGCTGTTGAAGATGGTATCGATGACGACTTCCGTGTCCTTCTTCGTCAGGTTGACCTGCACGGCGACCTTCTCCACAAGATCAGCTTTGGTCATGGAACCCACCTCCTTTTTTCAACGCGGTGGCCCCGTATCCGGGGCCGATCCGTTTTCTATTCCTCGTCGCCCTCCCGCCGCCGCCACTTGCGACCGCGGTTGCCCTCCTCCTCGACGGCGCTCTCGCCCTGCCCTTCGAGGAAGGCGCGCAGGCTGAGGCCGATCTTCCTCTCTTCGGGGTCCAGCTTGATCACCTTGAGCGTCAGCTCCTGCCCCAGCTGCACCACGTCCTCAGGTTTGCTCACGCGGTCGTGGGAGAGTTCGGACACGTGCAGGAGGCCCTCCACGCCGTCCTCCAGCTCCACGAAGGCGCCGAAGTCGGTCGTGCGCACCACTTTCCCCTTTACGTCCATGCCCACCCGATACTTCTCCGGCACGGCCGCCTGCCAGGGATCCTGCTGAATCTGCTTGAGGCCCAGGGAGATCCGGTGATTGGCCTTGTCCACGTGCAGGACGATGGCCTCTACCTTCTCCCCCTTCTTCAGGATCTCGGAGGGGTGGCGCACCCGCTTGGTCCACGACATGTCGGAGATATGGATGAGCCCGTCGATCCCCTCCTCCAGCTCCACGAAGGCGCCGAAGTCGGCCAGGTTCCGGACCCGGCCCTCGACCCGCGTGCCGACGGGATACCGCTCCTCGATGAAGTTCCAGGGGTTCGGCTCCGCCTGGCGCATGCCCAGGGAGATCCGCTTGTTGGCGCGATCCACGTCCAGGACCACCACCTCCACGACATCCCCGATGGCCACCACCTTCGAGGGATGCTTGACCCGCTGCGTCCAGGACATCTCGGAGATGTGGACCAGGCCCTCGACTCCCTCCTCCAGCTCCACGAAGGCGCCGTAATCGGTGAGGCTGACCACTTTGCCCTTCAGCTTCGATCCGACGGGATACTTCTGCTCCACCGCCTCCCACGGATCGGGCAGCCGCTGCTTGTAGCCCAGCGATACCCGCTCGTTGGCCCGGTCGAATTTCAGGACCACCACCTCCACCTCGTCGCCGACCTGGAACAACTCGGAGGGATGGCCCACCCGCCCCCAGGACATGTCGGTGATGTGCAGGAGACCGTCCAACCCGCCCAAGTCCACGAAGGCCCCGTACTCGGTGATGTTCTTGACCTTCCCCTTGATGCGCAAGCCTTCCGTAAGATTGGCCAGGGTCTGCTCTTTGAGGTGCTTGCGTTCCTCCTCCAAAAGCTCGCGCCGGGACAGCACAATGTTGCCCCGCTTCTGATTGAGCTTGATGATCTTCATCGGGAAGGCCTTCCCGATGAGCTTGTCCAGATCCCGGACCGGCCGCAGGTCCACCTGGGAGCCGGGCAGGAAGGCCCGGACCCCGATGTCCACGATTAGGCCGCCCTTGGTGCGGCCCAGGATCATGCCGGTGATGGCGCCGCCCTTGTCGTACACCCGCGACAGCTCGTCCCAGATCTTGATCTTCTCCGCCTTTTCGCGCGAGAGGACGATCAGACCCTCGCTGTCCTCCTTCTGCTCCAGGTAGACGTCCACCACGTCGCCGACCTTGGCGGTCACCTCGCCCGACGGGGCCCGGAACTCCCGGAGAGGGATCAGGCCCTCAGATTTGTAGCCGATGTCAACCAGGACAGCGTCATCCTTGATCTCGAGGATGGTCCCCTTGACGATTTCCCCCTCGACGATGTCCCGAATGCTCTGCTCGTAGATCTCCCGCATCTCCGTCGAGGGGCCCGAGCGTTCCGCCTCTTCGGGATCCGTGGAAAACGAAGGCTCTGATTGGACAGGCTGTGATGTCATGCGAACCCATACCTCCTGCGCACGGCTGTGAATTGGAGCTGCCGCCCGGCCCCCGCTATGTGGGGGGCGAAGACGGGAATGGCTGAGGCGACCGTGCCGCCTCAGCGCGAAGTCAAAACCGACGGCCCCGCCGGCAGGCGGAGCGCTGCAATGGCCTCCATGAGCTCCCGGCAAAAATCCTCGACGGCCTCCCGGTCGGGGCGGCCGCCAGCCGGGAACCTGAGCGGCGGACCGAACCGGACGCGAATGGGCACACGCCGCATCCGCCGGCTGCCGCGGGGCAACGCCTGCTCCGCCCCCCAGTGGAACACCGGCACCACCGCCGCTCCCGAGCGGGCCGCGACCACGGCAATCCCGGACTTGGCTGGCCCCAACGTGCGTCCATCCCCCCGCGTCCCCTCGGGAAACATCAGGACCACCTGCCCGGCTGCCAGCAGGGAGAGTGTGCGCTTCAGCGTGGAGGGATCAACGCGCCCGCGCGTCACGGGATAGGTCTGAAGTCCGTGCAGCAACCACCCGGCGAGCGGGTTTCGGAACAGCTCCTTCTTCGCCATGAAGTGGACCCGGCGGCGCATCGAGACCCCGACCACCACCGGGTCCAGGTAACTCACGTGATTGGGCGCCAGGATGACCGGCCCGCTCTCCGGAACATGCGCCTGGCCCTCGACGGAGAGTGCGAAGAAGGTCCGGGCGATCCAACGGCAGAGATGGTAGCCGATCGCGTATATCATGGTCCGCGGTCACCTCGGGCAGGACCGCGACAGGACGGCATGATACACATCCGCCCTCGCCGAGGCAAGGAAAAACTTCCGTATCCCCACAGAAATTCAGGACTTATCCGGTTTCAGGGCCTGCGCGACCACTGCCAACATTCGGCGCAGGACCTCGTCGGCATCCAGGACCGTCGAATCGATCCGGATGGCGTCGGCCGCCGCCGTGAGGGGCGAGGTCTCGCGTCCCTGGTCGCGCGCGTCCCGCCTGGCCACCTCGGCCTGGACCGCTGTGAGATCGGCGTCGCTCCCGCCCCGCCGCAGATCCTGCAGGCGGCGGCCCGCACGCACCGTGAGATCGGCGTCGAGGTAGAACTTCAGATCGGCATCGGGAAAGACCACGGTCCCGATGTCCCGGCCATCCATGACGACCCCACCCGCCTCGGCCGTCGCCCGCTGGAGGGCCACCAGCCGCCAGCGCACCTCGGGGTAGGTGGAAACCACGGAAGAGGCCTCATCCATGGTGCGGGTCCGGAGTTCGGCCGTGACATCCCGCCCGTCCACCAGGACGCGCGGGCCCGCTGCACCCACCACTACGCGGATGTCGGTGGCCAGGGCCATCGCTGCGACGCGCTTGCGATCCTTGAGGTCCACGCTCGCCTGGACCGCCTTCCAGCC
>Ga0187770_10001662_pt1 | contig 11942 bp, 6 predicted proteins | sample 0116_SJ02_MP02_2_FD_133154 | JGI IMG/M metagenome (GOLD analysis project Ga0187770, IMG submission 133154) | Tropical peat soil microbial communities from peatlands in Department of Meta, Colombia - 0116_SJ02_MP02_20_MG | ecosystem: Environmental > Terrestrial > Soil > Wetlands > Peat | place...
TCTGCGGAATGATTTCCTTCCAGTTCTCGCGTCTGGGATTGGAGGCATCGACTGCGAACACGCGAAATCGTGGCGCGTCTTCGTTCGTGGTAATGTACAGCTTTCCCTTGAAGATTTCACCGCTGTAAAGAAATTCCTTGCCGCTGGTGAGCTCGACTGGCGGAGTTCCCGCCTTCAAATCCTGCAGGTACATCTCGCTTTTCGCCCAGCCTTCGAAGACCGTGATCACCAAGTAACGGTCATCATCATCGGGCAGTGCAACTTGCGGAATGTCCTGCGGGTTGCGGCCTTCGCCGAAGATCAGCGGGTCTTTCGTGGGATCACCGCCCAGCCCGTGATAGAAGATCTTGACGTGATAGACCTCTTCACCAGCGGGCACATCGCCTTTTTTCGGATGCCGTGTGTAGTAGAAACCTGAGTTGTCTTTCTTCCAGGCAAGGCTGGCGAAGCGCGTGCGTTCGATTGTATCGGGAAGAATCTTGCCGCTGGCGGTCTCAATCACGCGCAGCGTGCTTTCCTCGGAACCGCTCGCCGATGTGCCATAAGCCACATACTTGCCGTCGTCGGACGGATACCACCAGTCGAGCGCGACCGTGCCGTCGGCGGCCAACTGGTTCACGTCCACCAGCGTGCGGTCTTTGCCGTGGATTCCTTCCCGCACCAAGAGAACCGGCTGATTCTGCCCTCCGTCGCGTCGTGTATAGAAGTAGTATTTGCCGCCGAGCTGTGGAGCGCTGATCATCCCGATCGAAGCCAGCTGCGTGAGCCGCTGATGAATCGGCTCGCGTCCAGGCAGCGGATCAAGAATGCTGCGTGTGTAGGCCAGCTCCTCGCGAACGTATTCCTGGGTGTCGGGACTGCTCGCGTCTTCCAGCCAGCGGTAGGGATCAGCGATTTTGTGCCCGTGAATAGTCTCTTCGACCGCATCCACTTTCGCTTTGGGCGGAGCCGATGGTGCGGTCGTAGTGGTGGAAGAATCATCTGCAGCCCAGATCGCGCCAGCCAGCAAGAATGAGCAGAACACAAGAATTCCGTGCAAACGCAGACCTCCTTGCATAAATACCTCTCCCGAGTCGGACACTTTAGCGTTAAGGTTAGCAAATTCAGCGATGGAAAGCTTCGCGGGTTGAAGTTTTCACTCCGTCCTGCCGATGATATGATGGTTTCGACAACGAAAAACGGCGCTTCGCGCCCCACTACTCCTCAGTAGCTCAATGGCAGAGCATCCGGCTGTTAACCGGAGGGTTGTAGGTTCGAGTCCTACCTGAGGAGCCATTCTTTTGCCCGCATAAAAGGCGGAGGGTTATTCCGCTCGTACTTGGGCTTGGGCCGTGGTTGATGCGCCCAACACTTGCAGGACAAAACGGTCGCTCCTGTCGCAGATTTTTCTGTCACTGTTTCAAGTAACGAAGCGCAACACATCCTGATTTAAAAATCTTTGACTCAACAAGTTTTAAATCTCTCCTGTAGGCTAATACCTTCTAACAATCGTCTCCCTTCTGCTACAACTGTTGGCTGAACGACAAAATGATATTCATCAACCTTTAGTTTTGAATTTTCCTCAAATTAGTAATTTCTTTCAAGGTCGGAACGCATAGCTCACGGTTCACGCACTCCACTCTCTACATCGCACCGCGAGCCTCGACGCGCCTTTGTTCAGCGCTTTCAGCCAGCCCGAACCCGCGAGAAGATTGTCATGAGACTGCTATAGGCTTGCTCGGGGCCGTACTTGGTCTCGCACAGGCGCCGTCCGTATTCTCCCATGCGTGCAGCATCGTCGGGATTATGGAGAAAGAATTGAATTTTCTCCGCCAGTTCGTCGGAGCGACCCGGCTCAAATAGCAAACCTGACTTGCCCTCTTCGACCAAGTACGGCAAACCACCCAAACGTGACGCGATTACTGGTTTGCGCGCAGAATAGGCTTCTAGGACACTCAACCCAAAGGTTTCGTACCACTCTGATGGCAGGACCAGGCACAAACAGCTTCGCAAAATGTCCCATTTGTCTCTGCCACTCTTAAACCCTAGCAGTTCGATATTATGAAGGCCCTTCTCGCGGGCATAGTCGCGTAACGGCTCTTCCAGCGGACCCGTGCCGAGGATCTTCAGTCGAACGTGAGGCATTCGTTCAAAGGCACGGACTAGAGTCCAGCAACCTTTCTCAGGGACTAAGCGGCCCATAAAAAGTACATAATCGTTGCGACAATTGCCATCCAACGCCCATGCCGGAGCATAGATGAAATTCGGCCTCACAAACAGCTTGGACTCGGGAATGCCCGCAGCCTGCACCTTGACTTTGGTGAACTCGGTCAGACAGATAAATGCAGATATTTTCTGCACCATGCCGCCGAGCCGGTTCACGGCCAGGGTGAGTGCGTACAGTCCACTGAGAGCGTAACTCTCTTTGTAGCAGCGCCTGGTTATTGCATGCAGATAGTTGCCGTCGACGCAAGCTTCACAAATTCTCCCTTGAGTGTAGAAGAAACCCTGCGGACAATAAGGGCGAAAGCCGTGGAAAACCTGCACCATGGGCACGCCCAGGGCATGCAGTTTGTGATAGGCCGATGGCGAGATCAGTGGATAGACATTGTGAATGTAGGCCACATCCGGCTTGATTCGCCGAACCACATCTGAGATTTCGCGGCTGGTTCTCCGCGAATAAACGGTTTGAGAAATAAATCCCACTTTTTGTGCTTTGCTAAATTGCTGGATTTCGCTGTTATGCCTGGTGTAAAGGAACACCTCCTCGCGGTGCCGTTGGAGCAATTCGGTCTCGGCCTTAACTGCTGCATCTTCACCTCCGTGCTGCTGGTACGTATTGTGCACTAGAAGAACCTTCATGCACCCCATCCCTTGCGCGATCCTGGCCTTCGATCAGCGCCAGGCGAACCGGGTCAGCTTAGCATTATTAAAGGACTTCCGCGATCAGCAGAGGACCGGTCACAAGATGCCGCTGGCCGACGGAGGATCGGTGGCCAGAAAAGTCAACAATCAAGATTTTCAAGCTTCAATCCGCGAGTGATGTGTCTGAGACCGGATTGCAGCGAGTCTGCCGGATTTACTGCAGGGCTTTTCTCCTCGCGGTTTCACCACAGATTGGGTCGAAGTCGGGAGAGGAAGATGTTTCGCTCCATCTCCATTAGGCAGCTACGATGGCTTGGCAAGGTTCGATGTATCGGAAGCAATTGCTTCGCGCGGCACACATTTAATAAGATGCCCTAAACATCAAGATCAAAACTCATGAGGTCCTTGGTTGGTGGCTCAACTTGCCCTGTTAGGAATGCGCCAAAGGTGCGATAGGGTGCCTGGCAAAGAACGCGAGGCATTCGCACGGCGCGCTCAGATCCACGACCGCCAAAAGCAGGCGGCTCGCGATGACAATGGCAAGCTGAGCCGCTACCGGTCCGCGGAGTGTCAAGCGAAATGACGGGGGCATTTGCCCATTCGAGCAACACCAAGGGTGTGCGGCAAACTCTGGACGAGCATTTGTCCAATGTCGCGGCATTAGCCAGGCAATTTGCTTCGGCCTTCCATCAGGAGAAGACCGCGGAATACATCGCCTGGGTGCATGATCTGGGAAAAATCAAGGAGTCCTGGCAGACCCGGCTGAAGCTGTTGGAAGCCGGCGAGAGGCCGGCCTGGGAAGAACTTCACTCCGACCACCAAATGGCGAGCGCAGCGTATGTTTACCACACTTCCCAGCTGGCTGCACTGCTGATCGCCGGTCATCACGGAGGACTTCCGGATTTCTCACAATGCATGGCGGAGATTGAGAGCGGAAAGTGGGAGGCAGGGCGCAGGGAGATTGCCGAGAAAATCCAAGCGCGCGATGCCGCGGGACCTCGCCCTGATTCGATTCCCTCCGATTACTTTCAACTCATGATGCTGTTCTCTTGCCTGGTGGATGCCGATTGCATCGACACCGCCGCGCACTTCGACCATGGCAGCGTAACTCCGCAGTTTCCCGCGATCCATGAATTGCTGGACAGGATGATGAAGAGCGCCGAAGTGCAGGCCGTGTGCCCGGCGTTGCGGGATGCCTGCCTTGTGAAAGCTGCGGATGGCAGGGGCTTCTTCAGTCTGCGTGTCCCTGGCGGAAGCGGGAAAACTGTTTCAGGGGGGCTGTTTGCCTCGAGTCATGCGACACGGCAGAATCTGCGGCGGATGGTCTGCGTGGCGTCTTACCGCGGCATCATTGATGACAACGTGGACATCTACTCGCGACTATTCGGTGAAGAGAATGTGCTGTCGCATCATGCCACGGCCGATCTCTGCCCGGCGCCCGGCGAGACAGAGAAAATGCAGATCAAGCTGGCGGAGAATTGGGATGAGCCGGTGGTAGTGACGACGGCAGAGCAATTTTTTGAATCGCTTTATTCGGGCCGGCCCGGAGCAGCTCGCAAGCTGCACAACCTGGTGAACAGCATGATCATCGTGGATGAGCCTCAGGCTCTGCCCTTGCGAGTGCTGATGCCTTGCATGGCTGCCCTGAAGGCTCTGGTGTCGCAGTTTGGATGCAGCGTGCTCTTTGTCAGCGCAAACACCCCAGCTCTCGAAGTTTTTCGTTTTTTGGGGGGTGGAGCGGTGAAAAAAATAGCGGACCATGCTTTCGCGGTCGCGCCACGCGTTGCCGTGGATCTTGAAAGGTTCAGGAATTGCGAGTGGAGTGATGTGTCGCGGTTCATGAGCACGACGAAGCAGGCTCTGAGCATTGCGAACACGAACCTGGGAGCGCTGCGAATCTTCCGCGGATTACCGGTCCAGAGCCGAATCTATCTCGGCACCTGGCTTTGCCCGGCGCACAGAAAAGAAGTTATTCGGAGCATAAAAACCACGCTGCAGAGCGGCGCTGATTGTCACGTGGCTTCGACCCAGGTGATTGAGGCCGGCTTGGATCTGAGTTCGCCGGACGTGGTACTTCGCGAGAAGGGTCCACTCGACTCGCTATTGCAAGCGTTCGGACTGTGTAAGCGCGATGGCAAGATTGAAGGGCACTGTTATGTCTTTTGCCCTAAAGAAAATAGCATGCCAGCGGACTATGAGAAGGCAATCTCTTGCGTCAATCAGCTGCTGTACAAGAGCAACCGCGAGGCGTTCGATCCAGAGACCTTGACGAAATACTTTGAGATGCTTTACGGAGATTCGAACCTTGATGCGCAAGAGATCATGAAGCACGCGGAAGCCCTGGAATTCAAAACGATCCGGGAGGGCAGCCAGGGTACCGAGGAAGGCGGGATGGGATTGGTTGCGGACGGCCAGGTTCACCTGGTTTGCGACTACGGTACGGCGGAGCAGCGCAAAACCCTGGAGGAAGCCATCTCTGCGAGTAAAGAGCGGCAGGCTGCCGGGGAGATGATTCCGAGGTGGGCGCTGCGACGACTGCAGCGTCACATTGTCTCCGTATCCACGCGTACTTTAGAGCGCTTATGCCAGGCTTCCCCGCTGGCTTTGGAACACCTGTGCCTGAATTTCTATCGTTGGGACGGAAGCTACTCGACCGCGACTGGGTTAGGGGATGTGATCGACAGGGTGAGTAGCGCCCGAGACGAAGAGTAATGGCGAGCTGGACCGTCGCCCTTCACGACAGAATGCGAAACGTCCGCGCACCGTGCGTGGTATTGTCGCGGCCGCATGGCACGAAAGTGCCACAGGCTCCTTGCCCGTAAGCCTGCTAGGTAACTCCTTGTAACTCCTTAGCTTACCGCGGCCAAACCGCTGGTTCGTGGAAGGGACGCAATCTGCCACGTTATGGGGCATTGATCAGGGTTGCAATCGATTGTAGAATCGCGCGACCGGGGAGCTTGCTCATCTGGGGTGGGGCACCGCAATCTGCCCGACTAGCGCTGGCTTTCGTTGGATCTCGCTCAACAACTAACTGGAGCTGGATTCCATGAGCGTCGCCATGAATACATTTCCCGTCGCTCTCGGAAACGGCGATGAAGTCATCGCCTTTGACTTGGGCGGTACGTGGTTTCGGAGCGCGCTGCTGAACCGCGAAGGGCGGTTGACCGGGGCGCAGCGGATTCCCTCTATCAATTGCCGGTCAATGCCAGGGAAATGGGCCGCCGACGTCGTGGACGAAATTGCGGCGTACGTTGTGCGGACCGCGCAATCGTATTGCCATTCCGCGCTGCTCGCGGGACGGCGCCCGGCGATTGCAATTTCGATGGGCGCGGCTTTGAACGCGCACACCGGGACCATCCTCGGGTCCGGTCCGATTCTGGGCGAGGATTCCACGCCGTTCGATCTAGAACAAGCCATCAGACGGCACTTAGATGGCGTCAGCATCACAATCATTAATGATGTGACGGCCTCGCTGATTGCGCACTCGCGGCTGCACAGCCTGCGCCATGCCCGCCGGCTGGCTCTCATCACCGTGAGCACGGGAATCGCGGCGCGAATTTTGAATTGCTCGGTTCCGCATGTGCCGGTCGATCCGGCGTTGGGCACGCAGGGCGAAATTGGCCATCACCCCATTGCCTTCTCGGTAGATGGGCATTCCCTGTCTTTGAAATGCGAGTGCGGGGGGGCCGATCACGTGAATGCTTTCGCGTCCGGCCAGGGCATCAAACGTGTGCTCGATCGGGCTCGCGTAATTTTTCCCCAGGAATTTCAGACTTCCTATTTGAATAATGGCAATGCCGGGTCGGAGGTATCCCTAAACGTGCTCGCCGACGGTCTGGCGAGCGGCGACCCTCTGTCCAGAAAACTGCTCAACGCGATTACCGCGCCCATTGCGGAAGCGATCAAGTGGCATTTTATGCTGGACCCGGAGATCGATAAACTCATCCTCACGGGTGGCGTGTGTTTCTTGCTGCGAGAGTTCTACCTCTCGTCCGTTCTTGAGAATTTGATGGCGTCGCGTTTTTATCCGGTGACCTCGGAGGCGGAATCGTTTTGGGCGGAGCGGGTGATTTTGGGTCCGATTTCCGATGACGCCGGTCTCATCGGCGCGGCCTATCTGGCTCGCGAAGCGCCCAAGATTCATCGTCGAGAGACTCTGACCGAGCCACCGTATCGAGTATCGCGGCAGAGCGCTGTTGACTATCCCATTCACGTGGTAGAGAACATTTTTCAGAACGAGGGCTTTCCCGAATATCTTTTGCAGCCTTTCGATCGAATCGTTCTGGTGGCCGATGCGGTGGTGAACGACATTTATGGTGACGCGATTCGCCGGGTGCTCGCGGGTTCGCATCGGAAGGTGGACACCATCGTGCTGCGGACTTCAGAGAAGCAAAAGGACCTGTTCGCGATGGTCGAGGTAGTCTCTGCTTTCGAAGATGTAGGAATGCGCCGACGGAAGGATCTGGTGGTGGCGGCGGGCGGCGGAATCGCCCTGGACACCGTCGCGCTGGCCTGCAATTTATTCCGGCGGGGCATTCCGTGCCTGCGACTTCCGACTACGCTGGTGGCGGAGATCGATGCAGGAATTGGCGTCAAGAATGCGATTAACTTCCGCCAGAGCAAGAGCCGGCTGGGAACGTTTTCAGCTCCCTATGCGGTAATCGTCGATCCCTGCTTCCTCACCACGCTGCCGGATCGGCAGATCCGGAATGGTCTGTCCGAGGCGCTCAAGATCGCCCTGGTGGTGGACCGTCAGCTATTCGAACTGATCGAGGAGCACGCCGGCTACCTGGTCCGTGCCAAGCTCCAGTGCGCGCCCGGGGCGGAGCTCATTCGCCGAGCCATTCGGGCCATGCTGCTGGAACTTTCTCCCAACCTTTACGAGCGGACGCTGGACCGTTTTCCGGATTATGGGCACACCTTCAGCCCCATCTTCGAGTTCGAGCTGAGTGACCTGGAGCACGGAGAGGCGGTAGCTCTGGATATGGCGCTGGCGACGGCTTTGGCGATGATATTGGGCATCCTTGATATTGAGGATGCGGAGCGGATTCTCGCCACGCAACATGCTCTGGGGCTGCCAATCGTACGAGCCGGATTGACGATGGACATGCTCCTGCGAGGTGTTTACGAGGCCAAGAGACATCGCGGCGGGCAGCTCAGGATGCCCATCCTCCGCGGAATCGGCGAAGCCATGTTCATCGATGAGGTCACCGAGCACCAATTGGAGGAGGCGGTGGCGTTCGTTCGATCCTGGTCAGGCGGAAGAATGACAGAGGTTCCCAGGAGTGCCTAGGGTGCCGGAACATTCAGTCGTCTGGCGCCTGCCCAATCAGAACAACCTGGCAGTGAAGCGGCAAAGCTCGGATTGCCTCAGCGATTCCGTCATCGTCATTAAGATGCTGTCGGCGGCGGTTTGCGGCACAGATCTGGCGATGCTCTCGGGGAATCGGCCATGCGGAGCGGAAGTGCTTGGTCATGAGGGAGTGGGAGTGGTGCTTTATGCTCCGGCAGGCGGCAGTGTGGCAAAGGGCGCTCGGGTGACAATTAACCCGGTCAATCGCAAACATCCTGAAGTCGTAATCGGCCACAGCCGGGACGGTGTATTTCGCGAGTTCTTTTGCCTCGAAGCTGCCGACGCCCTTGAGGGCGGGCTTTTGGTGCGATGCCCGAAGGAGTGCTCGCTGGGAGACGCAGAGCTGGTTCTTGCCGAACCGCTCGCATCGGTGTTGTACAGTCTGGAGTTGCTGCAGGAGAGATGCAGCGCCGGATCACTGGTGGTGCGCGGGTCCGGAACCGTGGGCATTCTGGCGGCGAAGTTATGGTCGATCCTGACGGGATCGTTCGCGGTTCTGGTGTCGAGATCGGAGGCGCACGCGCGCTGGCTGCGAGAGTCCATACGCTGGCCAGCGAATGTCCGTGTCTGCTGTGCCAGTGAGCTGATGAAGGTGATTCGTGAATCCTCCGTTGGGCCCGGCGCGGCGATTCTGTGCGGCTCGCGGGAAAGCGCTCCAGAAGGACTGCGCTTGTTGCTGGATGTCGTGCAGGAGGGTGCGACGATAGATCTGATGGCGGGCTTTCCGGCAGAGTATAAGGAAGCTCGTCTCGGCGGCGTGAAGCTGGACGCCATTCGATGGAAGAACATCTGCGGCGTTAACAGCGCGCCGCCCACGGCAGTCGCAGATCGTGTCAGTGGCAAGACCGTCTATCTGATCGGTCATCGCGGCACCGCCGAGCGCCATATTCTTCAAGCTATGGATTTGCTGACGCGGACGGTTATTTCGATGGCCGGTATTCCGCATCGTCTGTTTACCCTGGGGCAGCTTCCCGGCGCAGTGAAGGAAATGCTATCGACCGAGACTCGGCAAAACACAAAGTGGGTGAAGGCGATCGTGGACTTTTCGCGAGAGGACCGTGGAGAACCAGCCCGCTGATCTAACGGCTCGCGTGCTAGTGACAGGCGCGTCGCAGGGGATCGGAAAAGCGATTTTTCTGGCGCTTGCGGGCAGCGGACATTCTGTTCTGGGCCTCTCGCGCACGAAGCCAGAGGAATTGGCTGAGCCTGCGCGAACCTCCGACTATCTCGATTGGCAGCAGCTGGATCTGTCGAAGGCCGCCGAGGTGGAACAATGTGCGGCATCGCTGGAGCCGATGGCAATCCGAGCGTTGATTCTGTGCGCGGTAGATTATGGCCCCGGCGGAAGACATCCGGCGGCGGCGATTTCCGCGCAAGAGTGGCAACAGGTTGTAGGGACGAATTGTATTGGCCATTGCATTCTGGTGTCGCGCCTGCTGGGCAAGCTGATTACAAATTCGCCCGGGATCATTATTAACATATCGTCGGACGTCGCTATTTTACCTTCAGCCGGCCGGGCTGCGTATGCTGCTTCCAAAGCGGGGCTACATGCAATGCTGCGCGCGGTGGCCGCGGAAAACCCGATTGATTGCCTGAGGGTGTATCAACTGATTCCTACATTTCAGATGGTGACAAGCGGCATTCGGCGCCGGCGGCCCAGCGGTTTTGATTTCTCTTCCTACGTGGACCCGGCGCTGCTCGCGCAGGTAGTGCAGGGGATTCTATCGCCGAGCGGCACCTCAATTGCGCCCGGAGCGTACTTAGTGCACCGCGACGGTACGCTGGAGCCGCACGCGGAGGCCACAAACATATAAGGTTGATGCAGGTTGTCAGGGAAATGAAAAAGGCCCGGCGCATGCCGGGCCTTTGTCAATGCAGGAAAGGATTAGAGGAGAACGGCAGCGCCTTTTTCCCGCGCCACGTACTGATCATAGATCCAGCGGTAGGTTTTCTCGAGGCCGACGCGCAAGGGAATGCTGGGCTCCCAATTCAGCATTTTCCGGATCATCGTGTTGTCGCTGTTGCGGCCGTTCACGCCCTTGGGGGCGGAGAGATCGTAGACGCGCTTGAACTTTACGCCGGCGATTTCTTCCGCGATGTCGATCAACTGGTTGATGGTCACCATTTCGGCGGAGCCGAGATTGATGGGGTCGATGATGTCGGAGTTCATGATCATCTGCGTACCCTTGAGGCAATCGTCGATGTACATGAAACTGCGGGTTTGATTGCCGTCGCCCCAAATGGGAATCTCGGTGTGGCCTTTCCACTTGGCCTCAATCACCTTGCGGCAGATGGCGGCAGGAGCTTTCTCGCGGCCGCCGGTCCAGGTGCCGTGCGGGCCGTAGACGTTGTGGTAGCGGGCCACGCGGGTGCGCAGACCGTAGTCCTCGCGGTAGTGGCGGCACATGCGCTCGCTGAAAAGTTTTTCCCAGCCGTAGCCGTCTTCGGCGTCTGCCGGGTAGGCGTCTTCTTCTTTCAGGCCGGGACGATTGAAGTCCCTCTGCTTGCTGGCGTTGTACACGCAGGCGGAGGAGGAATAGAAGTACTTCTGAACATCGCACTTGTGCGCGGCCATCAGCATGTGGGTGCTGATGAGCACCGAGAGCATACATTCCACCCGGTGGGTCTCGATGAATCCCATGCCACCCATGTCGGCAGCGAGCATGAAAATCTGGTAGGCATCGCGCGCTGCGGTCTCGCAATTCTGGCGATCTTTCAAATCGAGCTGCAGGTTCTCAATGTCGGGGAATTGTTGATACCAATGCTCAAAGGGCTTGGCACCCACCGCCCGAATGCGGGTGTAGCCCTGGCGGCGAAGGTCGGCCACCAAAGAGCCGCCGATGAAGCCGTCCGCCCCCGCCACCACTACTATTTCGTTCTTCTCATTCATTCCTCTGGTCTCCCCGGATTGGATTGATAAAACTGCTGCAAAATAGACACTTTACCCGTAATTCGCTCCAGCACACAAGCAGAAGAAAGTTAGTGGTCAGCTCCAGAATTTGGCGGGCTGGGTTGCAAGAACTTGCAACTTTGGCGGGTGAAAGAGGACCTCAAACTAAGGGGAAATGGCGCGTTTTCTACGAATTCCGGTTCAATGACGCACGGCGGCGTTGTGGCTGGCGTACCAGTCGTAGGTTTCGGGCAAAGCCTGCTCCAGGGTGTAGCGGCAGGCGAAGCCGGCTGCCTGCAGACGGCTTACGTCATAGGCACGGAAGAGGAAGCCGTTGGGTTTGCTGGTATCCCAGAAGATGTGGTCGCTCATGCCGGTATACGCGGCAAGAATGTTGACCACGTCGCGAATCTTGCGCGTCGCTCCTGAGGCCAAGTTCACGGGGCCGGTGATGTGATCCATGATGGTATGCAGGGCACGGGCGCAATCCTTGATGTAGAGAAAATCGCGGTGGGCCGAACCGTCGCCCCACACTGTGACGGTCGCTTTCGCCGGCCGGGCATCGTGAAATTTCTTTACCAGCGACGGAATGACGTGCCCAGTTTCGGTGTTGAAGCGGTCGTGCGGCCCATAAAGGTTGGTGCAGAAGGCGAAGGCATACGGCATGCCGTAACTATTCTCATAAACCTGCAATTGGGCGAGCATCCCGCGCTTGGATTGAGCGTAGCCGTACTCCGAAGGATGGGGCGGGCCTTGCCAAACGTCGGCTTCGGCGAGAGGAACGCCCGGTTCGGGATCGGGATACATCGCGGCGGTGCCCATGGCGACCACTTTCTTGACTCCCGCCTGATGGCA
>Ga0187770_10001664_pt1 | contig 11939 bp, 11 predicted proteins | sample 0116_SJ02_MP02_2_FD_133154 | JGI IMG/M metagenome (GOLD analysis project Ga0187770, IMG submission 133154) | Tropical peat soil microbial communities from peatlands in Department of Meta, Colombia - 0116_SJ02_MP02_20_MG | ecosystem: Environmental > Terrestrial > Soil > Wetlands > Peat | place...
AGCCTAGGGCCTTGGGACGCAAGTGCGGCTCCTTCAGCCAGAGCCTCCAGCTTCTGGAGTCCGACAACATACGGCACATTCCCGAAATTCGCGAAGGTCTCGAAGCCGCAGTCTGTGCCTCCCAGGATGTCGTTGGGGTTGATCTTGTCGATGCTGGCGAGCCTCTGAAGCCGCGCCGCTATTGTCGTCTTGGTCTCGACGGTGGGGGTCTTCACGTCGATAACTCCAGCCGCGAGCTTGAGGCCCTTCGGCCAGTAGTGTTCCTGTTCGCCCTCTGTCTTGGGGAAGTCGAAACCCCTCATCTGGCCTGATGCCATCATCTGGGCGAACTGTGGATTCGACTCCTGGAACTCCTCGATCATGCCTGGCTGCATAGGCATTGCAACCCTCTTTGTCGGGCGAAGCTCGCGACGTTGAGTCGAGCGGGGAGTCGAACTCCACTCCTGAACATTGACTAAAATACTGCGAGCAGGCGCACGCTTGCCGTTGACAAGGAGCCTAGGACTCTCGGAGCTGACCGCTACTATCTTGCTCTTGGTCGTCACCCTCGTGGCCGGCATGGCTCTCTATTTCTACCTCAGCGGCCAGACGCCAAACACTCAGAGTGCGGCAAGCGAAGCCGCAAGCGTTGTCAACTCCGTTGGGGGCAACCCTGCAACCTCGTTCTATGCTTCCGCCGAGGTCAGCGCGAGCGTCATCAGCTGTGTTCAGAGAGACGGTACTTGCACGATACAGCTCACGAATACAGGGAGCGCCAACACTCAAGCAATGGGGTGCATCTTCTCAGGAGGCGGAGGCTTAGGGAATCTCTCACCCAGTCCATCGCAGGTGACGGCGGGCGGGAACGTTCAGGTGACGTGCACTACTACAAGTGGCCATGGAAACGGCGCAGGAACAACGGTGACGGGGTCAATCGAACTGAGCGACGGGGCGACCGTTCCTTGGATAGGGACCTGGCAGTAGGACCTCGCGAACCTGGCTGATGGTTGACAGAACGGAGTGACGTTACTGACAAAGAAAAATAGGAGGCCCCAGACACGGGGAGTTGGCGTCTTTCGCCGCCGCGGCCGTTAAGCACCAGCAGCTCTCACCGTTACCTGTTCCTGACGAACGGGTTAGCCTTCTTCTGAGGACCCTTGTACTTCTCATTCCGGGGGCAGTGCGGCCCGCACTTCTCATATGCTGGGTGGTTGTGCCCCTTCACTTCCTCCTTCTGTTTCTCTTCCATTCGCTCACGATAGGACACCAAAGCCGCTCTGTATCTCCAGAAGGGTGCCAAAAACTCTTGGGACGTACCAAGGGGGTAAGTGCGGTCACTGCGGCCTCTGAGAGAATCCCCTCTTTCCTATCCACGAAATGGATGGGTTTCGTCCGGAACGCGCGGTGGACGGCCTACCCTGTTCATGCCCCTTCTCCATCATCGGTGAACAGGGTCACGGATGGCTTCTTTTGGGAGGAACGAATCTCGACAAACGGCCGCGGAGCGGGGGAGGAGGGTTTCCCTTTTTCTGTAACCTCTGTAACCTTTACAACTTGGAATTCCCTCCAGAGCTGGATCCCCTTCTTGGTTAGCCTGTAGCCTGGAGAAACCTTCTCCACCACCCCCATTGCTTTCATCTCCGCGCAGATTCTCCTGACGGAGGGGGCTTCGTGGCCAATGTCATCCGCAAGATCGAAACTGTTACGCACGCCCCTGACCAGCGCTTCTATGATCTTGGACGCGAGTTCGCTCCTTCGAATCAAAGAAGCGTACTCCTTCCTGTCCTCTTCGGTGACCACCGTTTCGCCGTGCATGATCTTGTAGTCCTCGACCTCGAGCATCTCCAGAACCTCCTCGACGAACTCCTTCGCGAGCCTGACGTGGGCCCCATTCACTTCTAGGGTCACGCCGTCAGAGGTGCTGAAGGTCAGGGTGGCGAAGGCTGCGGATATCCTCAGCAGGGAGAGGAGGGAGTCCTCGTTTATCACAGGCACCTCGGCGACCGCGTACCTCACCAGCAAGTCTTTGTATGCGGACTTGACCTCCTCGTTGGCTTTCTCGTCGAATCTTATGCTCCGCGGGTTCCTTGACCAGGCCCAGAGGACGAGCGATCTGAGGTTCGAAAGGAACTGGGGGTCGTCCACGCCGTGCAGGGTGACGTCGGCGATTCTGTCGGGATTCACCTCCCCAGCCTTGAAGGGGATGGCGAGGTCCCAGCGGGTGAGGTCGGCCTTGTCCTTGAAGCAGGGGAGCTCACGCAGCGCCATGCAAGAGTAGGAGTAGAGCCCCATATCCTGCCTCGAGTTGCTGTCAGCCACGACCCTGGTGCGGGCCCAGGCCCTGGCGCTGAAACTCCTCCTTACCTCGACGTAGAGCTTGGCCAGGGTTTCCCTCATGGTCGCCATGTCGTCTGCGGGGTACTTGTGGAGCGCCTCGAGCACCACCAATCCTCTGTCTGCCTCGACCATGACCCCCCAGACCACCATGCCTCGCTCGCTGTCGATGGTGTAGGTGATGCCGGTGCGGCTGCTCGTCTCCCCTATGGCGTGCTTCCCCAGGCCGAGCTTCTGGCGGAGATAATCCTCGACGGAGCCCTTCCCCTGGCGTGGGTCACCGAAGAGCATAACCCGGATGGTCCCGGGCCTGAGCTGGCCGCTCACTTCGATCCAGGTTGGGGAGAGGTAGGCGAGAAGTACCGCCAGCTTGGCCTGCTCCCTCCCGGCTATCCGTGGGTTACACTTCGACGCCAGGAACTCAAGAGATCTCAAAGATTGGGAGTAGGGGGAGAAATAACTCCTGAGCCCCTCAGTTTCGTCTGGTTTCAGGTCGAACAGGTCGAGGGATGGGACGTTCTGCCTGACGGCGTCGGCCAACAGCTCTATGTTCGAGTTCTTGGGGTTGACGACGAGAGTCCCTTCCAGCTCTACGTCCTTGTTCTGAGGGACCCTCCCCAGAAGATAGCCGCCAAGAAGGGAACCGGAGGTTGGCCCGGAGGAGGGCTCGTCTAGGACAGAGGTGTCGCGAAGCACAACACTTTGGTACGTCAGGGGTGGCTCGGCAGTTGGGGTGACGACCCACTTGTGGGGAATGCCGCCCTCGGTGCAGGTATTCCCTCCCGCTCCAGGCAGTATTTCACCAGGTTTCTCCCCGACCATAAGGCCGTAGAGGCTCATGGGGTCAGAGGACAGGTCGAGAGCCCTCTTGGTCCCGCACCTAGAACAGGCAGCACTGAACTTCACGAAGACGGCTTTGACCGCCGACTCACCGGCTATGTGAACGCTAAGCATGACCCGCTTCCCGACAAGATCCCCCGTCAGGTCGGTGAAACGAAGCCTCAAGACGGAGAAAATCTCTGTAAGAGCGTATAACGGGATCGGAGATTGCCCAGTAAAGCAGAATTGAGGTCCTGCTACCTCAACCCTTGAGCTCTCAGACTTCGTTTTCTGACAAACTCGACCACGTCCCTTTCAGATACGACCCAGTTCCTACCTTCTTTCGTCGCTACTATCAGGCCTCTGTTGGCAAGCACCCTCAGATAATCAGGGGAGACGGACGACATCTTCGCGGCTTCCATTAGTGACAACTTCCTATCCCCCGCCTGCTGCTCGACCGCTATGTGGGCCATATCGAGGTGCTTGATGGCGTATTGAGCAACGAAGTTCACCAGGGGGTAGTAGTTCCCCGCGTCGGCGCGCTCCAGATACCTGAGATACTTCGCCCTATCTATTTTGGGGATGATAATCGGTAGGTAGTGCTTCCGCATCAAGACAAGGTTGGTGAGCAGCCGGGCGACCCTCCCGTTCCCATCGTAGAAGGGGTGGATGTGCACGAACCGGTGGAGTACAATCGCCGCGAGCTCCACTGTGGTGTAATCATCTGGATTGTCGTTAATCACCTTAAGGAGTTCTTCCATGAGCATCGGGACCTCGTAGGCTGGGGGAGGTCCGTGCTTCGAGCCCCGTATCCTGACCTCCCCCTTCCTGTACCTGCCGACATCTTTCTCCTCCATTACGTCCTTCATTACCATCTGGTGAAGTGTAAGAACATCGGACTCGGTCAGCCTCCTCTGCTCGTTTGCCAGCGACTCGACGTACTCGATGGCTTCGGGATGGTTGCGAGCTTCGTAGATCTCTCTGAGGCTCTTCCCCCGGATCGTCTGTCCCTCCTCTATGACCAATTGTGTCTCCCTGAGCGTGAGGCTGTTCCCTTCGATGGCGTTGCTGTTGTAGGTGAACTCGGTCCTGAAGACGCTCCTCAGGTTTGCTAGAACGTCTGGGGGGAGCGGCCTCATCGAATCTAGGAGTTTCCACTTCTGGATCACCGCCGTGTGCAGGGCGGGTTTCACGAGCTGCGCCATTCTATCGTATATGGCGACAGATACGTTGCCTATATGTCTTGCGCGTCGGATACTAATTGGTATACGCTAACTGCGGTGTCCTTCGAATCGAGCGTTCATTTGATCTAATCGTATTCAAGGTCGTCGGACCTTTCTCCTTACCTATCGCTTGCACTCTCACCCATGCTAAACCGGTGGCACGACCTGCTCCACAATGGGCTCCTTCGTGACTCCACCGGTCCTGTGTGCGAATCCGATGTCCTTTCGTGTCATCCATAGGAAGAGACCAAGGGCAAGAAACGGGGTAGCGATTCTCGGAATCACCAACATGGCCAGGTTGAAACCGAAGAAGGCAAACCCGTCCCTGCGGTTCTGCGAGAACAGTGCAAGAAAGGGAATCGCTCCTACGATATAGTACTTGTAGATGGGGTAAAGGGCGAACAGCAGGAGCAGGCCGTACATGACGTACCGGAGGAGGGCCACTTCGTCGAGCTTGCCGAGTCTTCGTTCCGCGAACAGCAGGGCGAGGTACCCGCAAACGAACACGAAATTCATCGAGAGTTCGGCCGACAAGTACGAGCTGATGGAAGCACCGGGGAACAACAGGATCATGGTTGACAATGAAAGGCTCGAGGCTGAATTCGGGGCAGCAAAGTGGTTCCAAACCGACTCGATGCCCTGGAGTGTGGCTGCATAGGTTCCGGTCAGTGGAGGGGCCTGGCCCGGAAAGCCAAGACCGAAGTAGTAGCCGTTGGGCTCCGTCGTGGACGACCAGAACTGGTAAGGAATACGGAAGACGGAAAACAGGTAGAGCTTGGTGCAGACGACTATCCAGGGCAGGGAGTAAAGAAGAGCAAGCGCCGCGACAAGGATCAGGTAGCGCAGAGCAGCCCTTCGGCCCGTCTTTCTCGAAAGATAGATCAGAACAATCGGGAGAGCGAACAGGGCAGTCTGCTTGAAACCTATGGAGAAAGCAATGAGCAGGGCGGAGAGATCCAGCCGTCCCTCGAGCAGATAGTAGATGGAGAGCATCAGGAAGAGAGTAGTCAGGCTAGGATTCAGCCAAAGGTAGTCGGAATAGAAGAGACCCATGGGGGCAAAGATGGTGAGCGCTGCTGCCGTGAGTGCCACACCTTCCCCAAAGACGCGCTTCCCCACCAGGAAGACTGGAATGGCCGTCAGCGCGCTTGCAGCGACCAGGGGAACGGCGGAGCCCCATGAACTAGGGATGAAGGAAAACGCCGTCAACACGTACAGAAACGGCGGGGGATAGGCGTAGAAGTAATTCACATAGGGAAGAAAGCCACTTCTAAGGTAGTTTGCTTGTTGAACGTATGCGAGCGAATAGTCCTGCCAGGCTTCCGCGTTGGGCCAGGACACGCTCATCGAAGTCAGGAGGCTCAGGCAGGAGATCGCCAACGCCACGATAGTTGAGATGACCAGCAACGAGAGAAGAGGGTGTCTCTTGATTGCGCCCAGCCTGCCAGCAACAGGAAGTCCACTCGATGGTTCCTCCGAAGCCGTCAGCATCCCACACTCTTGGTCACTGCGTTGGCACCCCTAACCGGGGATGTCCCCGGTACATGCCATGTTTCGTCCGCGATCGGGCTTAACCCTTCTGATACGATTGCTTACATCGGTCATTTGCAGTCACCGCCGAACATCCAGGGAGGAATCCGGGGCAAGGCCTAAATCGGGAACACACACAGACATGCGGGAACGAAGAACATTACAATATCAGACGAGGCCTACGAGAGGCTCAAGTCCCTCAAGAGGCCAAGAGAGAGCTTCACCGAGCTCATCGAGCGGATGACGCGTGCCCGCAGCGTTGCGGACCTGGCCGGACTCCTAACCAATGACGAGGGCCTCGAAGTAAAGAGAAGAGTTTCGGAACTCAGGAAGGAGAGCTCCCGCCGTCTTTCAGAAATCGAAGCAGTGTCATGATGAGCGAGAAGGTTCTGATAACTTGGTTGGACATTCTCCAACCTAGCTGACTTGTGCCTTCTGCTAATCGGCTACCGCTATCCCCTGCTTCTCCGCCGTTCGACCCTGCGGGGGGAGTTCGACGTTTCGGGTGGTCCTTATCCGATCCACCGCACTCGTCGGAGGATGTACAAGCAGCCCCATCTCCTCGCTCCCGAGGATGACGAAGGGCAGCGAATGCCTCCAGGGGAGGTAGTCCCTCACATAGTTCTCCACCAGCCCGTGCACGCCAAGGGTCCGGCGTGTCGCCATGTCGATAAGCATCCTCGGGTCGTCACTCCACCACACCTTCAGGCTCTCCCCCAGCTTTGAGCCCCCACCCCGGGAGGAGCCCTGGGACGAGCCGAGCCACCTCCCCATCCCGACGTCCCCCGCGTCCTCTATCATGCCGAACGGGAGTTGGCCGACCACTTCACCGCCAGGGGTCACGACCCCACGGACGGTCATGGCAACGAGCCTGGAGCTCACCTTGGAGTCGATGTGCGCAGTGAGTCTATCGTGATGCGTGTAGAACTCGCCGTACTTGGCGGGATGGTCCTCTTCGCGGGTGCCGCTGTGCAGTCCCCCTGAAGAGTCAGTCCATTCGTATGACTTCTGTATGGGGGTGTCTATCTCCCTCCACCTCCTTGACATCGTGGACCTCAGGTCCCCCAGGATCCTGCGCAACTCTGCCTCGAACCACTCGAACTGCACCCATGCGAACCTGCTTTTCTGAAGGGTGATCAGCAGGGGGGTCATGAGGAGCCCCGTCTTCCTCGTATCGAAGGCGGCGAAGCAGTGGGCCTGCTCGTTCCCCACAAAGAAGAAGCGTGTCTCGGCGGGGTCGAGCTCGGGGAGCCAGGCGGGAACCGGGTACTCCCCCTCACCAACCGTCGCAATCGTGGTCGCAATCCCGTCCATCGGCGGGAGCCCGACCTTGACGTGCTGCCTGTATCGCGTGAGGGCGAGGTCCAGATCCCAGGATGTTGACGAGCCGAAGCACAGTTCCCAATCCTTGCCGTCCCAGATCACTTCGAAGGACCTGGGATTCCTGGCGACCACGGCGGCGGCCGCGGACTGAAGCGCCCGCGCCTCGAGAGGGTCATTCTGAACCGGAACAGAGATGGGCTGCAGGAACCACCCCTCCCGGCCCGTCGTCATTTCGTATTCTCCATCGCAGTTTTCTTTTTCAGGGCACCCCACTTCAGAAACTGGTACTCGACCCCGGGTTCTTCGATGAGGCGCCACCTCCTGCTGCGGTGAAATGCTAGCATTAGGGAGAAGGCGAGCGCTCCGCCAGCAATGGCAACCTGGACGACGGGATAGACGTTCCAGTCGTGTTGGGCGAAGGAGAGGGGGAGATTCAAGGGGAGAATGAACTGGGAGAGGGCAAGAGAGGCGGCGAAGGGGGCCCCCGAGCACATGATCCTCCATGGCCTCCTGGGTTTCGTGGCAGGGAGCTGCTTCCGGCTTTCGAGGCGGAGAGCGAGATAACCGCAGACTGCAAGCCATTCCTCGAGCGTTATCGTCTTCGAGGTGTTCAGGAGCCCTGAGATTCGGAAGAGGGAGAGAGTCCTGGTTCTAACCATGTTGAGAAGGACGAGCACGGCCGGAGCGAGATAGACGGCGAGAAGAGGGATTTGTCCCATGCTTCGCAAGAGCGAGGCGCCTCTTAAGCGGGCCTCTCCTTGGCTGCCCGTGAGCACGATCAAAGAACTGGCAGAAAGGACCGGAATCGACAGAAGCGAGGTATCAGGACTCATAGACCTGCTGAGGGAGAAGGGTTGGGTCAAGATCCTACGACCCGACGAGCAGGGTCACGGCCTCTGGGTGCTAACCAAAGTGGGAAGGAAAATCCTGCCCCCCTTCACCCCCGGCGGGTACGAATCGATAGGTGGGTGGGAGGCTCAGGGGTTGGCCCTCTCGGTCCGGGAGGCCTACCTCTCCAGGGGGTGGTACTTCGCCCTCGCGAGGCAAGATGGTGAGATGAAGAGAAAGGTGGACTGCGTAGCATACGACTATGAGCACGGACTTGCCGTGGGGATAGAGATCGAGAGCTCAGCGCACGTCCTCCACGACCACCCGGAGCAGGTTAAACAACACATGCTTGAGATCTCCCCCTTCGATGAAATCCATTTCTGGGCGCCTAAGGCTGCGGTAGAAAAGATCGAGGAGCTGAAGAGCAGCCTTGGTTCGAAGGAGGCAATGGCCAGGGTGAAGGTGTTTGAGGCGGCCGAGGCCACTGTCTGAAGAAGAGGCCGGTGTCATATGGGACTCAGCGCTGTGGTATCAGAAGCCGGGGGGGAGCTTCTATGGTGACGAGCAGCCACCAGGCCTCCTTAGAAGGGACGACCTGGCCTTTAGGGAGGAAACTCACCCACTCCCACTTCTCTCCGTTCCTCCGACAGAACACAGACCTCTCCGTTCTGTCAGCACCGTAGAGGCCTTTCATTATAGCGCAGAAGGAACTGATTTCAGGCTCGGAGTGTTTCTCTTCCGGAGGCCCAGGGAGCCTCTTCCGTACCGGCGGACCCTGCTCTTCTCCAGGGCTCGGCCTCAGCCTGAACGTCCACGTGAAGTCGGGCTGAGTGACAAGTGCCCCTTTGATTTTTTCCTCGAACTCGGGGTCCCACGTCCTGGCGAGCTTCTGGGCATCATCCGAGTTGACCCATCCAGCCGCCTGGGTTCCGCAATTCCCCAGCACGATCTTCAGAAGGGTGTCGTCGAGCTGTGCCATAGTCTGGTGGCTCAGTATGAGGCAGAGTCCCTGTGACCGCGCCTGGGAAAGAATCGTTTGGATGGCTTGCAGTCGCTGAAGGTCCTGGAACTCGTCGAGAACCAGAATCACCGGTGTTCTCTCTTTCTCCCGGGTTTGAGTGGTCCTCCAAAGAATGGCGAACCAGAGTTTCAGGAGGATGACCGACTGAATTAGCGGGCCGATGTGCAGGCCGATGTCCTGGGATGCCACCCGAAATATCGTCTGCTTTCCGGGCTTCAGGAGATCTGCGAAGTCAACGGAGGAATGCCTCACCCCTCCGAAGAGCCTCCTCAGGTACGGGTCCACGGCGAACTCCGAGAGCCTCGTCAGGACGGGGTCGAAGGCGTCTGACTTCATGTCGGCGATGGCGTTCATCTCCTTTCTTAGCGACTCGAACTCCACCCCATCAAGCACCTCTTGCATCTTCCTCAGGACGGATTTTTCCCCCGACTGAAGCCCAAGAACGAGGTCATGAAGGTCGACGAAGGTGGGGGCGTCTGTGATGTAGTAGAGGAAGGAGATGAGGGACCTGAAGATCCTGAGCATTCTCGGCGCCCTCACTGGATCGGCGCCGTACCACTCCTCGATCACCTTCATTACGAAGCCGGTGTAGATCGACCTCACCCTCTCGGCGTCCCCCTCATCGTGGCTCGGAAGCTCAAAGGGATTGATGCTGAAACCAGTCACGTTGGGGTCGAGGAAGGTGACCCTTGCGGGGTCTAGCTCATCCACCTGTGCGACGAACTTCCAGGCATCGTCCCCTTTCACATCGACGTAGATGAACGAGTTAGGAAAGGCGCCTGTCCTGTTTGCCTCCTCGAGCCCCTTTGCGAGTATCCTGATGAGGGTGGTCTTCCCCGTTGAAGTAGAGCCCAGAATGTAACAATGGCGCGACAGGTCTTCATACCCGATCACGACCACGCGGTGGCATCACCTCCATATTTCGGGTATGTTCCCTATAACGGCGGCCCCAGGCAAAAGAAGTTGGGTTTGAGGGAAAAATGACACGTTCGATTGCCGTTCTCGACGGTAGAACTATACGCCCTCTCAACTCGCATGGTTGCCGTGACGCCATCGCGCCCCCGTAGGACACCGCTCGTGGTCATCACAATCGTGGTCGTGGTTGTCGCGACGGTCGCCGCCCTGGGCTACTACACCCTCAAATCGGGAACGTGCTCAGGATACCCGCCAGGAGGGGACTGCGTGGCGCTTTACAGTCACGCCTTCACGATTTCGGTAAACTACACCGGTCCCTGGAGGCTCACCTACAGCGGGGAGACGAACGTAGGGGAGTCGAACCCCTCCAACGTGACGGGGACGAATACGGGAACAGGTTACCATTCGGCGTCAGTCACACTGAGCGGCCTGAACGACAAGATGCTGACCATCTGCGCCCAGGCACAGAAACTCGATGCGTCCAGCTCAACGCTCTTCCTGGGCATAGATTCTCTCTATCCCAAGAACACTTCAATTCCCCACGGTTCTGTCTCCACTTGCGGAGGGGTGGCACCGTAGGAAATGGAAGCGCGTAGGATGACGGTGTACCTGTTCGCCGCTGGGGTCGTGGCACTGTTCGTTGCCCCCTTCTTGACCTGGTTCAACTACGGGCCATACTCCCTCCTTTTCCCGCCCCAGGTGAGCCTCATCTGGCTCTTCGAGCGAGGCTACATGATCAGCCCGGCTCTCTATCTCTTCGGAGTCACAACGGCTCTTATTGTTACCGTCGTGGCGAGAAGGCCCGTCGTGTTTCTGGGGGCGCTTCCGGCCGCGTTTCCCGTGTTCGTCCCTGCAGTCACTCTGAGCACGTTCTTCAACGGCTCCATGGGTTACACCCAAGCCGTCACGGTCGGGGTGTTCACCGCCCTGCTCGGGTCGGCGCTCCTGGAGTTGTCCTACTTCGCCTACCAGAGGAACTTCGCGAAGTCTTCGGCAAACGATCAACAGCGCGCGAGGGGTTTTTGAAGCGAGGCATTTAGGACAGGAAGCGGTTTTTTGCATGTTCGTCTGCAAGAACGACCTGGAGTGCCCGGGGGACAAGGACTTTGACGAGCACTACCACTCGTTCGAGAAGTGCGAAGTCTGCGGCAAGATGACCACCTGCGCTGAATGCCTCTGCGGCAGAAGGCAGCTCTGAATATCTGCTGGCAACCTGTTCGCTATTCGCCCGAGAACCCACCCTAAATCGCAACGCACCTACCCGCACGCCTACCCTTCGGGCCGCTCTCACAAGCAGAACTAGACTTCGCTTACACAAAGGTTATCCCAATGTTAGGTGCTGCAGTCCTATGGCAGAAGATGAATAGGCTCAGATTGGCGTCCTACGTCTGCCTTGCAGTAGGCGTCATCATCTCTGTTGTCGGGGGCAGATTAGGGATGACGCTTTACGGAGGTTCATGCTCCGCCGCCTTTTATCCGTGCCACCCCTCTCCGCCTCCTGAGGTTGTCCTTGGGGGATACCTCCTCTACTTGGGCGCGGTTGCAGTCGTTGCCTCTTTGATAGCTCTCGTCTTCTCATTTCTACGTCAACCCTCAGTGGTCGTCTAACCTTGCCAAAGTCGCTAGTCTGTTCTCAAGCGTAGAACTTTACGCCCCATGAGGCTACCCTCTGAGGCATGAGACGAAGAACCAAGGCGCTGGCAGGAGTCGCCATTGTGGCTGCGATAGCCTTCTCCTTCTTTGCGCCGATAGTTAGTCAGCCCACTACTGTTATCGGTCCAGACGTCGCTGGAAACAGCACAAACATCTCCTATCCAACATATCCGAATTGGGAGTCCCTGAGTTGTTGGGCATTCGGAGTAGGCACTTATTATGGAAGGACAGTCTTCCAATTCAACGCCTCTTACCAATCAGGATGTGCGTCTCCCACGGCATCCTTGCCCTAGCCTGTCCAACCCCACCAAAAC
>Ga0187770_10001666_pt1 | contig 11933 bp, 6 predicted proteins | sample 0116_SJ02_MP02_2_FD_133154 | JGI IMG/M metagenome (GOLD analysis project Ga0187770, IMG submission 133154) | Tropical peat soil microbial communities from peatlands in Department of Meta, Colombia - 0116_SJ02_MP02_20_MG | ecosystem: Environmental > Terrestrial > Soil > Wetlands > Peat | place...
CCTCCACCCACAAGTGCTGTCCTGCTTCCCAGTTGATCGAATCCCAGGTGGGCTGGATTTCTTGCGAGATCTTGATCGGTTCGGCGCCGTTGAAAAGATATAGGCCCGAGCGCCCGGCAATTACCACCCATTCCTCGCCAAATCCCACGCCGTGAACTGACGGCGTTCCTACGGTGTTCGATACCTCCTCGACGGCCCACAAGGCCGGCTCATTCACGCCGTCCGTGGCCGTCACATACATGCTGCGTTCCTTGACGAAGAAGAGGTTGTTTCTCAGCTTGAAGGCGGCGCGAATCGCCTGACCGTCGTTCAAAGCGATATTCATGATGCCGCTCACGCCGTCATAGCTTTCCGGTTCTTCTGTTGCCGACGCGCGAACGAGCGAGGCATTCTGCGACGAATTCGTCTCGAACACCTCGATGTTATCGACCAAAAACCACGCTCCGCTTGGGCTTGGCGTGCCGTCCGCATAAACCCGAAGCGTCAGATCAGAAGGCAACGAAGTTTGCGGCCCGGAAAGATCGGCAACGAACTCCTGATACGAAGTTGTCGCTTGCACCGCGGTCACCGCAAGCCCGCTGCCGATTTGCCCCTGGGTGGGACTGAAAGCGTTGACACGCAGTGTGCCTGACGTCAAATTCGCGCTGCGGCTAACGCGCGCGCGCACCGAATAGTCGACATTGTTAACGCAGAGTGGATCTCCTGAGACATCGGTGATCGCGTTTTGTGAAATGAGCCCGCGAACAGCCGTCGCTCCGTCCGCCGTAATGCGATAGGCATCGCCCCAAACCACATCGTTTGGCTCTTCGCTGCCGCCTGCGCCAAAAGTCGGATCCTGCTGCCATCCCAGCGGACGCCCATTCCCCGAATTGTCGAACCCTCCGTCGAACGTCAGGTTGCGCCAATTATCCATGTTGGCGCGCTCTCCCCACCAAAAGAGCCGCTCGACGTAGTCGATAACGCCGAGTTGCTCGGGCAACTCAATCTGCCCGAACAGGTAATCCATGCTGACGCCGGAAAGCAAAATCGTGTCGGAGAAATCGATTGTTGCAGAGGTCATCGTGTTGTCGTTCAGCACCATCGTCGCTGGGACGTGATAGAAACTCGCGCCGCCAGCCGCTGTGAACGCAAGAAGCCGCTGCACCACATTCGATGGTCCGGTGGGGATATTTGTGACGTTCACTTTGAAATTGCCGGCGGCCGTCCACGTCACGGGCGGCGAAGGAGCTGTCCAGTAGCCCTGTCGAGTGACGAAGATTACTGAGCACTGATGAGCCCCTGGCGAGATGCTGCCCGCCGTTGTTGAATCAGCCACACTCGGCCCTTCAGCCGGACCAATCTGGCTGACGCGATCGAAATTCGAGTCATCGAACTGCCGAGGCAAGTCCTGCCCGAGCAAGCCATCGGAGAACGCCATATATTCGCGGCCAAAAAGGGTCGTCGACGCCATGAAGATATTCGGCTCTACCACCGAGGTCACAAGCGACAGCACGCCTGGCGACGTCTCTTTGTACAGAACGCCGCCTGAACCGAGCACAAGCAGCCGCTGCACCAGGTTCGTTGTTATGTATGTCTTCAGCCCGTTGATCTGCGGGGCTGCCCCCAAAGCTCCGTATTGGGAGAGCAGGCCTGGCCGCGTCCGCACTCCCCCAGGAAAGAACTCAACATCTGCTGCGTTTGGAGATAGCCCAGGCGGCACATCGGATGCGTCGGGCAACGTCACCCAGCTTCCAAACATATTCAGCGGCAGCGGCGAAAATGACTCAATCGACATTTAGTTCTCGCAGTCGTTTTCTTGACAGTGAGATAGGGTTAGCTACTGTAGTTTCTTGAAAATCCCGTAGAAGGTGATCGTGTCGCCGGTGATCGCCGATGGATAGGCTCCTGCAGCAAGCTCAGGAAACGCGCCCGCGCTGGCTCCCTGCTGAAAAATCTTCACCTTGCCGCTATTGATCGCATTACCGGGGTAGAACACGTAGTCATAACCCGCCAGCCCGTCCATCCACGCAGTGCCTTGGATGGGCGCCTGCGTAGACGCGACGATTGGGTTTTGCGAGAGATCGAGCGTGTCTCCGCTCGTGGTGTAATTCCCCGAAGCGGCCACGGTTCCGCTAACATGAATACGCTGGCCGTCATCCCAAGTGTCAACGAGAGTAAACGTAAGTGCCATTTGTCCTCCGAAAGTGACGAAAGTGCTGCGATGCGCGGGCTTTTCGCCGCGCGAATTCGCTTTGAATTCGATTTGTTGCGACTGCTATGATTGCCCTTTGCGAGTCACCGTGGCACGCAACCCCAACGCCTTGATGTGAATCCAAGCGTCGAATATAAGGAGAGCTGAGTGCGGCGATTGCTGATGGTTTGTGCGGTTGTAGTCTTGGCGACTTCCCTTTTTTCGCTTTTTGCAATCGCCCAAAAGACTTCGCCCTCTGTGGATGCCGAGGGAGTCGACGCGACTGCTGGCCCGACCGCTGAGTCGCAATCAACCGCAATTGAAACGGCTAGCGGTCATACGCCTGTCGTTTTGGCCAGTGGAATCGCAGTCCGATCGGTAGCGCTCGACTCCCACGCGAACATCTATGTGACAAATGCCAGCGCGCCCAATCGAATCTTCACGCTGACCAGTGTCGAAAACGTGCTTGGGACTTCCGCAGCGAATCCGTTCGCGTCAGCGAGATTAGGTGTGGTCGCCGGGAACGGAACTGCCGGCTCGCTCGGCGACGGCGGGGCCGCACTTGCCTCGCAGTTCGACCTGAAGCTTGATTCTCTGCTCCTTCGAAGTGGAATCGCGATCGCTCCCGAAGGTACCATGCTGATTGCCGATACGTTGAATTCCACCATTCGCCGGATCGCAGGCTCAGATTCGAGTGAGCCGGGAATTATCCGCAGCATCGCCGGCCATTGGGGCCCACGCCAGGAAATCACCCTTACGGAGCCGCTTGGGCTCGCACTCGACCGCGCGGAGAATCTTTACATCGCTGATCGTGCTTCAGGGACACTCGATGTGCTGCCGTTCGCCGGGGATTCGCCCTCTACTTCGCAGCTCGCGATTGTCGCGCATCTCGCGTACCCTGCAAGCATCGCGCTCGCTCCCGACGGCAGGCAGGCATTCGTTGCATCGCCCGATACTGGCGCGATCTTCGCGATCGACACGCAAACTCACGCCATTCGCGCCGTCACAGGCTTCGCTCCGCAATCAAACAGCACGCAGCAAGCATCGCGCTGCACGGCGCAGAACTCCAGCGCGTCCGAAAACATGCCGATGTGCCCCGTGGGTCTCGCAGTCGATGGCGCCGGCAATCTCTTTGTGGCCGACGCGAACTCGGGTCGTATTTTGAGAGTCGATGCGAAATCCCAGCAGCTCACTGTCGCAGCAAGTGGACTCAAATCGCCCGGCGACATGAGCTTCGACGCGAGTGGGAATTTATATGTCGCCGAACAGGGCGCGAATCGACTTGTGGAATTTGCCGCGATGGGCGACCCAGCCAGCAACCTCAGCATTACGCCTCCCGCAGCTCTCCCGCCGCCACCAGGGCCGCGAGTGTGTCCTTCGGCGCCGCCGGGTTACTTCAATTTTTGCGATCAGCCAACAGGTGGCGCGACTCCAACCCAAGATTTCAAGCTCGTTAACAGCACAAGCGCGGCGCTGACTGGGCTCAGCATATCGCTAACAGGCTCGAATGCAGGTGACTTTCAAATATCAAGCAACAACTGCGGGACATCAGTGCCGACAACTGGCTGCGATGTCTACGTAGATTTTGCTCCGGCCGCCGCTCACACCAGCCAAGCTATGCTCTCGGTCAGCGATGCCGCTGGCGACAACGCTACGGCGAGTCTCTACGGCACTGGCGACGACTACGAAATTGTTTTGAACGGCACAAACCAAGAGCAATCTGTGTACCAGGGTGGCTCTGTAACCTTCAAATTTAACGTCGCGCCCGATGCGGTTTTCGGCGGAGTCGTGACCATCGTGTGTCCGGCTAGTTCGCAATTGCCTTCGCTTTCGACGTGCACTCCGAACCCGGCTACCGTCACCGTTACGCCGGGCTCGGCCGCGCCCTTCTCCGTGACGTTTGCAACTACCTACAATGGGGTGCTGGCAGGGACAACCATGACCGGCGGATCAGTGCCCGCAATCGCCTCCTACAACGCGGACAACGATTCGCCACATCCTCCTAGGCGTTGGCCGTTTCTCGGTGTTTCTCTTCTACTGGCAGCCCTCGCATTTTGGCTGGGCCGCTCGCACCGTGCGACTAGGCGAAGCGCCAGCGTCGCATGGCTTTTGCTCGCCTGCACCATTGCCTGCACCACTTTTGTTTTGGGCGCGTGCAAGCATTCCAGCATCCAACCAGGGCTTAACACGCCAGTCGGTGTCACAAACCTCACGATTAACAGCTCAGCGCAAAACGCGGCTCGCGGTAATACGATCATTCTCGACGTAGTGGCGCATTAATCGCCGAACCATCCGCGGCCGAGCTTCACAAATAGATAATTCGGCGGTGCAGCCCGTAAGGTCTTCGGCGCCGTCCCTTCGTCTGCTCCGGCCGGACATATCGTTCTATCAAGTTCTCTGTCGCCATCTGAGCCGTGGCGAGCAGATCCTGCGCCAGCGCTCGAGCTCCGCGCGAACGTGCCGCGAGTGCAGCGGTCGCAAATGCAAGCGGATCGGTGGACGAGCGAATTTGAATCGGATCCGTGCCGAGCGTCAGCATCGGCAGCACTTTTTCATAGCGAACGCGAACCGTAATAGCTTGTGTCGCCCCAATCAGATTGATTTTGTCCTCGCGCCATTCCCACAACCGCAGATATGTGCATGGCTGCAGGTTCAGCATGCTGCCGCCGCTCATGAATTTTTCCATTGGTACAAAGACGTCCGTGGTGTTGGCGGTGGCGCGCTCCCAAAGCATGTGCGGCATCAGGCAATCGGACGGAAGCTGCGGGCTCGACGCGTCGCTGATCTCCGTATTTGTGACGCCCGTCGTCGGATCGAGTTCGAGGTCGATATCCTGCTGCTCGATCAGCACGCTGACGCCATTTTCCGCGAGTTCCCTTTGCAGTCCGCGATACGCCGAGTTCAGCAGCGGCATCAGCAGCGTATCCGTGAATACTGCACACGCTGTGTCGTTCATTAGTGCGCGAGCGAGATTCAGCGCGTCCTCGGCTTGCGCGTATGCGGTTGTCGGTACGACGGGCATGCTGCCCCCTTTGGGAAATGCTTCGCTGTCGTGTGGTCACACGCTCAGGACGTGTACCCGCAGAATGACGTGAACTTCGATCGCAACAACTTTTTAATGAAGGATGATCGCTGGCAAACCGTAGCTGCTGTAAGTCACACCACTTGATGGCAGGGTGACGGAGCTAGGCAACGCACCGCTTGAGCTCGACGTCGAGGAAACAGCACTCGAGAGCCCCAGTGGAGCGGTACCACTATAGGCGATTTTTGCCGTTGTCGCATTGCCCGTGAACGCAAAGATATATTCGCCGGCGCTGACCGTCACCGTTCCCTGGCTGCAGCTCTTATCCAAGGTGCCTCCTGCAGTCAAATTCACCGCTGAGAAGGAACACAAGACTGAGCCGCTGGTGTTATACAAGCCCCAGCTATAGAAATCGCTGGTGCTGGAGTCAGTCGTGGAAACGTCCACGGTGATGTGAGAGAACTGCAAGTTCGGGAGATACACGGTCGACACATCGATTGCATTGGTGCTGCTCGGCGCTTGGCCAGCAGACACAAACCCCATCGCGTAAAACGTCGACGACGTTCCCGCACAAGGTGAACCCGCGTCCACCACGGAAACCGTCCCGGAAGCGACCGAGAATTGCGCGCAGTCATTGTTTGTCGGAGTCGCTCCCGTCTGTATTACGATCGGTCCGGATGCGTTGGGAAGCGTATACGTTCGGCTCCCGGTATTGCTGTGAGTCAGAGTTCCGCTGAATCCCGTGTTGGCCTGCAGGGAGATATTGCCCGCGAAGTTGTAATTCCCGTACCCGTTCACCGTGCCGCCATTTCCGCTGTCGGTAAGAACAGCAGGACGAAAATCGGGACTTACCGGCCCCTGGCTCAGTATCGCATCGTCGAAATAAACGTAGTTGTTTGCGGCCGCGGTATTCTCGAGCAAGAAAATCCGCATCGAATGTGCCACCGTGCTCGAGCTGCCATACGCGTTGGGCAGCCGGAAGGTGATGCCATAGTTTCGGGACGCGGTCCAAAGGTTTGCGGTCGCCACCTGCCAGTCCGCTCCCGTCACGTTGCAGTTGCAGGTGATGCCGTTGTTGTACGTCAGCGAGGCGTTCGTCGACTGCCAGTTCGGCCCAGTCCCCGCCAGGGCAGAGGCTCCAGCGTAGTTCCCGGGCGTCAGGACGCGCGCGTTCGTCGCAATATTCGTAATTTTGTCCGCTTCAGTGCAATTCGCGTCCGAGTAAAACCGGAAGCCAGGACGAAAATTATTCGACGTTGAAGCCGAGGCCACGCGGAACATCAGCGTGTATTCGAACGTCGCGTCCACCTGGATGCAACCGGAATTTGTACCCAGACCAGCGGTCGCACCGTCGCCCACCCGCACGTTATAGGTACCCTGCGTGTATGAATCGGCCGCGGGATTCGAGCCGGAACTCGTTTCCTGTGCGTAAATACCGCTGCCAGCTTGATTGATGTTAGTTCCACTTACGCCGCCCCAGTAGTAAAGCGTGGTCGAGTTCTGCCATCCTTCGAACGCGGCATTTCCAAGCAGATTCGGCCCGCCGAGGTCGTTCATTCCGAAGTGCATTGAGGGCTGCCAGTTGTGGCCGTTGTTATCGATCGCGAGCATTGCAGCAGCGGGCTCATTCGGCTTCACAACGGTGTTTGCCGAAAGCGAAATGTATGGGTCGAGCAAATGGATGCCGACTGCCGAGCCGTCCGATGGAAACTGGAAGCAGTTGTAGACATTCTCGCAACGATTGTTCGGCCCGATCACAATACTCTGGGCGCCGATAATGTTGAAGCAGATCTGACCAAACGATGTGGTCGCCGCCTCGCAATCGTTCCCATAGAACTCGTCGTTGTCCGGATAATTCCCGTTCGTATCTTTTGCAAGAACGAATCCTTGCGTCCCGGTATTCGAGGCCGGTAGATAGCACGAGTTCTGTTCGAACACGAGCGAGTTGAAAACTCCCGCGAGATACGCGCAGGTATCGTTCTGAGATTCCGGATCGAACTCGTTGTGCTTGATCAATGAATTTGTCGAGTCCTGATTGCCCGTGGATGTGTTGCCATAAATTCCGTACGACCCGCCTCCTGTGCCAAGAATGAATCTGTTGTTTTCAATATCCGCATGACCCACGCTCGTCAGATTCACCACGGTCGAGGTCGCGCCATTGGCGAGCAGATACATGCCGTGAATGTGGATCCAGTCGATGTTCCGTGTCGCCGCGTTCGGATTATCTACGGTCGTACATCCCGCAATTCCGCATGCAATGTAACCGGCTGCGTCCGGCCGTGGCACAGTTCCCTGCCCGGTTTCCTGATATCCGATTAGTGATGCACCGTCGCCCGCCAGCTCGATCGCATCCTTCGTCGTGCTGTCGTTGATCGTCAGTTGAGCTTCTCCCCAGAGCAGCGTCACGCCCGCAGGAATTGAGATGTGCGAGGCCGCGGTGAGCGTGCCTGTCAATCCGCGCGCGTCGCACAAACCGGAAGTCGTTGACGCGGCAGTCAGGCATGCGTTGATCTTGGCGGCGGGGTCAGAACCGGCAAATCGTTCAGCCTTCTGCACACCATTTAGCGAATTCACAGCGGAGCTGCCGTTCACATCGAGGTTGAATTGCGGATTGGTAGTGTCGATGCCCAGCGAAGTGGCCGTGAACCGATGCGCCGACTGCATGGAGTTATACGGAGGTACCAAATTGCAGCAGCCGAATCCCGAGCCAGTGTCGGTGTAACTCGTAGTGGATGGCCCGGAAACAAAAACGGCGGGATACGAAGCCAGGGAATTGTAGCTTGTCGGTTGCGTCGCGCGAAAAATGCAATAGCCTGCACTTGTCGCGGCGCCGCTCGGTGGCGCGGTCCATGTCAGACTCACGGCATTGTTGGAACCGCTGAGCGTGACGCCATTTGAAATAAACGACGGCGCGGACATTCCCGTCGAACAGGTCGAATTTGTGTCGCTGCGGATGAAATAGTAATAAGTGCCGGCCGCCAGTGATCCTCCCGTCGTGGCCGTGCCGGTGACGCCAGCTGGCGGCAGCGTCGAAGCGAATCCGACGTCAATCGCCCCCGGAGCGCTCTGATAGACCTGCGCGTTGTAACCATAATTCGTGCCTGTTCCAAATAGCACACCTTGCGCGGGATCAAGTGCCAGCGATGCAAACGAGTTTCCTGCTGCTGTCGCGCGAAATGCAGTCCCGTCCGTCGCGCTCGTTGGGGAAACATCCGACCGCAGGCGATCCAGATTCGAGGTGTTCACCACGTAATCGAGTCCGGAGTTGTTTTGCAGTATGCAATCACCCGCAGGATTACTGTTCGCGTCGAAGATGCGGGCTGTGCCTCCAAAGACATCGCAATCCTGAAGCGTTCCAGCTTGCATTTCGACGGAATAATAGGAATTCCCACCATTCAAGTTTTTTAGGTGCAAGCCTGTCAGAAGCGAGCCACTCGAGTTGAAATTGATCATTGGTTGATTGGCCGCACCATCCGAAGCGTCAAAGTTCTGAAAATCCAGATCGTGCATCGCAGGCATAGCTGCAACACCGGGATTTCCTGTGTCGTTGGTCACTCGGAAGATGGGATTGGCAGCGTCTTCGATGAGAATGTTCCAGAAATGGAAGTTGCCCGGCCCTGAACAACACGTGTTCACGCGTTGGCTGTAGTGAATGCCGCTCCCAACCCAGAAATTCCCTCCCGTACCATCAAAGAATATCAGTCCCGCCGGTTGAGTTTCAGTGCCGCCCGTATCCGCGCCAATAATCAATACGTCGTCATGATTTCCGTCGGGAGCCTGTATGCAGCCAGCCTTCCAACTCAATTGCAGCACTTCCGAGATCTTCAGCGGCACGTTGTCTATCAAAGATGTTGCGGCGTTGACCAGGCACACGTTGTCAAACGTGACGCCATTTCCGCCCTGTACGTACACAGCCTGGTTGTAGCCGTGAACTTCGATATTTTTGAAAGTGATCCCGTTTATGCTTGGGTTGAACACAGGCGCGGCATTTGGACTGGTTCCTGGGACAGCGGCGATCCGGCTCATCGGCGGTGTGGCAAATTGGGCATCGGCGTTGCCGCCTGCGCCTTCAATCGTGAGTCCGCTGCACAGCCCTGTAAATACCGGATTTGTTGACGGCGCCTGGGGCTGCGATACGGCATAGTTCCCCGGCGGAAAGAACAGCGTCGATTTGTGGTTAATGTCGGCTGCGCAAGCCACGTTGATGGCTGATTGGATGGCGGCTGTGTCGTCAGTTGCGCCGTCGCCTTTGGCCCCATACGCTGTAACGTCAATTCGCGGCCGCGGCCCTTCCACCGTCTCATTTCCTCCGACGCTCAGCGAGCTCGGCGAGAAATTCCCCGGATTGAAATTGGACGTGGTCAGCGTCCCGGAGATCGTCGCATTGCCGGCAACGCTGAGATTTCCGCCCAGGGTCAGTCCGAACGCGGAAATATTGTTACCAGCGCCCGACGAAGAGACGTCCGGGGCGAGGATCACATCGGAGTACGTACGCGTTCCGCTGATTCCTGGTCCCGAAATCTGTATCGTGTAGCGTCCGGCCGGCGCGTAGAAGTGGTAGTTTCCGATCCCGTCGCTTTCGAATGGATTCGCAGTCGTAACGGTCAGCGTGGCGTCGGTGTAGATCGTTGCCACCGGACTGCAGGGCGTCCCCGTCGCGCCGGCCTGGCACACCAGGATCGTCGCGCCTGGAACCGGATGACCGGACGGCGTCAACACGATGTCATCCTTTCGCGAGCCTTGTCCTTGCGCTGGTCCTGACACGAATGCTTGTGTTGCCACGAGCACGGACAGCGCAAAGACCTGCAGCCCAGCTCGCTGACATCTCTTCGACATCTCAGATTTCCCCTTTCGCGCAATGACTCGGCGCAGCCGCCAACCGCAAACGCAAGAGTAGCAAAATCGCAGACTGCAATCGCCGGTTGGCTACGTACGCGGGGACTGGCTGCAATTCGTGCTGGCCGCTGCATTCTCACCAACACCGCTGCCGGCTGGCGACATCGATGCAGCCTGCCTGTTTCTTTCGACCTGGAGCGGCGTTCCGTGTGCTCGCGGACTTCCAAGGCCATGCTTTGCCGCAGTCTCCTCGTTCAGAATGGCGTGACAGTGCTTGCAGACCGCGACTCCCTCCTTCACTTTCTCGCCGCAAACCGGGCACTCCATCATGCGCACAGGTACGTACGCCCATTCACGTTCAATCCCCAATGCGATCGCTGCGCGCCGGTGCAAGTCTGAGATTTCGCGGAACGAATGCCCACGCGCCCACAGCGTGTCCCCGTCTTGCACGAGCCGGTGATAGAACGCATCACGCCGCGCTTTTGCCGATGCCAGTTCCTCTGCAATCGGCCTCGGCCCCGCACAGACAAAAACCCCGTGATCCTGCAAGTCCTGTAGGAGGTCATCTGCAATCTGACGCGCCGAAATTGCGAACGGAAAGCGGCGATTATCCCCGAGGTCGAGCGCGTCGCTCCGTGGGGTAATCAAAAGCAAAGAACAGGACTGGCCTTTCGGGCACGCTGGGATGTGGTAGACGCCATACGTACGCGAGATATACCAATCTTCGTTCGAAATCGATGCGATTGTCACCGTCGCCTCGTTCGTCGAGGGGTCCTTCTTCAATGGCAGGACGTCGCGCCTGCTTCCTCGTTCTGCAGTTGCCGTGTTCAAGAGAATGTCCTTTCCTACAAATCGCAACTCCGTGGAGTTAGGTGTCCGAACTTTGCTAGTTCGGCTTGTTCATCTGAGGCTACCCGGTCGCACTTTCGAGGCGTAGCGGGTTCGTAAGGAACGGTTGCCCACGAAACGCAGGACTGCTTTCATCGAGTAGGTCGGTTGCCACTCTATCCCATTGCCGCTCGCGATCTACTTCCCGCCTCATGATCGACATCCGCCTTGCCGTCCGCATCTGTCTTCGGGCCCATTGGATTGCTCGCACCACCCAATCACACGCGCTTGGAGTCAAAGGAAGAAACTCCCCCGTGGCCGTCTGCAGAGTGAAGCAGTGTTCGTACTCGCCGCGTGACGGATAGGGTCCGAGTGCCGGGAGCCGAATACCGTCTTCAACCTCCACAGTGCGGTCGTACCATTCCTCCGGACTGCCGTAAATCTCTGGCGGCATCCAATGTTCAACGTGCCAGCGGTCGACCGGCAGATACTTCGGCACTTGCCGCAACTCCACGCGCTCGCGAACCACGTTTCCGTGAGTGTCGCGATCGGTCCATCGGCCGCCGATCCACGTGAGCCGCGTTCCTCCCCATACAACCCGGAAGCTTGGCTCGCCAAACCGGTTGAATCCACCGGCCGCTGTCACCCGCTCGCAGACTTCCAGTGGCGGCTCGTGCGTTTCTCGTATGACCTGTATCAATCGTTTCGAACTCCCGCGACGGGAGGAAGAGGGGCGACATTTCGCCGCCCCTCTGTGTGTGGCTGTGGGGTGGGTGGGGGTTAGTAGCCCGTCGGAATCGCCAGATTGTTGATATAGGCTCCAGATCGTGGTGAATCGTTCCACACCTGGAATCCCGTGATGAAGTAAAAGATGTAAGCCGCTGAGATGCCCCCGCTTGTTCCGTAGATCGGGAACACCGTTTGGCCGCCCACATCGTAGAAGTCGATGTCCTGCATCACTGCCCTGCCCCAGTGAGACAAATCGAGGAAGTCGACGCGTGTTGAGTTGGCATTGATGCTCGACTTGATCGGTACGCCGGCCATCGACTTATCGCCGGTGAAGAGCAGGTCGAGATC
>Ga0187770_10001667_pt1 | contig 11930 bp, 11 predicted proteins | sample 0116_SJ02_MP02_2_FD_133154 | JGI IMG/M metagenome (GOLD analysis project Ga0187770, IMG submission 133154) | Tropical peat soil microbial communities from peatlands in Department of Meta, Colombia - 0116_SJ02_MP02_20_MG | ecosystem: Environmental > Terrestrial > Soil > Wetlands > Peat | place...
TCTGGAGCGGGAGAAGGGCATCACGATCCTGGCCAAGAACACCGCGGTGCGCCACGGCGGGCTGACCGTCAACATCGTGGACACGCCCGGCCACGCGGACTTCGGCGGGGAGGTGGAGCGCGGCCTGGCCATGGTCGACGGCGTGCTGCTGCTGGTGGACGCCAGCGAGGGACCGCTGCCGCAGACCAGGTTCGTGCTGCGCAAGACGCTGGCCGCCCATCTGCCGGTGATCCTGGTGGTCAACAAGGTCGACCGGGCCGACGCGCGGATCGCCGAGGTGGTGGACGCCTGCTACGAGCTGTTCATCGACCTTGATGCCAGCGAGGAGCAGATCGAGTTCCCCATCGTCTACGCCTCCGCGCGGGCTGGCCGGGCCTCGCTGAACCGGCCGGCCGACGGCCAGATGCCCGACTCACCGGACCTGGAGCCGCTCTTCGAGACGCTCAAGGCCACCGTCCCGCCTCCCACCTACGACCCGAGCGCGCCGCTGCAAGCCCACGTGACCAACCTGGATGCCTCCTCGTACCTGGGCCGCATCGCCCTGTGCCGGATCCACAACGGCATGATCACGCGCGGGCAGCAGGCCGCCTGGTGCCGCAGGGACGGGTCGATCGAACGGGTCAAGATCTCCGAGCTGTACCGGACCGACGCGCTCGAGCGGGTCCCGGCCGAGTCTGCCGGCCCCGGCGACATCGTGGCCATCGCCGGCATCCCGGACATCATGATCGGGGAGACGCTGGCCGACGTGGATGACCCGCGGCCGCTGCCGCTGATCACCGTGGACGAGCCCGCCATCTCGATGACGATCGGCGTGAACACCTCGCCGCTGGCCGGCCGGGCACCGGGGGCCAAGATCACCGCCCGGCTGGTGCGCGACCGGCTGGACCGCGAGCTGGTCGGGAACGTGTCGCTGGCCGTGCTGCCCACGCCGCGCCCGGACACCTGGGAGGTCCGCGGCCGCGGCGAGCTCGCGCTGGCCGTGCTGGTGGAGACGATGCGCCGGGAGGGGTACGAGCTGACCGTGGGCCGGCCCGCCGCCGTCACCCGTACCATCGACGGCGCCCTGTACGAGCCGGTCGAGCGGCTGTCCGTGGACGTGCCCGAGGAGTACCTGGGCCCGGTCACCTCGCTGATCTCGGTCCGGCGCGGCCGGGTGGAGTCCATGACCAACCACGGCACCGGCTGGGTCAGGCTCGAGTTCGTGGTGCCCGCCAAAGGGCTGATCGGCTTCCGCACCCAGTTCCTCACCGAGACCCGCGGCACCGGCATCGCGCACCACGTCTTCGAGGGCTACGAGCCGTGGTCGGGCCCCATACGGGGCCGCGCCACGGGCTCGCTGGTCGCCGACCGGGCCGGCGGCGCGTCCGCGTACGCCATGTTCAACCTGCAAGAACGCGGGTCGCTGTTCGTCACGCCGGGCACCGAGGTGTACGAGGGGATGATCGTCGGGGAGAACTCCAGGCCCGACGACATGGACGTCAACATCACCCGCGAGCGTAAGGTCACCAACGTGCGCCAGTCGACGGGGGAGGAACTCGAGCGGCTGGTGCCCCCGCGGCTGCTCAGCCTGGAGCAGGCGCTGGAGTTCTGCGCCGACGACGAATGCGTGGAGGTCACCGCCTCAGCGGTGCGCCTGCGCAAGGCCGTCCTGGATGCCCGGGAGCGCTTCCGGCTGCGCGCCCGGGCCGCCCGCGCCACCTGACCGCCCTGGCCGTTCCGGCAACGTGACCGCCGGCCGCGCTCAGGCTCAGACGTATTCGCGGCGGCGCATCCAGGTCAGGGTCGCCCAGCCCCAGACCGGGGGCAGGTAGGCGGTGAAGAACCGCTGGATGAGCACGGCCGCGACGGCCTGATCCTGGGGTATGCCGGCGCTGGTGAGCCCGGCGATCAGGCCGGCCTCCACGACGCCGAGGCCGCCGGGCACCGGTACGGCGCCGCCGACGATGGCGGCCAGCGTGTTGACCGTGATCAGCGTGGCGATGCTGGCCTGCTGCCCGACCGCGTGCAGCGACGCGCCGAGGGCCAGGATGATCAGCAGCTGGGCCGCCGTCGAGCCGGCCAGCACGTAGACGATCTTGCGCGGCTCGGCGGCGATCGTCTTGACGTTGGCCCAGATGTTCACCAGGTGCGGGCGGACCTTGCTGCTGGCCAGCTCCCGCAGCCGAGGCACCAGCGCGGTCAGCGCGACGGCGATCCCCGCGGCGAGGATGACCGCCAGGATGATCCAGACCGCAGCCTGGTGGCTGCCGCCGGAGGCTGACAGGCCGTGGAAGGTCCCGGCGGCGAACGGGACGGCGATCAGGAACAGCAGGGCCTTGACGGTCCAGCTGGCCGTGGACGCGATGGCGCCGGCGCTGACCGCGGCCGGGGCGTCATACCCCTGGCGCTGGAAGAACCTGACCCGGACCGCGAAGACGGCGACGTCGCCGCCGACCAGCGCGACGAAGGTGTTCGACGTCTCCAGCGCGACGCACCGGCCGAACGGTAGCTCGCCGACGGCGGCCCCGAGCAGCGCCCAGCCCTCGGCGACCACCGGCAGCTGAGCGAAGACGAACGTCAGCGCCACCCACCCCCAGCTGGCGCCCTTGATGGCGTCCAGCGCGCTGCCCGCGTCGGACAGGATGCCGATGATGAGCCAGATGCCGATCAGCGAGCCGAGGCCGAACAGCAGGTTGGTCCAGCTGATGCGCTTGAGTTCCGCGAGCCGGGGCACCTCGATGCCGGCCCCGCCGGCCACGGCTTCCCGCAGCCGGGGGAGCAGGTCCTTGTGATCCTTGAGCGCGGCCACGGTGCCCGGGTCCAGCGCCGAGCGCTGCAGGTGCACCAGGGCGCCGCGGGCGGTGTCGGCGTCCAGGACCCGGCCGGCCGCCGCGGCCGTGCGCTCGGCGCCTGCCCGCACGGCCATCGCGCCCAGCGCCGCGGCCAGGTCGGCGTCCACCCGGCTGGCCGAGGCCGAGGCCGATGCGCAGCGGAAGTTCCGGATGCATACGCCTGATCGGACACGATGATCGTGTCACCGCCCAGCGCCCCGTGGGCTACCCCGGCTGCGCGCAGCCGCAGGACCGCCCGCAGAACCGCCACAACTTGGCCAGCACCCGGGCATCGGATGCGTCCCGGCCGTAGACCGACAGCTCGACCGGCCTGCCCGCCGGGTCACGGCCGGTGAACCGCTCGACCCCCCAGACCTGGCGGGGGGCCCGGGTGCTGTCCGTGACCGCGACGTTCAGGTCCGTGATCCAGTGCGTCACCTCCGCCGCCGACGGCAGGCCCAGCGGCGAGCCCAGGGCCAGGTGCAGGCCCGCGGCGATACCCCAGCCCAGCGCGACGCTGGAGATGGCGTTGACCGGCAGCGCCTCCCCGCCGCAGACCGCGGCCAGCACGGCCAGGGCGACCAGGAGCGACACCGCCCGGTGCACCGGGCGGCTCAGATACGGAAGCGCGGTGGCTGCCACGGCGATCGCGACCGCCAGCTCGGTGACCGGGTACCCGGTGTTGATCCCGGCCAGCGCATCGGTCGGCGGCCGCCCCGCCGCGGACCCGAGCAGCACGCCGAGCAGGACGCACACCCCCCAGGTCACCAGGGCGGCCGCCGCCACGTGCCGGACCGCGGTCAGCCGCGGGACCAGCAGCCCGAGCACGACCAGCAGCACGCTGATCCCCACCGAGCCGATCCAGAACACCAGCGTGACCAGCCAGCTGACCGCCCCCGCGGCGGATGCAACGCCCGTACGATGCTCAGCTCGAAGGCCGAGTTGGCCCGCATGACCGGGACCGAGACCGTCACGACCACGATCGCCAGCCCCAGCCGGAACGCGTCAGATGCCCGTCGGCGGGTGGTGCCTCCGCCCCGGGGTCCCAGCACCGCCGCGCGCATCCGCGGCGCCAGCTGATGGCGTGCCTGCGGAGCGCCGTTGCTGGCCACTGCGGTCATGATGCTGCTCCTGCCATCTCTTCAGTGGCCAGTGGTCAGGTGGATCACGCCGACGTCGGACAACCCGTTGAGCACCAGCTGGACCGCCAGCGCGGCCAGCAGGAAGCCGAATACCTTCTCGGTCACCAGCATCCGGCCCGCGTCCAGCTTGCTGCTGACCTGCACGGCCCAGCGGAACACCACCACGTCGAACGCGAGCACCACGACGAGCACCCCGACGGCGACGGCGATCACGGCCACCGAGGCAGCCTCGGCCGACAGCGTGACCAGGACCACGATTCCAGCCGGGTTGAGCAGGTAGGGCACGGCCAGCGGGAAGACCGCGACGTCCATCGGATCCCGGTCCGCGACCGGGTGGCCGCCGCCGTTGCCGCCCTGCTGGCCGAGCAGCATGGCGACGGCGATGATCAGCAAGATGATGCCGCTGGCCACGCCCAGCGCGCCCGGTGAGAAGTGCAGCAGCCTGGTCAGCAGGCCGCCCAGGATGAGCAGGAGCGCGGCCACCGTGGCGGTGGTGGTCATCATCTTGCGCAGCACCCGGAGCTTGGTGGTGTCCGGCATGGCCTGGGTCGCCTCGAGGAACGGGACCAGGGCGATCTTGGGTCCGACGCCGATCAGCAGAAACAGGAACGTATCGATGACGAAGGCAGCGTCGAGCGATTCGAGATCCTTCATCCCGGCTCCGTCCGGCAGGCCCGCGGATCTGCGCGGGCGTGAGGTGAGGCTGACCGCCAGCGACCCGTCTTATTACACCACCGGAGACCGGCTACCGGTCCCGGTCGCGGCGCAGCCGGTCGAGCACCTCGTCCGGGTTCTCGGCCGTGACCCGGATCATGGCCCGCACCGCGTCGGCCAGCGAAACCCGCGGCACGCCCAGCGCGATCGCGGCCGAGTCCGCCCACACGTTCAGCTCCCGGTAGAGCTCGGGGCTCAGGTCGAGGGTGATCCTGACCGGCTTGGACCGGATCGCGGTCCGGCCCGCCGGCGGCGCGTTCGGTTCGGCGCGCCGGGCCGCCGCCGCCGCCATCTGCGCCTTGCGCAGGTCCCGTTCGCGCTGGGCCATCACGTCCGCACCGTGCACACAGGAGCGCAGCGGTCGATGAGGTCGCGCGCCACCTGGCGCCACACCTCGCAGCCCGCCTGCTTGATCGGCATGCCGAAGCTCTGGGCGTAGATCTCCAGTCGCGGTACCACCGTGTCCAGCACGTCGTAGCCGAGGTCGATCAGCGCCTCCCGGGCGTCGGCCGTGGAATGCGCCCGTGCCACGCAGCGGTTCAGCAGCACGGCCGAGCGCACCGGCCGGTCCCGGATCTCCCGTATCTCGGCGATCTCGTCTCGTACCGGCGTGGTGCGGTTGATCTCTATCGGGCTCGGGGCGCACGGGATCACGATCTCGTCGACGTACCGCAGTGCCGAGCGGGCGATGCTGGCGTGGTCCTCGATCTGTGGCGTGTCGACGATCACCACGTCATCGTCGCGGGCGATCTCGGGCAGGCGGCGGTGCAGTTCGCGCGAGGGCAGGGCCACGATCCGGAACGGGAAGGCCGCCCGCTGCGGCGCGAGCCCCGGGTACATGGCCGCCAGGTCGGACCATTCCAGCGCGCTGCCGGACGGGTCCGCGTCCACCAGCAGCACGCTGTTCCCCGCCTGCGCGAAGACATGCGCCAGCCACACCGCTGATGTGGTCTTTCCCGTGCCCGGCTTCAGGTTGGCCAGGGCGAGGCTCAGCCCTGTCATCCAGGCATTATCGCAGTGGCCGCGAGGTTACGGTAGCCAGTCGCCGGCATCATGGCCGCAAGTTGCGGGCGACACGTTCGCGACCAGCGACAAGCTCAGTAGTGCAGTATTTACTGCATTACTGCAACATTCGCCGGCAAACGTTTGCCGAGGCCAGCCCTCGCTCATATCCAGCAACCTGCATACCTATTCACCCCCTGTGGCCCCCGCGGGTATGCCGAGGAAAGCCCGGAACCGCCCCAGCCGGTAGGCCGGGCCGTCCAGGGAATCGGCGATCTCCAGCTCGAAGTCCTGGCTGAGGTGGCGCAGGTGCTGCAGCACCGAGGCCGGGCTCAGCCTGCCCGCCGGCGGGGCCGCCGAGGCCCGCGCGGTCGCGGTGACCAGGTCGGCCAGCTGGCGGGCGGTCAGGAAGTCATCACGGGAGCGCAGCGCGCGGAACACCGGGTCGTGCACGTGCGCCGCACGGCCGACCGGTGCGGACGCCGGCCAGCCGGGGGGGTCGGCGTGCTCGAGGGCACGGCGGATGGCCGTGCCGACCGCCTCCGCGACCGGGGGCGGGAACGCGTTGCCGATCTGCCGGTACCGCGCGGTCTTGCGCCCGCTGAACCGCCAGCCCCACTCGTCCCGCCAGCCCTGCAGCCTGGTCACCATCTCGCAGGTCAGCCGGGGCCGCAGGGCCGGGTGGGCATCCCGGTCCGGCGCCGCGTCGGCGATGCCGAGGCCGTCGACGCCCAGGTCCGCCCAGGCCTGCTTGGCCCGGGTCGGGCCGAGGTCGGCGCCGCCGTGCTTCTTGGAGCCGCCGACGATGGTCGGCGCGATCCGGTTGGCCTGCCGGGCCCAGGCGGCGGCGCCGGGCCAGCCGCGCGCGCTCATCAGGCCGCCCACCGCCTGGCCCACCGTGGCCGGCCTGCGGCCCGAAGGCGACGGCCAGCGGAACCAGGGCGCGTCTTCCGGGCGCAGGGCCACCAGCACGGTCCGCGGCCGTAGCTGCGGCACGCCGAAGTCCGCCGCCTGCAGCAGCCGCCATCCGGGCACGTACCCGAGCTCGGCCAGCCGGTCCAGGACGTGCTGCCGGTACGCGCTGAACCGGCGGGTGCTCAGCCCCCGGACGTTCTCCAGCAGCAGCGCCCGGGGCCGGACGATCCCGCACAGCTCCACGGCCCACGCGAACAGGTCGCGTTCGTCGGCCGCGCCGAGCTGCCGGCCCGCCACCGTGAACGGCGGGCACGGGACCCCGCCCGCCAGCAAGGCCACCCCCCGGTAGTCCCGCGGCCGCCACAGGGCCGGGTCGGCCACGTCGCCCTCGGCGACCTTCCAGCCCGGCCGGTTGGCCCGCAGCGTGCCGCAGGCCGCCGCGTCCAGCTCCACGGCCAGGGCGTGCTCGAAGCCGGCCTGCTCAAGCCCGAGGGCCTGACCGCCCGCCCCGGCACAGATCTCGACCACCTCAAGATCCATCCCCGGCCTCCTTCGCTCGACCAGCTCCCATCCGAAGAACCCGAACTCCCGGCCGGCCCCATTTTCGCGCAGCCCAGGCGCATTGCGCCGGAAGACGCCGGCATCGCGGTCCCGTGTCTCCAAGCCCCCGGCGACATCACCTCGCCGGAGACTAGCGCGGCCCCCCGACATTCTCGCCGACGCGCGCGTGCCGCGGCGAGCGGCCGCGCTTGCGGGGCGCGAGCTGCTCGCGGGCCAGCTCCTCCGGCAGCGGCAGCAGCGGGTTCGACGCGCTGTCCACCACCGTCTCGGCGACGTCGAGGACCTTCTGGCCGCGGGACCTGGCCGCGTTCCTGAGCAGATCGAACGCCTGCCGGGGCCGGAGCCGGTGCCGTTCGGCGAGCACGCCGATGGCCTGCTCGACCCGCACCCTGGTGGCGAGCGCGTGCTCCAGCTGGGCCACCGTCACGGCGAGCCGGGCCGCCATGCCTTCCTCGCTGTCCGGCCCGGCGGCCTGCGCCGGCCCGGCGGGAGGTCCGGCGGCCGGATCGGCGGAGCGGAGATCGTCGGCCAGCAGGTCCGCGAGCGCCATCGCGCTAGTCAGGTCGGCGGTTTCCTCGTCCCCGACCAGCCAGCCCCGCTCTGACCTGCGGACGACGACTCCGTCCGAGGACTCGTCAGGCCCTCCGTACTGCGCGGTTTCCCCGTCCATGTCTGTCCTGTCCTGATGCTCGGGCCACGAACCGTTCGGCATAAGAGATCTTGTGACCTAACGGATCGTGGTATCAGTGCCGGGCCAGCTGTACCTACCCCGCGCTGACCTCGGTCAACCGGGCGCGGACCTGTGCGGCCGACGGGTTGACCAGGGCGGTGCCGTCCGGGAAGAGGAGGGTGGGCACGGTCTGGTTGCCGCCGTTGACCGACATCACGTAGTCGGCCGCGGCCTGGTCGTGCTCGATGTTGACCTCGGAAATCGCGATGCCCTCCCTGGCCAGCTGCTTCTTCAGGTTCCGGCAGTAGCCGCACCATGAGGTGGTGTACATGATCAGCTGGCCGGACACCCGCCGCCTCCTCGCTTTGGTTGAAAGTTACCGGGTCGTGTAACACCGGCAGGCCCGGTTGCGTTCCCCGGGCGTCTCGAGGGTCGCCGCGGATGCGGCAGGATGGGGCGAGAGAAGAGGGCCGGGGCCAGGGGGATTTCGGGGCGGGAGCCCCCCGTGCGCGGAAGGAGTGGGCGGGGAGTTGACTGACACGGTGACGGGGACGTCAGCCGACGCGCTGCTGGCCGGGCTGGACCCCCAGCAGCGCGAGGTAGCCCTGACCGCCCGGGGCCCGGTCTGCGTGCTGGCCGGCGCGGGAACCGGCAAGACCCGCGCGATCACGCACCGCATCGCGTACGCGGCCGCCGCCGGCCTGGTCGATCCCGCCCACGTGCTGGCGGTCACCTTCACCGTGCGGGCGGCCGGCGAGATGCGCGGCCGGCTCAGGCGGCTGGGCGCCGGGCAGGTCCGCGCCTCCACCTTCCACGCCGCCGCGCTGCGCCAGCTCAACTATTTCTGGCCGCGCGTCATCGGCGGCCGGCCGCCGCGGGTGATCGACGCCAAGGCGGGCTTGGTGCGCGAGGCGGCCAGGCAGGCCGGGGTCCGGCTCGACGGCCCGGGGCTGGCCGACGCCGCCGCCGAGATCGAGTGGGCCAAGGCGACTCAGGTCCGCCCGGACGGCTACCCGCGCGCCGCGGCCACGGCGGGCCGGTCGCCCGCGGCCCCGGCGGACGCCATGGCCGCGGTGTACGAAGGCTACGAGCGGCTGCGGCGCGAGCGGCACCTGATCGACTTCGAGTCGGTCCTGGAACTGACCGCGGCCATCGTGCTGGAGCACCGCGGCGCCGCGGACCAGGTCCGCGACACGTTCCGGTACTTCGTCGTCGATGAGTACCAGGACGTGAACCCGCTGCAGAAGCTGCTGCTCGACGCCTGGCTGGGCGACCGCGATGACCTGTGCGTGGTGGGGGATCCGCACCAGGTGATCTACTCCTTCACCGGCGCCACGCCGGACTACCTGACCGGTTTCACCGCGGAGTTCCCTGCCGCCGCGCTGGTCCGGCTGGTCCGCGACTACCGGTCCACGCCGCAGGTGGTGCGGGTGGCCAACCGGCTCATCCCCGGCCCGGACCTGGTCGCGCAGCGGCCCGCCGGGCCTGCGCCGGTGCTGACCGAGTACCCCGATGACTCCGCCGAGGCGGCCGGGCTGGCGATCGGAATCCGGGCGCTTATCGCGGCGGGCGTTCCGGCCCGCCAGATCGCCATCCTAGTCCGGGTCAACGCCGACACCCAGCGATTCGAGCTGGCGCTGACCGAAGCCGGGGTGCCTTACGCGGTGCGCGGCGCCGAGCGGTTCTACGAGCGGCCGGTCGTGCGGCAGGCCCTGGTGCTGCTCCGCGGCGCCGCGGTCGCCGAGCGCCGGACCATGTCCGCCGAGCCGAGCGCCGCGTCCTCCGCGCGGAGCGCCGCGTCCTCCGCGCGGAGCGCCGCGTCCGCCGCGCAGCGAACCACGTCGTTGTCACAACGACGTGCACCTGACCACGTGGTTGCCGCAACCACGTGGTTGGCTGACGCGTCACCCGGCGACGGTGACCCGTCGGCCCCGCTGCCGGCCGCGGTCCGCGACGTGCTGACCGGCATCGGTTTCACCGCCGCGCCCCCCGCGGGGGGCGCGGCGGCTCGCGAGCGCTGGGAGTCGCTCGCCGCGATCGCCCAGCTCGCGGACGACATGCACGCGGCGCGGCCGGAGGCCAGCCTGAGCGACTTCTCGGCCGAGCTGACCCAGCGGGCCGAGCTGGGGCACGCGCCGGCCGTCGAGGCGGTGACGCTCGCCTCGATGCACGCGGCCAAGGGGCTGGAGTGGGATGCGGTGCTGCTGCCGGGCCTGGTCGAAGGGCTGGTGCCGATCGTGCACGCTCGGACGGCCGACGCGATCGAGGAGGAACGACGGCTCCTGTATGTGGCGGTGACCAGGGCCCGCCAGCACCTGTATCTTTCCTGGTCCCCGGCCCGGGCGCCGGGAACCCCGGGAGGCCGCGGCGCGTCCGCGCGGCCGCGGTCGCGTTTCCTTGACGACCTCCGCCTGGGTCGCCGGGAACCGGCCGGCCACAATACTTCGCAGTGAAGGGGGGATGCGGAGGCGGATGGCACATGGGTGAGGCGCTGGACAGGCTGCTCGACCTGCTCGACCTGGAGCAGATCGAGGTGAACATCTTCCGCGGCCGCAGCCCGGACGAGCGTCGGCAGCGGGTGTTCGGTGGCCAGGTGGCCGGGCAGGCGCTGGTCGCCGCCGGGCGGACGGTGCCCGGCGACCGGCCGGTGCACTCCCTGCACGCCTACTTCATCAGGCCCGGCGACCCGTCCGTGCCGATCGTGTACACGGTCGACCGCGTCCGGGACGGGCGGTCTTTCACCACCCGCCGGGTGTCCGCGATCCAGCACGGCCAGGTCATCTTCACCCTCTCCGCGTCGTTCCACCACCCCGAGCCCGGTGTGGAGCACGCCGACCCGATGCCCGACGCGCCGCCGCCCGAGCAGGTCGGGCGGAACCAGGACCGGTGGGCCAAGGTCCTGGGCGAGGACCATCCCCGGGCGTTCGACAGTCCCTTTGACCTGCGCTCGGTCGGCCCGCTGTCGATCGAAGCCGAGCGTGATCCGTCGCTGCGCAGCACCACGAACCTGGTCTGGCTGCGGGTGGACGGGGAGCTGCCCGACGACGAGCTGCTGCACGTGTGCCTGATGACCTACGCCTCGGACATGACGCTGCTCGACTCGGTGCTGCTCGGGCACGGCCTGTCCTGGTGGGACGGCCGTACCTCGGGCGCGAGCCTGGACCATGCCATGTGGTTCCACCGGCCGTTCCGGGCCGACCGCTGGCTGCTGTACGCGCAGGACTCACCGGTGGCCCACGGCGGCCGGGGCCTGGCCCACGGCGAGGTATTCACCGCCGAGGGAGAGCTCGTGGTCTCGGTGATGCAGGAGGGCCTGATCCGGACCAGCTTCGCGGCCGAGTGACTCATGCCGCGACGTCGAGGCGTTCAACCTCTTCCGGGGTGCCCTCGTGTTCTTCTGAGGTGCCTTCGGGCCGGACGGCCGTAAGCTGCTCCCCGGCTGGCCGCCGCTGCTTCGCTGCCGATGGGCGATGCATCCAGATCGTGAAGACGTTCACCCTATCGAGGTAGAACCGTTCCATGGTGATCAGCACGGCCATCATGACCACTGGTATCGGTATCGACCAGAGCAGCAGTGTCCCGAGTGTGTGAGCGAAGTATGCGATTATCGCGCAGGCGATCCATGCGATTGCGATGAGCGCGACCATAGTTATCACTCCCATGGCCAGCGGTTACGGCTCCGGCGTCGGCTCCTATTGACAAGTGTGCGCCGATACCCGGCGTGCTTCTGGTGCCGAACGTCCCGAGGATGCCGGCCGCTGGTCCCTGGCTTCGGGCCACAGCCGGCGGAGAATCGCAGGTCAAAAAAGTGTTGCCCCGTTCCGGCGGCAGCACTTAGGCACCCCAGGAGTAACCGGCCGATTGGCTGAGACATCCACTGCCCAGTTGGCGGAGATGCTGAGCCGGGTAGGCGGACAAGCGAAAGACACGGATAGCGCTAAGAAGCGCGGCTTCTATGTGGACATGGACGATGGCGGGCAGCTCCGCGAGCCGTACGAGGTCAGCGAGGCTGAAGCTCGCGATGCGATCGCACGTGCGCGTGGCGTGGTCGCCGCGGCCAGCATGCTGAACGATCCTTCAGCGCTTGCCCGGCTTGCTGACCCGCCGACTGAGGCA
>Ga0187770_10001668_pt1 | contig 11927 bp, 11 predicted proteins | sample 0116_SJ02_MP02_2_FD_133154 | JGI IMG/M metagenome (GOLD analysis project Ga0187770, IMG submission 133154) | Tropical peat soil microbial communities from peatlands in Department of Meta, Colombia - 0116_SJ02_MP02_20_MG | ecosystem: Environmental > Terrestrial > Soil > Wetlands > Peat | place...
AATAATAGCGCGCGTGATTATGCCTACATCATAATTCTTTTTAATCACATGGATTGGTCTCAAAGTCTGGCCTACAACTTGACACCTTTCAACTTGCATTCAGTCATTGCTTAGGAACATAGATTTTACTAAGAGGTCTGTAATCCATGTGGAATAAGCTGCTTAGAAACACAAAAAGGGGGTATAGAGGGATCCTGGCCGGGGCAAATGCGCACAATGCTAGAGGCGTCTCGTTGGGCGATCAAAGGCTAGAGCTTTGTACCAAAGCGTTCGGTTTCTTGAAAATGTGCACCTGAATGTTTAGTCAGTTTTGCTCCACTAATTCCTTCTTGGCGCGGCCTCATTGCTGTGGTGACGAATTTGTCTATGGGTAGGGCTGGCATGCTCATGACATTGACGGTCCTGCGGGATCCAAGCTCCACTGAAACACGAACAATAGTCTCATTGTCAGGTGCCTCAACGATGTTAACAAAGTCGTAGGGTCCAAGCACGGCGTACTGGGCCAGGACCTTTACTCCAAAGTCCTCCATTTCCTTGTTGACTTCTCGAATCCTCATTGGCTTTTCCTCAATTGTCTTCCTTCCCTCAGCTGTCAGAGTTGACAGGAGAATATAGATAGGCATACATCCACACTCGAAAACAATATTTGTGCACTCGTGCAATTTGTATTTTTCGCATGAAAGGAAATAAAATGCGGAATTGACACTTGCTCTCTGGCCTATTCTTAATTCAAGAAATTACCGTGTTTGCTGGCTCTTTTCCTAATTTCTTCTCTTTCTTTTAGGAATCTTGGTCCAGAGGGGAGAATCGCCAAAGAGAAGTTTGTTAGCAGGGCCTCTTCGCTCCAGCGATTACACTTTAGACTCTCTGGGTCGAAGACGAGTTTTATCTTTTCATTCACTGTCTTGAACTCAGCTCTAGCTTGGCAGAGGGCGCACACAAGTGTTCCGTTTTCTACTGAGAACAAGTTTTGATGGCAGACGGGACAAAGACCTTGCTCCCCAACATAGGTTCTCTCCTCAGATGGTTTGTTGGCTGCTTCAAAGACGTTAAAGCCAACCCTCCTCGCCCTTTCCATGGCTTGTTCATCCAGCAAAATTTCCCCTGGACCTTGAGCATAGAACATTACTTGATCGATTATACTAACGCCACTGGTTAGCATGAAAACGTTAAGCACTGGCAATGTGAAGGGCTCCCATCTTCGCACTCCTGCGACGCCTATTATGGCTCCTATCTTGCCTGGGCGCTGAGCTGTTCTAGCGTGAAAGGCAATGTTTCGGTCTGTTATCATTTTTATTATTCCGGCAGGGCCTAGGAGATATGTTGGCGCTCCAAGTATCACAGCGTCGCTTTTAACCAATTTGTCCCAAAACGTGTGCCACCCGTCTGAAATGCGGCATTCTTCTTGCTTGAAGGCACAGGCCATGCAGCCCTTGCAAGACTCGATTTCAAGGTCTGTAAGCCGCAGCACGTCGACTTCAGCCCCAAGGCGTTGACCCTCCATCAAAGCTTCCTTCACCAAAACTTCAGTGTTTCCTAGTTTACGGTAACTTCCTATTAAGCCAAGAATCCTCATGCAGCTTCCATCCTAGATGCGATAATGACTTTATTTCCAGTTTATAAGCATTCAAAAAAATGATGAGTTGTCTAAACCCTCGCCCGCAATAAAGGAAACTAGAAACACAGCGCCCGTGGTCCACCCTCATAGCTTAAATATCCCCACGAACATAGAAACCATTCTGAAATCAGTAATGGAATGAGAACATATGAGAAAAAGCGTTGTTATCGTGGTGCTTTCTATCATATTCTTATCTTCTGCGTTTGCTGTCCATCAGGCGATGGGACAGTCGACGGCAACCGTTAGCGTCCAGACTGTTCAGAACCAAGATGGCACTTATTCAGCAAACATAACCGTTTCAAACGTTACCAATCTCTACGCGTGGCAAGTCGGCTTGTACTACCCTTCCTCATTTCTAAACGCAACGCAAGCAGTTGAGGGGCCTTTTCTCGAGGCTGGGGGCGCGCAGCCACTTTTCATTCTGGCGAATTTCACAGACAGGTACAACTCCACAGACGGTTACATACTTATGTCCTGCGCTCGCCCGTATCCGTTTCTGGGAATAAACGGCAGCGGAACCTTGGCGACGGTCACGTTCAGGGCCGTAGGCACTGGCTACTCCGTGGTGCACATCGACACGTCTGGGCCTTTCCTCACAACGCTCGACGACCCAAACGGGAACTCGATTCCATACACTGCTGTTGACAGTGAACTCAATGTTGTCCCCGAATTTCCATCACTAGCTATCCTGCCGTTGTTTATGATAGCCACACTTATTTCTCTAGTAGCGTTCAGAAGATGGAAAATGACCAGCGCCAAGCCAAAGCAGCAGTTGCGTGCTATCCCTTAGTTTGATATGAATCAAACCCTTAGTCGATCTACGTGTATTATGCTAGTAGAACTTGGCGCGCGCGCTGCACGCGTAAGGTATACAGGGCAATATTTATCCGAGAATTCGTCTTTAGCGCGCACTCTAGGTACAGCGAGTTATAAAGGAATGAACTCGTAGGTTATGAAGCCTTCAGGTTCTCTTTTCACAGTTGTTAGGCGAACCTTCATTCTAGGCTTTGTTTTCGTAGGATCATTTGTTTTCAACCAAGCCAAAACTTTCACGCCTTCATTCATTTGCGCAATGCCGACTATGTAGTCTTTGTAGTGAGTGTAGGTTGAAGGTTTGACGAATATCTTAGTGCAGGTTAAAAGTTCCCCTTCACCCTTCAGGGGTATCCAATCCATGTTTGATTCTAGGCATTTTGGACAATCTGATTGTGGTGGGAAGAATTTTTGGCCGCATTTTTTACATTGAGTCATGTAGATTTTGCCCTCTTTCAGTCCTTCAAAGAACTTCTGAATCTTGGTCACGCCGAACTGAAATCTTAGGGGAAGTTCACGCATACTAACATAAAGTGGCAGTTTTGTTTTCTCTTCCTCAATTATGGGTAGACTTTTTTCTTCAATGCTTTTTTTTGCGTTTTCATTTAGCTCTGACATGAAATTCCTCCTACATTTGTGGTTTTTCTAGGGAGAGTATAGTTACGTATGCGTAGTGCCCGGTTCCGCCTATGTTGTGGGCTAGAGCCCTCCCTTTTTTGATAGTCGCTTGAGCTTGTGGATTGGCATATTTGCCATACTCTTGGCGGAGCTGCTTTGTGAGGCCGTACATCATGGAACATCCAGTGGCCCCAACGGGATGACCCTTAGCCTTGAGGCCTCCATCAATGTTCACGGGTATTAGGCCACCATTGTAGGTTTGTTTTTCTCTTACAAGTTTCAAGCCTTCTCCTCTTCCGCAAAAGCCAAGATCCTCATACGCCATGAGTTCTGCTATTGTAAAGCAGTCATGCACGCATGCGACGTCAAAATACTTAGCGGCGCTGTTATAGTCTATTCCGCACCTCTTGTAGGCCTGTTTCGCAGCCTCAACAGCCGATTCCAAGCCTGAGTATTCGAGGTTCGAAAACATGTCTCTTTTACTTAGATTTGCTGTTCCCGTGGAGATTCCCAAGCCGCTTATCCACACTGGAGTATCTGTCATTTTTTTGGCAACGTTCTCGCTGGCTAATACCACCGCTGCAGAACCGTCTGTCAAAGGACAGCAATCGAAAAGTTTCAGCGGCCAAGCGATGTATCTGGACCGCATAACTGTGTCAACAGTTATTGGGGTTCTAAGTTGGGCTTTGGGGTTCATGGACGCGTAGTGGTGGCTTTTCACAGCTATTTCTGCTAGGTCCTCTTCTTTTAAACCGTGTTTCCACATGTAGCCTGTGGCATGCAGGGCGTAGTATCCCGGGAATGTCATCCCAAAGTTTTCAAATTCCCAGAAGTAGTTTCCAGCTCTTCCGATGAACTCTATCTGGGTTGGCGTGGGGGATTCGTACATTTTCTCGACGCCCAGTGCCATTGCTACGTCAACGTATCCGCTCGCGACAAAATTGTACGCAGTTGCTACCGCGGCACTGCTTGTTGCACATGCGGCCTCGACTCTCATGCTTCCTTTTGGAAGTGTACCAAGGTATTCTGAACAAAGAACGGCGGGTAGGGATTCAGCGCTCCATCCACCAGAACATCCGACTACGAGGAACTCCATGTCTTTTGCTGAGGCATTCGCATCCTTTAAGGCTTCACTGGCGGCCTCCCACGCGAGTTCATCGATTCTCACGTCGAATCTGTTTCCAAACTTGCTTTGACCAACGCCCACTATGGCGACGTTACGCAACTTAAACACCTTTCAAAACTTTTTATTTTGAGTTAACAAATGTTTGCACAATTTATGTTTTTTGGTTTGCAAGTTGAGTTTGGTCATTATCATACCTAAACGTTTTTATTTCTATTTCGGTTTCACTAACTTTGCGTGGTTGGAGTGAGAACTTCAAAAGATTATGTTGAAAAGCTTCGTGGAATGAGGAAAAACGTGTACATGAACGGAAAACTTGTTGAACGTGACGATATCGAACTCTTGCCATCCGTAAGGGTGCTCTCAAAAACTTTCGACCTTGTGGAAGATCCCAGTTTTAAGGATTTGATCACCACAACTTCACACTTAACAGGTGAAACCATAAACCGTTTCACGAATATAAACAGAAGCGCTGACGACTTGTTGAAGAAGCAGAGGATGATAAGGAAGGCTTGTCATCTCACAGGTGGCTGTATCCAACGGTGCATGGGTTGCGATGCGATAAATTCGCTTAATTTTGTGACGTACGAGGTCGATAAGGCATATGGCACTGAGTACCATAAGAGATTCTTGAAGTATTTGGAATATTTTCAGAAAAATGATTTGACAGCCGCGGCGGCACAGACAGACGTTAAGGGAAATAGGAGCCTCAGACCCAGTGAACAGAAAGATCCCGACGTTTACGTGCACGTAGTGGAAAAACGTAAAGACGGTATAGTTGTAAGAGGAGCCAAGAACCACATAACTATGTCCTCGGCAGCAGACGACATAATTTGCGTACCCACCAGAGCCATGAAGGAAGAGGATGCTGATTACGCTGTTGCCTTCGCTGTGCCGGCGGATAGCGAGGGAGTCAAGCTTATCACTCACGTGTCGAACCCGCGGCCTAGGAAAGTGTTTAGAGCTCCGATCGCTGATTATGGGGTCGCGGATTCCTTTGTGATTTTCGATGACCTCTTTGTTCCTTGGGAGCGCGTGTTCATGTGCGGTGAATCACAATTTGCAACGTTATTAGCCCACGGCTTCGCCTTGTACCATAGGCACAGCTACACGGGATGCAAGCCCGCCGTAACGGACATAGTGACCGGGGCTTCAGCTCTGGTCGCCGAATATCAGGGAATAGCTGACAAACCCCACGTCAGGTCAAAGCTGGCTCATCTTTCATCCGTGGCAGAACTCGTTTACGCGGCTGGCATTGCCTCAGCTGTCGAGGGACAAAAGCATGAATCTGGCAGTTTCATCCCAAACACTGTTTACGCGAACGTTGGCAGGCGACACGCTGGCATGAACATCTACCATGAATCCGAAATACTTGCGGATCTAGCTGGAGGATTACCCGCAACGCTTCCGTTCGAAGAAGAATTTGTCAATCCTGAAACAAAGCGTTTTCTAGAAAAATACATCATGAGGAAAGAAGACATCTCCGCAAATAATATTCAGCTTTGCTTCCGTCTCCTCTCAGACATGTTATGTTCTTCAACAGGAGGAGCTGCAGCCGTCGCAGGAGTCCATGGGGGAGGCTCGCCCATAATGGAAGAGATAGCCATCGCCGCCACGTACGACTTTGACGAAAAGAAAAAAGTAGCAAAGTACCTAGCGGGCATCGAAAGCTAGCGGCCGCGCTGGACAGTGCTCCCCTGAACTTGTTTTCCCACCTTGGCGTGCCATATCGTATGATTGAGGCGGGTTCTCTTTTTTGTGAAATCTTCGACCCCTGCTTTGTAGGTTTCGCCTATTTCCGTCTGCGATAGATTTTGACGTGCGTGTCTTCTTTCATGAGTGGCAGAGTCAATATTATTTAGTGGTCTACTAATTACGTGCTAGGGACGGGAGCCTATCAAAATGTGTTCAGAAATTGATGGCAAGGTTATGACTCTAAACGAAGCAATAAGAAAGTTTGTCGACGATGGTATGACGATTTATTTCGGTGGTTTCGGACAGCACACGCCATTTGCAGCCGTTCATGAAATCATCAGACAGAGAAAAAAGAATCTAACAATAACCAGAGCGGCTGGAGGCATCATTTTTGATCAATTGATAGGGGCGGGATGCGTGGAAAAGGTTATCTCTTCCCACGTGTGGAATTTTGTAGGTCCAACGCCCGCGTATGCTTTCAGGAGAGCGGTGGAGAAGGGGCAGCCGAAAATCGAAATAGATGAAGATTCTTTGTTATCGTTAAACATGAGATATCTCGCGGGTGCCTTGGGTCTCCCATTCATGCCAATTAAATCTGTTATGGGGACCGCTATTTTTGAACGCGGGATGGGAAAGTACTATAGGACTATTGATTGCCCATTTACAGGTGAGCGGCTATGTCTTTTGAGGGCAATAAACCCTGACCTTGGAGTGCTTCAAGTTCAAAGAGTCGATAGAGATGGTAACGCCCAAGTCTGGAGCGTGAGGGGGGACAGCAAACACGGGATAAATGCGTGTGAAAGGGTCATTATATGTGCTGAAGAGATTGTGGGCACCGAGGTTATCAGGGCTGATCCTGATCGGACGATAATTCCGGGGTTCAGGGTCGATGCTGTTGTGGAGGAGCCATGGGGAGGTCATCCGGATTACATGCAAGGATGTTACGACCGAGACTTGGAGTATTACTCCATGTATGGCTCGGAAACGAGAACGCCAGAGGGATTTGAAAAATTCCTTCAGGAATGGGTTTACAGCGTTGACAATAGGAAAGAGTACCTGAAGAACCTAGGTGTTGAAAGGTTGATGAAGCTCAGAGCAAGACACGTTCTCAGTGCACCTGTTCATTTCGGTTACAGGTGAAAACATGAAAGAATATTCAAAGGGATTCAAGCCTCTCGAAATGATGGTAGTTGCTGCTGCAAGAGAGATAGGGGATGGAGAAAAAGTTTTTGTCGGGATGCATTGGCCCATACTTATCTCCTTTTTTGCAAAGAGGACGCACGCTCCAGACGTGGTTTTCTTCTTTGAGAGCGGGATTATTCGAGATTCCTTACCAGATCGTCTGCCTGGATCTTGGTCTATATCAGATCCGTGCATTTGCCAAGGATCAACAATGTGTGGTGACAGCTTAGACACTTTGGGTATGTTGCTCCATCGCGGATTTGCGGAAGTTGGTATGTTATCCGCGAGTCAGGTTGATCGACATGGCAACATAAACACAACATGTATAGGCGCATACAATAAACCCGCGGTCCGCCTTCCCGGGGGTGGTGGGGCAACTGATGTGGCTTCGCTGTCCAAGAGACTCGTCATAGTGTTGGATGGACATGAGAGCAGGAGGCTGCCAGAGATGGTGGACTTTATTACGTCTCCCGGCTATTTGAACGGTTCAGACAGTCGGTATAAGTCCGGTCTACGACCTGGAACTGGCCCAATCGCTTTGATAACTCCATTGGGGGTGTTTAGATTTACTGCGAAAGAACGAGAAATGCGTTTGAGTACTTATCATCCGGGCGTATCCATCGAAAAAATAATCGAAAATACAGGCTGGGACTTGAAAGTTTCAAACAACGTGACTGAAACAGAGCCTCCAACAAAGGAAGAAATAGAAATATTGAGGAAGATGATTAAGGAAGCAAAGGAGAGATACTACTCCTTTCCCCCCGAAACATAGATGTGCACCTCAGTTAAACATGAAATCAACTCCAGCACTAGCAGCCGTGCGCAGCGTTGTGGGCTTTGGCTATTTCAAAATTCTTTTTCCTTGTTCCCAGCTTTCCCATTCGATTTTGCAGTCTTGACATTTTAGCACGTTGAACGCTTTGAAATAGGTCGTAAATCCCGTTGAAGTATCAGATTTTGCATGAGTGAACTGATCGAGCTTGTATCCATGATCGTGACAAACACCCCTTCCACAGGCTATGCACACTCCTCTAGCATCTTTTTCGCAGAACCAACACTTCATCCGGTCACCTCCTGAGAAATCCTTGAACTCTAATTAGGTGTCCTATCTTAGGTAAAATCTTTTTGGCGACAAAACCTTCACCAGATGCTTGCTCACGCTTTGGGTTTGCGCGTACCCACTTTCTTCAAGAAGCGGCCCTTGCCCGGGCTGAACTCCTAAGGCCTTCCAAGAGGAGCCGATTAAGCGCGCGCTAGAGACACTTCACCGTTGTTTTCCTATCACAAAAACACATCAGTGCATCCTGTATTCGTAACCTGATTTTAGGCGAAGTGACGGAATCGACGAAACTGACGGACGCGCATGGAACTAACCGTCCAAAATCATGGTGCGCTTGCGCAAGCCAAGTTATTCTCCCCTGGCCTCGCTTTGGCAGCCCGATATCACGATAATCTTCGCGCGCTGGAGGATGGGGCACTTCTCGCCCGAATAAGTCATGAAACAATTGAGGGGCCCCCTCAGACAATTTTGGGCGTACTGCCTGATTTGATTGAAGAAGTTTGTATATTTTCGAGCAGTGCGGTATAGAACAATGTTTCAACAAGACTTAAATATAAAGGGTTCCGTAAATTAAATAAGGAAGGAAGGAGAATGAAAAAATTTTATAGAAATCTAATGCTCTTAACGATTCCAATGCTTGTCTTATCTGCAATCTCTGCAATCGCGTTCAATAATGTTAAGGCTGCCTCCACGGTAAACATAGGGCTTCTAGCTCCTTTTTACCTAACAGAGGGAGGCGGCGGCACCAACGGATACGGAGGAATGATTGATGGCGCGGCTCTGGCTACAGGACAAATCAACGCCGCAGGCGGCATCAACGTAGGCGGCACAAAAGAGATGATTAATCTCGACGTCCAAGACGAGGGAGCATATGACCTCAGCACGGGAACCTATAATACAGTTACCACGGACAAATCTATGACGGAAATGCTGGGTAAGGATCAGTTCATCGTTGGCGGTTTCAGAACAGAAACTACTACAGAGGCACTCACAGACTTGGCGACGTATAACGCCGGCGCAAAAAGTCCAGTACCGTTCTTCATAAGTGGAGCGTCCACCACCGACTTGATTGGGAATGCAACAATTGGAGGAATTAATGGAGCGGATGCTCCATGGGTGTTCCGTGTAACCCCTGTCAACGATAGCATGCTCTTTTCGACTGTGGCTAGCTACATACAAGAGTCTCTTGCTCCAGAACTAGCGAAACTGTATTGCAATTCGACTTATCCGACGGCGAACCCTGGACAGTTCAGATTTGCCGTGGTAGCAGAAGACCTCACATGGACAGCAGCACCTGTGTACCTTCTGACTTCTCCGCCAGTTGCGCCTTATGTTCCAGGCGAGACCCCGACCGCCACTCCAGGGTATAATTACTTCCTGGGGCCAAACGTAACCACAAACGGTGTGCCGTTCACGACTGGTAATAATCCAGGCGCGAACTTCGTACCCGCAGCGCTCACCTTTGACTTCACGAGCCTTGTGTCCCAGTTGAAAGCGGCAGATGTGCATTTGGTCATCGATTTCTTCACGCTGCCAGAAGTGAATGATCTCATTACTGCAATGCAAACGGCAGGTATGCAGGCCATGCTTGTCGGTATAGACGTGCCTGGACAGCAGCAGAGTCACTGGGCGGACACGGGCGGAAGTGCCACAGTGGCTGGCGCCGCTAATTACGAGATTAACCTACTCTGGTCCGGAACAAACGCGCCAGTGGTAACGGGTCCGCTACCTGGAGACTCGGCCGAATTCTGGAACGACTTCGAAGGCTACACTGCTACCCTACCTGCCACAGCCGGCGCGGCCGCAGGGGCCTATTGGCCTATGTACACTGCTGCGGGCGCATACGAAGCGATCTACGGTATTGCAGCAGCGGTAGAAACCGCAGGAACCACAGACACTAGCAACCCTGCATTACTGGCTGCTATTGACGCTACTAACATGACTTCTCTGTCGGGTCAATTCCAATACACTCTAAACGACGTGTACGAAACAGATACTGGCCTCAACTGGACTCAATATGGTACAACCACATGGGGTTATGCGAGAAGCCAGGTCGTACAATGGATTCAGAACACAACTAAGCCGGCGTCCCCAGCTCCCGATGTGGGAGCTCAAATGAACGTTGTATCACCGACAAATCTTGTAAACTCAACAGGTTCATACTACTTTTCATACTCGCGCAGAACCGAGATACCCCCAACAATGTATCCGCTGGCAGATGAAGGAGACCTTAACTTGGACGGCAAAATCAACCTCGCAGACTTGGTTATCCTCGCACATGCCTATGGCTCCAAACCAGGCGCCCCCAACTGGAACCCCGCCGCAGACATAAACGACGTCGGCCAAGTCAACCTCGCAGACCTGGTTACACTGGCCACGCACTATGGGCAATCGGCTCCACAATGGCCTCTTCCGTAAGAAAACCTAACGAACAACACCCAACCCACCCCTTTTTTTGTTGATGCCTAGAGAAATCTTATTAACTAAAGGCGTCACTATTTGTGAAAAAGCATTTGGAGGAGAAGCGGGGAAGATGCTGCTCGACCAGATAATCCTTTTAGGTACCGTTACCAGTTTAATATACGCTCTTTTGGCGTTAGGTTTTACGTTGATTTACGGTGTTTCAGGCATCATAAACTTGACGCACGGCGCTTTAGTCATGGTAGGCGCTTACATTTTTGGCGCCCTGAACGGCTTTTTCCCTTCTCTTTTTCCCGCACATTTCTCATATATAGCTACAGTTTTAGCTTTTATCATTACACCGATACTCACTGGAATTATTGGAGCCATCTTCTACAGATTGACGCTTCATCAAATATTGGGTGATCAAATTGCCACGCTTGTAGTGTCAATATGTGGGTGCATGCTTTTTGCACAGCTGATATGGATGTATTTCGGTGCAACGTTGGCTGGTCGATTTTCAATTATATTCCTTCGCGGATCTTTCACTGTGGCAGGTGTGACTATTGTCAGTGCCGAAGCTCTAGGGGCGGTGGTATCTATTCTATTATTTGTAGGCATCTGGCTATTCATATCAAAAACGAGAAGTGGGATGGCAATGAAAGCCTTATCTCAGGATCTTGAAGCTGCCATGCTCATGGGAGTCAGTGTCGAAAAAATGTACATTTTGACATCAGCAATTTCAGGCGCGCTTGCAAGCATCGCAGGCGTGTTCTACGTAACAATAACGGGGGCTACGTCTATTGCGATGTGGCTGTCAGCTCTGTCGATTTCATTTTGTGTCGTCATACTTGGCGGTCTTGGGAGCATCAAGGGAACCCTCATAGGGGCCCTCATTTTTGGATTCTCGGCAACCGCCATCGCTTTGGAAGGTGGGGGGTCGTTGGTTACGTCCTTTCCGTTCATTGTCTTAATCATCGTGCTCATAATTAGACCAAAGGGACTATTTGGAAAACGCATAGAAATGGAGTGACAACTCCCATGTCAGTTAAATATCTTAGAAGAGCATACATGAGTTTTGCAACACATGTGTATGATGTTCCACCGAGGATGCTAGCATTTCTTATCTTCATAATCCTCGCGATTGTACCGCTAACTCAGCTGAATCTAAGCTATTTAGAGGAGCTAACGTATGCGAATATGATTGCAATATTGGCGGTAAGTTGGGATTTGCTTGTAGGCCGCACGGGTCAGATTAGTATGGGTCACGCTCTCTTCTGGGGAGTAGGCGCTTATGGTGCAGCTCTGTTATTCCAGTATTTTGGATGGCCAGTGTGGATGACGATACCCATAACCCTGTTGGTAGGTGTTGGGGTTGCAGTGGCTATTGGCATCCCATGCTTAAGAGTAAAAGGGCC
>Ga0187770_10001670_pt1 | contig 11921 bp, 10 predicted proteins | sample 0116_SJ02_MP02_2_FD_133154 | JGI IMG/M metagenome (GOLD analysis project Ga0187770, IMG submission 133154) | Tropical peat soil microbial communities from peatlands in Department of Meta, Colombia - 0116_SJ02_MP02_20_MG | ecosystem: Environmental > Terrestrial > Soil > Wetlands > Peat | place...
CTTCCCATTTGAAGAAATGATGGACCAGGGGATACGTCTGTTTCAAAAATTGATGAAAGCGGAGCAACTCCCGCGCCTCGGGGGAAGTTGGCCCCTCCCCCGTGTTGATCGTCGGGATGCGGATTGCCTCGGAGAGGTGCTGACAAGCCAAAAACGAATCCACGGGGAAAGAGGGTTGCAGTCCCCCGGCTGGCTGGATGGAACGGACACCGAAGGCGCGAAAACCTATAAAAGCGGCGACGATCAGCAATCCGAAACCGAGCCACAACACAATTCGCTTGAATGATTTCATTTTGGGAACACTTTCAATACGGAGATTTTGCCCACCAAGTCTTTCAACTGCCCGCGAGAAGAAGACCTATAATGAAGAAACCAATTGAGCGTCAACTGGATGATCTCAGAGCTGAAAATTGATTCCAGTTAGATTTTTATCCACCCTTATGCCAATTTTCAAACTGATGGACATTGGGAACACAATAATCTTGTTGGGCGCTTTCGGGTTCTTAAAATAGATTATCGTGCCATTATGTAGAGCGATGTAGAGCGCAGCAAGAGTCAAAGAATGAAGAATGTATTTTACCCTCCAATACCAAGAGAAATGTACACCATTTTTCAAAATTTGTCACTCGTAAGTTCGCTAATTACAAGAAATTTACCAATCAGAACAGAGTGCCTTCACTGGTGGTCCAGGTGATCAATAGGGAACAGGAGACCATCTTTACACTTATCGGTGTAGAGTAAGAGAGTTGCAAGTTCTTAATGGAAATGATCAATTGGGGCCAGTTAGGGCAAAATCCCCTTAATCATCCATTCAATTCCTGCCGTTTTAATTTCGTTTGGCACCCTTATGAATGATTGACGCGAAGAGCTCGAGGGAAGTTCGGATCGTCTGATGGTCAAAAGCTGAGAATCCGAAGACGATTCCCGGCCGAGTTGCTTTCATAGCGTAACGGGATAATGGAGGCGCCTCTAAACCACTTGATTGGAGATTTTCTGATAATTTTTGGTCATTCACATTAGGAGGGAGAAACCCAGTCAAGTTCATCCCTCCGTCCGTGTGGGGAAAGGTGATAGGGAACTCAATCCTATTGGCCACTTCCAGAAAGCCGCTCATTCGCTCCCCATATTCTCGCCGGCACCGTCTTATGTGCGTATAGAAGGCGCCGGTTTCGATGAATTCCGCAAGCGTGGCCTGGTCGATAAGCGGGCCATACTCATCCATAACCCACCGCAGCTTGGCAAATTCTTCAATGAGCATTGGCGGAAGGACGACATAGCCAAGCCTGAGTGACGGAAACAGTACTTTGCTCATACTCCCCACGTAGATCACTCGACCGCCAGGGTCAAGACTGTGAAGGCTAGGCAGTGGCGGACGAGTATAGCGAAACTCTGAATCATAGTCATCTTCCACAATCCAGGCTTTCGTTCTGGTCGCAAATTCAACCAAAGAAAGGCGTCTGGAGAGGGACAAACAAGCGCCCGTTGGAAACTGACGAGACGGGGTTGTGTATATGAGGGCCGGTTCCAATCCCTTTTTCACCGGTGGGAGCTTCAGTCCGTTTTCGTCTACTGGCACCGGCTGTATGTAAGCACCAACCCTCGCCCAAGCAAGCCGCGCCCCCAAGTAGCCCGGGTCTTCCATGAGGACCCGCTTTCGGGGATGTAATAGCAGATTCGCGAGAAGAAACAGGGCTTGCTGTGATCCCGTTGTGATGGCGATCTGGCGCCACTCGCACCGAACGCCGCGGCTATTTCGCAGGTATGAAGCTAAGCTATGTCGCAGAACCGGCAGGCCGAGGGCTAACTCGGAATGATAGTGGAGAATGTTCATACCATTCTTTTTGAGAACCCGGGCTCGCATTCGGTTCCATAGGGTCAAAGGGAAAAGTCGAACATCGGGTTGGCTTGGCGAAATGGCTTGGGCCTGGTCACAGGATCTATCACCTCCATCGGCGGTGGCGGCGGGATTTCAGGAAACGAACCGGATGATCGCTTCTTTCGGAGCCCTGCCATATGAGCTAAGGATTCGCTCACAAACAGGCCGCGACGAGGCGAAGAGTCCAGGTAACCCTCGCCAACCAGACGGTCGTAAGCATTTATTATTGTGTTCCTCGATACCTGAAGATCACGTGCCAATTCGCGACTGGAAGGCACAGGTTCTCCTGGGTCCAATGCAGCCGCCTGAATTAACTCCTTCAGCCCCAAGGTAACCTGGGTCTGCAACGAGATACTTTTCCCCCTATCCAACAGGATCGGGCCAACTGGTTTCTTTTTCATATTATCTGGTCCTATAGATATCATATAATCTGGATCTTTACAAGTACCAGAATAGAAGATATTTTGGAGCCATGGTCACGGATTAGGCAATACCTGAAGCCGTCTCGACCGTAATGAACTCGAATATGAAAGGAGTCGTGGCAAATGCCCGTTATCGCGATATTAGCAGCGGTGCTAGCGTGGATTGGTCGGCAAGGCACCCGGGCTATTGCGGCGCTCGTGTTAATCGGCCTTGCGTTCCCGTCGATGGATGCCTTTCTTAAGCCATTTGTTACCGAGGCAATCTTCGTGCTGCTTTGCACCGCGTTCCTTCGCATGGACTTGGAGGCCTTGCAGGGATACCTGAAGAGGCCAGCGGTCGTGCTCGCCACGACGGCATGGACAATGTTGGCGATTCCGGCATTGTTCGGAACAATCTGCGTCGTGGGGGGGCTCAAAGCCCGCTCGCCAGGCTTTTTGCTTGCGATCATGCTGCAGGGCGTGGCTTCGCCGATGATGGCGGCTCCCGCCTTTGCGGCATTGATGGGGCTAGATGCCACGCTCGTACTCGTCACCCTTGTCGCTAGCACTGCATTGACCCCATTCACGGCCCCCTTGTTCGCTTACGCGTTCACGGGCCCCGCCCTGACAATCTCCCCCGTGACTCTCGGGATAAAGTTGTTTGTGATTCTCGCAGGCTCCGCGCTCATTGGCTTCTTCCTTCGCAGGATCGCCGGTATCGCCACTATCCAGCGGTACAAGGAAGAAATAGACGGATTTAATATCTTTATCCTATTCGTCTTCGTAGCTGCCGTCATGGAAAATGTCGCCAGACACTTTTTTGACGCGCCTTTGGAAGTGATCGAGCTCTTAGCGTTTTCTTTTTTGGTGTATTTTGCCGTCTTAGCTTTAACAATCCTGCTCTTCGCCAGGGCAGGCCTTGAGCGTGCCTTGGCGGTCGGGTTCATGGCCTCGCAACGCAATATGGGGTTGATGCTGGCCGCGACTGGGGGAGCACTACCTGATATCGCTTGGCTTTATTTCGCTTTAGCCCAATTCCCGATTTACCTATCGCCACAACTGCTCAAGTCACTCGCCCGGCGACTGATTGCCCCATCACAGATGATTATGCAACCAGCCAATAAGTCGCCTAAAGAGAAGGGTTCAGCCCAACGGATTAATGAGTTTGATTCGGAGGAAATAATCGCGGCCCGTGAGGGAAAGGAAAAATATGCTTCGCGTCGAGCGCATTAATGTATCGTACGATGGAGTTCTGGCCCTCCATGAAGTGTCCTTCAAGGTGGAAAAGGGGCAGATCGTTTCCATTGTGGGAGCAAGGAGTAAAGACCCTACCCTTGCCTTTCACATCAGGTAAAGACCAGGACCGATGAAAATTGTTATCAAGCCCGCCGCCAGCGGGAGCATTCGTTAATGTCCTCCTCTATCCACTCAGACGGGAAGCAAGATCCAAAGCTGCTTGAAAGTAGGGCTCCAGAACGATTCTTATTCTCCCGCCAACAATCCCTTCCATATATCTAGAACCCCCTTTTTTTGTGGAAGATACCGGAATGAATAGATGATGAAGTTGGAACCGTGGAAAATGGATTCGGGGAAAGGGAAGAATAAGAGAAGGGTGATGGCTTCCGATGGAGGAGGGAACAGATTTCAAAAGATTTATCTTAGGTTTCTTTGGCTTATTCCACGAATCTCTCAAAAAATTTGGGCATCATAAGAGTTAAAAATAGCCTGAGAGGGGGGATGAAAAATGAACCGGCAAGCGATAGGTAGTTTGAAGCGGAGCCAGGAAAAGCGGCCCAAGAAGAAAGAATTAGTCTTTGCATCCCTAGATAGGGCAGACTTCAAGGAAATGATGCCCGGGGTTTCTAGGGCGGTTCTTTGGGGGAATTCAGATATTGGGCCATACGGTGCTTTCACGAAAATGGTGCCAGGGTTCGACGCGGGGACGCACACGCATACGAACGATGTTTGGCTCGTGGTTCTGCAAGGTGCTTATCTGTACAAGGATGCTGCGGGCGAAAAGCGGGTAGGGGCAGGCGATTTTCTTCGAATTCCAGGCAGGATGAAACACTGGAGCGGTGGCGACTCAAAAGAGGGTGCTCTCTTTTACGAAGAGTCATCCGGCAAGTTTGATTTGGTGCCTGAAAACTAGAAGGTCAGAGCAGCAAGGCGACTTACCTGCCCTTGGACGAAGTTTTCTTGACACCAAGTGTAAAGATTGGGGGGCAAACGTTACTTCCTGAAACCCACGAGGAGCCAATTTGGCAAGGCATGCTCGATTTCGATTGGTAATCGATAAATGGATTCTTCATTTTTTTGCGGATTATGCGCGGCACACGTTTCCACTTGTGCTATATTCCCGTCCAATGCCTGGGTGATTGAAGGGTACTCTTTTTATCGCGGCGATTCAGAAACCTGCTCTCGGAAGCTTGAAGGAGGTAGACAGATGCAGAGCGGCTAGAGCTCTGATGACCTTTTCAGGGTTAGGAAAGACTGGTATATTCTGCTCCTCCAGCCATTCCAGTACCTCTACCCTTCCAGAGGGAATTCCCGCGACCCACACCGCGATTGGTTTTTGAGCCTTAAGAGATTGGGGAAAGAACTGGAAAAATTCCCGGGGAATATTGAAGGCCCGAGAGGGGATTTGCATCGCGATAACATCCACGTTGCGGTCATTGACCAGCGCATCGAGAAGCGTAGGATAGACTTTCCTTGGGTCGTTGAACTGCAAAGCGACACCGAGGTCAAAAGGATTGACCGAGATTTCCCAGGGAGGAAAAATCGGCCTTATCTTGTTTATCGTTTGCTCCTGCAAGCCGGCCATGGTGAGACCTTCATACTGGCACAGGTCCGTCACGATCACTGCTTCGCCGCCCGGCAGAGTGGCGATGGCGACGCGATTCCCGGGTAATAAAAGGGTCCCAAAGCGTTCTAGAGCCCTCGTCAAGTCGAAGAACTCCTCGATGGTCTGTGCTCGAATAGCCCCAGCTTGTTTTAAAGCGGCATCGAACACCCGGTCGCTTCCCTGCACTATGACCCCGGTATGGGAAGCAGCTGCCCTCGCCCCTGCGTCGGTCCGCCCAGATTTGAGCACCACGACGTGCTTGTCACGGGAGGCTTCCCGTATCAAACGCAGAAATTCCCTCCCGCCCCCCTCGACACTCTCCAAATGAATGCCGATGACCCTCGTCTGCGGGTCCCCGACCAGATAGGTCAAGGCGTCCACCTCATTGATGTCCATCTTGTTTCCCAGGTCGATGAGTTTGTTGAGGTGCAGGTTAAAGTCCGAAAAAAGCCATTCAATCCTGGGTTCATAAAGACCTGATTGGAAGATCAGGGAAAGGCCGCCGCTCTTGATCTTATCGATCGAGTGAAAGCCGACGGCAAAGTTTGTCGCAGGGTTGATCGGGCTGAGAGCGTTGGGCCCGATCGCCCGAACGCCATTTTCTTTGAGGAGGGCCGCCATTTCCTTCTGGACTTTCCGGCCTTCCTCCCCGGTTTCCGAGAATCCACCGGCCACGAGGACGACCCTTTTGATGCCTTTTTCTATGCACTCCTTCAGAAGGCTGGGGGTTGCTTGATGGGATACGGCCACAACGGCCAAGTCCACAGGGCCCTCAATACTCTTCAAGCTTGGATAGGCTTTCAAGCCAAGGATATCTCCGGCCTCGGGATTTACCGGGTAGATTCTTCCTTGAAATCCCAGCTTCACCAGATTCGCCACGAGGTGGTAGTTAACCCGGAACGGATTCCTGGACGCACCCACGATGGCCACACTTTCAGGGTAGAAGAATTTGTGTAGGAAATGATGATCGCTGCTTTTCATATCTTTCCTTCTTTCACTCAATATGAAAAGATACCTGATACTTCTGAAGCCTCTTCGTGCTCAAAGAATTTTAGACTCTTCATTTGATGCCCACCCTACTAAATTCAACCACAAAATGCAAGCTTAGTCGAAAATTAGCGGTCCTCTCTTGCTCTCTGCCAATGATACTCGGGTAATTCTGTGGTCAACTGGAAAGCTGGACGATAGGTTCACGCTGCGCCCGTTACTTTTACGTCATGCTCACTTTGAACTCGTATTCCTCGATTCGCCAATATAATTCCCACCAATCATTATGTTAGAGTTAAATTCGGCAGGAGGGAGAATTCCCCCTGGCAAAAGAGGCTTCTTCCTGAAATGTGGTTCTTGCCCTTTTCCCTCAGAATGCACTATTTCAAAGCGAAATCAGCAATTTTGACCGGAGAAAGAGGACCGTTGGGGGGGGAAGAGAGGCAATTTTCCTGAAAGAGGTATTTGACACTACTTCCCCAAAGGTGTAGCTTTCCAAACGTAATCCTTAAAAACACGGAACGATTTTCGGCATAGGGCGCCATTACTTCAGAGGACCAACGCCATATCCGTGAGGATGCATAAATGCGGCACGGTCCACGCATTTGAGAAACGTCGCGTTGTCGGATTCCAAGACCAGGAATGGAGGAAATAGGCCGCGAGGACCTGCTGGCGGAGACATTGTCCTTTGGCTTTCTTCTTCTTTTAGATTTGCAAAAAATTTTTCAGGTTTAGTCACACCGGCCCATTCCAAAGAGTCTAAATAGTCAGAAAGTCAGAAAGGGAAAAGGATTAGGATATGGAATCGACTCTGGAACAATTGGTTGAGGCGGCTAAAGAAGGTGATAAGAAGGCCCTGGAAGACCTTGTTTTGAAGATTCAGGATAAGATCTTTGGGTTGACCCTGCGGATGCTCTATAATCCCTCCGATGCCGAAGATGCAGCCCAGGAGATCCTGATTAGAATCATCACCCGTCTGACCACCTTCCGAGGAGAAAGCGCCTTTACCACCTGGATGTATCGGGTGGCGGTAAACCATTTATTAACCTTGCGCAGACATCAACCCGAACTGGAGGCGGTCTCTTTTGAAGAATATGAAAAAAGCCTAGCCTTGGATGCGCCGGTGGCTTGGCAGGAGTCCAGCTCCAGTCCCTTGCAGCAAATCTATGTAGAAGAGATCATGATCAGCTGTCTCCAAGGTCTGCTGCTCTGCCTGGACAGGGAACACCGTCTGGCCTATCTCTTGGTGCAGGTTTTCGATGTCAGCAGCGAACAGGGGGCGGCCATCCAGGGAATCACCCCGCCGGCCTTTCGTAAACGTCTATCCAGAGCTCGGGAACGGATCCAGGATTTTATGAAGCGAAATTGCGCCCTGATAAATCCGGACAATCCCTGCTCCTGCCAACGTTATCTGATTTCTCACGGTTATATGGAACGGGTGGCGGAAAAAGATCTGGTTTTTGCCGAACACCCTTGTCGGGTCAAGCATGAACGAAGGACCGCCCATCGCATTAAGGAGATGGATGAACTAACTCGGATTGCCGCCCTATATAAGGAGTATCCTGATTTTCAGGCCCCATCTGCGTTGATCGAAAATATCCGGAATTTGGTCCGTTCCAATAAATATGAATTACTCTGAAGAAAAAATGAAAGGAGCATGACATGGAGGAGAAGAGGATCGCTGTTTGCGGAATCAAATGCAACGAATGCCCAGCCTTTTTGGCCACCCAGGAAAACGATTACCTCAAGAGGAAGGAGGTCGCCGAAATGTGGTCCAAGGAATTTCAGGCCTCGTTCCAACCGGAAGATATCAATTGCGACGGATGCACCACCGGCCAAGAACGGCTGTTCAGCAATTGTCGGGTCTGTGAAATAAGAAAATGCGGCCGGGAAAAGCAACTGAAAAACTGCGCTTATTGCGATGAATATATCTGCTCAAAATTGAATGAATTGTTTCGGACGATCCCCCAAGGGAAAGCGGTTTTGGAGGAAATAAGGAGAGATCTGTCATTATGAAATAGAACGCATTCTGGTTTTTTTGATGGCCAAACCCAGCAGGATTTTCAACATCCGTGGGACAATCCAGGCTGGGCGGACGGCAGTTAAAAGTACTCCAATTGTGACCGAGACATTCTCAAGTCGAGGACTCACTGTCCAACCACGAAAAGGAAAATTTTATGGCATCGATTTATAGAGAGTTCACCGTAGAAGCAGATCCAGATATCGTATGGTCAGCAATCCGCGATGTTGGAGCCGTTCACCAACGATTGGCAAGGGGTTTTGTTGTCGATACGCAACTTGAGGACGACGTTCGAACCGTATCATTTAAAAATGGCGTTATCGCCAAAGAGCGCATCCTCGGCATTGACTCTCAAAACAGAAGGATGGCCTACACCATTCTCAGTGATAAATTGAAACATCACAGCGCCGCATTTCAAGTATATCCTGAAGCAAACGGGCAGACACGAATTGTCTGGTCTGCTGATATTTTACCGAAAGAAATGGAAAAATATCTATCGGAATTGACGGACCAAGCCATCGAAGCGATAAAGGGTACCCTGGAGGCGGATTCCCCTCGACCCTCCCGTGCGAGTAGCGATAGGGTTGATCCATGTCGAAAAACCGCCGCCTCGCATCGAGTCGTCTTCGTGGGCGCACTGTCGGCGAGCTTCGCCGGCCGCGTGCGTGCACATCTCGCTGCGCCCTGCGATATCGTTCTCACCGACGAGGCCGAGGTCGTGTCTCGGATACCCGAGGCAGATGTTGTCGTCACGCTCGTGTTCACCGCCGCCATGGGCGCCGCCGCCAAGCGGCTCCGGCTGGTACAGGTTCCCGGAGCCGGCCTGGACCGGATCGACCGCTCGGCGCTTCCGTCCGGCACGTGGCTTGCGAACGTTTACGGCCACGAGACGGGCATCGCCGAGTATGTCCTTGGAGCGATGCTGGCGCTGAGCCGAAGCTTCGGCCGGCTCGACGCGGGCCTTCGGGTGGGACGTTGGGAAAGTCAGTGGGTGCCGGGCGTGCCGCCACCGCCCGTGTGGCCCGAATTGGCCGGAAAGACGCTCGGCATCCTCGGATATGGACGCATCGGTCAAGAGGTGGCGCGCCGCGCCCGGGCGTTCGATATGGCCGTATGGGCCATGCGACGTGACGTGACTCGATCCGACACAGAGGGACTCGCGTTCCTCGGCGGACCAGACGGCCTGGACGAGATCCTGCGACGGGCTGATTATCTGGTGATCACGCTCCCGCTTACTGACGCCACCCGCGGCCTCCTCAGTGAGCGAAAATTTCGATTGATGAAACCGACCACCATCCTCATCAACGTGGCTCGCGCCGAGATCATCGAGGAAGAGGTGTTATATAGGGCGCTGGCCGAGAGGAAAATCGCCGGTGCTGCCCTCGACGTCTGGTATCGGTATCCGCTGGGTCCCACCCCCACTCTTCCGAGCCGCCTGCCGTTCCACGAGCTGCCCAACGTGCTCATGACACCGCATGTGTCCGGGTGGACAGAAGGGATGCTGGAGGCGCGGGCGAGGCTCATCGCGGAGAACATCCAGCGGACCACACGGGGCGAGCCCCCGGTGAATCTGATTCCCTCACGGTAAGAAGCTGAGTCCTTGTCCGAAGGCCAATCCCCTAACTTCGCTTTGGAGCAGCCGGCGGTGCGTAGTGAGAGCGGCGCGCCGCCCCTCAAAGCAGGCGTTAAACTGCATCTTTGATGAAAGATTCAAAACCTCGGCTCACTCCTCTGATTCTTCTCATTTATTTTTTCGGGTTTTCAAATTTTTCCTGCCTGCCGAAAATGACCCAATCTCATAGGGCTACCCTGGAAAATTGGCTTTTACCGCCTGAAATGTAAACCCAGATCCTTGCCCCTCCTCTCGATAAAATCAGATATACCCCAAAGACATTTATCACTTCCTGGAAGCCCTGACAGAAGGCCAGGCCAAATCTACTCGCCGTTTGCGGTTGCTCAATTTAAAGCCTTCTACAATTTCCTGATCGAGAAAGCTGACCTGAATATGAGAAATCCATGCGATGCTCCAATCCTGGCAAAGGCCCTTAAGGCACCCAAGCAGGTGGCCAGGAAAATTCTTGATAGGGAGACGGTTGAGGAGCTGATTTACAACACCGAGAATCTAAGGGACAGGCTGATTCTGGAACTTCAGGCCCGCTGCGCATTGAGAATCGGGGAATCTCTGAAGATCACGGTTAAGGATGTTTCCGACCGTCGACTGATCCTGCGGGGGCCAAAGTCGGGAAAAGAATCGGAGGTCGCCTTCATGCCGGAACAGATTGCGAAAAGGCTCCATGGTTATATTCAGCAAGAAAACCTTTCCCCTGAAGACCGCTTATTCCCGATTTGCTATTCCACGGCAAGAGCGGCGATCAGGAGGATTGGGAAACGGTTAAATGTTGTTCTAACTCCTCATGACCTGAGGCGTTATTCAGCCACCCATGCAAGTCGGAACGGAATTCCCCTGGAAATAGTCTCCAAGGTCATTCTGAGACACCAGGAATTGAAAACGACTCAGGCTTATCTCGGGAGGATCAGCGAAGTAGAGGCGATCCGCTGGATGGATCTCCTGCATGGAAGGTAAAGGGTAACATCCAGAATTACCAATAGAAATCTTCTGTCTTTGGGGTATCCACCGGCGAGAATCTGGAATGCTTCCTTCATTTTTGAAAGAATTTTTGTGCCCTTCCATGCTATGTTGCTTCCTGAACTATTCAGGTGATAGACTTTGGCAAATGGCGCAGATTTCAATCGGCAATCGAGGTTGGCATATTCTTTTTATTCGAAAATTTCACCGGTGCACATGTTTTCTGCATATTGGAAAGCTGGAAAGAAGGTGCCAGTAAGGGTAAGAAATCGGTTTTCTTACCTCAAGGTTAGACTTGCCCCTTTTTCTACCCTTTTCCCAAAGGCGACCCCTCTTCATGATGAAACTCAATGAAAAAACGATGATCACTATCGTCCCCTTTTGGATGGACCTTAGCGCGAGCATATTTTATCTGGCTGCTCCCCTGATGGTCATCGACCTTGGAGGAAACCCGATTGAGTTGGGTTTGATAGGAACGATTACAGCCTCCGTCCACATGCTTCTGGCTCACCTTGCAGGCCAGCTTTCGGACCGCTTCGGCAGGCGGATGCTCATGACCGCAGGGCCTTTGATCTTCGGGGCTTCGTGTTTGCTGATGACCCAAATGGAGAATGTGAAGGGAGTCCTGGCACTGGCCGCTCTCAACGGGCTGGGCATGGCTCTTTTCTGGCCAGCTTTTCAGGCCTGGGTGGCTGAATCCCAGGATCGTTCGGGGCTCGCGCGAAATATCGGAAGCTTCAACATGTCCTGGACGGCGTCTCATCTCATTGGTCCCACCTTGGCGGGAGTTCTCTTCGGGCTATCACCCAGCCTTCCTTTTTGCGCTGCGGCGGTTCTCTCTAGTATGCTTTTCCTGGCCATGAAGGCTTCATTAAGCGAACGAAGCTTCCACCTCCCAAAAGATATCAATCCTTTGCTGTCTGAGTCTGAGGAGTCAAACTACGGTAGGACCTTCCTTTATGCCATTTGGATAGCCAACTTTGCATCGTTTTTCATTCTGGGGAACGCCCGGTATCAGTTCCCGAAACTTGCCCGAGAAATGATGATGGACCCTTATGCGATCGGGCTGCTCATGAGTTGCATAGGACTGGCCCAGTTCCTTGGCTTCTTCCTTCTTCGGGGAACCGAACGCTGGCACTTCGACAGATTTTTTCTCCTGGGGGCTCAACTGTTGGCCGCTGCTGGGTTGGTGCTGATCTATTCCTCCA
>Ga0187770_10001671_pt1 | contig 11919 bp, 13 predicted proteins | sample 0116_SJ02_MP02_2_FD_133154 | JGI IMG/M metagenome (GOLD analysis project Ga0187770, IMG submission 133154) | Tropical peat soil microbial communities from peatlands in Department of Meta, Colombia - 0116_SJ02_MP02_20_MG | ecosystem: Environmental > Terrestrial > Soil > Wetlands > Peat | place...
AGTCAATCAAAACCTAAAGCCTACAAGCATCTCTTTTCCTGTGATGGAATCATGTTGCGTATCCTGCTGCCTCTCTTGGTCGTTGCGCGAAAAATTGGGGACGCGAAAAATTGGGGACGTTGTGGAAAAATTGGGGACGTCGGTTCAAATACAACTTGACTCTGACTGGGAGAGGAAGTAGTATAGGGTTTATGCCGAGACAAGCGAGACTCGATGCTCCAGGGACGCTGCATCATGTGATGGCTCGGGGGATAGAGGGAACAGATATATTCAGAGCGGACGAAGACCGCAACGACTTCCTCGATCGTTTGGCTGCCCAATGCGAGGCAGGAGCCCTGAGGGTTTATGCTTGGGCGCTCATTCCCAACCATTTCCATTTGCTTGTTCGGACTGGCAATCGCCCGCTTTTTGCAACCATGAGGAAAATCCTCACTGGATACGTAGTCAGATTCAACCGGAGGCATCGGAGGCAAGGGCACCTTTTTCAAAACCGATACAAATCGATTGTCTGTGAAGACGATCCTTACCTTTTGGAGTTGACTCGGTATATTCATCTTAATCCCCTAAGAGCTGGGATAGTAAGAACCGTGAAAGGGCTGGAGAGATATCCGTGGAGTGGCCATTCGGCGATTGTAGGAGCGGTGAAGAGGGAATGGCAGGATACAGGGGAGATTCTGAGGTGTTTCGGAAAGGGAAAAAGGCTGGCAGTAAAGCGGTACGTTACCTTTCTTGAAGAAGGAGTCTCCAAGGGGAAGCGTCCGGACCTGGTCGGAGGAGGATTATTACGGAGCGTAGGGGGATGGTCGGAGGTGGTCTCGATGAGGAGGCGTGGGGTGGGGGTAGCATCGGATGAACGGATACTAGGGGGTGCCGGCTTTGTTGAGAGAGTGATTGCGGAGACAAAGGCGAGGGAGAGAGAGACGTTAAGGTTGAGGCGGAAGGTGCCGGAGTTGAGCACATTATTGAGAGAGATAGCGGAAAGAGAAGGGTCGGACGAGGGATCATTGAGGACGGTGAGGAGAGCGAGGGAAATTGTAAGAGTGACCAAGCTTTTTTGTCGACTGGCAGTGAGAGAGTATGGGTATACGGGAGCGAGCGTTGCGCGCTTTTTGGGAGTTACGACCTCCTTGGTCAACCGGTATGCTGCTTCCGGTGATTCTATTGAGTTGTGAAGGGGATAGCTAAGTTGCATTTGAACCAACGTCCCCTTTTTCGGTTGGCCGGAGGCAGAGGACCTTGGCATGGAGGAGGAAGATGGGCGATGAGTGAAACCCAAGCCTCAGACACGACAAGAAAGGAAATCGAGATAGATTTTTTCCGTATCGAAGACGCACCCGGGATTCGGCGGCTTTTTCACGAAGTCTACGGAGAAGGATACCCCATCAGGACTTATTACCTTCCGGACCAGTTGATCGAAGAGAATGCTGCCGGTCACATCATCTCCTGCGTGGCCCGCACACCCGCCGGCGAAGTTGTTGGCCATAATGCGCTCGTTCTTATGGACCCTGCCACTCACCTTTACGAAAATGCAGCAGGAGCGGTGCTACCGGCTTTCAGCGGGCAAGGCGTCTTCCGCCGTTTGTTTAAGCATACTATCGTCAATACCTCAAAACGTTTTGGCGTGGAGGGAATTGTCGGGGAACCCGTGTGCAGCCACACCCATGTACAGAAAATGTCCTTGCAGCTTGACTTCAAAGAATCAGGTCTTGAAGTCGATCTGATGCCGGCCGGTGCCTATGGTAAGGAGTCGGGAGCATTCAGACGCGTTTCTGTGCTGCTCGGGTTTTTCATGGTCAAACCCAGGGACCAAACCGTCCAGGTGCCGATGGTCTATCGGGATGAACTGAAGTACCTTTATGCTGGTTTGAATGTGGAGCGCACCTTTCTGCTTTCGAGTAGTGATTTGACGACCGAGGGAAGCAGCCAGGGCAGCATGCGCGTATTCGAATCGGCACAAGTCGCACGGATCACAATAGATGGCATTGGGTCGGATTTCGAACCATTTATTGGCCGTTTGGAAAGTGAAGCGCGCGAAAAAGGCACAGTGATCTTCCAAACCTGGCTGCCACTCGCTTCTCCATTTGCATCTGCAGCAACGGATATCCTGCGTGGGCACGGCTACTTCCTCGGCGGCATGCTACCCTGTCGGCCCAACGGGGATGGCTTGCTGATGCAGAAGGTCAGCCCAGAACCTACCTGGGAGGGTATCGCACTCTACTCTGAGCGCGCCAGGAGAATAGGAGAAATGGTTAGACGTGATTGGCAGTCTGTAAACGCAAGGGTGTAAGAGCTACGCCCAAAGCCCAGACGGCCAGTTTACTACCCGACACTACAACGATGCTGCCACAGATGGTTGCCATAACCACTTGAAGATACGGGACCAGCTTTCGGAGAAGGGTGGCATCAACATTGGGATTGTACCGAACTGCTAACCAGGCAATGAACCAGACGCGCCCCCCGCCTTTGTCTTAAAAGAGCCACAGTTACTACGGTCCGTCGTTGTTATCACCGTCGGTAGCTGGTATCCTGATGGAGGAATAACGGTGAATATTAAACGAGAGATTATTCAGGCTGATGGATTGCGCATCCCTTGTGTGATATTGACGCCCCCGGTTTCCCATGGTGCAGCTGTCTTAGTCCATGGTTACGGCGGTTGTAAAGAAGAACAGCTTGGTTTGGCATGGCGCGTTGCTGAGACCGGCATTACAGCTTGTGTTATTGACCATCGGGGACATGGTGAACATCCGTTGCCTTTAGACGAAGATGTCTTGCAAGATGTTGAAACCGCCATCAAGTATTGTCGCCGTTTTGGTAAGGTTGTTGGTATAGGTCATTCTTCAGGCGGCCGTCTCTGCCTCATATGTTCGGCTGATTTCGCTATTGGAATATCGCCTGCGCTTAAGACCACGTATAGCGCAGAAACACAACGACTCATTACCGATTTGAGGAGTTATCGAGTACGAGAGTCCTTTCATGGAGTGAACTTTCAAGTTCTTAAGAACCTTTCCGTCCCACAATCCATCGATAACATGCGGGCTCTGATACTATTTGGGTCTCGAGATGTTCCGGAGATAGTATCTTCATGCAAAGATCTTCAAGCAAAGGGCAATCATGCTATAGAGATTTATCAGGCGATGCACAATGATATTTTCCTGCTTGAGGAAACCTTCCGGCACGTCGTGAAGAAATTGGGTGAATGGTTCGGGAGTGAGTGAGCTTGAACATCATTGATAAGCAAAGAAGAAGGCTGTCCGCTGACAAGAGTATGAGACTGGAAAACAGCGTCTATCTTATAACGCCTGAAAGACTGAAGGGCTAACAGGATGATCCAGCCGACGTCCTAAGCCCGCGGCTGATTTCCACGGTAGCCCTGTAGTGGAGTCACATCAAAGGAGAGGTTATGGAAAACTGGAAGTCTCAGAGTCATCCTGGCAAGCAAATTGCTGTTGCTATTGTGTGCATCGGGCTTGGTCTCGCTCTCGTGGTCGGTTTTCACAACTTCAACGGTCCCGGCATGACAAACAGCAAAGCTGGATTTTTCCTTGGCCTCTTGCTCCTTCTCATTGGCATCATGGCCTTCTTGGCACAGGGAAGGCAGACTGTGGTCGTCGATCCTGCGGCGCGGCGCATCACCATCGAAGACAAAAGTCGTTTCGGCACGAAGAGACGATCAATCGGATTCCATGATATTGTAGAAGTCAGCATTGGGTCTCTTGGGAAGAGATCCAACTACGTTACGATCTACTACCTTGTGCTGAAGCTACGAAACGGGGAGGAGTATCCACTCTTTGCCCCGGGGCGTTTCTACGAAGGCGCATCGGACAGATCGATTGTGGAGGGCTGGAGGCTGCGTCTTGAGAAGTGTATCTGGCAGTAAGATGAAGAATTGAAGAAATAATATAATGATAAAAGAAGAGAACAATCTTAGGCAGATAAATGGGGATCCCGAAAGAAGATGGTTTAGCGATCAATTTTTTGACCTCATAGTATGGTTCGATGAAAATGATAAAATTATTGGTTTTCAGCTATGCTATGACAAGCAAAAAGATGAAAGGTCGCTAACGTGGAAAGAAGAATCTGGCTATGCTCATCATCGGATTGATGACGGTGAAAAGAGACCAGGCCGATTTAAGTCTAGCCCTATCTTAGTAACCGATGGGATCTTCGATAGTGAGACCATTTCAAATATTTTTAAAGAAGAAAGCCAACATATTGACCAAAATATATCAACCTTTGTATATAAGAAACTTCTGGAGCAGAGGGACATCTAACCTTTTAATCCAGGGGACGTAAATGCGAAGCATCTCCGCCCCTGATGATTATGTTAAGCAAGCAAAAGGGGATATCCTATATCCTCGTCCCTCTATTCTCAGTCGGAACACGGGAAAAGAATAAGACTGCGCCGGTAAGACTCAGGGAATGGTACAGATACTGCCTCTTAGAGAATAACAATAAGTAACTCATCAATTTCATAAGCTATTTTTAAATATTCTTAATCATCTCCCCAAAGGGATCCAAGCTCGAATCGGGGAGCTGAAAATTTTTATTGACAAAGCTTGTTTGGTTTTGATAAAAATAGACTGACAAGTCAGTTTATAATCGAAAGATTGAGAAATGGGAAGTAAGGGAGAGACCACAAAAGACAAAATCATTAAGACTGCCCGTTATCTCTTTAAGCACCAGGGGTATAGAAACACGACAATAGACGACATCTGCAATTCATCGGGTGTCAAGAGAGGAAACTTATACTTTCACTTCAAGGGCAAGGAGAATTTGGCTTACGCCGTCATTGCGGACGCCATTGAAGGAGAATTTCCTTCGTTGCATAGGATGATGGAAGGCCAGTCTGATCCATTGGCAAAGGTTGAAGCCATGATCGATGGGATGGTTCAATATATAATTCATAAAGATTGTCAGGGGGGCTGATTCTTTGGGAATTTCGCCCTGGAGGTGGGCGATACGCACCGTGGTCTTTCAGACGCAATCAACCGATTCTTTATCGAGTGGCATGTGCTGTTGTCCAGTCTCTTGGGCGAAGCCAAACAGATGGGTGAACTTAGGAAGGAAACCGACTGCGACGCCTTAAGCCGTCTTATTATGAGCACGGTGGAAGGAGCCATTCTCATCTGTAAAGTGTCTAAAGATCCCGCTTCTTTATTAAAAACGGCGGGAACGCTTAAATCTATAATCGCCTCTCACAGGGTATAGTTATTATTTCTGTTGAAATTGACTGACCAGTCAATATAGCACGTCATAGGATGACAAGCTCGTTATGAATTTTTAGGATGAAAAAAATAGTCCATCAGGAGGGATTAAAATTATGAAGATAAATCCGGATCTTATTTCTCCTTGTGGTCTTTATTGCGGAGTCTGCGCCATTTATATCGCACACCGTGATAATAATCCCAAATTCAAGGAGCGCTTAGTGAACCTTTACAAGGGAGGAGTCCCCGGCAAAGGCACTCTTCGTAATAGTGAAAACCTTTCGATAGAAGATATTCGATGCCGTGGCTGCTTATCTGACGAACACTTTATCTACTGCCGACAGTGTGAGATCAGGAAGTGCACAAGAGAGAAAGTTTACACCGGATGTCATCAATGCGACGAATTTCCTTGTCGGTATATCGAAGATTTTCCCATGACCGTTGGCAAGAAAGTTATTTTGCGAGCTATTCCGTATTGGCGAAAGGTTGGTACTGAAAAATACATTCAGGATGAAGGAGCCCGCTATCTTTGCCCTGATTGCGGCAACAAGGTTTTCCGGGGCGTTGTCCAATGTAATCAGTGTAAGGCGAAATTGGATCTGGATTAGTTTTTTGTTGGGGTGTTTTATTTTTCAACGAAAGGAGACGAGGTATGAATTATGAGCAAATGAAGGCGTCGTTGGGCCCTTGCGGACTGAGCTGTGAAAAATGCTTTGCCCATGTGGACGGAGATATCCGCCAGTATAGTCTGAAGCTCAAGGAAAAGCTCGGGAATTTCGAGCCCTATGCCAAACGATATGAAACCCTGCTGGGTGATCCAGTTTTTAAGAAATATCCTGATTTCAAGGAAATGCTGGATTACTTTGCCTCGGCAAACTGCAAGGGATGCCGTAACGAGCAGTGTAAGATGTTTAAAAACTGTGGGGTGCGCCCCTGTCACCAGAAAAAACAGGTTGATTTTTGCTATCAGTGTGACGAGTTTCCATGTAACAGAACGAACTTCGACGAAAACCTCTATAAAGCTTGGGTGCGGATCAACGAGATCATAAGAAATGAAGGGTTAGAAAAATATTATGAAAGAACTTTAAACCGCCCCAGATACATTTGAAAAAACCGTAAACAGGTGAGTAGATTCCGGGAGACGATCCCGCCGGCGCCTGCGGTCGCTCTCTAAGGATGAGGAGCATGAAGGACGTCCTTGACTCATTCAATTACGTCAGCTGTTAGGGCAAATATTTGGCACTTGTGAATGGGTGTTTGTTTCTCAGAAAGAGGGTCCAATCCGGTTGATGGCAAACTCCCTGTGCCCCCAGATTTCACTCTTGGTCAATCTTCCATTAGCGACCCTGAGGACTTCACGAAAGATCTTCTCCCCAATCTCCTGAACGGTCTTGTTTCCGGTGATGATCTCACCGGCATTGATATCCATATTATCTTTCATCTTCGAATAGAGATGGGAATTGCTGGCTATCTTTATCACCGGAGCAATGGGTGATCCCAGGGGGTTTCCCCGTCCCGTGGTGAAGGCGATGATCTGGGTACCTCCGGCAATCAGGCCTGTCATTGATTCAGCATCGTGGCCAGGCGTATCCATGAGGACCAGACCTTTTTGAGCGGGGGGCTCCGCATATTCGAGGACCTCCATCACCTTGCTCGTTCCACCCTTCATCACACACCCCAATGACTTTTCTTCGAGTGTGGTGATTCCTCCCTCATAGTTGCCTGGTGCGGGATTTGCCTTTCCAATATCCAAACCGAGGTTGAGTGCCCGCATCTCCGTCCGCCTTACAATCTCCAGAATTTTCTCTTTCACTTTCTTATTAATGGCCCTCCTGGCCAAGATGTGCTCAGCTCCAATACTTTCGGTCGTCTCTGAAAGGATGACCGTTCCGCCTTCCTTAACCAGAATATCACTCACAATGCCAAGGGCAGGGTTCGCCGACAGGCCTGAACAGGCATCTGAGCCTCCGCATTCCACTCCAAGAATCAACGAATCAATATCCGCCCTTTCTTTTCTGAGTCGAGCCGCGAAAGACACCATTTCTTTGGCAATTTGAACACCCGCCTTTACTGTCTTTGGGCTTCCTCCCACCTCTTGGATGATGAGGTTCTTGACCGGCTTTCCAGACTCCGCGATCTTCGATGCGATCATGGAGGAATTAACCAGTTCACATCCTAAGCCAACGACCAGAACGGCTGCTACATTGGGATTTTTACCAACGCCGATCAATGTTCTTGCGGTCTGTTCCGCATCGAAGGCCAACTGGGCGCAACCATGCTGATGTGGGATGGAGATGGTGTCCTTCACTTTCCGGGCGATGGAATTGCAGACTTCATTGGAACAGGCTACAGACGGAAGGATGACGACATGATTTCTAACGCCCACCTTTCCATCCGGCCTCTTATAACCAAGAAAATTCATTTTCCTTGACCTCAACACCGATCTTGACCTTAACCTTAGCCTTAACCTCGGCCTTTCTTTCTGCTTCTCCCTTTTCCCCGTTCCCCTACCACATTATGGATGTGAACCAATTCTCCGGGCTCGATAGATCGAATCGCCCTTCCGATCCTCTCTCCATATTTGATCACCGCACCCCCCTTGGGTATCCGTCGAAGCGATATCTTATGGCCAAAAGGTATTTCCTCTCTTATCTCAATCTTTTTCCTCTTTGAGAAGGTAATAAAGATTCCACTTCCGATGGGAGACTTTGCCGTAGCCACGTTATCCCTCGGATGGCTCAGTATGATCTGTTCGAGAAATTTCTTAATCATGACTTTCCAAATATACAAGAATTTTCAGCTAAATTCCACCTTTTGGGGATGGGTGGAAAACCCATTGATTAAAGAATAGATATTTGGTAGCATTCCTACAAATCCCTTTCATTAGACAGGAGTCCGTGATGACAATTAAGCAAAAGGCAAAAACATTTCGGGAAAATTGGCTACAGATTGATGCCTTGAGGTGTGGGATGGACTGGTCTGAAGAGGATTTGGAGAGACCTCAGATCCTTGTCGATGATGTCTTTGGTCACAGCCATCCGGGAAGTTTTCATTTAGATTCCCTTTCTCACGAGATCTCAAAAGGTGTTTATCAAAAAGGAGGAAAGCCATCGGAGTTCCATATTACGGACATTTGCGACGGGTGGGCCATGGGCCACGACGGGATGAACTACATCCTCCTCTCACGGGAGATCATCTGCGAGATGGTTGAGGTCCACGGAGCCGTTCTTCCATGGGACGGGATGGTCCTTGTCTCTTCCTGCGACAAAGCCATTCCTGCTCACCTCATGGCAGCTGCCCGGATCAATATTCCAACAATCCATGTACCGGGAGGGAGTGCACGGCCGGGTCCGGATATGACCAGTTCGGTTAAGAGCGGGGAGATGACTTCAGGATATAAACAAAAAAGAGTATCAAAAGAAGCGATTCGATCCTCCATCCTGTCGTGTGATCCAAGTTGCGGGGCCTGCCAATTCATGGGAACAGCCAGCACCATGCAGTGTATGTCCGAGGCCCTTGGAATGGCCCTCCCCGGATCAGCATTGGTCCCCGCAACCCTCAGAGAGATCTACCGTTATGCCCGGAAGGCAGGCCAGAAGATCATGGAACTTACGGAAAAAGGTGTCCGTGTTTCCGATATCCTTACAAGAGAGGCTTTCCTTAATGCGATAAAGGTTCATGCTGCCATTGCTGGATCGACGAATGCATTAATCCATCTCCCGGCCATCTCCCATGAAATGAATATTGAGATCACCTACAATGATTTCGAAAAGGCCAATCAGACGGTTCCCTACCTCACGAGTATACAACCGAGCGGAAAGTTCCTAACAGAACTTTTCTGGTTTGCAGGAGGGGTGCCAAGAGTCCAATGGGAGATTCAGGACTTCCTCAACCTCAATGTTTTGACGATCACAGGAAAGACTCTGAAAGAAAACTTAGAGGATTTGGAGAGGGAGGGTTTCTTCGAAAGAAATGAAGGGTGGCTTCGAAACTACAAGATCGACCGCACGGAAGTTGTTCGATCGGCGGGGAATACTACTCAGAAAGGATCCATCGCTATTCTGAAAGGAAATTTAGCCCCGGAGGGTGCCGTGGTGAAATTTTCAGCCGTCACCCAAGAGATGTTAGTTCATGAGGGCCCTGCAGTCGTCTTCGATCGTGAGGAGGAGGCATTGAGAGCAATTCTCAAGAAGAAGATCAAACCGGGAGACGTGATCTTTATTCGCTACGAAGGCCCTCGAGGATCGGGAATGCCTGAGATGCTGGCGACTACGGAAGCACTCATTACAGACCCTCTTCTCTCAAAAAGCACGGCCCTCGTCACGGATGGGAGATACTCCGGCGCAACCCGAGGGCCATGCATTGGACATGTATGCCCGGAGGCGGCTCGCGGAGGGCCGATTGCCCTGGTGGAGAATGGCGATTTAATCCGAATCGATATCCCTCAAAGAAGATTGGAGGTCACTGGGATCCAGGGCAGACGGATGACCCCTGAAAAGGTTGAACAGATTTTGGGCGAGAGGAAGAAGCATTGGAAGATGCCGAAACTCCCTTCCAGACCGGGCGTTTTAAAACGATATCTCCAGTCAGCTGCTCCGGCCAGCAAAGGGGCCTATACGGAATATTGAATTTATCACCCCCACCCTTGCCCTCTCCCCAGGAGACCATGTGATAATCGCATGCAAACGGGGAGAGGCAGTCAGGTTCCAAAGATTTAGAATGCGGGTCTTTTAGATTATGCAAAGCCGTCGTTTGCATAGAATCGAACCTTTTCATGCGCTTGGCATGCCTGAATCCGAGCGGTTAGAGGTTACCGCTCTAAATCTTTTTTACCCGTCCCCCTCTCCCCTAGTGGGAGAAGGTAAGGGTGAGGGGGAATTACAAATAGGGCGCTATTGAAAATCATAGGAGGAAGACCTATGAAGATGCATGATCCATCCTTTCGGGATCCGATCATTACTCTACCCGAGCCGATCACGATGATTCTTCCTATGATCATGGAGATCCTCCACTCCGCAGGGATCAAAACAACACGAGATGAAGTCGTCACCCGTTTTATGGCTGGAAACCCTCGCATTGCCATTGCCCACGGAGGGGAAGACCATCCAGCCCAGGTTCTTGACCACGAGTTTGTTAAGAAGGCTGTCCAAAGCCTCTGGATAAGGAATGCCCTTCCTTTTCCTACGGCCAATCCAGGACTATGCGATGCAATGGCAGAGGGTCACATCGGGATGAGTTATTCCCTTCTCTCCCGCAATCTCGCTACCCTCAATGTGATTGCGCAATGTGAGGCCCATGGATACCAGGGGGCTTTGGTCCTCACCAGTTGTGACAAGAGACCTGCTGGGGAGGTGGCAGGTTTCGTTCAGATTGACCTTGCCCGAAGAAGAAAGGGGATGAAGCCATTCTATACGGTCTTCCTTCCCACCCATGTCATGCCGGAGCGTTATCTTCCCCCATACCTGAAGAAAGAATTTGTGGAAATAAGGAAGGCCATCAAAGATCGCTCTATTCAAAAGGAGATCGCGGACCTTCTTAAGATGAAATTGAAATGCAATAACTACCCTATGTTTCAGAAGCTGATCGACGGTCTCATCTCCGGAGGAAAGATGGACGAAGAAAAAGGGGATGCCCTGAAAGCCGAGATCGTCAAATTCTGTTGTATCGAGGGCGGGACATGTGCTTTTCTTGGCACGGGATGTACCAGTAAACTTGTTTTAGCTTCCTTAGGTCTTGTTCCTTCCGGAATGGAATTGCCGGATCGCCCTCATAGCCAATCACAAATCGATTCAGCCGTGGAAATCCTTTTAGACCTGTTCCGGAAGGGGGACCCTGAAAGGTCCATCTCCTCATTAGTTCGTCAGAATCTAAAAAATGCGATCGTCGTATGGAGTGCCATTGGAGGGTCCACCAACTGGGCTCTTCATTTCCCTTACGTCGCTGCCTCTATAGGTATTCAAATCACACCGAAGAAGATGGCGAAGATCGGGGCTCAAACACCCCAACTGATGGAGTATGCCCCTCTGAAAAATAAAAGCGTCTTTACTTTGGCAAAAGAGATTGCCCAGAGAAAAAGCTCCGGGGTGGATACCCTCATGAAGGTTCTCTTCAAAATGGGTCTGGTGAAGGATGGAGATACGGTCCAGGGGAGGTGGCTCCAAAGAATTGAAAGCGCAAAAGACCCCAACGACCATATCCTCTTTGCACATCCTTTGAGAAACCGAAGCGGCATCATCGATGTGAAAGGGAATTTTTGCCGGAGTGCAGTATTCAAAGTGTCAGGGCTGGCCGAGGAAGCCATCCGAACCTTCAACGACAAGATCTACTTCGCCATCTCTTACCAAAACCAAGAAGTGGGTCAGAAAGACCTCTTAGAAGGCAAGGCTGTTTTGAGGAAATTGAAGAGCAGGCTAACCAAAGAGGATCTTTTGAAGACCCTCTCTTACAATTTTCCCGATGGCCTTAAGAAGGAAAATGGTTGGGGAAGGCTCTGCAAGGATATTCTTTTTGATCGGTTGGTGAGAGAGCGAAAGATTCGGGTCTTGGTCGTCATTGCAGGAGAAGGTCCTCGGGCCTATGGTATGCCAGAGATGTTCTATCCTTCCGAATATCTCAATCGTGATCTTCTTCTACGGTATATCACGATTCTTTTCACCGATGGAAGATACTCGGGCGTCACGTATGGTCCTTGCATTGGCCATTGCTATCCAGAAGC
>Ga0187770_10001672_pt1 | contig 11915 bp, 15 predicted proteins | sample 0116_SJ02_MP02_2_FD_133154 | JGI IMG/M metagenome (GOLD analysis project Ga0187770, IMG submission 133154) | Tropical peat soil microbial communities from peatlands in Department of Meta, Colombia - 0116_SJ02_MP02_20_MG | ecosystem: Environmental > Terrestrial > Soil > Wetlands > Peat | place...
TCACGACACCGGTCACGACACCGACACCGACACCGGCGCTGGCACCGGTCGCCGACTCGACCGTCGCTCCGGTGATCATCGGGCTGCTCGGCTTTCCGCCACCGTTGACCCCAAGACCGGTTCCGTCGCTGGCCGATGGGAGCACCAGCATCACCGGTCTGCTGGGCCAGCCGCCCCCGCTCCTTGCGGCTTCGACAGCCCGGCGCACTCGGGCCAAGGCCGTGCGGAGCTGGCTGAGGGTGGCGGTGCCCGTGGTCGCCCTGGCAGTCCTCGCAGCCCTCCTGCTTAGCCAATAGGGCTCGAAGCCCGCTTCGCCGGGGCCTTCTTCGTCGCCTTCTTCGTTGTCTTGGCGGCCTTCGTCGGGGCCTTCTTGGCGGCCTTCGTCGGGGCCTTCTTGGCGGGCTTGCGCTCGGATTCGCTCACCGCCCGCTGGGTGATGTTCACGATGTCCTGCGCGAATCGCGTAGCCGATGCAACCAAGTGCTCGGTCATCTCGAAGGCCGAGTCGATGATCTTGCGCCGGGGCTTCTCGTCGCTCAGATGCGGGAAGGCCTCGTCGACCGTATCGAGAAAGCGCCTCACCGCTTCGAGCGAGGTCTTCTCCGTCGCTTGGATGCTGTCGATGATGCGAGCATTTCGAGCTCGTCTGGGTTGTGCTGGGGTCATGGTCCTCACCTCGAAGAGGATCGGCCGCCCACCGACACTCCCCACTCTACGCCTGTGGGCGCCGCTTCTTGCGGGCTTCTCCCCCACACCCCCGAGGCAGCGCTTCGCAAGTGAGCGTCGCGGCACGGCGAGACGCACATTGCGGGATGGAGTCGTCTTGCACCGCCATGAGAGGGACGACGCATCGAGATAGTAAGGCCGGCGCACGACGCCGCCGTCGCTCAAGCACCACTTGAGCTTCACATCCAAGTGCACCCTGAACCTCAGGGTGACAACCGCTGTCCGACTATCGCTTGATCGTGCGCTGTAGGTCTCTCGCGACCGTTCGCTGTACCGGTTGGCAACGTCGTCTGAAGCCCTGTGCAAACCCCGACGTACAGGTAATCCCATGCCGATGCTGTGACCTTCGACCCTGGAGGTTCCCTCGACCTGAACGCAGGATCGCAATAGGAGGCGGTCCCATGCGCGGCACGCATGCACCACATCACGAGCGCCAGCTCACGGCTGTGGCAAGAACCGGCTTTCGCCCGGTGACCACCCGCTTCCACGCCGGGATGATGCTCGTCAGCTGCTTGATCGCTCTGCAGTGGCTGCAGTGGTGGACGTTCCTCATCGCCTTGTCATTCGTCACGACGCTGGGTGTGCGCTTCTATTGGGCGACCTTCGCCGGAGCGACCACGTCGACGCCAGGCGCGCGCGGACGACCAAGGACAAGCTACTGCCGGTCAACATCTTGCGCCGTGCTCCCGGCGCCCAACGGCGCAGCTTTTCCATCGGGTGGTCACTTGTCCGGCCGCGGTCGCCGCCTGCCTGCACAGCACTTCACCCTGTAGCGGACGAGCCACGGTCGTCGGGCACCAGCTCCCGCCTGTGATCGTCCGAGCATCGGAAGGAGGTTGCGACCTAACGTCGGGGGACGCGGATGAGGAGGAAGCCATGGCCAAATACCTGCTCCAGGTCTCATACACCCTCGACGGGATCAAGGGAGTCAAGTCGGAAGGTGGTTCCGCTCGGCGCGAGGCCGCCGAAGGCGCAATCAGGAGCCTCGGTGGCTCGATGGAATCCTTCTACTTCGCCTTCGGTGATGCCGATGCCTATGTCGTTGCCGATGTCCCCGGCGATGTGGACGCTGCCGCCTTGGGTCTGGCCGTCTGTGCGGGTGGTGGGGCACGCACCAAGACCGTCGTGCTCCTCACGCCGGAGCAGATGGATGAAGCGGCTCGACGGCAGGTGAGCTATCGATCTCCAGGGAGGTGACGTCGTACCCCGTCTGACCGTGTTCCTCTTCGAGGCCGCGAAGCGCGTGAGGACCAACGAAGAAGGCGGGGGTCGAGTGCGGATCCGGCCCAGGCCCGAGCCGTCGCAGCCCACGCACTCCTCCCAGGTATTTCCGGTCAGTGCGGCGATCGCCGGGCGGGGGCGGCGTGGTGCGCGGTTGAGGGATAGGGTGCACCCAGGGATTCCGACAACGCCGCGTGACCGTCCAGGTCGCCCGGGCGCATGAACCGAGGGGGCTCAATGACTGTCGACGCGATTCCACCAGCGGACACAACTGACATGGCAGCGGTGCACAAGGTGTTCCGGGAGTCTCTGGCCTCTGCGCCGCAATTCATCGCCAGTGCTGCCGGCGACGACACCCGCCGGGAGATGATCGCCAACTACTACGCAAATCTGATCGATTTTCTGAGAGTCCACCACGACGGCGAAGAAGAGCTCGTCTTCCCGGTGCTCAGCGAGCGTGCGCCCGAGCAGCGCAGCATCCTCGATAAGGCCGCCGCCGACCACCAGGCGGTCGTCGGGCTCATGGCCACCGTCGACGACCACATCGAGATCTGGCAGGTAAAGGGCGACGATGGCGTCCAGGGGATCGTCGACTCGCTGGCGGCGCTTCAGGCGACGCTCATCCCCCACCTCGACGAAGAGGAGGCGGAGGTCGTACCATTAGCGGCCGCCCACATGAACGCGGCGGAGTGGGGGCAGCTCCCGAGCCACGCCATGGGCCACTTCCAGGGCGACAAGATCTGGCTCATCATGGGTCTCATCCGGGAGAACTTCACGCAGCAGCAGCGCGACATGATGCTCGCCCACATGCCGCCACCGGCCCGTGAGATGTGGGAGACCGTTGGCGAGCGGTCGTTCAACGAGCTGATCGCTCAGGTCCGTCAGGGCTGACGCACCGCGGCTGCCATCGGCGCAGTGCACCCCGCATGGGGCGGCCCCTGAACGATCCCGATCAGATCGAGCCCTAGCGCCAAACCGTCCCGGAAGTGCCGGTACACGAGCGGACGACGCCCGGTATCGGGAGTCGGTCTTCATCCGTGACCGATGGGTGGAGCCGACCTCGAAGTGCTGGGCGAGGTTGGCCGGGGCCCGGTACGGTTCCGCTGCGATGGGTGAGCCTCCGTTCGACGCACAGGAGCGCCGAGCACTATGTGATCTCTTCGACGGCCTCGGCGCCGACGCGCCCACGCTGCTCGGCGGCTGGAGCGCCCACGACCTTGCGGCACACCTCGTGCTGCGTGAACACGATCTCGTCGCCGCCCCTTGCCTCGTCCTTCCTGGACCGTTCCAACAATTCGCCGAGGGACGCAGGATGAGGTTGGCGAAGAGGGGGGACTTCGGGTGGCTCGTCGAGCGGATTAGATCGGGTCCACCTCCGGGTTTCTTCCGGATCCCTTGGGTCCGGTCGTTCCCGAACCTGAACGAGTTCTTCGTCCACCACGAGGACGTCCGTAGAGCCAACGGCCTTGGTCCTCGCGCTCTTGCGCCGGGGCTGGAAGGTGCCTTATGGCGCAATATCCAGCGAGGTAGTCGCTACCTGTGTCGAAGGTTGCGCCAAATCGGGCTGGAGGTCCAGTGGGCCGGAACCGACAAGCGGATGCCGGTCCGCAGAGGCGAACCCAGTGCTCGGCTCAGTGGTCCACCTGGCGAGCTTCTCCTCTACATGTTCGGCCGCCAGGTTGCGGCGGCCGTCGAGCTGGAGGGTCCGGCCGAGGCTGTCTCGCTGGTTCAGAGCACGCGCTTCGGGATGTGATCCATGGCCTCGTTAGGCGGCGGGGAGGCGGTCATCAGTTGCGATCCAGAGCACCGACGAACCGCCCTTTAGGCTGTACCTCCATGAAGCCCGATACGTCTGAATGGGCCAGTTCCGAACATGCCCAGAGCTACCTGGCTAAGCAGGACCAAGTTCCCCACCGCACGGAGGGGGAAGCGACGCTCTTGGAGCACCTGCCCCCTGTTGTGAACCGAGTCGTCGACTTGGGTACGGGCGATGGGCGGCTCCTCTCGCTGGTGCTCGCTGCCAACCCCGAGGCGCACGCCATCGGACTCGACATGTCGCCGCCCATGTTGGAGGCGGCACGCAGCCGCTTTGCCGGAGATACCCGTGTTCAGATTCGTGCTCACGACCTCAACAGCCCGCTCCCCGAGCTAGGGAACTGTGATGCGATCGTGTCCAGCCTCGCCATTCATCACTGTTCGAATGAACGCAAGCACACTCTCTACGCCGAGTGTTTCGATCGGCTTGTGCCGGGAGGAATGCTCTTGAATCTCGAACATGTGGCATCCCCCACCCAACGGCTGCACGACGAGTTCTTGGTTGCGATTGGAAAGACGCACGCCGACGAGGACCGCTCGAATATCTTGCTGGACCTGTGGACCCAAGTCCGATGGCTCACAGAACTCGGATTCGAGGACGTCGACTGCTACTGGAAATGGCGTGAGCTTGCCCTCTTCGGAGGAGTCAAGCCGACATCCTCTTTTCGGTGACCACACCGACAATCCGTCGCTTTGGGTTCCGCGAGCTGGTCCATCAAGAGCCCAAACCCGCTCGGTCAGCCGCTGGCAAGCACGGGCCTTCATAGCACCCCCGTACCCACGGCGATTCCGATCACCACAAGCATCGCTGCGCCGACCAGTTCGCTGCGCCGGCCCAGCCGCTCACCAACCCGTGCACCGACTTCTAAACCGACGAGCGTGAGGGCCACGCTGAAGGCGGCGATGACCAAGGCCGCCGCGACGACGCTGACGTGATAGGTCCCGAGTGCGAAACCGATGGCCAGGTTGTCGATGCTCAGCGTCGCTCCGAGTATGACGAGCTTGGTCAAGCTGGGTGGCTCTGAGCCCTCACCACTCCCCTGCTGCCCGAGCAGTTCGCTGAGGATCGTATAGGCACCAACGAGCCCCAATACGACACCGGCGACCACCTTCGTATCGCTTCCGAGACTGTGAGCCACAGATTGCCCGAGCAGCAGCCCGAGCAGAGGCATGACAGCCTCGAAAGCCCCGAAGACGAGGGCGATGCGGAGCCGAAGCCGCGAGTTCACCCCCGACACCCCGATGGCTGTTGCTGCCCCGAGGTTGTCCAACCCCACCGAGACGGCCACCAGGAAGAGGGCAGGCATCCCCGAACGGTAACCAGTCGAGCGCCCGAATCACCCATCCCGGATGTGCCAACTTCCGGCTGGGCACCTTGCCCGACCAACCTGCCCCCCGCCATGCGGACGACGTTGGGGCACGGCCGCCCAGACCATCCGCAACGTGTAGGATTCGGCGCTCTGGCTGCCGAGCCAGCAACCCGTGAGCGTCGTCGATGGGCGATCGGGCGGTTACCGGGCCTGACGGGGCGTAAACCCGCATCCGGCCTTGCTGAAGGACGAAGCGTCAGTGGCGATGTCCCAGCCGCCGTACAAGACTGCCAGCGCGTCGCCACTCAGGTGACCCACCACATGGGGGTCGAACATGCATGCAGTGATCGGACGGGTAAAGGTCAAGGCTGAACGCTCTGACGAAATGCTGGGGATGATCGGCGATAGTGGAACGGCGATGTTGCAGGGAATGACCGGGTCTCGTGGTGGGTATTGGGCACGGACGGTCGACGGATCCGACCTCATCCAACATTCGTTCTGGCTGTTCGACAGCGAAGAGAACGCACGCTCCGCTGAAGCGACCTTCAAGACCTTGCGGGACCTTCCTGATGCACCCGCAACCTTCGTCAGCGTCGACGTATGCGAAGTCGTTGGCCAGGCGTAGGAGAGAAAGGGGAAACTCGCGGACCATCCGACTGCCAAGTGCCGATCCATCGCCGCCGGCTCAGCCGGCAAGGCCCTGTCGCGGCGGCCTGGCGTGGACCCAGGGTGCTTCCCAGCCCCCGGTCCCTCCATCCCAGGCAGCGCAGGACCGGTCACAACGGTGGCCACCTCCAGACCACACCACCCCCACATTCACGGCCTTCCGGCCCTGGTCGATGGACGAGGAACTGCTGACGATTATGCCGATGGAGGCGACGCAGTCGGTGATGCCCGTCGACGAGTTCCCGCTCACGCACGTCACGATTCACGGGTACGATGTTGCCTATCGTCACGGCGGCGAGGGCCCCGTCCTGCTGCTGCTCCACGGCATTGCCGGCAGCTCCGGGACCTGGATTCCATCCATGCGGCTGCTTCGGACTCAGTTCACGGTGCTGGCGCCGGACTTTCTTGGTCACGGCAAGTCGGCCAAGCCTCTCGGCGACTACTCACTGGGCAACCATGCCGCCGGCATGCGTGACTTGCTCGACCGGTTGGCCATCGAACGCGCCACGGTGGTCGGGCAGTCCTTCGGTGGCGGCGTTGCGATGCAGTTCGCCTACCAATTCCCCGAGCGATGCGAGCGTCTGGTCCTTGTCGATGCCGGTGGCCTCGGTCGTGAGGTGAGTTGGATACTCCGGCTCCTCACGCTGCCCGCGGCCGAGTACGTGATGCCCTTCGTCTTCCCGCCGTTCGTGCGCGACTGGGGAGACTCGCTTTCAAGGGTGCTGGGCAACCTTGGCATCCGACAGCCCCGGGCGGCTGAGATGTGGCGTTCCTATCGGTCACTCATGGAACCCGAGAATCGCCGTGCGTTCGTCCGCACCATGCGAGCGGTCATCGATCCCGGCGGCCAGTCGGTGAGCGCGATGGACCGCCTCTACCTGGCGGCCCATATGCCCACGCTGATCGTGTGGGGTGATCAGGACCGGATCATCCCTGTTGCTCACGCCTATCGGGCGCACGATGCCTTCCCCAACAGTCGGTTGGAGGTGATGGAGGGCGTGGGCCACTATCCCCATGTGGAAGATCCAGACCGCTTCGTGGCAATCCTGGTCGACTTCGTACGCAACACACAACCCAGCAGCGACACTGTGGAGGAGCGCCGCGAGCTGTTGCGTCGGGGACCGACTAAGAAGGTAGGCCCGTGACGTGCCTGTCTGTCCGTGCCATGGACCGCCCGCCACTCGCGGAATCCACGCTCGCCGGGAGGCTTGGACCACTGCCTCGTGGCCAACGTTCCGACACGCCCAAGCCTCAGGCTTGGATGGGGCCAGATCCCGAGAAGCGTGGGGAGTCAGAACTCTGGCGAGGAAACCAGGACAACGTCTGGTAGGTGCGGACATCCTGGAGGAGCCGCATTCCATCGGGGTTCGGCACATCAATGAATCTGATGCGGGTCGTTCCGTCATCCATGATGGCAAGCACTTGGCCCATCAACTCGATCGGACCGCTAGCCAGCTCCATGGCGATCACGAGCCTCTGGCCCACTTGGAAGTCGCCTATGGTGGCGAGGCGGGCACCCCCAGCCGAGAAATCAACCGTCGTTGTCGTGTGCCAGGTCCTGCCCTCGGAGCCGCCCTCATATCGTGCAAGCTGCACCGTCTTTTCGGTCCGCACCCGGACTGCTTGACGGCGCTGCAATCCGCGGGGGACGGCGACGGGGTGGAGGGCAACAAGGATCCGATCGGTCGAGGGAAGGATCTCAATCGACCCATGTAGCCGCAGGAAATCCGACCCAGATCCGAAGTCGACCACCACCGCTCGCCGATCGAGGCCCACCATCCGAGGGTCTGTCGATTCGAGCAACAGGGTGCCCTTGCCGTGGCCCGTCACCCGCACCTGAAGTGTGGTAGTCGAATCCGTGCCGCGGATGATCCGTGATGACGTCGTCGAGCCAGCTGGGCGGAGTCCGCCCGACCGGCCCGTCAGTCGAGCCAGAACGCTCGCGTCGTATTCCATGCCTACCTCAGGCCAATCGGTGGCAGTGTGTCCTGCCCGTCAGATATGCGATGTGCTCCGGAAGGAATGCAGGGACGAACTGCGCCGCATGCCCGGCTGGCGAGTCCGTGAGCGGCCTTGTCGGCGAGGCTCACGACGTATGAGTCGCCGACCGTTCGCCGTTTTGACAAGAATAGTTGACAGCCGACATGAACGGACGGCCCATCTGCTCGATCGAGCCCGCGTCAAGGTGGACGCGCCCGGCCGATCCTGAAACTGAGCCAGGCACCGAGGTTGTCAGGCACTGCCACCGCCTTGGAGAGACAGTTGCGGCCTCAAACAGGCTTCTCACCGGTAATCGCCCGTGCACAGTCTCTGTCACAGCAGGCGTTTGTTGTGACAGCGTTGGGCAATCCGTGGTCTCTCGCTTAAAGATCGACTCCGAGTCCACCGATTCTCACGATGGCGGAATGACCTCGTGAACAACGGTGTCGGGGCGGAGGACGCGCCATGACGGCTCGAGAAGTGGTGGTCGGCCGGCAACCGATCTTCGATCGCGCGCTGGCCGTCATGGGCTACGAGCTACTGTTTCGACCCATCCCGTGTTCGCAGCTCGACACGGCCGGGCAGCAGGGCAACCAGATGACCGCCGAAGTTGTCCTCGGATCGCTGGATATCGGCGTCGACCAGCTGGTCGGAGATAAGAGGCTCTTCTGCAACGCCAGCCGGGGCGTCCTTCTGGGCGAGGTACCGATCATACTTCCGCCTCATCGGACCGTCATTGAGATCCTGGAAACCATCGTCTTCGATGAGGCAGTCCTGGCGGGCTGTCGTCGGCTCCGCAACGAGGGCTTCTCTTTGGCCCTCGATGACATCAGTGCGTTTTCCAATGCACAACCCTTCCTCGAAGTCGCCTCGATCATCAAGATCGACATCCAAGCCACCGCGCGCTGGCACTTACCAGGATTGGTCAGGCGGTGTCGTCGCCACGACGTGATGCTCATAGCAGAAAAGGTCGAGACCCTTGATGAACTCAGGCGTTGCAGTGCATTGGGTTTCGACTATTTCCAGGGCTACCTGTTGGCAAGGCCCGCCGAGGTCTCCGGGCGCTCACTCGACCCGAGCAACATCACCCGTATCCGTCTGGCGGCGCGGCTGTTGGACGAGGAATGTCCGTTCGCCGAGCTTGAGGAGATCGTCCGCTTCGATCCTGCGGTCAGCTATCAGCTGCTGCGGTTGGCGAGCATCGGAGCGGCCCACGGTCTACGCCGTACCGTCAGCACTCTGCGAGAGGCCCTCGTACTACTCGGCTGGCGACGTGTCCAGGCCTGGGCATCATTGCTGCTCCTTGGGCAAGGCGGAAGCACCTCCGACGAGTCGCTCACCCAGGCCCTTACCCGCGCACGCATGTGTGAACTCCTTGCGACAGAGGCGCCCGTTCTGTCACCCGAGTTGGCGTTCACCGCTGGCCTGCTCTCGAGCTTCGATCTGCTCCTTGACGTCGAACTGGAAGTGGCTCTTCGCGATCTACCGCTCGACAACTCCCTCCGTGCCGCGGTCCTGGGCGGTCAAGGGCAGCTCGGTCAACTCGTCGCTGATGTCAAAGGCTTCCAATTGGGACGACTCGAGCAACCCCTCCGGAGTGGATGCGACGTGTCCACCCTGTCTTCGGTAGCCGTGGCATCACTCATCTGGGCGGTCGGGCTCTCCAGCACCGTCTCGGAAGCGTGGCCGAAGGCCGGATAAGGCCGCTCGACATGGCCCTTGATCCTAGGTCACGGGTCGATAGCGACAGACCAGTACGCCGGTGGACGCGGTGGCAGAGGAGATGAGTTCGTATTTACGAGCCTCTCCGTCGTTTGGGAACAGGGTCTTGCCGCCGCCGAGCGTGATCGGCTCGATCATGAGTACCAGCTCATCGACCAGTTGAGCCGCCAGGAGAGACCGCACGAGAGACAAGCTTCCATATATGTAGATGTCTCCGCCCGACTTCTGACGGAGCTCCTTCATGGTGTCGACTAGTTCAGTGCCTCGGATGATGGTGGTCGGCTTCCACGCGAGATCGGCATTCGAGAGCGTGTCGGAAACGACGTACTTCTGCGTGCTGTTGATCCAGTCGGCGAAGACGTCACCCGAGCGCTCCGGCCATGCCCTCGACGACACCTGGTAGGTGACCCGTCCCTGGAGTAGTGCGTCGCAGCGTTGCGCGAATTCGGCGATGACCGGTCCCATGGCCTCCGGATCGAAGAAGGGATGCGACCATCCGCCATGGCGGAACCCACCGCTTGTGTCCTCATCCGGGCCACCTGGGGCCTGGACGACCCCATCGAGGCTCATGAACTCACTGACGACGATGTGCATCGTTCCCGCTCCTGTTGTCGCGATCTTGCAGAGGTGGACGAACGAGCGATCGAGAATTCATCGGTCCGGCGTCATAGTGCGCACAGTTGGACTCCGGTCGTGGTGTCGTCGCAGTGCCAGGGACACGCTGGTACGGCCCCGGGGAGGCGCCCCCTTCGCGCGGCGACGCAGGAGTCATTGGGGCGGTGCCCACCTTCGCTTCACCGGGTGGGAGCTACGAATGGCGACCTTCCCGGCGAACCGTTTCGCCTGTCTGAGCTTGGCTGCGACGTCGGTTGCCCGGCGCTGTGACCAGCTTCGCTCCGGAGAAATGGCTGTGAGTTGGAGGTTCAGACCTTGCGCGACGGCTCGGCATCGAGCGAATGGCCCGAGACGCCGCAGATTCACGAAGAGGACGTCGCACTGGAACTCGCCCTTCCACGGAATCGCCGCGATCACGAACCCGCGGCGGCCAAGGAACCGGATGACGTCCTTTGCGAGTGGTTGTCCTTCATAGATCCCCATGAAAGACAACTCCACATATACCAGGCCCACTTGGCCGAGATGAGTTCCGAGGCCACGCAGGGCGGCCAGCTCGGCGCCTTGGAGGTCGATCCAAACGAGTTCCGGAGGAGGAATCGTCTCCGAATTGATCAACGTATCGAGACGGCCCGCACGGACGCTGACTGGGGTCTGCACGTACTGCTCGATCGGATACTTGCCGGTTGCTACGAACAAGGAACTGGCGCCTGGGTTGCCGTCCTCCCAAGTCGTGATCGTCTTGTGCGGGTCGATCTTGTAAAAGGTCGTATCCCCGTCGAAGTCAGTCACGGCGAGGTCTATCGCCCGTGCATTGGGCACGATCGCGAGTCGGCGTTCTACGGTCGCCACAGTGTCCGGGTTGCACTCGAACGCGACGACTTGTGCATCCGGTGCCACGGCCGCGAGTCGAGCCGCATCTTCGCCATCGCGGGAGCCAAGCTCATAGATCGCACTTGGCACCCGGGAAAAGAACGTCGCGAAGCGCTCGATGAGGTCCTCGTGAATCATGGAAACGTCGGGCTCCTCCGTGACACCTGCGTCTCGAAAATAGACGGTGTGCTCCTGGTCTGCTCGAAGATCCGAGGACCAACGGGCAGTCTCGAAGGATCGTGTCCCGGGCTCGAACAGCGCCAGGGGTCAGCCCAGACAGCGGTCAAACCATCGGATTGCTCGGGACTGGTCGCTCTGCGCAGAGTACAGGGGGAAGGGTCACAATCTGGCGCGGCCCCAACACGCACCCTGACGCATATGCTCCCGCCGATATGAGGCGAGGTGGGTTCGGACTGGTGCTGGGTGCCGGTCTGTTGGTGGCCCTTTGTCCGAGGGTGGCGGGCTCACCTGGCGCGGACGCGGCCACACCTGCCGCGACGCCTGGCATCGGCTCGGACTGGCCCGTCTACCATCACGACCCGCTCGGCAGCGGTGTCGACTCCTCCGGCACATCCCTGTCACCGGCCACGGCGGCATGGACGTCGACCGCGCTCGACGGGGAGATCTTCGGTGAGCCGCTGGTCGAGGCCGGCCGAGTCGTGGCCGCCACAGAGAACGACACGGTGTACGCGCTCGCTGCCGACACGGGGGCGATCCTGTGGTCCACCCACATCGCCGCGCCCGAACCGTCCAGCGACGCGCCCAGCGATGCGGGAACGACATGCGCCGACATCTTCCCCACCATCGGCATCACCTCTACGCCGGTCATCGATCCGGCCCTGGGCGAGGTGTTCGTCGTGGCGACCGAGACCGAGCCCGGCGGCGGCGCCTCCCACCACCTGGTCGGGCTCAACCTGTACACGGGGCTGATCATGCTGGACGAACCGGTCGATCCACCCGGGTCGCATCCGCTCTACCAATTGCAGCGAA
>Ga0187770_10001673_pt1 | contig 11911 bp, 8 predicted proteins | sample 0116_SJ02_MP02_2_FD_133154 | JGI IMG/M metagenome (GOLD analysis project Ga0187770, IMG submission 133154) | Tropical peat soil microbial communities from peatlands in Department of Meta, Colombia - 0116_SJ02_MP02_20_MG | ecosystem: Environmental > Terrestrial > Soil > Wetlands > Peat | place...
AAATCAGCGTGCCCCGGCGTATCGACGATATTGATTTTCACCCCCATGTATTCGATCGCGGTGTTCTTTGCCATGATGGTGATGCCTCGCTCCCTCTCCAGGTCGATGTTATCCATGATCCTTTCCTGAAACGTTTGATTGGAGCGAAATATCCCCGATTGCTTGAGCAGTCCATCGACAAGGGTTGTCTTGCCGTGATCCACATGTGCAATGATAGCAATATTTCTTAAATCTTCACGTTTCATCAACAGACCTCAATGTTCAATCGGCTGGTCGAGACATATCAAACTGAGCCAAGGAGTTCTCTCTTCTTCCCCGAAAAAGATAATGACTTCTCTGAACTGCTCGCGTTCCATTGGATGCCGTTTTGCTTGAACGTTTCTTGAAAGAGTGGTGACCCTTCCCTCTGCCTTTGCGTCTCGGGATGTTCTGCAGGTCAGGGATGCTCCCTTGCCATATGGGATGAATTCGATTCCTTTCAAGGAGGGTTTTGAGAGCCCCCAGTTCTTTATCCGTGACGAAGGTCATGGCAGTGCCCAATCGCCCCATCCTTCCGGTTCTTCCGGTGCGGTGGGTATAAGTTTCCAGGTCCGCTGGATAATCATAGTTAATCACATGGGTGACATGACTGAAGTCGAGACCGCGACCGGCCACATCTGTGGCCACCATGAGGGCGATCTCGCGACGGCGAAAACGATCAAAAATGGATGTCCGCTTCGACTGGTCCAGACCTCCGTGGATATATTCCAACGAATCAAACTTTCCTTTAAGGTCTTTCAGGAGTTTCTCCCCATGATGGCGGGAGTTGCAGAAGATAATGGCCTGGGAGACGCCTTCGGTTTGAAGGTATTCCGTCAGTGCGTTCAGTCGATCCCGCAAACCGACGTACCGGAAATGATGGAGGAGGCTTTGGGGGGATATCTGTTCTTTATTCAATTCCACCCTTACAGGATCTTTCAAGTAAATTCCGATGAGCCGATTAATTTCATCTGGCATCGTCGCTGCAAAGAGCAGCGTCTGATGTTCATGAATGAGACAAGACAGAATGAAGTCCACATCTTCGATGAAGCCCATTCTTAACATTTCGTCCGCTTCATCCAGAGCCAGGATGCGAACATGAGAGAGGTCGATGGACGTAGTATTGTAAAGGAAGTCAATCAATCTTCCTGGAGTGGCGACGAGGACATGAATTCCGTCCCTCAGTTTGGCTTTTTGAACCTCCATCGAAAAACCGCCGAAGATCGCAAAAGGAATGACTCCGGAGCGCCGCGAGATCTTATCGATCTCCTCCACATACTGAAGTGCCAGCTCACGAGTGGGCACGAGGATCAGGGCCTGAATGGCCTTGATGGAAGGATCGATCATCTGAGCCAGCGGAATGGCGCAGGCTCCTGTCTTGCCAGATCCTGTCTCTGCTCTGGCCAGAAGATCCCTGCCGCTCAGGATGGGCAGGAACGTCTTTTCCTGTATGGGTGTTAGTTCTCTGTATCCCATCTCGTCGAGGGCCCTCAGAATCTCAGGCCTCAAATTTAATTCTGAAAATAACATCCTTACTCCTTTCATCACTTGCAATAGGGAAAATTCTCTATTTTTTTACCAAACCGATGATTTTTACGATGATCAAACCACGCGGGAGGCAGAGGAATGATACAATCATGCGGAAATGGGTTGAATTTTTCTAATTATAATACCTAAACATTCTCATTTCAACCTTTAAAACCCTGCGGCTTCGTGGTTGCCCCTTTTAATCCTTTTCAAATTATATTATTCTTAAGCCAGCCCATCGCTTTGCAAGGCTATTAGATGGTCGGGTCTTCTCTTTGTCATTTTGTTGAGGCAGGTTATGGACGAAACACATATTTCTAAAATTGCTCGGGAACTTGCTCTCACACCCAAACAGGTTGAGGGCACGGCTGACCTTTTGAATGAAGGGGCCACTGTCCCTTTTATTGCCCGATACCGGAAGGAAGCCACAGGTTCTCTGGATGAGGTTGCGATCACAGCGGTTCGCGACCGGCTCAATCAACTGATGGAACTGGATAAGCGCCGTGAAGCCATCCTCAAATCTTTGGAAGAACGGGGACAGCTCACAGATGAGCTGAAGGAGAAGATCCTATTGGCGGAGACCATGGTCGTTCTTGAAGATATCTATCTGCCCTATCGGCCCAAACGTCGAACCCGGGCAACGATTGCAAAAGAAAGAGGACTGGAACCCTTGGCCCAACTCCTTTTTGCACAGGATGAAATGGACCCGTTGGCAGAGGCAGCGAGATTCATCGATCCCGAGAAAGGGGTTGATTCCGCGGAAGACGCCCTTGCAGGAGCCCGTGACATCATCGCAGAGTGGGTTAATGAAGATCAGACGGCCCGAGCCAGGATGCGCGGTTTCTATTCATCGAAGGCTGTTTTCAAGTCAAAGGTCGTTCCGGAGAAGGAGGTCGAAGGAGCCAAATACAAGGATTACTTTGACTGGGAAGAGCCGGTGAACACGGCGCCATCCCACAGAATTCTCGCCATGAGGCGAGGGGAGAACGAGGGTTTCCTCAACTTACGGATCTCACCTCCTGAAAATGAGGCTTTGGACATCCTCGATGGCCTTTTTGTCAAAGGGGAGGGTTCTGCCTCGGAGCAGGTCAGGATGGCAGTGCACGATGGGTACAAGAGGCTTCTCTCTCCCTCCATGGAGACGGAGATCCGCTTGGAAACAAAAAAGAGGGCGGATGAGGAGGCGATAAGGGTCTTTGTCGAGAACCTCCGCCAACTTCTTCTTGCGCCGCCACTTGGCCAGAAGAATGTCCTTGCCATTGATCCCGGTTTCCGGACCGGCTGTAAGGTGGTCTGTCTCGGCCGTCAAGGGAAGCTGCTTCATACCGAAACCATTTATCCTCTCCAGTCCGAGAAGGGTGCGGCCGATGCCGGTTCGAAGATCCTTGAGATGTGTGAGCGGTTCCACACAGAAGCCATTGCCGTCGGAAACGGGACAGCGGGAAGGGAGACAGAGGCTTTCATCCGCACCCTCGATCTCCCAAAGAACATTCAGTTGGTGATGGTCAATGAGAGTGGGGCTTCGGTGTATTCGGCTTCTGAAGTGGCACGGGAGGAGTTTCCTGATCAAGATGTGACCGTGCGAGGAGCCGTATCGATCGGCCGGAGACTCATGGACCCCCTTGCAGAGCTGGTGAAGATCGATCCGAAGTCGATCGGTGTTGGCCAGTACCAGCACGATGTGGATCAGGGAGCCTTGAAGAGCAGCCTGGATGATGTAGTCGTGAGCTGCGTTAACCGTGTGGGCGTGGAAGTCAATACGGCGAGCAAACAGCTTCTCACCTATGTCTCAGGTTTGGGACCCCAGCTTGCAAAGGGGATTGTGGAGTACCGGAATGAACACGGTCCGTTTCGGTCGAGAGACGGATTGAAAAAGGTTCCCCGGTTGGGGCCAAAAGCCTTTGAGCAGGCCGCAGGCTTTTTACGGATCAGGGATGGGGAAAACCCGCTGGATCGAAGCGCTGTCCATCCGGAGAGCTATCCCATTGTCGATGCCATGGCAGGGGATTTGGGCTGCTTGGTGCTGGATCTGATGCGGGACGAGAGGGTCCGGAAGAGGATCGATCTAAAACAATACATCTCGGAAAAGGTTGGCCTGCCTACGTTGAATGATATCCTGTCGGAACTCTCCAAACCCGGTCGTGATCCCCGCGAGCAGTTAGAAACCTTCCGATTTGCAGAGGGGGTCGAGAAGATCGAGGACGTCAAGCCCGGCATGAAGCTCCCTGGAATCGTGACCAATATCACCGCGTTTGGTGTTTTTGTCGACATCGGCGTCCATCAGGACGGGCTGGTTCATATCAGTGAACTTTCCAACCGTTTTGTGAAAAACCCCGCGGAGGTCGTGAATGTCCACCAAAAAGTAATGGTGACAGTGCTGGATGTGGACCTCGCAAGAAGACGAATCTCCCTTTCCATGAAGAGCAGCCGGCCCCAAGCCGATGCGGTCTCAAAGGGAGAGAAGAGCAAGAACGAAGAGAGGAAGCCGGAAAAGAGACAGAAGGAGAGACAGAAAAGCACCTTTACAAATAACCCGTTTGCTGCCGCCTTCGAGGACAAGGATCAACGTTAAAATTTAAATAAAACACCAAGATAGACTCGGCGGGGACACTGAAAGAGCCTTGTAGCGGAACCTTTTGAATATCAAGCACTGCTATCCACCAACTTTGCTTTAGTTCACTTTTGGTGAAATCCTCTATGACCCATTCCTATAAAGCCCGCATTACAAGGGTCTGGAAGTGTTCCCGCCGGGTCTGCTTAATACAACTGTAAGGTCAATAGAAAACCTCAAAAAATATTCGTCACCCAAAAATGAGAAACCCGTCCTCCCCCATCGTTCGCGGAAGCGCGATTTTTGTGCCGTCCCCCTCGATACGACCTTTCGGGCGATAATCGGCAATGCCTCGGTTCTATAGGCTTCATCTATTTCCATTCGATCCGCCAGAGTCTTGAGTCTACACTATTCCTAAGATGGAATAACAGCCAAAATGGATAAAGTGGGGTCCGATCTGTTATAAGTAAAAAATTGCTGAAATAAATCCCTTTACCCCGTTAGAAATAATGCTCCAGTGGAATTTTCAACGGGGTTTACTCTCCATTGCCTGACCATGGACCCGTCCTCTTTCAGCCGAGTTCCACACCCGTCAATCCTGCGTCATCTGCCCTTTGCGTTCTTCTGGTCTGCCCGTGTGTCGACCTCGATCGCCTTCCAGATACAGGGGGTGGCTGTGGGATGGCAGGTCTACGCCCTTACGGGAAGCGCATTTTATCTCGGCCTTGTTGGGCTTGCCCAATTCCTGCCGATGTTTCTTTTGACACTCGTCGTGGGTCATATTGCCGACCGCCATGACCGGCGGATCGTTGCACGCTTGTGCCAGATTGTGGAGGGATTGGCAGCCAGTGCACTGGCATTCGGCAGCTTCAGCGGCTGGCAGACCAAGGAGAGCATCCTTGCCATCATGTTCGTAGTAGGAGCGGCGCGCGCCTTTGAGGGGCCGACGATGCAGGCGTTGGTGCCGGGACTGGTTCCGGCACGGCTCTTACCGCGGGCTTTCGCCTTGTCTGCTTCGGCACACCAGACTGCTACCATCGTCGGACCGGCGCTCGGGGGGCTGCTGTATACTGTCGGTCCCACCACAGCTTATGGAACGGCCAGCATACTCTTCCTTGCGGCGAGCTCTTTTATTGCCCTCATCCGGATCGAGCGCACTCCTCCAGAGCGCCAACCCGTCAGCCTCCAGTCGCTGTTCGCTGGCATCACCTTCATCCGCAGCCGTCCGGCGATCCTCGGTGCGATATCCCTCGATCTCTTCGCGGTCCTCCTTGGTGGAGCGACGGCGCTACTGCCGGTCTATGCTCGAGACATCCTTGTCACAGGGCCATGGGGGTTGGGCCTGCTTCGCTCGGCACCGGCGATCGGGGCGCTGGCAATGTCGGTCTTCCTGGCCCACCACCCCCTCGAGCGCCAGGTCGGCCGGATTATGTTTGGGGCCGTGGCGGCCTTTGGTGTCGCCACGATCGTGTTTGCCGTTTCGTCTTCATTCGTTCTTTCCCTTGGCATGCTGGTCGTACTCGGTGCTGCGGACGTCATTAGCGTTGTCATACGGGCCTCTCTTGTGCAGATGGGAACTCCAGATGAGATGCGGGGCCGGGTGAGCGCCGTGAATTCGATGTTTATCGGGACATCGAACCAACTCGGGGAGTTTGAGTCTGGCTTGACCGCTGCCTTATTCGGGGTCGTGCCCGCCGTGCTGATTGGAGGGGTCGGTACGATTACGGTAGTACTGATCTGGATGCGCCTCTTCCCGCAGCTTGTTCAGACGGATTCCCTGAAACCCCCAAGGAATGGGTATTAGGGAGGATGCGACGCACCCAATCATCCTGGACCCGTTAAATCTCCCACGAACTTCCGACCACTTAAGCGGCCATCCCTAATTCTTGCCATGATCTCTTGACACGCCTTTTCGTAATCATCAAACAAATCCTCTAAGACTAAGACAAGCCTGTTCACACCCCGAATCTCCTTCACTTCGAGATGTTCGGCGTTGAATTTTGATTTTTCAAATCTCCGAATGAGTTCTAATCGTGACCCTGATAAAATAAAATGGAACAAGCCGCATCGAAGATTCTCATACAAGTCAAATGGCCTTCCACTCCCTCGATTAAACTGCTGGTATGATTTTGGAAAAAGATCGTAAATAGCTCTTCTGAAGCGCGGCGCGCTCAAGCCTTTCGCTGAAAAAGGCTCTGAATCAAGGCAGGCTCCAAGAAATTCTATTCCCTGGCAGATCAGGCTAAATGAAATGACATGATGCCTCTCGTCCTGTTGAATTTCCTTGAATTCATCTATCAAAACCTTTTGGATAAAATCCAAAACGTTCATCAAGTTCCTAAGCCTCGAAGTTTACGACACGCGATGCCGATAGCTCAGGCAAAAGCCATCGTCCATCGTCACGCTCAGGATGACCGTGTCAAAGTCGGGATGTTTGCGGATCATCTCAAGGTAATCCCTCATGGAATCGGCCTGCCGGATAGCGTTGTGAACCGCAAGAATTCCGCCTGCCGCGAGCTTCTTCGGGTGGAGTTTAATGAAGTAGTCCGATTGTCCTTCTTTATCGGCATCCAGGAAGACGAAATCGAAAGGTCCCTCGAGCTTTGCCAGCTCCTCATGCGCGTCGCCCCTGATACACGTCACTCGGTGCGACAACCTTGCCTCGCTCACGTGTCTGCGTGCGAGATTGTATCGTTCCTTGTCGATTTCGATCGTGGTCAACCGGCCGCCTGTCTCCTCCAGGGCGAGCCCCATCCAGATCGCGGAAAACCCGTGCGAGGTTCCCACTTCGAGTATGTTCTTCGCGCGAGTGGCCTTCACCAGGAGATGAAGAAACTCGCCGTCTTTGCGGGGGACGCTCCAAAACTGGTAACCCTTGGCGTCCATCTCGTTTAACAACCGCTTGAGCTGTGCGGGGTCGCGCTTGACCGGCGGCGGGCCTCCTTCTGCAGCATTGCCAATGCCCGATGGGACATGTGTGGCCGCCGCAAAGAGACCCAAAGTTCCTCCTAGGGTCTTGAGAAAATCCCGACGACTGAATGGGTGCCTGTTTTTCATGGCCTCTCCTCCTGTTCGATTAAAAAGTATTCTACTCGATTGGAGATCGATCCTCAACTCCCGAATCCGGCAACGAAAAGAGCCGGCCCTGGACCCGGCCAAGGACCTTCTTTTTTATCCGCCTACGCAGAAGACCACGGGCTTTGCCCGTGGGGCTCCATTTGCTCCTTTTCCACCCCACAGGGAACCGCGAAAAAAAAGGGGCGAATATAGGGCGTTGACTAAGCTGAGTGACAAGGTTAACATAAGCCTGGTCTAATGAGGTGGTATGCTGAAAGGATTCAAGAGGTCGAGGAGTCGGAATCTTCGAACCCTTTTGCCAACCAAATGGAAGGGAGACCTCTTATTAATATGGACGCATTAAATCATTTAACGTAGTGTAGCCCTTTATGGGCGAAAAAAGGGCTGGGCACAAGGCCCTTCACTACAAATTATTTATTGCGTTCGCACTAGGAAGGAGAGATCTTGAATCGCCAGGGGCAGGACCGAAGGGTTTTTCAGGAACTGATTAGGTTTCTGGATAAGAAGAAGGTTTGTGCCAAATCCCTTGGCCAGCTTATGCTCGAGATTGGGAAATTCTTTTTGGGGGCACCTTATATGGCCGGCACGCTCGAAACCAAGAGGCACGAGCACCTTATCGTCAATCTAAGAGAGTACGACTGCGTGACTTTCGTCGAAAGTGTGATCGCTCTGGCGTGGTCGATAAAATTCCGGAAAAAATCCTTTGCGGCTTTCCGGAGATTACTCCAAAAGATACGTTACAGACAGGGGCGGCTGATGGGTTATTCCTCCCGACTTCATTATTTTTCAGATTGGATTCATGATAACCAGAAGAAGGATCTCGTAAAAGACGTCACAGCGGAAATCGGGGGCAGGTCTTTAAAGAAGGCCATCACCTTGATGACGGCACATCCGGACCTCTATCCTAAGCTGGAGAATGCGGCGAACCTTCGGAGGATGAAGTTGATTGAAAGGAAGATCAGCAGAAGGTCCATTTATTTCATTCCAAAGAAGGCCTTAAGGCGTTTCGAGGATCGGATTCGTGATGGCGATCTCATTGCGATCACGACGGATGCAGTTGGCCTTGACGTTCAGCATGCGGGGTTTGCCGCAAAGGTAAGGAATCGAATTCACCTGCTTCATGCCTCCAGCGCCGAAGGCAAGGTTGTCCTCTCCCGAAAAACGCTCTACCAGTATCTGATGCAGGGTAACGTCCGGTCCGGGATCATGGTCGCGAAGGTAACGATGACGCTTGACGCCTAATTCCTTCTTCCGATGCAGATTTCAAGTAGATATCTTCAACTTGGGCAAAGGGGCAGGTCCTGGCAAGCAATTCGCCCCTTTTTGGGGTCTAAAAAAACCCCTACCATACTATGGCGGTTCAGCTATTGACTTCTTCACTAATCCTCAAAATGGGACTGTGAAGGGGATATCAAACTATAATAATAGACCTATGTCCCAGAGGTGGCTTGTAACCGTTATGCTTCACTGTGAGAGCGGGTTTCGAACAGTCAAAAGGTATTTTAGGCATTACAGAAGTGATAACAATGATTAAACTAATACAGGTACACGAAGAAAAATACGTTCTGCCAAAAGCGGCATTGGGCACTTGAAGATGTACCCGTCACCGGGGCCACAAAAATTTCAACTAAAAACTTGACAATCTTCTAAAAATGCAGTTTTATTTCCTTAAATATACATGGTTTTGCTTATTTACTCTTTGCAAGAATTAAGGCCATGATTTTAGGAGGATGAAGGGGCTTCCCAGATTAGTATCATCACTTTCGGACGAAGGAGGTGAAAATGGAAGAAGAGTCTAAAACGATATCGTGGAAATGAAGGAGGAGTAAAATGAAAAGAAAGCATTGTACAAAAAAACTATTGGCGTTGATTCTGGTCGGATTGTTAGCGATCCCGGCACTCGCCTTCGCAAAAGAGGCGGTGCAGCAATGGGATCTTATCAATCCCGAGGGTGTAATCAAGATAGAACCCATGAAACTCAATCCCCATCCTACCACTCTGGTAGGCAAGACGGTGGTGCTTCGTGCAAATGGAAAGCATAACGCAGACAATTTTCTGAACAGAATTGCCGAATTGCTCCCAAAAGAAGTGAAAGATGTCAAGATCATTAAGGCGTGGGAAGTGGCACCAGAAACGAATCAAGTTAGCCAGAACCCGGATGTGAGCAAGCAGTTTGCAGAAAAAATAGCTTCCCTCAAACCCGACCTCGTTATCGCCTCGCAGGCTGACTGAGGGTCCTGCACCTCATGGCTGGTAGTTGACCAGCTCAACTTGGAGAGGATAGGGATTCCTACTGTAACAATCGCTTCGAGCGAATTTGTCTCTTTAGCTAAGGACACGGCGTTAAGTCAAGGCGCCACGGATATGTGTTTCGTGGTGGTACCCCATCCGATGGGGATGATTCCTCTGGCCGAGATCAGAAAGAAAGCTGATGATGCTTTCCCAGAGATTCTTAAGGCGGCAACCCAATGGCAGCCATCCGGCAAGTTACCTCCTATGAAACCTGCTTATCCGGCAGAGAGGTTTAAGTTCAGAGGGACAGCTGAAGGCGTAAGCAGGCTGTTTTTTGACAAGGGCTGGTCTATGGGTCTTCCCATTATTCCTCCCACTACCGACCGAGTAGCGGCGATGTTAAAGGGCACAACCCGCAAGCCCAATGAAGTGATTGGCTTAGTTCCCCCGAAGATGGGTGTTCTCACGGTTGAAATGGCTGCGGTTCATGCGGTCATGGCCGATTGCAAGCCAGAATATATGCCGGTATTGATCACCGCGATGGAGGCTCTCCTTGATCCAGATGCGAACTGGCGTGGTGCAGACACGACGACGGGCACGACTGCGGCACTAATCATCGTGAATGGACCAATCGTTAAGGAAGTTGGTATTGCTTATTTGCAAGGATCGGCAGGCAAGGGTCATCATGCCAATATGTCTATTGGTTATGCAATAAACTCCATTACATATTGTCTTGGAGGGTCGAAGCCTCCGACACCCTGTAAACAGACCCTCGGGAACCCGGGGCAAATTGTCGGTTGGGTCTTCGCTGAGAATGAGGATGCCCTGCCCAAAGGGTGGAATCCGTATCATGTGGACAGGGGCTTCAAAAAAGAGGACAGTGTTGTAACGGCGATGGGAACCTACCCGCCGGTTGATAACATTGACCACTGGAGCGTGACACCTGAGGAACATGTTAGCTGGTGGGCGCATCTCATAAGCGGCGTGATTAACATGGGCGGTCCTTGCGCTCCGTCCATTCTAGAACAACCTAATATCATTGGAATGGGTCCTGAACATGCTCAGACAATAGCCGGAGCGGGCTGGACCAAAGATCAATTCAAGAAGGCTTTCTGGGAGCAGGCTCGTATTCCGCTCTCTGCATGGCCAAAGGGTAGTCCAGGATTTGAAGTCCTCGGCAAGCTGTTGGGACAGACACTCACTCCCGATACACCCATACCGATCACCACTAAACCAGATCTGTTCTACATTGTCATTGCCGGAGGAGCAGGAAAACATTCCCATTACTTTGCTCCATTCCCCGGATGTCTGCCGGTCAGTAAAATTGTCAAGAAGTAAGAGGATAACCGGATAGAGGGCGGGAATTCTATGCGCGTTCCCGCCTTTTTTCTCGCGAACCAATGGGCCAGTGAAAATCGGGAAAAGGGGTTTTTCTGGATGGAGGTAAATAGTAAATGAAAAAATGGGCAGGAGCCGTACTGATGGGGTTGCTGACATCGTGTCTTATGATTTCCACGGCCCGATCTGCTCAACAGGTACTGGAGGTGTACAACCCAGCTGGTATACGGGCAGACGGAGTGTTTATCGACAAACTTCTAAAGAAGACGATGACAGAGCTTGGGAAGACCAAGCCGCCGCTGGCAGGAAATTTCCCTGAGGTTCGGATAGAGAAAATTCTAATCAAAAAGGACGCCTTTTCAGAAATCAATGAATTGTTCCACAAGCGGGGCTGGACGGACGGACTTCCCATCATTCCTCCCACAAAAGAACGAGTTCAGGAGATGTTAAAAGGATCAGACCTTTCTTCCGACTTTGTGATCGGTGAAGTCGATCCCATGGGCGGCCAGGCTACGGTGGAAAAGATTGCCGTCAACGCTGTAATGGCTGGGTGTCGTCCGGCTTACATGCCGGTTCTAATGGCAGCCGTCGAAGCGATCATTGATCCGGAATTCAACCTGCGAGGAATGGCGACGACTACCAATCCTGATACATCGATGTTGATCATCAGCGGGCCAATCTCGAAGCAGTTGGATATCAATTCGGGCACCAATGCACTCGGGCGTGGATGGAGGGCCAATGCCACTATTGGAAGAGCGCTCAATCTCATCATCAATAATATTGGAGGAAGCTGGCCCGGGGTGACGGATATGTCTTGCCTCGGCCAGCCGGGGGAATTTTCCATGTGTTTGGCTGAAAATGAGGAAGCAAACCCATGGCAGCCTCTACGGATGGACCTGGGGTTTCCGAAAGTATCGAATGTAGTCACGGTGATCGGAGCAGAAGGAACCCACAATATCATTGGAAGCGGGCAGACATCCGAATGGTACCTTAAGCTGGTCAGTGACAATCTCGTTGGGATGGATTGGCCTCACCGGTCAGTGGTTTTATTGATCATTGCTCAGGATACGGCGGGTATGCTCGCCCGGCAGGGCTGGACAAAAGAGAAGATCACACAATTTATTAAGCAAGAGTCCTTAATGCCGTTTTCCAAATATAAGGAGATAT